>ENA-OUOW01002128-OUOW01002128.1-human-gut-metagenome-genome-assembly--contig:-NODE-2128-length-11703-cov-8.459650_pt1 | contig 11703 bp, 12 predicted proteins | sample MGYA00237938_ERZ548769 | MGnify/ENA primary metagenome ERZ548769 (study PRJEB26490, sample SAMN05356870) | human gut metagenome | biome: terrestrial biome; feature: human-associated habitat; material... | reverse complement strand
GTATGCGAAGATTATGGAGACATTCTATCAAGAAATAAAATAGATGAAAAAACAGACAAATGAGCAATAAGACGTAAGGGGCTATAGAATCATGAAGAAACGATACGTCGTAGCAGGGATACTGGCAGCAGCCGGACTGATCTGCGGAGGAATTGCATATTACCAATATTATCAGGATGCCCATGCAGGGCAGGAATATGAAAAAATAAAAGAAAAAGAAGTAGCAGAAATGGCAGAAGAAAAGCCGGAAACAAAAGGAGAGAAGTTTACAGGAACAGCAGAAGACATGAGAGTGGCTATGGAAAAAGCCACAAATTTAAAAGTTGTGTACATAACAACAGCAGATTTTGATGCGGATGGAAATAATGAATCATTTGCGCTTGCTACAGATGATTCAAAAGATCCATATTGGGGATATCATACGGCTGAGATTTGGTTTGTTGACAGTAATGGTGAGTGTCAGTGTATTAAAAAAGAGGAAAACATATCAAGGAATGATGAAGTTTTAGGAGGAGGAAATCTTTTCTTTAATTATGAAAAACATGAGTATCAAACATCGTCTGTCAGTTGTTTATATGGAGTGAAAAATGGACAGCCGTACGAGTTGCAGATATCTGGAAAGTATATGAATTTTAGAATTGACGAAAATCGCAATAAATATATAGCAGAAGACCCAGAATATAACGAGGGACAACAATATGAAGATATATTTTTTGAATATGATGAGAATATAGAAGAATTTTATAAAATTACTAATTAGGATGTGGAAAAATATGATTTTCATTTTTATTGATTCAGTGTTGCTTGCTGCGCTGATTTTTGGTGGATTAGCAACAGGAGCAGGTGTGACGAGCGTAGTAGTAGCATTTATATTGAAACATAAAACAGTAATTGTTGTAATAACAGTATTGGGAGTACTTGTAAGTGAAATAGTGACATATGGAGAAATAACGGATAAAATTAAGGCAATTATATATATAATTATCGACACTGTGTTCGATCTTATTTTACAAACAGGGTATATTGCAATTACTTTAATGTATTTGAATTGTATTTCTGATAATTTTAAAACACATTCAGGATGGATGGTAATTATGTTTATACCGGCTTTGGCGGAAATTTTACTGATAACTGGAATTGCATTTGGAGGCGGAGCCTGGCTGCCATATAAGATGAATGAGGGATTTGCAATGGAAGCGGAAATAGGTGGCTTCATCAATTTGGTGCAAAATAGTATAGTTAAAGTGATATGGATGCATTTTTATGTTGGAATGTGTTATATGTTTTTAACGACAATGTACCCAAAAGCATATAGCTTTGTTTTTGAAAATACATATGTAGATAGTGTTTTGAAATATTTTGGAAAATACATAGAACAGTTATTTACATATATCATCAGCAAATAAAACAACATTTTTAAATTATAGAAAATGTAAAATGGTGAATGTGTGAAATAGTGATTCCAGAAATCCATACATTTAAGAAGTTAGAATCGTCGCAATCAATTTGCAACAAAAAACAGAATCGTCGCAAATCGTTTGCAACGAAAACAAAAATCGTTGCAAATCATTTGCGACGATTCTATTATATAAAATAAAGAAACTGCTTAAAGCTATGAAACATGAGGTATACGAAAGACAGGAGGAATGAATAATGTATACACCTGCAAAAGAACGATACAATATCATGGAATATAACCGCTGTGGAAGAAGCGGATTACTGCTTCCCAAGATTTCGCTTGGCTTATGGCATAATTTTGGGGATGCATCCGATTATGAAAATATGAGGCAGCTTTGCTTCACAGCATTTGATAATGGTATCACACAGTTTGATCTTGCCAATAATTACGGTCCGGCTTACGGAAGTGCGGAGAAAAATTTCGGCAGAATATTAAAAGAAGATCTGATGCCATATCGTGATGAACTGATCATTACGACAAAGGCCGGATTTGATATGTGGGAAGGCCCTTACGGCAACTGGGGCAGCCGCAAATATCTGCTGGCGAGTCTGGATCAGAGCCTGAAACGTATGGGACTGGATTATGTGGATATTTTCTATCACCACAGAATGGATCCGGAGACACCGCTTGAGGAGACAATGGGAGCTCTGGCAACAGCTGTTTGTCAGGGAAAGGCACTCTATGTAGGACTTTCAAATTATGATGGAGAGACTTTGGAACAGGCAGCAGCGATCCTGAAAGATCTGAAATGCCCGTTTGTGATCAATCAGAACTGTTATTCTATATTTGACAGAACAGTAGAAAAGAATGGATTAAAGGATATGACCGGCAATCTGAAAAAAGGACTCATTACATTCAGTCCTCTGGCACAGGGACAGTTGACGGACCGTTATCTCAATGGGATCCCGGAAGACAGCCGTATTCGAAAGGACGGAAGATTTTTGAAAGAAAGTATTCTTACTGCAGAGCGTATGGAACAGATTCGTAAGTTAAATGAACTGGCGGCTCAGCGTGGTGAGAAGCTTGCGGATATGGCACTTGCCTGGCTTCTTCAGAAAAAAGAAGTTACCAGTGTCCTGATCGGTGCATCAAAAACGCAGCAGATCCTGGATAATATAAAAGCAATACACAGTGCGCCATTTACAGAGGAAGAATTGCAGAAGATTGATGAGTACAGTCTGTAGTCCTTGACATCCCGCCCGCTTATATGCTACGATTTAAATTACGAGTGGATATATGACAAACGCAGTGATGAAGAGAGTATGTAACAGGAAATCTTACAGAGAATCCCGTGAACTGCCGGTGAGGATGCCGCAGTGTGCTGCTGAGAGGGATAGGTGGAACGTTACAGAAGATGGCTTACTGAGCGGTGTGGATGAGCATTGATAAAGATAGATAAAGATGTAAGTTCACGAAGGGCTCCGCCCTTTACAGCGGTGAGGTGGAGTGAACAGCTTCACCCGCAGAGACTATCAGTTGCGAGACTGGCAGTGAATGGAAGTGGTAACACGGATTTTCGTCTTCCCTGAGATTTATGAATTGTAACAGAAGTTATGAGGAGTGAATTCAGGGAAGATTTTTTGTTTATATAGAAAAGAAATCTGTTGGCAGCCAAAGCCTGCAGGCAGCAGGTTATGTAGATATTCAGATTCTGCGAAGGAAATATATCCGGTAAACATAAAAGGAGAGAAAAAGACATGTGTGAAAAATGTAATAAAGGAAAATATTATATTACAACAGCAATCGCTTATGCATCAGGCAAACCGCACATCGGTAACACATACGAGATCGTGCTGGCAGATGCCATCGCAAGATATAAAAGAAGTCAGGGATACGATGTATTCTTCCAGACAGGAACAGACGAACATGGACAGAAGATTGAGCTGAAAGCAGACGAAGCAGGTGTTACACCAAAGGAATTCGTTGACAATGCATCATGCGAGATCAAGAAGATCTGGGATCTGATGAACACTTCTTATGACAAATTCATCCGTACAACAGACGAAGATCATGAAGCACAGGTTAAAAAGATTTTCAAAAAATTGTACGATCAGGGAGATATTTACAAAGGAGCTTACGAAGGAATGTACTGTACTCCGTGTGAGTCTTTCTGGACAGAGTCTCAGTTAGTAGACGGCAAATGCCCGGACTGTGGACGTGAGTGTAAGCCTGCAAAAGAAGAAGCATATTTCTTCAAGATGAGCAAATACGCAGACAGACTGATCAACTACATCAATGAGCATCCAGAGTTCATTCAGCCTGTATCCCGTAAAAATGAGATGATGAACAACTTCTTGCTTCCGGGACTTCAGGATCTGTGTGTATCCAGAACATCCTTCAAGTGGGGAATCCCGGTAGACTTCGATCCAAAACACGTCGTATACGTATGGCTTGATGCGCTGACCAACTATATCACAGGAATCGGATATGACTGTGACGGCAACAGCACAGAGCTGTTTAATAAGAACTGGCCTGCAGACCTTCATCTGATCGGAAAAGATATCATTCGTTTCCACACGATTTACTGGCCAATCTTCCTGATGGCACTGGATCTTCCACTTCCAAAACAGGTATTTGGACATCCATGGCTTCTGCAGGGCGACGGTAAGATGAGTAAGTCCAAAGGAAATGTACTTTACGCAGATGAACTGGTAGATTTCTTTGGAGTAGATGCAGTACGTTACTTCGTACTTCACGAGATGCCATTTGAAAATGATGGTGTAATCTCATGGGAGCTGATGGTAGAGCGTATGAACTCTGACCTTGCAAATACACTTGGAAACCTGGTAAACAGAACTATTTCCATGACAAATAAATACTTCGGCGGTGTTGTAACAGATAAGGGTGTTGCCGAGACAGAAGAAGAAAAGGCTGTCGATGCAGATCTTAAGGCTGTCACAGAAGATACTCCGAAGAGAGTCGATGCGAAGATGGATGAACTGCGTGTCGCAGATGCAATCACAGAGATTTTCGTACTGTTCAAACGCTGCAACAAATACATCGACGAGACAATGCCGTGGGCACTTGCAAAAGATGAGGCAAAGAAAGATCGTCTGGAGACCGTTCTCTACAACCTGATCGAGAGCATCAAAGCAGGAGCAAAACTTCTGGAATCCTTCATGCCGGAGACTTCAGAGAAGATCCTTGCTCAGCTTGGTGATGGAAAAGTAACAGAGAAACCAGAAATCCTTTTCGCAAGACTGGACGTCAATGAAGTAATGAAGAAAGTAGAAGAACTTCACCCACATGCAGAAGAGAAGGAAGAGGCAAAAGAAGAAGCTGACGAAGAAGTGATCGACATCGAAGCAAAACCAGAGATCACATTCGATGACTTCGGAAAGATGCAGTTCCAGGTTGGTGAGATCATTGCCTGCGAAGAAGTGAAAAAATCTAAGAAACTTCTCTGCTCACAGGTTAAGATCGGAAGCGAAGTAAAACAGATCGTATCCGGAATTAAGAAACATTACTCTGCAGAAGAGATGGTAGGCAAGAAGGTTATGGTTCTTGTGAACTTAAAACCTGCAAAACTTGCCGGAGTATTATCTGAGGGTATGTTACTGTGCGCGGAAGACGCAGAAGGTAATCTGGCACTTATGACACCGGAGAAGAATATGCCGGCCGGTGCAGAGATCTGCTAATGTAAGTATAGTAAGATACAAAGAAACTGGTTGATAATAGTTGGCTTTGTATATGAAAGAATGAAAATGAGGACGGAGGATTTTTGGAATCACCGTCCTTGTTTGATATATATCTCCAATATCCGACATCTATATACAGTATCTGTCACACAAGTTATCCACATGATGTGGATAAGTATGTGGAAAACCTTGGGATAAGGGTGGGATAACCATGAAATTCCTTGGGATAACGTGTGGAAAAGATGGGATAAATATTGGGATACTGGGGACAGAACATTTTTGATTTGGGACGGAGGATTTAAGACATTATTTTTGAAAATCCTCCGTCCCCGGAGGGATATATGATATTTGATACACATGCACATTATGACGATGAGCAGTTTAATGAGGACAGAGTAGAATTGCTGAATTCTATGGAAGAGCAGGGCGTTGGCACAATTATAAATGTCAGTGCAACATACAATTCATGCAGAAAGGTTATTGCACTTGCAAAGGAATATCCATTTGTATATGCGGCAGTCGGGATTCATCCGGATGAGGTCGGAAGCCTGAATGAAGAGACCTTTGCACAGATGAAAGAGCTGTTTAAAGAGGAAAAAGTGGTTGCGGTAGGCGAGATCGGTCTGGATTATTACTGGGACAATGAGCCAAGAGAAGTGCAGAAAAAATGGTTCATACGGCAGCTGGAACTGGCAAGAGAGTTGGATCTTCCGGTTCTGATCCACAGCCGGGAGGCAGCGGCAGATACCATGGAGATTATGAAGGAGCATGCGAAAGGACTAAGCGGAGTGATCCATTGTTATTCTTATTCAAAAGAAATGGCACAAGAATATATCAAGATGGGATTTTACATCGGCGTTGGCGGAGTGGTAACGTTCAAGAATGCGAAGAAGTTGAAGGAAGTAGTGGAAAATATTCCGCTGACATCAATCGTACTTGAAACGGACTGCCCGTACATGGCGCCGGAACCAAACCGTGGAAAGCGTAATAATTCTGCTTATATCCGTTATGTGGCAGAGAAGATTGCGGAATTAAAGGGCATTACGTATGAAGAAGTAGTCGAACAGACGGAGAAAAATGCCAGAGATATGTACCGCTTGTAGCTGGAAAAAAACGCTAAAAACATACAAAATTATCATAGCGTGCTATGAAATGTGAAATCAACAAATTAATGATCTGGGCAATCTGGTTACAAAACTTAATGTTCCGTCATACAACGGATGAATTCCTGACAGATAGAGGAATTTATCCGTTTTTTCGTGCCGGCAATTACGACAGGAAGCTTTACCGGAGGCGTAAGCGGCAGTGTCTTTACGTGCTCATGATGAAAGAGCTTGAAGTTACTGTATGGAAGGAGGCTTACGCCCTCCCCGATGGCAACGGCGCTGATGATCGATTCGACACGTCCGGTTCTTAGAATCTGTGGGTGGATCGGCACATTTGCGAACAGTGCCTGACAGATCTGATAGACGGAGGTGTAGCGGTTCATCAGGATGAATGACTCGTCTGCAAGAGCGGAAAGTGATACGGGTCCGTCAAGCGGATGTCCAACGGGAAGGACGGTGACCAGTTCATCGTCCGCAAGATAGACGGAAGAAATGTCGCTCTGATCGGCTATCATCTGTTCCCGGCAGATAATAAGGTCATACTGACTGGATAGCAGTCCTTTTTTTAAGTCATTTTCTTCGACTTCATCGAGAATGAGATGAATGTCCGGATGGGATTCGGTGAACTGACGGAAATGTGCGGTCAGTCCGTACTGTGTCAGGATCGGCAGTGTTCCGACACGGAGTTCATTTTTATTTCCCGTGAAAATCTGATACTTCTTCATGTGTCTGTTCATGATCTCATACTGCCGGCGAAGGGCCAGGGCGTCCTGGTAAAAGGTCTCTCCGGCGGGGGTAAGGGAGGCCTTGCGGCGGGAACGGTCGAGCAGGGCGACGCCAAGTTCTTTCTCTAGTTTTATGATCTGTTTTGAAAGTGCAGACTGCGAGATATTTAGTTCTTCTGCGGCGTCAAAATAGGTATTGCATTCAGCGATGGCAATAAAATACTGAATCTGATCAAATGTCATATCTGAGGTCTCCTTATATTGTGCGAAAATTTCTTGCAATTCATTCCATTTTGGAATCAATTATAGCATAAGTAGAATTGATTTTGCATCTGAAAATCCTTAAAATTGGAATAAAGAGTATGAGTAATGATTTCAATAAAGAATGAAAAAACAGGAGGATTATTTTATGGCAGCAAAAGTCACAGATCTTAGAAGTGCATTAAAAATGTTAGAAGATATGTCGGGACAGCTGATTGAAACAGATGTGGAAGTCGAGCCGATGGCAGAGCTTTCCGGTGTATACCGTCATGTCGGGGCGGGCGGAACCGTTATGCGTCCGACCAAAGAAGGACCGGCAATGATATTTAACAATGTAAAAGGACATCCGGGAGCAAGAGTTGCGATCGGCGTGCTTGCGAGCAGAACAAGAGTCGGTGCATTGCTGGAATGTGATCCGAAAGATCTCGGAAAGAAATTATATCACAGCGTGGATAACCCGATTCCGCCGGTGCTGACAGAAGAAGCAGCACCTTGTCAGGAAGTTGTACACAAAGCGACAGATCCGGATTTTGACTTATACAAATTAGTACCGGCACCGACGAATACGCCGGTAGATGCGGGTCCGTACATTACGCTTGGAATGTGCTACGCATCGCATCCGGATACCGGAGTAAGTGATGTGACGATCCACAGACTCTGCATCCAGGGGAAAGGTGAATTATCGATCTTCTTTACACCGGGTGCACGCCACATCGGAGCAATGGCAGAAAGAGCAGAAGAGCTTGGACAGCGTCTGCCAATCTCGATCAGTATCGGAGTAGATCCTGCAATTGAGATCGGCTCTTGCTTTGAGCCGCCGACAACACCGATGGGATACGATGAACTTGCAGTTGCAGGTGCCCTCAGGGGTGAACCGGTCAGACTTTGCAAATGCCTGACGGTAAATGAACGTGCGATCGCCAATGCGGAGTATGTGATCGAAGGGGAAGTTGTTCCGAATGTAAGAGTACAGGAAGATCAGAACAGCCATACCGGATATGCAATGCCGGAATTCCCGGGATACACAGGACCAGCAAGTGACCAGTGCTGGATGATCAAAGTAACAGCTGTAACACACAGAAAGAACCCGATCATGCAGACTTGTATCGGACCGAGTGAGGAACATGTATCTATGGCAGGGATCCCGACGGAAGCAAGCATTTACGGAATGGTGGAAAAGGCAATGCCTGGAAGACTTCAGAACGTATATTGCGCTTCACCGGGCGGCGGAAAATATATGGCCGTTCTGCAGTTTAAGAAGCTTACGGCCAGTGATGAAGGCAGACAGAGACAGGCAGCACTTCTGGCATTCTCTGCATTCAGTGAGCTGAAACATGTATTCCTGGTTGATGAAGATGTAGACTGCTTCGATATGAACGATGTACTGTGGGCGATGAATACAAGATTTCAGGGAGATGCGGATATCATCACAATTCCAGGAGTCAGATGCCATCCGCTGGATCCGTCCAACGATCCGAGCTGCTCCGGCAGTATCCGCGATCACGGAATCGCATGCAAGACAATCTTCGACTGTACTGTTCCGTATGATCAGAAAGACAGATTCAAGCGTGCACAGTTCATGGATGTAGATCCGGAGCATTGGGTGAAATAAGATGTGCAGGGAGAGTAGAGAAGATAAGGAATGTCTTCTGACGAAAAGCAGAAAAGACAAAAAGGACAGAAAACGCATAGTTGTGGCGGCAACTGGTGCGAGTGGTCTTCCAATCCTGAAAATGTGTCTGCAGATTATCCGGGAGGATTCAGACTATGAATCCATTCTGATTTTAAGTGACAGTGCGAAAATCACATTACAGCAGGAAACAAAAGACACAGTAGAAGAAATCGAAGCACTTGCAGATCAGGTATGTGATACAAAAGATATCGGAGCCGGACCGGCAAGCGGATCCTTCCGTACGGAAGGAATGCTGATCGTTCCATGCAGTATGAAGACTGTGGCAGGTATCCACAGCGGCTATGCAGACAATCTGATCTTGCGAGCGGCAGATGTGACGATCAAGGAACAGCGGACACTGGTCCTTGCAGCAAGAGAGACTCCGCTTAGTGCGATACATCTCCGTAACCTTTCCGAACTTGCGACGATTCCGGGGGTCCGGATCATTCCGCCGATGATGACATTTTACCATCAGCCGGAGAATATCGAAGAGATGACATATCATATTGCGGCAAAGCTGGTGGAACCGTTCGGGATAGAGGCGAGAGAATACCGTCGATGGACCGGACTTGTGTAGAGAAGGGAGTGTCACAGTATGGAGACCGATAACTTCTGGGAAATAAAGAAAAAGCTGACATTTACTGAGATCTGTGTGGAAGTTCGCAGACTCGGCGATGATTACCACATATTAGTAAGCGGTGGGGAATGCCCACATATAGGCTGTACCGTCCTTGCGATTCTAAGACCGTCTCTTGACGGTAGCGGCAAGATGAGCAGCACGGCATCGGTACTGAACGTGACGGGGCATAAGGACGAGGAAGTATGCCGTTATCTTGCTGAGAAAGTATCGGCAGGAAAGAAAACGACCGTGGTGTGCACCGGAGGTATTCACATGGACGGGATCACGAAAGAACAGATTGCGGAAATTGTGGAAGCCATGCAGATAATTGCGGGGGAAATCGTGGACAAGTAATGTCCTCAAAAGGAGTAATATGTTTAATAATTACGAAATTGTAGAATACATACACAGTCTCCCGTTGCAGATACAGAGCTTCACAGGCCGGACCATACAGGACGACCGGGGCGATATCAAAGACGTTCTGGAACACTGGCATCAGGAGATAGAGATGCCGCATGCCGGAGATTACGACCTGGAAGAGTTATTCGCATGGATCGATAAGATTTGTGGATAGTGTGAATATGAAAACAGGAAGGACGTATGAAAAAACGAAAGTTTTTTCATACGTCCTTTTGTCATACCATAGTATGCAAGAGATTAATCGGGTTCCAACTTATTAGTATTCCGCCAGCTTCTTGGCGAAGTCCCATAGACATTCTTAAATGCTCTGGAAAAATGTAACTGATTTGGATATCCTACAGCATTCCCGATATCAGCAATAGACAGAGATGTTAACTTCAAAAGTTCGGCAGCTTTTGTCATACGGTAACTAATCAGAAATTCCTGTGGCGATTTTCCGATGGTATCGTGAAATATTTTCCCAAAATAACTCCGGTTCAGACCGCAAAAGGCTGCAATATCTTCAATCGTAATATTGTTCTGGAAATTCTGTTCAATATAAGATAAAGCTTCTTTTATGTAAAAATCCCTGATCTTTCCACTCTGATTCATGCGCACGGTAGCAGCGGAACGCATGAAATAATCTAAAAACAGATATAAATGGCCGATCATATGAAATGGCGACTCGGAAGAAGAACCCGGATGCCGGGCAATATATAGCATTTCGTTCATCATTTCATTGCGAAGGTCTTTTGAACCGGCGTGATAGACCGGATGATCGGGACTGAGTCCGGCGGTAGAAACAATCTCTTTAGCGCGGAGTCCGTCAAATTCAACCCAGGTATATTCCCATGGCAGATCCTGATCTGCAATATAAGTATTGATCTGATTAGGAAATAACATAAAACCCTGTCCGCTTTTTACTTGATATTTTATCGTGTTACCAGAAGAATCATTGGCCATTAAGGTACCGGTGCCGGATATTACATAATGAAAGACATAATGATTTCTGGCAGCAGGTCCGAAAGAATGTGAAGGTTCACACTGTTCCCAGCCGTACTGATACAAACCGATATCTACAAAATTCTCATTTGGAAAAACAGAAAATAAAATGTCACTCATACGACACCTCCTTTTTCATCAGTATATACCAAAATGCTAGATGACTTCAATATATAACTGGAAAAGTTGCATTTTACTATAAAACATATAAAATCAAGATATTTATAGACGCATTATGATATGTTACAATTCATTTGTAATAGATGAAAAGCAAAAACCTGACGATGAAAACAGATAAATATCCCGGGAAAGGTTCAAAATCAGGAAGGAACGGAGTAAAAAGGAGTTTTGGAACATGCATAGGAAGTACAGGAAACTGGTAAGTGCCGGACTGGTTCTTACGATGGCTGGGGCTATGATGCTGCAGGGATGCGGACAGAAAAAAGAGACAGGCAAGACAGAAATAGAACTTGTGCAGTATAAGCCGGAAGCAGTAAAAACTTTTGAGAAAATAGAAGAAGAATTCAACCGCACACATGATGATATTCATCTTACGATTGAATCTCCGAATGATGCAATGACTGTTTTGAAGACAAGATTTATTCGCGAGGATAACCCGGATATCATCGGAATCGGAGGAGAGGTAAGTTATTCGAACTTTATTGATTCGGACATGTTGATGGATATCTCAGACTACAAGGGACTGGATGATATCAAAGAAGCATACAAAGAAATTGATAAAAATCTGGAATTTGTTCCGGAAAAAGGAACTTATGCGGTACCATACGTTGCAAATGCAGCAGGAATTCTTTACAACAAGGA
>ENA-OUOW01002123-OUOW01002123.1-human-gut-metagenome-genome-assembly--contig:-NODE-2123-length-11713-cov-12.821753_pt1 | contig 11713 bp, 11 predicted proteins | sample MGYA00237938_ERZ548769 | MGnify/ENA primary metagenome ERZ548769 (study PRJEB26490, sample SAMN05356870) | human gut metagenome | biome: terrestrial biome; feature: human-associated habitat... | reverse complement strand
GCTTTTCGCCCTTGCTGTCAACAAGGTCTTATGCACAACGTTTCGCACGGTTCTTGTAAAAATGGCTCTCGTCCACAAAAAGCCTGTCAACGCCCAGTTGTTCAAAGGTAATTACATCGTCTTTACGCTCATCGGAGCGCAGTTTTTCCAGCTTGGTTTCCAGCGTTTTCCGGGTCTTTTCCATCTGCTTGATGGAGAAATTCTCACCTGCGTGGACTTTCAGCTCATTGATGGCGGCAAGCGTTTCATAAATTTGCTCCTGAATGATACGTTCCTGCCGCTCAAAGGACAGCGGGATGCGCTCAAACTGGCTATGCCCGATGATGACGGCATCGTAGTCCCCGGTGGCGATGCGGGCACAGAATTTTTTGCGGTTGGCAGTCTCAAAGTCCTTGCGCCGTGCCACCAAAAGTTTTGCATTGGGGTAGAGGTTCAGGAACTCCGAAGCCCACTGCTCTGTCAAATGGTTGGGCACCACAAAGAGGGATTTCTGGCACAGCCCCAGCCGTTTTGCTTCCATGGCAGATGCCGCCATTTCGTAGGTCTTGCCCGCACCAACTTCGTGTGCAAGCAGCGTGTTACCGCCATAAAGCACATGAGCGATGGCGTTGCGCTGGTGCTCCCGGAGGGTGATCTCCGGGTTCATGCCGACAAAATGGATGTGGCTTCCGTCATACTCACGGGGCCGGGTGCTGTTAAAGAGCTCGTTGTACTTTTTTACCAGTAAGGCGCGCCGCTGCGGGTCTTTCCAGACCCAGCCAGCGAAAGCATCCTTGATGGCCTGCTGTTTCTGCTGGGCCAGCATGGTTTCCCGTTTGTTCAGCACACGTTTGGGCTTGCCCTCGGCATCCTCAATGGTGTCGTAGATGCGGACATCTTTCAGGTTCAGGGTCTCCTCCAGAATCTTGTAGGCATTGGCACGGGATGTGCCGTAGGTCTCGGAGGAGATAATATCGCCACGTCCCGTAGCGGTCTTGCCCTCCACGCGCCACTCTGCGGTATAAGGAGAATACCTCACTTTGACTGCATGGCGCAGATAGTAGGGAATCTGGAAGGTCTCGGTCATAAACTTCTGGATGATGTCCGGGGAAAGCCATGTTGCGCCCAACCGCACATCAATTTCTGAGGCTTCCAGTTCTCTGGGCTGCGCCTTGGTCAGCGCATCCACATTGACCACAAACTCCGGGTTCGTTTCGGCTGCGAACTGCGCCATCCGCAGCTTTGCCCGGACATCGCCGGACAGGTACTCGTCTGCCATCTGCCAGCCTGCTTCCGGGTCGGTGGGGTCGGCGGCAGGGTCTTTGAAGATCACACCGGAAAGTTCGGTGGTAATGCGCCCATAGTCACCGGGGGTGCCCAGCAGTTCTGCCATATAGGGCAAGTCCACTTTACCATGCTCACCAATAGATACCGCCAACGCTTCGCTGGGGGTGTCCACGCTGGTGACGGTGCGCTCCGGGCGAATGGTGCGCTTGGTGAACATCGCTGCCTTGGATTTAAGCTGCCCCTGCTCGTCCAGATTTTCCAAAGAGCAGAGCAGATAGTAGGAGGAATCCTGCTCAAACAGCCGCCCGTTTTTGCGGTCGTTCAGCAGACCGTATTTTGCGGTAAAGGCATCGTAGGCAATGTTCAGCTTTGCCTGTGTCGCTTTAATATCCTCGTCCGGGTAGTCGTTCAACTGTTGGTCAATCAGTTCGTTGACAATCTGGCGCAGTTCCACCATGCCGGTGACACGCCCTTTGGCGGTGTCGGACAGTTCCACCTGTGTCATCACGGAATTTTCCCGGTAGAACACTTCACCGTCCACCACGGTGTAGGAGAAGTTCTTGACCTCCGGGTCAGCCGGAAGAATATGCTTCTCTTTTTCGACATCCGCAATATCTGGTGTTTCCACCTCAACTTCGGTGTATTGCCCCTCAATATGCTGTACCGCCTCGGCAAGCTGGTCGGCAAGGCTGATGCCCTCAAGGGGCGCAACCGTCAGTTCCTCTCGTCCGTACTGGGTGCTTTCGGTGGAGAGTACGCCCAGAACCATCTCCGGGTGGTCCACAAAATACTGGTTGATGGCAAAGCCATCCTCGGTCTTGCCCAACTGCACCCAGTCCGGCTCATGGTCAATGGGGCGGTCACGTTTTTGCAAAAAGATAATGTCGCTGACAACATCCGTGCCAGCATTGGCGCGAAACGCATTATTCGGCAGACGGATGGCACCCAGCAAATCGGCACGCTCTGCCATGTGTTTGCGGGCGGTGCTGTCCTTGCTGTCCATGGTATAACGAGAAGTCACAAACACCACAATGCCGCCCGGACGCACTTGGTCGATGGCCTTGGCGAAAAAGTAGTTGTGGATACTAAATCCCAACTTGTTGTACGCCTTATCGTTGACCTTGTACTGACCAAAGGGCACGTTGCCCACAGCGAGGTCATAAAAATCACGGCGGTCGGTGGTTTCAAAACCGGCTACGGTAATGTCAGCCTGCGGGTACAGTTTTTTCGCAATGCGCCCGGTGATGCTGTCCAACTCCACGCCGTACAGCCGACTGTCCTGCAGGGTGTCCGGCAGCATTCCGAAGAAGTTGCCCACACCCATAGACGGCTCCAAGATGTTGCCAGACTTAAAGCCCATTTTCTCGACTGCATCATAAATAGAGCGAATCACCACCGGGGAGGTATAGTGAGCGTTCAGAGTGCTGGAACGGGCGGCGGCGTATTCATCCTCAGAGAGCAGCCCTTTCAGTTCTGCGTATTCCTTTGCCCAGTTATCCTTATCCGGGTCAAAGGCATCTGCCAGACCGCCCCAGCCCACATACTGCGAAAGCACCTGCTGCTCCTCGGCGGTGGCACCCCGGTGCTCCTCTTCCAGCTTGAACAGGGTTCGGATGGCTTCAATGTTCCGGGCGTACTTCTGTTTTGCGCCGCCCTCACCCAGATGATCGTCCGTGATGTGGAAGTTCCCGGCAGGCTCCGGCGCAGGAGGTTCCGCTTCAACTGTGGGTGATTCTGTGCTTATCGTCTGAATTACAATGTCAAACGGCAGATTGTTTTCCTTGGCGGGGTATACGGCAACCGTTTTTTCAGTACGAACTGGCCGGGTAGAATTTGGTTCGTTCTGCCGCAAGCCCTCCTCGAATTGTTGCTTATTGACAACTTCGTTATCCCATGACTGCCCGTGCGCACTGGTGTCGATGCGCACATCCGTTTCACCCACATAGCCAACTTTTCCCTCAATAGTTCGAGTGGGGAGTTCGACCACAACATTGTCACCGACCTTGTAATCGGGCAGGGGGGATTCCATCATATCCTGCTCCTCGTACAACTCCCGGACAAGCGCCAGCGGTTCCTCCCGGAAAACTGGTATCCGCATTTCTGCCAGTGCCACATCTTGCAGGGTCACGCTGCCCTTATCGAAGTTGACCGTATCCACCCGGAAGGAACGCCCCTCCATGTGGACGATAGCACCCAGCGGAAGATAATCTTCTCGGCGCAGATACTTGGTTTGGTAATGGGTGCCGTCCTCATTCAGCCCGGCAAGATAGACGGTCTCGCCGCGCTGCCACAGTTGTTTGGCACGGTATGCCCACTGGTCGCGGGGAAAGCTGATGACCGGGACGGTTCCCAGTGCCGTTTCCTTTTCCAGAAACTTTCCGCCCAGAAGTTCGCAGACCCTCCGGGCATCCTCGCCGTAAAACTCAAACTGTCCGTTCTGTTCAAAGCCCACCAACGCATCCGGGTGCTGCTCTTTCAGCGCGTTGTACTCGGTGGCGGCATCCAGCGGCAGCAGTGCCGAGCGTTCCTCTGCCTTGCTGTGGTAATGCTCCAGTTCCTCGTCTGTGACGCTGACCAGTTCCGAAAAATCCAGAGCCTCCAATTCGGTTTCGGTCAGATCTTCCAGACTTTCGTACTGGCGTTCATCCACAAGAATATCGCCCAGATAGCGTTCCACACGGTATCCCACCAGATCAATGTTGACCTGAATGGGAATCTCCTCATCGGTGGCGTTGGTGTAGGCAACGCCGATCTTGGACAGGTCGGAGAAGTCTGGCTCGGAATCGTATTCTTTCTGACAAAACTCCCGGATCAGGTTTTTGGCATGGGTCAGGTCGGAATCCTGCTTTGTGTTGACGGGCGGCGTGTAATGCTCCTTTTCTCTATCCGTCAGGTAGCGGTCGGACTGGATCATCAAGTCGATATACTGTTCCACCTGTGCCCATTTTAAGGTGATTTTCTGGTGGTCGGGGTAACGCTCAAATTCCAGTCCCTTCCAGTCGTGGTTCACAAAGCCTCTGCTGCCATCCAGATAATCGTGGGAGTGCCCACCGATGCCGTACTCCTTTGCCAACGCTTTGGCACGGAGATTGCGGTCTGGCTGGGTCTGGTACAGTGCCATAATGCGCTGCTTACCGCCCTCAAATCCTGAGCCATGCTTACGCAGTTCGTTCTCAATTTCCGCTTGAGATAACGAAAAAGCGGAGGGCGCTTTTTCGCTCTCCGCTCGGTCTATCTTTTCAATTTGCTGGGCTTCGGTGGGGATGTGGGCATCGAAGAAACTTAGCTGTAGATCAGCTCCGTCAGCACCAGTTCCTCTGCCTGTGCCCGCAGGCTGTTCATGTGCTGCACCCACCCCATCTGATGCTGCTCCTTGTTCGGAGCCGGGTTCTGCTTCAGCAGTCCCTGCATGGTCTGCTGCATCCGGCTCTCTGCCGTCTGCTCTACCTCCATCAGGTGCGGGTACAGGCTCCCGTTCAGGAGCATCGTGTTGTACAGCACCGGGCGATGCTGCATCAGGTAAGTCCGGCGCAGTCTGCCGTATTTGCCCAGTGCTTTCTCCTGCCGGGGCAGGGTCAGGTTCGGGAGCTGGTAGTCCCCGATGGTCGAGTAGGTCACGTTCCTGCTGTTCATATTCATGTTGGCTCCTTTCATTATTTCGGCGGCGGATTGTCGTTTTTACGGTGCGCTCGATGTTTCGCAGCACCTCCCGGCTCATGTCGCTGACAGCTGCGCCGAGGGCAAAGACGGCATCCGGGGTGGAAAACTCGTGGATGGCTCGGAAGTCGTCCTTGTCGAACCACCCGGCAGGCTCAAAGCCGCAGCGTTCCAGCAGTGTGTAGGTGACGCTGATGGCGGCGGCGGACTTGAACTGCATCTCCACCCCGGCTTCATCATAATCCATCAAGAGCGAACCGTCAACGATGGCACGGATGTCGCCGCCGTTGTTGTCCCAGTAATCCGCCACCAGTTTCCCGGCAACATCGGCAAGCTGCTGGCTGACACGCTCCCCGCTGATGCCGTAGGTCTTGCTCAACATCTCCGAAACCGGCTGCACCAAATCAGGGCCGAGCTGCCACACCTCCGGGTCACGGGAATTGCGGCGCACCCCGGTGTCGCTTACGTCAAAAACGTAGTGCAGTCGAGGGAATCCGCTGGATTCGTCCAGCAGAGCGATGCCCTTAGAGCCACGCCTGACATAGCGGTTCATCCGGTTGCGCCAAATGTCAAATTCGGCGCAGGCGGTGGCATCCGGGCGCTGGGCGTAGATCATGAGCTGGTCCGCAAAGGGGTACTTGTACAGCCGGGATGCGGTGGTCAGGTAGTCCGTCCAGCTTTCCCAGTACCGGGTCAAACCGTTGGCTGTGCGCTGGGCAAGGGCGAGATATTCTTCGGTTTTGCTTGGCATAGCGTTCCTCCCTTCAAGTTCATGGTAAACAAAAAAGCGAGCGGCCTTTTCAGGTCACTCGCTTATGGAATCTATGGTGTTTTATTCGTATCGTGCGGCAAACTTTTCTGCCATCTCCAACAGACGGTCAAAGGTCTGCTTTTCTTCCGGCTCCTCAATCAGTTTTGCAAGGAGCGCACGGAACACATCGGTGCTGTCCTGCCCCAATGCAACCGCAACTTTTTCAATGCAGTCGTGCAGCTTCTTGACATCATCATCGGAGGGCTTGGATTTTGCAAGCAGGTCGGACAGGTAGCTGATGAAGGGATAGGTGGAATCATCGTTGATGATCTCGTTGGTCTCCTCGATGATCTTCTGGTTATCTTCGGGGGTCATATCGCCCTTTTCTTCCCATACATCACGGGAAGATGTGCGGCCTTTCAGAAAGGTGGCAAAAAGCAGGCGGTCGATGGGTGATCTTTTTTTGGTGTCCATTGGCTATCCTCCGCTTTCAATTTTTCTGTGCATTAAAACTGATTTTAGTATAGCATGAATGAAAGTATTCTATCAAGCCCACTTTCTTGCGGGTTATGAAAATTTTTCGGAGTGATGGCTTATGACAATTATCCCAGTTGACAACCATCGACAAGCTGAAAGTCGTCATCGTATTCCTGTTATATAAGGTTGATCGTCGTTTCATCAAAATTCTTAATACTGAACATTGTGCACCACTCTACATCATCCCGAACCGGCTCAAAGTGCAGTGCTGAGCAAGCAGCATGAAGCCTGCCTTGTGATTTTTCTCCAGGCATAATCACTGTTGGTCCGTCAGCTCCACCGATAATGCCTACGCAAGCATTATTTTGGGTTTCCGGCGTGAAGGTGTCTCCCTCCACAGCAATTTCCATAGGCTTATCTCCATCGCAGCAATCACAAATCGAGATATCTTCCTCCGATTCAGGGAAAAGCGTATAACGCATGACGGTAAAGTGTGTCGGATAAACCCAGCGGTCAGAACCGAAACACTTTTGAGGAATTGTTTGTTGCTCTATTTCCTGCACGGTCAATGTATAGTTTGTTCCGCTGACCGGATGGAGGAAAGAAAACGAATCACCGGGAGCGTGTGTCTGGAAATGTGGTCCCGGCACACGGCATGGCCGTTGCTCCATCGTAAGGGAGAGGGATTTTATTTCAGGACGGCGTTTGCTTGTCCACGGAAATGCCGCCCGAAAAATCATCCACCCATAGGATGTATCCAAATCATAGTGTTCCAATGCCCACTTTGCTTCCGCTTCATTGATCATCCCGTCTGGCAAACATGGATTAAAGACCACCGAGCAACCGTGGGAGGTCGGCATTGTTTTCCCGTTCAATTCCAAACGAGGAATAAAGTCAAGACAAAGTGGATTTTCTAAATCTATTTGCAGTTGCTGCTCCTGCGTGAAGTATTCACAAGAGTCGTTTTCGGGGTGTAAATCCCATTTAGTCATGAACTTGCGAATGTCTTCCTCCGGGGTACGCATACAAAAGTCCACAACGAACCCCTTGCTGCACGAATACGCCGCAGGAATGATCCAATGATGCCCGGCCCATTCAAATTGCTGATTCAAGGGGACTTCTGTTCCGGCACGTTCTTTTCCCGAATGTCCCCAGAAGTTTCCCTCAAAGTAGACTTTCCACTCCGGGATAGCTGGTTTTGCGTTCTGGTCCACAACATCGTAATATTCTTTGGTGTACTTGATTTTGCTGTAATCAAAAGATGCCTGAAGCTCTTTGATATATGCCCATGGCCGCTCCATTGGCATCAGCTTTAATTTCGTAGCGACAAGCGCAAGGGTTTCCTGCTGCTCCTGCGTGGGAGGGTTGTCCTGTAAGAAGGTTTCAAATTGTGCCTTATCCCACATCCATGCCTGCTCCAATGCTGCCACATCGCCGCAGGCAAGCAGTAGCCGCAGAAAATCAGCGAAATTTTTTGCCAACGGATGAACATAGTTTGGAAATGTGTTCGCCGGGCTGACAGCAAAAACCATACCGCCAAAGCCACGAACAAAACAGAAGTGGATTCCATCCACACCGGTCCAACCAAATACAGACGCACCCTTTGGTGTGCAAAAATATGGTTCGTTATCTGTACGGCGTTCTACGCCTAAGGATGAAAGATCAATGTCAGTCTGTAATAATTTCTGAAATGTTTTGTCCATCGGCTGATCCTCTTAAACAGAAATTTGATTATTTTTTTCCTTTTCGGAGATAAAGAATTGCGGTAACAAGACACATTCCTGCAATTCCTGCCAGAAATGAATTGGAATAGTTCTTTGTCAGAACGGCCCAAAGGTTGATTGACACAAAGACAGTTAAAAATATAATACCGATTATTCTATTTTTCATTTCTGTTACCCCTGCAACTTTCCGAGTTGTCGAGTTCAGTATACCACACCAAATGGCATTGTAAAAGAGAATATGTATGCCGCCCGCAGGCGGCAAAAGTCAGTCGAGCGGAAATTCCAACTCGGCAAACTCTGCATCGGTCACCAGTTTCAGCTTTTCGATAACGCCCTCCGACAGTTCCCGCAGGGCGGTTTCGTCGGGCATCAGGTAGCACTGCATCAGCCGCAACTCGTGGATAAGCCCTAGTCGGGTGCCGGTGTTGTAGATCATCATCAGGGTCAATTCCTCGTGGTCAAAGTTCATGTTCATCCCTCGCTTTCCGGCAGACGGTAGGATTGCACTCCGGGGCATCGCACTTTTCCTTGAGATTCATCAGTACCGAAGGGCGTTCCGGCTGCTTGTCCAGAAACCCCTGTAAATCTTTGAAGCCGATGCTGTCCACATAATGCACAGACACCTCGCCATTGCGTTTGAGTGCAATCACATCGCTGACCGACAGGCTATGCCCCTCAAAATCCTGCGGACGGGAGAGGTTGAACACTTGAAACAGTTCTTCCAAAATCTCGTTGTTCGGCACATCCTGCCACATGGCGGGCAAATCAGCATAGTAGGTGACCTCGTAATGCTCCGGGTCGGGCGTTTTGCCTCGACGATTCAACTCCCGCATAGAAGCAAATCTTTCATCAAGGATTTTTTCGTCATGCCGCAGCTGCATCACCATATAAACATCGCACCCTGCGTTCAGAAATTTCTGCGGGATGTCCGCCATGGGTTCGCCGTCAAAATTCTGGTTCCATTTTTGCTGCATCGTCCACCTCACAGTTCTGGCGCAGAACGTGCAGACGATTTTGGCGCAGACGTATCACTTGCCAGTTCTGCCAGCTTTTCCAGTGTGGAAGGGCGATGGTCTGCACTCAGTTCCTCAGCTTCCGCAACTTTGTCCATGACGGCATCGTAGTCCTGCAACAGCCGCCGCCCCTTTTCCATGTGGTGCGCTTCCAGAATCTGCTCACGGGCTTCCTGAATGGTCAGTTCCGGGGCATCCAACTGCCCGCCGTCCATCACGGAATAATCGCTGTGGTAGAGGGTGTAGTCCCATCCATCCTCACAAGACTGGATGGCAAGGTAGCCTTTGCCGCCCAGTTCCCACGCCGCCTGCTCGTCCTGTGTCTGAATCTCCGGGTAGAAGTCGGCATGGTTTCGTTCCATGACTTCGGCAAACTGGCAGATGTGGAACACATTGCCCAGACCGCCCATGTCAAAGTGATAATCATCCAGATGTTCCACCCGTGCCGTAAAACTGCGCCCATCCGGGTAATCCACCTGAATCACGCCGCCATCTGGAATGCGATAGAGGTCATCATAGTGGCTGTTGATGAGACGAATATCCCTCGGCAGCGTTTCCGGCTCCCAGATGCGCCGTCTGCCGATGCCCGCCTGCGGGATGTTTTCGAGGATCTTTACGCTTTCCTGTTGGATGGCCTTGCGGTCATCGTCCGAAAGTTCAAACAGATACCAGTTCCGGGCGGCAGAAATGGCGTTCCTGCCATCGGGCGGCAGGTTCTTTTCCGAGATCTGCCCGCTTTCCAGCGGCTCACCAGTTACCTTGTTGTAGGTGGCAAAGCCGACTCCTGCACCGTTTTCCCGGAGGTGGAGATAGCGTTCATCGTTGATAAGGTAAACCGCTTCTTTTTTCTGCTCCATCAGCAACCACCTTCAAATTCAAGAGAAAACTTGCTGCGGCCATCAGCTTCACAGGACAGCAGCACGGTGGCATTGTAGGTCTTGCCCTTGGCACTCTTGCAGTCCTTCAGGCGGACCCGACCATCCCGCAGCAGCTTGTCCGCCACATGAGCGTCCAGACGCTTGCCCAGACGCTTGAAGAACGCATTGTCCTTCCACAGCACGAAACGGCACTCCCGGTTCTCGCAGAACCAGCCCTTTTCACGCTCCACAACATTTGCACCACAGTTCGGGCAGACACCAATAATCTTGCTTTTCATAAGTGCATTCGCTCCTTTTTTCATTTCCGTGTTCTTTACCAGTTCGGTAATCACCATATTGATTTCAGTCATAAAAGTTTCCGGCTCCATTTCGCCACGTTCAATTTGCAGCAGCTTTGTTTCCCAATCGGCGGTCATTTCCGGGGATTGGATTTCTTCGGGCATCACAGTGATGAGGGCTTTTCCCTTATCCGTGGGCAGCAGCACCTTGGTTTTCTTGTTGCCCTTGCGCTCCAGAAAACCCTTCTGCACCAATTTTTCAATAGTTGCGGAGCGGGTGGCTGGAGTGCCGATGCCCTGACGCTCTACACCCTCCGGCATACTGTCTGCACTGGCGGTTTCCATCGCATGAAGTAGAAGGTCCTCGGTAAAATGCTTTGGCGGGGTCGTTTGCCCCTCTTTCAGTTCGGCACCGGCAACGCTGCACTGGCTCTGCTCTTGCGCATCGGGCAGAACAACTGCTTCCTTTTGCTTGCCCAGAAGTTCCCCCAGCATTTTTCGTTCCATGGCTTTCCATCCGTCGGACAGCACCAACTTGCCTTTTGCGGAGAATTCCTCTCCGGCGCAGATCCCCGGATATGGCAACATTCTGAAGCAGAACAGCGTAGATCGCCACGCAGATCAGGATCAGGAAACCCTGAAATCCCAATGCAAACAGGGACTTCAGGTAGTTCTGTCCTACATGGGATTGCTCGTGGTTGCCCCATGTTGCCATGGGCACCGGGGCAAGGCTGACCATCATGTAGATTTCAATCATTCTTCCGTAGACGATGACGAAAATCACAATGGACAGGATGCGCATGGTGATGCCGATGAAGAAGGACTGTAAAAACAGCCCGAACAAGGGTCCTACGTCCATCTGCATCATGCTGGATTGCAACATGGAAAGCCCGATGTCGTTCACCCGTGTGTTGCCGCTGATGATGCCGCTGGAATTTGCCACCACCTGCTGCGTCACATCGAACACCGCCATGATGATGTCGAAAGTGTTGGAGATCATCCAGACCGAAATGGCAGTTTTGAAGATCCATTTCATCAGCAGCGCAGGTTCAAATTGTGCCATGTTGTTATGCTGGGTGATCATCTCAATCAATTCATAACAGGCAATGAAGGTCAAAATCACGCCTGCAATGGGCAGCACCACATTTCGAGAGAGGGCTTCAATCATGGCAAAAACTCTCGGTTCAAAATTGGATGGTTTGGTGCCGACCTGTTGTGCGATGTTGCCCACTTGGGTGTTCACATCATCAAACAAGCCGGAAAGATTGGACATGATCGCCGCTGTCAGCAGCGACTTGATCCAATCTGAGATCGCTTTGAGAACTGTTTCCACTCAGCGCCACCACCTATCAAGAAAAATGGTTGATAAGGGTCTTGAGCAGGTTGAGCAGAAAAATAAGGTGAGTCAGAATCTGCATAATAGCACCGTCCTTTCAGAATAAAGGTGAATATTCGATTTGCAATGCGTTTCCTCTTGTGATAAGAATCCGTTTGCCACGGAGGGGCTGGAAACACTTGCAAGTAAATATGTACGGGGCGGCAGACGCCGCCCGGAAAAGATTAGCCGAACAGACCGCTCAGCAGGGGGATCAGGGTGATGCCAATCAGGGCAACACCGCCGCCAGCCATGAGCTGTTTTATCCCCAATTAGGTGTAAAACTCTGCTCGA
>ENA-OUOW01002115-OUOW01002115.1-human-gut-metagenome-genome-assembly--contig:-NODE-2115-length-11754-cov-3.510556_pt1 | contig 11754 bp, 8 predicted proteins | sample MGYA00237938_ERZ548769 | MGnify/ENA primary metagenome ERZ548769 (study PRJEB26490, sample SAMN05356870) | human gut metagenome | biome: terrestrial biome; feature: human-associated habitat; material... | reverse complement strand
TGCGGACATAGCTTAGTTGGTAAAGCGCAACCTTGCCAAGGTTGAGACCGCGGGTCCGAGTCCCGTTGTCCGCTCCACAAAACGAAAGCTCCCGGGAGGGAGCTTTTCTTGTATTTCCGGCAGTCGCCGGCACCGGCGAATCCAATGGAATCCGATGCCGGCGGTCTTGTTTTTTCAGTCGCCGATGTTGTCGCGTGCCGGCGTGACCATCGTCAGCATCATGACGGACGGCTCCTCGGCGTATATCGCGTGCGGGATGCGGGTGGGAAAGTAGGCCAGGCCTCCCGGAACAAGCTCCACGGTCCTGCCGTTGCCCGTCACCTTAAGCCGTCCCTTCAGCGTCTGCACGAACACCGGCATCGCGGCCGTATGCTCGCTGAGTTCCTCGCCCGTGTCGAAGGAGAACAGCACCACGTTGCCTCCGGCCTTCTGCATGACGGTGCGGGACACGGTGGACCCCTCCTGAACGGAAATCATGTCCCCGAGGTCCTCGATGTATCCCAGTTCGATCGGTTCGGCCTCATTGCGTTCGTCGCTCATCATCGTCCTTCTTTGGTTGGTGGCAGGGATGCCTCCATCGTATCGTCTTCACGCCGGAGACACGGCATGTACGCGTGGAGGAAAAACGTTTGACCACGATGTGAACACACTCTTGCATCGAACGCGTTTATGGTCCAGACTTTTGCCTGTTCCATGAAAGTCGGCAATGTCGCCGGGGGCAAGTGGGACGAACGGAGGTATTAAGGAAATGAACGAGAACATCGACATCGACACCACTTTCGTGCCGGACGATTCCGCCAGCCATTCCTGGACGGAGCGCGACAGCGAGCTTGTGGAGGAGTATGCGGCCCAGCTCATGGCGATGAGCATCTGAGCGGACACGATCCGAAAACGTGGGGGACGCCTCTTCCGGAAACTCCGGAAGGGGCGTCCTTCCGTTTTTTCATTCCGCCGGGCCGAAACGCCTCCGGCGCGTCCGTAGCCACATGTGTGACTATGCTTTCCAGCCGTAGCGTTTGAGACGACCGGGAGGAGACCGCATGCCGACGGACGGAAAACCGAAAAACGGCATCGTTAGACAATTGTTCAGCTATGGCGGCGTTTCGGCCATGCAGACCTTCGTGGAATTCGGCGTGTTCGCCGTGCTTCAGCTGGCTGGCCTGCCGTTCCGTCTGGCGAATGCCGTGGCCGTCTTCTGCTCCGGCTCATTCAACTACGTCATGAACCGCAACGTCACATTCAAATCCTCGTCGAACTACGCGCGTTCGATAGCCATGTTCGTGGCCATGTACTGCTGGAACCTGCTGTTCTCCAACCTGATGATGGCCTGGATCCCCGGACTGCTCGGCTGGCCCACCATGGCGGTCAAGATCGTCACCATGGGCATGAGCCACGTGCCGGAGGGGCGCAAGATATTTCCCTCGCTGACGGTGTACGAGAACCTGATCGCCGGCACGCTGGGCCGCCCGGGCATGACCTGGGGCTTCCTGCTGTGCCGCTACGTCATCTTCAAATGACGTTCGCGCCGGACGGTTTTCCCGCCGCGATCACGGGAAAACGGACATGCTATCTTACAATGGATGCGCATCGGGAAACTTGTGGCTAAGGGAAGGACGGGACGCCGTTGGCGGATGTAAGACGGGAAATGGAACGGCTCCGGCCCGTGTATGAGACCGGGGTGCTGCGATTGCTGCTGCGCGGCAATTCCATGCTGTACGTCGCGCTGCTGCGCTCCACGTTCGACCCGCTCACCGGCGAGCTGCCACGCGAGATCGTCGAGGAACGGTTCTCCCGCAGTCTGACCCGACTTGCGGAAACGGGCGATTACACGCCCAAGGAAGGGCAGACGTCCGCGGAAGCCGCGCACACGATCCTGCAGCAGCTGACGAAGGAAGGCGAAGGCGACTACGCCTGGCTCGCCAATTCGCTCGACGTCGCCTCGCACCGCTACCTGTACCGTCTCACGGCGCGCGCCCACCGTGCGATCGAGGCGCTCGACCGGCTCGAGGACACCACGAAAGCGCTGTCCGGCGCGCAGGCCAACAGCATCATCATGGAGATCGAGCATGCGCGCATGCAGCTGACCGCCGACCCCCGCGAACGCATCCGCCTGCTCGAACGCGACATCGAGGAGCGGCAAAAGCAGATCGACGAATTGAAGCATAGCGACACGTTGGACAAGCTTACCTCCCAACAGGTGGGCGACATCATCGGCGTCATCCACAACACGCTGCGCGGCGTGCCGATCGACCTGCGCGAACTGGCGCTCGAGGAACGCGACAACGGCGACAATCTGCGCCGAAGCATGCAGTCGGGCTCCATCAGCGTGGAGCAGGCGCTCGGCACCTACCATGACGAATACCACAGGTCGTTCCACGAATCCGACAGCGGCCGGCGTTTCGAGGACGCGTTCCAGGTGATCGTCACCGACGAGGGACGCCGCGAAATCGACGAGGCGGTGCGAGACATCGCCCAGAACCCGTATCTCGAGGGCGAGCCAGGCATCCTGCTCGCCCAGGGACGCGCCGAACTCAAACGCATCTACGAGGGCATCGAGGACGTGCGCCGGCAGATCCGCATATCCGACGAGGCGGTGAGCCGTCTGGTGCGCCAGCAGACCGACACGCATTACCGCACCATGCTCGACAAGCTCCACAGACTGTTCGTGCGGGCCAGCGACGACGCGAAGACGCACCCCGGCTCGGACGAACGCCCATACCGTACGGACACCGGCACGGCGCAATTCCAGGCATTGCCGTCCAGGCCCGCGAAATCGATGGCGCGCGCGGCCACGGCCGGATTGGACGACGCGCCTTCGACGAACGTCGACGCGCCGGACCTGAAGGCCATGGTCGAGATGTGCGGCCCGCGGCTGACGCACATGATCGGACTCATCAGGCGCGATCCGGTCAAAACGGCGGACGGCAGGTTCGTGGATTTCGCGGCGAGCTTCAACCGGCTGCCCCGGGAGGAACGGCGCGAAAGCGAGCTGATCGGCTTCCTAAGCGCCCTACGCACGCAGGACGGACCGGCAACCGTGGCATGGCATTGCGTATCCATCGACGGAGGCGAGCGCGTGTGGCGCACCAGGCCGATCCTCACCACCGAGGCGGCGCTTGACGAGATCATCGAGGAGGGATGAGCATGACGGACAACACCGACGGATTCGACACTGGCATCGGCATCGAAGAGGAGACAGGCCCGGAATCCGGCATGCCGTCCGAAGGGCCGGATATGACGAGGGACAGGCCGGCATTGTTCGACGGGGATACGGGAGACATGCCTCTTGAGGCGCGTATGGCCGCGATCGCGCTGAAACGCGAACGCTACATCGACGGCAGCCTGTACGACAGGGCGTGCCAGTACCGTGAGGCCGTGGAACGGTCGTTGAACAACGACATGCTCAGACTGGTCGACAACACGAAATACCGGATCATGTACGCGTCGCCGGTCACGGACGCGGAGACGAACATCCGCTCGTTGAAGACGCGTGTGAGCCTCACCCGCGAGGAGGCCGCCACGCTCGCGGCCCTGCGCATCAAGGTGCTGGAGTACGAGAACCAGAAGACGAAGCCGGGCGACTGGCTCATCAGCTTCGACGACATCCGCGCGCTGCTCGCCACGGGAGCGGGCTTCCTCACGGCCAGCAACGACGAGGAGGGCACGGCGAAGAAGATCACGTCCGTCATCTCGCGCATGCGCACCTACGGGTATCTCGCGGAAACGGGGGACGAGAACATGTACGTGCTCACGCCATTGGTGCCGATGGTGCTCGACCAGAAGCTCGCCGACCGGTGGCTCGGCTCCGATGATACGGACGGCGATGGTATGAAAGACGCGGATGGCGATGGTTATGACGATTCGTCCATCGGCGCGGATGGTGGCGATACTTCCGATTCGACCGGGACGGTTTCATCCGGCGTCGAGCAGGACGCGTTCGATTTCGATTCGGCCGATGACGCTTTTGATGGAGGGGAACACTGATGGAAGACGGCATGAAAATCGTTTCCGACCGTTGGATGCTGCAAAACCGGCAGATCGTCAACTGGGGCTCCTACGGCGGCTACCACGTGTTCCGCCCGTCCATGGACGATGCGATGCCGGTGACCCTGCTCGCCGGCGCGAGCGAATCGGGCAAATCCACGCTCGTCGACGCGCAGATCTCGCTGCTCTACCCATCCGGCACCCCCTACAATAAGGCGTCGAATTCGGGACGTTCGGAACGCAACGACTACACGTACCTGCGCGGCATGATCGGCATCAGCGACGGCGAAAACGGTGAGACCCCGATCTTCCTGCGCGGCAGGGACGCGGACGGCACCCCGCAGAACATCTGGGGCGCGATCGTCGACACATACGCGAACCGCAGCGACGGCGGACTGTTGTCCTGCGCAAAATTCCTCTACCTGACCGCAGGCGACGGGCCGGACGGACTGCGCCGCCAATACGTCACCTGGAACCAGACCATCGACCCGCGCCTCATGGACCGGCACCGCGACACGTCATTCACGCGAGGACTGATGGAACAGACCTACCCAGGATGCACGACGCACGTCAACGCGCAGGCGTTCCACGCCTCCATCTGGCAGGACATGGGCCTAAGCGCCGAAGCATGCAGGCTCCTGCACAAGATCCAATCCGCCGACGCGCCCTCCAAACTCGACGACATCTTCAAACAGGGCGTGCTCGACGTGCCCGAATCCATCCGGCTCGCCCGCGAAACCGTCGACGACTACAACCGGTTCAGCGAGAACTTCCACAGCATGGAAGACAAAATGGAACGCGTCGCCATCCTGCAGGACATACAAGCCCGCTACGGCGAATACGCCAAACAAGCCAGCGAACGCCGCGAATACACGCCCATCGACCCCGACCGAGAGCAAGGCGAGACGACGCTCGCCGCATGGACATGGTCGCGCATGGCCAGCGAAGTACACGCCGGACTGCCATCGGCGCAACGCAAAGCCAAGGAATCCCAGGACGCCATCGACCGGTCTCAGCAGCGCATCGACGAACTCGACACGCAAATCGAAGCCGTCAAAGAACGCATGAACGGCATCGACGGCGGCAGCCTGCAGCAACTCGGCAAGGACTTCGAACGCGCACGCCAGGACGCCGACGAGGCGCGCAGACAACGGCACGCCATCGCCGAACGGTTCGAACGCGTCGAAGGCAGACTCCCCGCCGACGAGCAGACATGGAACGCCAAACGCGCCGCGCTCGCCTTGTCGCTCGACACGTACGACAAGCGTTTGGAAGACGCGCGATCCGAATACCACCGGATGGTGGTGGAACGTCACGCCCGGCAGGGCGAACGCGACCTGTTGAGGCAGGATTACCGGCGCAAGATCGAACACAGGACGCGCATCAGCGACGACATGGACCATGCGCGCACGCTCATCGCACGGGCGACGGGCTTGGACGAGACGGAACTGCCGTACGTGGCCGAACTGATGGACGTGGACGAGGGGGACGAGCAATGGCGTCTGGCGATGGACGTCACGTACGCGCCCATCGCGCAGACCATTCTCGTGGACAAGCGGCATGAGCAGGGGTTCGCCGCGAAGGTCAGCGCGATCGATCCGACGCGTATGACGCGGCGTGCCTGGCGTTTCGTCGATACCGACGCGCAATACGATTCGGCCTGCAACGAGGGGTGGATGTCGTCGAAGCTGCGGTACAAGGAGGATTCGCCGTTCGTCGGATGGTTGAAGGAGCAGACCGCGTCGCAACGGTTCGACGCGCGTTGCGTGGAGGCGATCGACGACATGGACCGGGCCGAACGGCAGGTGCAGGTCGACGGGCAGATCAAATCCGGCGACCGTGGATTCCATGGCGTCAAAGGCCTGCGTCAGGTCATCGGCTTCGTGAACGAACGGTATCTGGCCGAATTGGAACGCCAGCTTGACGGGGCGGAACGGGCGTTGGAGGACGCCGACCGCCGCGGCAGGCAGATGGCCAACGCCATGACTCTGCTGCAGGACGAGCATGAGCTCGCATTGACCGTCGCGGATCTGCCATGGGGCAAGATCGACGTGGACGGGCTCGAGACGAAGGCGGAACGGATCCGTCTGCAGATCGAACGGATCGAAAGCGATCCGGAACTGGCACAATTGCAGGACGAGTTGAAACAGCTGCTACGGCAGAAGGACGACGAGGGCAAGAACAGGTACCGTGCCGAAGCGGAATTGGAAAACGCGCAGCATGCCGTCCATGCCGAACAGGCATGGCTCGACATGCATGGCGACTCCGATTTCGACGATGCCGCATTGTCCGACATGGTGTCGAATCTGCTGGCCGACACGTATGAGACCTGTTTCGACACGTCGCGTCCGCAGGAACGGCCGCAGCGCATCGCCGGCGGTTTCGACCGTGAGGGGACGGCGCCGTTCGACGTGCGCGTGCTGCGCAGAATCGGCAACACCGTGCGTGCGAGACTCCAGCAGATCGACGAGCGTGCCGTCCAATTGCGCGCCGACACGGAACGCGCCATGGGCGACTATCTGAAGCACCATTCCACGGAGGGCGACACCGTCATGGCGAGCGTGGAGGACTATCCGTATTTCCTTGACGAGCTCAAGAACCTCAACATGCTCGTCACCCGCGCCGCGACCGACGAGGAGTATGCGAACAGCGTCGAAAAGCTGTATATGAGCTTCCAACAGCTCAACCGCGCGTTCAACACCGACGAGGAGAACGTCAGGGAGCAGCTCGACCGCATCAACGGCATGCTCAAAGGCCAACAGTTCGGCCCCCGCGGCGGCAGGCTCTCGCTCCACGTGGACTTCCACCCGATCGACCGGCAGTTCAAATCCTCGTTGGGCCGCATCATGTCGAAGCTCGACGATTGGACACGCAACGCGCGCAGCAATCCCATGGAGACGCGCAAGGCGTTCGCAGGCTGCGAAACGTTCATCGGCAGGCTCCAGGCGGAACTCGGCCAGATCCGCGACACGAACGGCATCAAGGAATACGGTGCGCGCAACCTCGATCCACGCGTGCGCAGCTCGTTCTATGCGATCGTGCACCATAACGATCTGCCCGACGAACGCATCAGCTCCACCGGCGGCAAGTCCGGCGGCGCGTTGCAGGAACTCACCTCGTTCGTCTACGGCGCGGCCCTGATCTACCTGCTCGGCGGCGACCTGACCGGCAAGCCCACCTACACCACGCTGTTCCTGGACGAAGCCCTCATCAAAGCCGACGGACGCTACACGAAACGCGCCCTGACCGTGCTGCCGCGCCTCGGCTTCCAGATCATCGTATCCGCGCCGGAAAGCAAAACCGCCGAGATCCTCAGCATCGCAGACAAGGCGTACGTGGCATACAAGGATCCCGCAACCGGCAACTCGTACCTGCAGGAGCTCGACCGCGAGCCGGCAACGCAAGCCGAAACACAAGACGCCACCGTCGAGCAGACGCAACCCGCGACGGAGGCATAATATGGCAGCGGCCAGAGACACCACAGGCGAAACGGACATCCGCCGGAAACTCGACGAATACGTCGACGCCCACCTCACCAGGCACATGTACGACACCGACGAATCCTGGCCGCTGCGCAAAACCATCCGACTGCCCAAACAAGCCGAACTGGAGCAGCACTACAACCAAATCCGCGCCCAAAACGAAACCATCCGCGACTGGGCGCGGCAACACCACTGCGAAACCAGCGAGAAAACCAAAATCGTCTCCAGCGGACTCATCCAACAAAAAAGCCCGCTCATCGACTCCGTGACCATACCCGACCTCGACACCGCCCTCCGCATCGCCACCAAACAAACCCGCGAACGCTACCTACGCGAACACGACCGCATGAGCGCGCTCGCCAAAGAATTCGGCCTCGAACCGGCGAACGCCATGAACGTCGCCAAAACCCTCAAAGACCACGACGACACCGACTTCCACCTCGTCATCCAAGCCGCCCACTACTTCGCAAACCACGACTGCCACACCATGACCCCACGCATGGCGCCCATCCCAGGATTCAGCGCCAAATGGCTCGGCACACCCAACTCCCAACGCCGCAAAGCGATATGCCAGCTCACCGGACAAGACAACCTCACCTTCCAGGAACGCCCGAACGAACTCCGACTACGCCTCATGGACGCCGAACACCACGACCAACCCGACATCATCGTCACCCAACCATGGGTCCGCAACCAGCCAACCGACATCGAACACGCCATCATCATCGAAAACAAAGACACCTACCAGGCCATGCCCACCGTCGAACACGCCATCTGCATCCTCGGCAACGGATACGCCGCAACATCACACATCACAACACTCCTGCCATGGCTCACCACCATCCCCAACATCATCTACTGGGGCGACATGGACGCCAACGGACTCGACATCCTCTCCAAACTACGCGCCACCGGCATCCCATGCACATCCATACTGATGGACACCACCGCATACCGGACATACGAACAATACGGCACCCAACTCGACGCCAAAAACAAACCCCTCACCACACAAACCCCACAACCCACACCCGGACTCACCACCGAAGAACGCAAACTCTACGAAACACTCTGCGCAGGAACAGACATCCAATACCTACGCATCGAACAGGAACGCATCCCCATACGCGACGCCACAACCATCCTGCACGACCAACACCACTGGCCAATCGACATACCCGGAAACGACATACCAAACAACAACACCAAATAGAACACCTGTTCGAAACCACAAACAAAATACGCTATCCTATACAACAAAACAGGCAACACCAAGCGGAAGAACACCATGACAACCAAACGCAACAACACGACACACAACGAAGTCGTGGTCGAACGCGTACTCACCAGCGACGCATTCCTCACACGCGAAATCAAAAAAGCCCCCATGAAAACAACAGGCGACTCACTCATAGCAGACCTCACCCACCTACCCAACGACCTCAAAATCACCATCCAAGGCGCTCGCGAGCACAATCTCAAGAACGTGGACTTGGAGTTTCCTCGCAACCGCATGGTGGTGTTCACCGGCCTGTCGGGTTCGGGCAAATCCTCGTTGGCGTTCGATACGCTGTTCGCCGAGGGCCAGCGCAGGTATGTCGAATCGCTGTCGGCGTACGCGCGCCAGTTTCTGGGGCAGATGGACAAGCCGGACGTCGACTTCATCGAGGGGCTGAGCCCCGCGGTTTCGATCGACCAGAAGACCACGAACCGCAATCCGCGTTCGACGGTCGGCACAATCACCGAGATCTATGATTATCTGCGACTGCTGTTCGCCCGCACCGGCATTCCGCATTGTCCGGAATGCGGCGCCCTGGTAAGCGCGCAAACACCGCAGCAGATGGTGGACACGTTGCTGAAGTATCCGGAACGCACGCGTTTCCAGATTCTCGCGCCGGTCGTGCGCGGCCGCAAGGGCGAATTCGAGGATCTGCTCGAACTGCTGCGTGGCGATGGTTACGCGCGTGCGCTGATCGACGGTGAGATGCGGCAATTGTCCGATGACATCAAGCTCGCCAAGCAGAAGAAGCACACCATCGAAGTGGTGGTGGATCGTCTGGTGGTCAAGGACGGTATCCGCCAGCGTCTGACCGATTCCATCGAAACGGCGTTGAAGCTTTCCAAAGGCGTGGCCGTCGCCGATTTCGTCGATTTGGATGAGAAGGATCCGGACCGCCGCAAGCCGTTCTCCGAGAAACGCGCCTGCCCGAACGGCCATCAGCTGGAACTCGACGAGATCGAACCGCGCACCTTCTCCTTCAACGCGCCGTATGGCGCCTGCCCTGAATGCACGGGTATCGGATACAAGCTGGAGATCGACCCCGAACTGGTCATTCCCGATCCGGACAAGACGCTGAACGAGAACGCCATCGAACCGTGGGGCATGACCAAGGGCACCGGCGAATACTACCGCCATGTGCTTGAGGGACTCGGCGATGAGATGGGCTTCGACCTGGACACGCCTTGGAAGGATCTACCCAAGGACGCGCGCGACGCCATCATGTATGGCCGCGATTTCAAGGTGCAGGTCTCGTACCGCAACCGTTGGGGTCGCATGCGCGAGTATTCCACCGGTTTCGAGGGCGTGGTGCGCACGTTGATGCGCCGGCATGACGAAACCGATTCCGACCAGATGAAGCAGTATTACGAGTCATACATGCGCGAGGTGCCATGCCAGGCGTGCCATGGGCGGCGTCTGCGTCCGGAAGTGCTTGCCGTCACCGTGGGCGACGAGTCCATCGCGGACGTGTGCGACATGTCCGCCGAACGGAGCCTCGCATGGATCAACGGCCTAGAACTCGAAGGTTCGGCCGCGCAGATAGCCGGCGAAGTCGTCAAGGAGATTCGCGCACGACTCGGCTTCCTCAACGATGTCGGCCTGAACTATCTGACGTTGTCGCGTGCGGCGAAGACCCTGTCGGGCGGCGAGGCGCAGCGCATCCGACTGGCCACCCAGATCGGCTCCGGCCTGGTGGGCGTCATGTATGTGCTGGACGAACCATCCATCGGCCTGCATCAGCGTGACAACGAACGGCTGATCGGCACATTGCATCATTTGCGCGACCTCGGCAACACGCTGATCGTCGTCGAACATGACGAGGACACCATCAGAAACGCGGACTGGGTCATCGACATCGGTCCGGGCGCCGCAAGACGCATAAGACCAAGCAGCTGCGCGTGGTCGGAGCCCGCGAGAACAACCTCAAGAATCTGAACGTCAATTTCCCGCTGGGCGTGTTCACCTGCGTGACGGGCGTGTCCGGTTCCGGCAAATCCACGCTGGTCAACCAGATCCTTTATCCGGTGCTTGCGGACAAGCTGAACGGCGCGCGCATCGTGCCCGGCAAGCACACGCGCGTGGAAGGCGTGGACCAGTGCGACAAGGTGATCCACGTCGACCAGAATCCGATCGGCCGCACTCCGCGTTCCAATCCCGCCACCTATACGGGAGTATGGGACAAAATCCGCACGCTGTTCGCCAAGACGCCCGAAGCGCAGGTGCGCGGCTATGGTCCCGGACGGTTCTCGTTCAACGTCAAGGGAGGCCGCTGCGAGGCATGCCACGGCGACGGCACGTTGAAAATCGAAATGAACTTCCTGCCGGACGTGTACGTGGACTGCGAGGAATGCCACGGCCAGCGCTACAACCGCGAGACTCTCGAAGTGAAGTACAACGGCAAATCGGTCGCCGACGTGCTGAACATGCCCATCGAGGAGGCCGCGCAGTTCTTCAAGGCGTACCCGTCCATCTCGCGTTACCTGGACACCCTGGTGCAGGTCGGTCTCGGCTATATCCGGCTCGGCCAGCCGGCGCCGACGCTGTCCGGCGGCGAATCGCAGCGTGTGAAACTCGCGACGGAACTCCAACGGCGTTCCACCGGCAAAACCGTGTACATCCTCGACGAGCCGACCACCGGCCTGCATTTCGAGGACGTGCGCAAACTGCTGCTCGTATTGCAGGGATTGGTGGACAAGGGCAACACCGTCATCGTCATCGAGCACAATCTCGACGTGGTCAAATCCGCGGATTGGATCATCGATCTGGGGCCGGAAGGCGGTGACGGCGGCGGCACCATCGTCACCGAAGGCACGCCGGAGCAGGTCGCGCAATGCGAACAGTCGTGGACGGGCAAGTTCCTTAGGGATATGCTGTGACTGATTTCGAACGACACAGTCCGGACGTGTGGCGCAAAACGGCGGATGCGTTACGGGAAACCGCAGTATCGGACGCCGGCACCCAATCCGACGGCAGGGGAGTGAACAAGAACGGCGCGCCCCTGTTGGGGGA
>ENA-OUOW01002114-OUOW01002114.1-human-gut-metagenome-genome-assembly--contig:-NODE-2114-length-11759-cov-3.966080_pt1 | contig 11759 bp, 6 predicted proteins | sample MGYA00237938_ERZ548769 | MGnify/ENA primary metagenome ERZ548769 (study PRJEB26490, sample SAMN05356870) | human gut metagenome | biome: terrestrial biome; feature: human-associated habitat; material... | reverse complement strand
GGACGGCTCTTTTCGATATGAGATCAACACGGACAATCCATATGTGAAAGGATTCATCGACAACCTTTCCAGGGAGCAGCGCCGCGATTTCAGCGGAATGATAAAAGTATTCGCAGCAGCGTTCCCGTACAACGACGTACAATCACGACTCTCAGTGGACGAGCATGGAGCGGAGAACGGTCTGACCGATGATGAGATACGCGAATGCGCCCAAGACATGTGGATGCTTGCAAACCAGTTAAAGCACATGAGCGCTTCAGCTTTTGTCGAGAAATACAAATCCAAAGAGCCGTTTTCCTTATGCCAGAACGCCGAAGAAATCCTAATGGAGGTATCACATGCGTAATAAATGGGAAAAAGTCAAGGCTAAGGTGAAGCTTGTTCTGATGGTGGATGACGATGATGACCAAGCTCCTTCCGAACAGGATATTGAGGATGCATTAAAAATACTCGTCTCTCGAAAACCTGAACTACTAGAAGATTCCGAGGGATACAACCGCACTTTCCGCGAATTACGTAACGAGTTAGTTCCGAAAATAGACGAAGGTATAACTCTCACTGACCAAAACTCGGCATGGAAACCATGGCTGTCAGATATGCAGTCATCTGATACTTGGGAAACCCCTCGATCAGATTCGTACTATCAGTACCTCGTCATGGATAAGAATTCCAGCTATTCGACTCTCGACTATACCGCCAATGAGATAGTCAAACTGTTGGCAGATCCACGTCGCGATCAACCGGCAGTTTCCAGAAAAGGTTTGATTCTAGGAGACGTGCAGTCCGGAAAGACCCGTACCTATATCGCTCTGATGAACAAGGCCGCTGACTGTGGATACCGTCTCATCATCGTATTGACCAGTGATAATGAGAATCTGAGACAGCAAACACAGGAACGTATCGATACTGATTTCATCGGCTGGCAGGATGGAATACGAGTGGGCATCGGAAAGTACCAGCAGAACATTGCGCACCCCAGCCAGCTCACTAACGAAAATGACTTCGTGGCAGCCTACGATAAGGCATTCCATAGCTTTCCACGCCCAACATGGAACAGCGCCGCCCCCTGCGTGGCGGTGATAAAGAAAAACGCGTCAATTCTCTCCAAGTTCAATAAGTGGTTCGACAGTCCCGAATTCGACAAGGATCTGCCCGTGCTCATCATTGATGATGAAAGCGACTACGCATCTGTCAATTCCGCCAAACTGGATGATTCTCCCACACGAATCAATTCGCTGATTCGCGACCTGTGTCAAATCAGTTCCCGAACTTCTTACGTTGCCGTTACGGCAACGCCTTTTGCGAATATCTTCATCGACGATGCGGATGAAAGTGATCTGTTCCCACAGGATTTCATTCACATACTTAAATCCCCCGACGCGTACATCGGAGCAAAGAAGTTGTTCGGCGACATGGATAGCGTTCCCGAAGATTCGAGTTGCGTGAGAGAGATTGATGAGGGTGAACTAGAAAGTTGGCTACCCGTATCGCACGGAAAGAACTACGACATCGTAGATCCCGAATTGGATGACCAAATCAAGCATGCCGTCTGCACCTTCATTAATGCGTGCGCTCTCCGTCCCAACGCGGAAGACGAACAGCAATCCATGCTCATCCATATGTCACGATTCACCGATGTCCAGCGTCAGATTGCTGATCGGGTCAGTGGTTATTTAAGGCAGGTTGAGAATGCCGTACGATTCCATGCTGATGGAGATCCGAGAATCGATGACCTGCAAGAGGCCTTTGAAAGCGAGTATTACACGAGCACGGACATTTCCTGGGGAATGATGTTCCTACGGATAAGGCGTCTTGTCCAATCCAGCAGACTTCGTGTCAGACTGGTCAACTCTGATTCCGATGACTGGAGCCTCAGAAACGATGTCCCGCCCGATCTGACTTCCAACGAATGCACCATATTCATCGGAGGAAACCAGCTTTCCCGAGGTATGACGCTCAGTGGTCTGATTTGCAGTGTGTTCTACCGGAGAGTGACAGCTTCCGATACTCTCCTGCAGATGGGCCGGTGGTTTGGATATCGTCCGAATTACGCGAATCTGCAACGTATCTGGTTACTGCCGGAATCCGTACTTGATTACCGCTACTCATGTTCCATCGTGGAAGAACTCAAGGAATCCGCAAGCAGGATGAAGCATCTTGGCATGACGCCCAAACAGTTCGGACTTGCCATCAGAAAGAACCCGAACAAGGGTGTACGCATCACCAATGCCAGCAAGATGCGCAACGCTGTGGAAGGGATCGGCTACCAAGAATTTGACATGGCCGGTGAAATCATCGAGTCAATCAAACTCGACGTTGATATGAAACGTCGAAATCAGAATGATGAAGCATTCATGAAGCTGCTCGGCGTCTGCAACGCACCGCAAGTCATCTCATCTGTATCACCCTTGGTTGAGACACAAGTCTTTCAGAATGTTCCCGCCAAGGCCGTCGTGGATTTCCTTTCCCAATACCGATCGGGCTATAGAGATACATTCTTCGGTCCCACTCTCATGACCTATCGCGATCAGGAAATCGAGATGAACACAAGCATGGCCGAACAGTACGCATGCACCCAGCTGTCAGAAAATCCCGATATGACTTGGAATATTGGTTTCATCAACGGTAACGGAAACGAAGTGGAAGGCGTCAATTTTCATTGGACCCAGGTCAAGCGTAAATGCACATTCAGGGACAATAGACAGTTCCAAATCAATGGCGATAAAATGCGACTTGGCTCCAAGAACGATGCGCTCAAGATTGCAGCCTGTACATATCAGCTTCCCATTGACCAGAAAAATAGTTCGGAGCGTCAATACTATCTGACCAAGTACTTCGGCGATCATCCGAGCCTTCTCTTCTATCGCATATGTGTGAAGAATTTTGATGGACATCAAGGATTGTCCCCACAAGAAGGTCCCGGCATGCTCGGGGTGAAGCTCATCGTCCCGGTTGATGAGGTGAATGTGAACAAGCATCTCGGCAAAACGGTCTATATGTATAACACCGTCGCTCAGCGACGTGAATTCGCCGAATTGAGTAGGAAAGCTGAAGAATACGGTGATGATTAAATGAGTCTTTCCATAAATGAAATAATCTCCCTCTGGCGGGATGAGGCTCGACGTCCGGGTCGTACTAATCATGAGTTGGACACGTCTCTTCGACTACCCATCGTTCTTGGATGCACGGTCGATGGACTCCCCTATATCATGCTGCTTACCGAACGACAGCCCAAGACCTTAAATCGGTTGGAGGCCATCGACGTTCGTGTCAGTATGCGAGGGAACGCCAGACCTCGCGAGAAATGGGCGCTCACGTTCACCCTCCAGGATTGGAGTCTGATCCATGCCTTCGGGGAGATCTGCTTGGCTTTTGCTAATCGGATCGCGGATGCGCCCTCCGAGGATGCGGCATTGCGGCAAATATATGCGACAGTTGATCAATGGCAGAGGCTGCTGAAGATATCCCGCAATTCCGACATGGCGAAACTGCTCCGCGGCACATTCGGGGAATTGGTCGCGGCGATGGAAATCACACGACAGACTGGAAAGACCATCGAAGAGGTATGCGTCGCATGGCAGGGCCCATACGCGGCACCGCAGGATTTTCAATTCCCGGATGAGAAAACAGCTTGGGAGGTGAAGACCATCCATAAAACGGCGGAAAGCATCACCATATCATCTCCCGAGCAACTTGATACCAGCGACAGAAGCATCAAGCTCATGGTCCTCGAGATACAGGAAACGAAGGATATGGAACATGGACTGACCCTTCCCCAGCTAGTCGACAGGCTACGCGAGAAGGCAGCAGACCCCTCCACCGTCACGGAATACGTGGATGACGGTCTGGCGAGCTTGGGACTGAACCTGTATTCGGGGCTTGTCTCCCAGACTGCATTCCGCATTGGAACAATATCCACTTACCGTGTCGAAGACGGATTTCCGAGGATCGAAACCGGGACGATACCGGCTGGCGTTTCGAATCTCACGTACCATATCAGCAGAAGCAACCTGACGCCATATCTGCAGTCGGAGAGCACATCGGCCATGGTGGAGGAATAATGGAAGAAATCGAGGAATACCGGCACGATCTGTGGAACGAGGTCCTTGAGCTGGCGCGCGACCGAGACATATACGATCAGGAGGCGTTTTTTGAGACCGCGTGCGAAATCCTGCGGGACAGCGAGGCGATCACCGCCTATCATCCTGCCTACTGCCGTTATCTTATGGGCACAAACAAAGCGCTAGCCATTGATGGATATGACCAAGACGCCTTCGAACTGGACGAGTCCATCGTGGTTATCGTCTGTGATGACAAACTGACCATGAACGACCAAAACGCGCCGCAGACCATACAAGCTGCGGAGTGCAAAAAATACTTCAATGCAATGCAACGGTTCTTTGTTGCCGCATGGAACGGCAGTTATCAAGCGCAAGCCGAGGAGAGTAGCGAAACCTACGAATTCGCTCAATTCATCAAACAAAATCGCGCCGGCATTCGTCGTACACGATTCTACTTCATTACCGATCGCGAGTACACCGGCCGTAGCGACCCAGAGGCTATCCAAATTGACCAGTACAAAAAGGAAAAGGAACGACAGCATATTAGCTGGGAATACCACACTTGGGACATCCGAAGGCTTATGGAAGCTTCGCACGCCACCGGATTGGCCGAGCACATGTCGATCGAACTGCCCGGCGGCATCGCCACGGTCAAAGCTCCTGACGATATGGAAGATATGGACACCTATCTTCTGTTCGTCACTGGAGACGTTCTTTCCGGATGGTACAAGAAGTATGGCTCGAAACTGATGGAAGCCAACGTGCGGTCGTTCCTGTCAATGCGTGGCAAAGTCAACAAAGGAATCCGTACCACCATCTGCAATCAGCCTGATAGATTCGTGGCCTACAACAACGGTCTCACTGCCACTGCCACGCATGTGGAAACAGACGGACAGGGACGGATCATCAGGCTTGATGACCTCCAGATTGTCAATGGAGGGCAAACCACCGCATCCATCTTCTACACAGGGCAAAAGGACAAAACCGATCTGAGCAGGGTCATCGTCCCTGTCAAACTCGTCGTCGTTCATGAGGATATGGCGCGAGAACTCGTTCCCTATATCTCCCGGTACACGAATTCCCAGAACAAGGTCGCGGAGGCCGACTTCTCTTCCAACAGCGAGTATCAGATAAAGCTTGAGCAGTTGTCCAAGCAGGCATTGACCCCGCCTCTGCCGGGCACGATCCAGACACATTGGTATTACGAACGTGCCCGTGGCCAATACGACAGCGAGAAGAACCGTCGGGATGCCGCTTCACGTAAGGCCTTTGAGAAGGCCAACCCAAGCAAACAACGCATTAAAATGGTTGACGCCCCCAAATATCTTGTTTGCTGGGACGGGCAACCTCAAGTCGCCAGTCTTGGAGCCCAGAAGTGCTTCGCTAAATTCGTCAACCAGCAGTCGGCGAACAAGAGCGCGGCGGATGAGTTGAACGTCGATTTTTACAAGCAACTCGTTTGCAAGCGAATCATCTTTGATACCGTCTACAAACACATCAAGAAGGCCGAATGGTTCTTGGGAGCATACCAGGCGAACGTTGCCGAGTATGCCGTCGCCAAGTATTCCTTGGATCTGCGGCGTGCCGGTCTGTCCTGTGATTTCGACGCCATCTGGCGAAGGCAGTCCATCGACGCGCATATGCTCGGGTGCCTTCTGAAAGCGGGAGAACAGGCTTCCGAGGTGCTTAACGATCCACGTCGTCCCGTGCAGAACGTGAGCGAATGGGCGAAAAAGGATCAATGCTGGAACAATCTAAAAGGGAAGATGACCTGTCTCGATGCCGCTGACGTCGAAATCGTCATGGAAAAACCCAAACATGCCGCCACCAAACGAGTAGTGAAAGAGGATGAAGTATCGGCCGCTCCGGAACCGCGACACAAGGCATCCAACGAAGCCGTGGAAGAACTACCCACCGACAATGTTCTAGTATCCGACTGGCATGCGTTGACTCCCAAATCTCTTGAGAGACTCATCGCTTTCGCGACTCCCAAACACTATTTGAGTCCAAAGTCAAAGAGCTCCTTGGAGACGCTCATTTCCGGCGATGACCTTCCCATTAATGAGAACGCTTTGAACAATCTGCTCAAACGATGCTTGGATGCAGGCTTCCCGCTACGCGAACTGCAGGCAAAACCGCATTCCGTTAAGGCCAGGAATAGATATCACTTCTGAAGACGCCAGCGTCGATGATAGACGTGATTTTCTCATGTCCATTCCAGAGCAGAACTGGCAGACCATAATTCAATGGGGGCAGAAACGCTACATGATCAACCAAGAAATGATGGCGGCGTTGGCGAGACTTTCCGAAGGACTTCAGCTGACCGACCGGCAGACCGTTCTGCTATGGCGTTTGGGCAATGACATGGTAAAGCGCGGTTTCCCCGCCTCCCTGTTCAAGCCCCGGGATCAACGGTAATATCCGACAGATGGCTCATCTATCCAATCGGCAACGACCTGCGCCATTTGCTGCGCCAGCAACGGTGGCACAGCGTTGCCGACCTGCCTGTATTGGTCAGTGCGGTTGCCCATGAAGAAGTAGTCATCCGGGAATGTCTGCAAACGCGCAGCCTCACGCACGGTCAGACTACGGCACTGAGACGGATCGGGGTGGATGAAGTAATGCCCGTCCTTGCTGATGTGAGACGTGACCGTGGTTGACGGCTGATCGGACAACTGTACATGGAACCGGTCCGCGAATACTACCTCTTTGCCCTCGACCGCGCCTTCGGCGTTCTTGTGGTTCGGCAACAGATACTTCGGGAAATCGTACAGCTTCGCACAAGTCTTATGTTCCTGCGCGTAAGCCGCGCAGAACAAATATCTATCCAGATCGGAATCCATGTGGTTGCGTGCAACATGCTCGGGCAACACACCGCTGCCTGCAAGATGGCCTCGATACCAGTCGGATAATGGATTCCGATCTTCAGCACCGATGCCATCGGCATGCTGTGCGGAAGGCAGATGCTTGCCCTCCATCACGGGTTCCAAGCTCGGCCCCAATGCGGATCCCTCCGGAGTGAGCATGAGTTTTTCCGCAGCCTTGCGGACGTATTCCTTCCAGTCAAGCTTGTCATGAACTCTGGAGGAGAATCCAGAACGGATGCGCGGCATCTCCCCTAATACTTGGTCGACCGTAATAACTGGGCGTGGAGTCATCACTCCGGGAGCGCCCTGGCCGCACCCGCTCCTGGTACCGAACAGGATGACCCTATGACGGGCCTGGGGGACGCCGAATTCGTCGGCGCGAACAATGAAATCATGAGGCCGCTCTGGATCTTTCACGACCATAGAATGCAGCTCGTATCCCAACGCCTCCATATCAGCACGGATATGTCCGAACACGCCTTCGCCGTAATTGCGCGCGGACAGCAGTCCTTTCACGTTCTCCATGACAAACGCCGTAGGCCTGAGCACTTCGATGAACCGCAGATAGCACTTGTAGAGCGTCTGCTTGACGTCCTTTTCGAGCCTGTCCTTATCATGGGTACGACGAGCGCGCCCGACGAGCGAATACGCTTGGCATGGCGGACCACCGATCAGCACGAGAGGACCGTCATACCCTTGCAAACGTTTCTTTGCCATCTCGACGAACTCATCATCACCCTCTTTGAGGGTTCCTTGGATTGCCTCGGCTTCGGCTGCAGCCCACTCTTCTGGATGAGAATCCTTCAATCTTTCGAAATTCTCACTGGAAGGAGTTCCGAGATAGTCGATGTAATCTTGGGGCAGCCGTCCATCCGCATCCATAAGACGGCGAGCGAACGCGCGCAACCTCAATGTGGCATGCGCAGTACGCTCCATCTCTATAGACATGATGGAGCGGAACACCGGCTCACCGTTTTCATCACGCAGGGAAGAGAATCCTTCGCTCATACCGCCTGGTCCCGCAAACAGGTCTATGACCGGTATTGGATCCATGGGCATAGTGAAAACTCCTTGAATTGAATGTCAACGGCTGCTCAAACCCAGGATACCAGGTAAATCGAAGTAAACTCGCGAGCATCGCAGGATACATACAAAAAGTCGCCCATACCGTATTTGGCGTACGTCACCACAACGCACACGATTTTCTACCCCGTATGGGGCGCACAATAGCGGATACACCATTCGAAAAAGAACAGAGGGATGTCATGGGCGACAGTAACATCCCTGAAGACTGCGGCTAAAACACAGCTCTACATAGGCGCGCTACCTCGCGCCGAACAGCCGCTTAATCCTCGCAAACAGACCACCTTTCGAGGTCTTTTTCTTTTCAACCTCCTCATTGAGAGATTTGAATCTTTCCTGAGTGACACCTGGCTTGGGCGCTTCTTCCACGTCCCAAGGATCCTCAGCTTCCCATGGATCCATGGCCGCCCAAGGATCGCTTGCAGGCTTCGAAACAGGCATCGCCGTCTCACCCTTGATGAAGGCAAGCACCTGCGGCAGGTCCTGAGGCTGCACCAACACCTCACGGGCCTTGCACCCTTCGGAAGGCCCCACAACGCCACGCGACTCCAGCAAATCCATAAGACGACCAGCCTTGGCGAATCCGACACACAGCTTGCGCTGCAGCATGGATGTCGAACCGAACTGCGAGGTGACGATCAGTTCCGCCGACTGCAGAAGCAAGTCCATATCATCGCCAATGTCTTCCAGCTCAACATCGTCCGGAACGGTACCCCAGCGGATATCGAAATCATCCATATTGCCGTCGATGTTTTTATCCGGTGTAATATCCTTCTTGTTAGATACTCGGCGTGTAGCATGTCGAGTCTGAACAGTCTTCGCCCTCCGACCATCATCCGTTTTTCTTTTGGGTCTGTTAGACCAAAGTGTGCTTTCCCTCAATAGTAGACTCGGATGGGGGCACATCATTCTCAAACGATGTGCCCCCATTCAAGTCGCTTGCTTGTTTATCGTAACAACGACTTGCTGAAGCTCAATGAGCTCATATATGAGTCAATTGCCCCGTAATCTGGTTTATTATCGGGCAATATAGGAAGTGGGATTTCCAGACTGGGTATGAACTTGTTTGCCTGACGTCCATATGAGAACTGTTGGTCATGGTTTTTGATGAGTTCACAAATGAAGGTTTTAGTCGCCGTACTCATCGGTTCCTTGGGAGTAAGTACATACGTGTCTCGTCCAGAATACCAAGGCTCTCGCTGGACAAAGGACGACAATACGGAACCACCGCCTGCTACCGATATGGCTCCGGCCGGCTGTGGCGGGACGTCATCGATTTTGGCGACTCGGCCCGTGACCCCGTTGTTGTATGCGGAGCGTCCCACAAAGGGAATGCCTTCCTCGTCGTCCTCCAAATCGGCTTTTTCGAGGTTCACTCCATATTTGACCTCGAATAAGGAGTCCAGTCGGAACATGGAGGTCTTCAATGAAAGGGGGAATACGGGTTTTCCATGGAGGTTGGTCGTTGCTCCGTATTTTTTGCCGAACTCCTCGAAGTCTATGCTCAGGATATAGCGATAGGCCGCGTCGAACCCCTGCTCAAAAACCCATGAGGGGGTGTCCGAGAACGTACCGACCTCATCAAGTTTGGTAGCGTCTACGGCCCATTTGGGCACGTCCTCCGGAGCCGGGACATCCAGATCCGTGAGCCTTCGCCCCTTGGGCTTGCGCGCGTAGCAATAGCGGAATCTGTTTGCGCGTATGGTGGCTGCATAATACTGCTTCATGCCCCATGTCATATCCGACTCGTATGCCTCTTTTGGAACTAACGCAGATATGTCCATTCCCAGAGCCGCTTTATAAGGGTATACAACGGCATACGCTAAGGACCCTTCCCCGTTCGTCGGTACCACTATCGAATCTGCCGGTATGATAGTTCTCTCGAGGATTTCCGACTCGTCGACATATCCCGCCAGTAGTCCATACATCGATTTTGAGGGACGCAGAAAGCGAACGCTCGCTTCATCCATTTCTTGCAACAAGGCGGAACCTTTGAACGCACTGCCGTTTTTCAGCGTGAAAATTTCACTGAGCTTCATTGAGCTCCCCCGTATCGTTTAGATAACAGTACAAGGCGTATCCGAGGAGTCGTTCGCGGAATGATTCGGGCGTCACCAAGTCGAAATCCGTGTCGAGATATGCTTCTGGCACCACGTCGTCCGCGTACCCGATTACTCGGATTCCCTCCGGATTGACGCTTTTTGCGGGCATGCTGCCTCGCTTCATGTCTATCTGAGCGTTAAGACACTTTTTCGGGTCCTTGACGAATCCCTTGAGTTGGCTGAGCCATTCCGTCTTTCGTCTTGCCCAAGTGCCATTGGCATCGGTCCGACCGCGATGGGGTATGGTGACGAATCCGTCATCGGCCCATCGCCCGAGGAACAACGGTTCGGTCGACTCGGCCTGTGGCGTCCCGACCCGCCACACCATGATGCAGGTCGAAGTGTTGACATGGGAATCATGGAAGAGATTGATCGGCATGGACATGCATCCGATGAGCGAGTGCTTCTCCATGATTTTCTTGCGCAATGCCTTTCCTTTAGAGCATGCTGAGGATATCGGCAGAATCACTATTCCGACGCCTCCGGGTTGGAGCATGTCCAATAGGGAGAGGGTGAAATCCAGTTCGGACGAATCGTTGGCGTCAAGAGAATACGGCGGATTGATGCAACCCACAAGTGGCTTATCTACGTCAGGTACGTCATGTTCGCCTGCACCGTCCTTCACCGCCATCTTTAGAGCTTCATCGAGATTCACTCGATTCTTCTTCACAATCAGAGCCGTTCCCGCTTCCGGAGTTTCGGTCTTTCCGTCCGCCGTGGTCATTGTACGGTCTTTTTCCAAGCTCGAACAGCAGTATAGGTGCGATTTTCCGTCTCCATGGAATCGCATGTTCGCATAAGACAGCGCGAACATCTCGGGTTCGGAATCCGCTCCCATGAGGCAATTGTTCCTGACCATCGATTTCTGGTTTTTTCTGGTCTCCGGCGATGCGCCATTGCGTTCGATGTTGACATCCATGCGGTTCATGGCCGCTATGAGGAACGAGCCGGTTCCGCAGCAGATGTCCACGACCGGCGTGTTCTCGCTGAGTTTTCGATGTAACGCCCATTCCGCAATGTCCATGAACAGGTCACATACGTGTCGTGGTGTAAGAACGATGCCCTTATCCTTGGCGTCGCCGCGCGCGAATTTAAGGAAGCTTGTGTAGAACGACGCCATCACATCGATTTTCGGCTGCTGTTCGTTGAGCTTCAATGGCTTGTAGACGTTCTCATACATGGAGACGATGATAGATGCCAGAAAACTGCTCATCTTCGGGAACTTCTTGGAGGAGTCCTCCGGAGCTCGCATAAGTTCCGGGCCGATGATGCCGCGGTAGTATTTATCAAGCATCTTACGTTTCGATTCGGGGACGTCATCGTCCTCCCAGACGTTTTTGAGCTGTTCCAAAAACGTCGAGGGGAGGTTCTTATCGAATAGATCGAGATTCTCGATTGCATCGTCGTTCGCCAGCCCTTCGGATACCTTTTGAGCGGTCTTGGAAATACTTCCCTCGTCGTAGGTCAGAACAAGCAGAATCGCGGCAAGGAATCCGGCCCTGTCTTTCGCGGAAATATGATTCTTGCGCAGATAGCCATTGCAGGCGCGGGCATATGTGTCCAGATTCTTCAGTGTCTGCTGCTCGGATTCCGAAAGCCTGTTGAATTCCTTATCGAACTCGTTTTTGTATGACTCAGGTGTTGAG
>ENA-OUOW01002110-OUOW01002110.1-human-gut-metagenome-genome-assembly--contig:-NODE-2110-length-11780-cov-27.024222_pt1 | contig 11780 bp, 10 predicted proteins | sample MGYA00237938_ERZ548769 | MGnify/ENA primary metagenome ERZ548769 (study PRJEB26490, sample SAMN05356870) | human gut metagenome | biome: terrestrial biome; feature: human-associated habitat... | reverse complement strand
TGGACTTCCGTGATGAACCGCGCACCCTGACTGCCGATTTCAATAATCGAACCGGTCTGCGGCACAAGCCTGTGCACACCTTCCACGATGGCAGGGATCTCTCCCAATTCTGACAGAACCGGGCAGCGTTCCAGCAGTGACCCGGCATTATCACCTGTCACGCAAACAGCAAGTGTCTCGTCCCTGCCAATAGCAAGTTCCGACAAGCCCTGCCGCAGGCACAGAAGCGGCCTGCCGTGATGCACGGCAAGCCAGTACTTCTCCACCGTTCCGTTCTGCATTAGCACGATCTTGACCGTGGAGGTGCCAAGATCCATTCCCAAAGAATACATGGGACAGCTCCTTTCAAAAATCAACCCTGCTGCTTTGAGGGTTTGACATTTCAAACTTCATTCCGTATAATAAAGCTGTCGTAAATTAGACGGCTCTAACCAGAGTTTAACACAACTACCTCGATGTGTCCGTTGTTATGGCAACGGACGGAATGATTTTGGAACATGGAAAAATATTATTCGATTTTACAGCAGTGCGGAATGTTCCACGGCATCCAGCCGCGCCGCTACCGGGATGTTCTGGACTGCCTGCACGCAAGCGTGCATCAATATCCCCGCAATACGCATCTTGTGGAACTGGGTGAGCAAAGCCACAATACAGGCATCCTGCTGGATGGCACAGTGGAAGAGTTTCTGTATGATGAAAATGGAAATCAGGTCAGCATCTGCCGGCTGGCAAGCGGGCAGATTTTTGGGGCCGAACTGGCCTGTACCGGCTGGAGTACCAGTCCGGTCTGCCTGCGGGCCGACTCAGACTGTACGGTGCTCCGGTTGGATTTCAGCGCTCTCATGTCCCAGCAGACCATGACCTGTCCCTGCCGGATGCAGGTGACCGCTAATCTGATGCAGGACATGGCACAGCAGCTTTTATTCTTTAATACAAAGGTGCGTATTCTTGCCCAGAAGCGTTTGCGGGACCGGCTGAAAATTTATTTGCAGACGCTGACACCGGACAGCAAAGGATGTTATCATCTGCTGTACAGCCGCACCGAACTTGCCGACTTCCTCTGTGTAGACCGCAGCGCGCTTTCCCGCGAATTGTGCCGGATGCGGGATGAGAAGGTTATTGAATTTTCCGGGGCAAAAATCAAGATCCTGGATCATGATTTTCTCCGTCACTGAGTTTCAAGCTGAAATAAAAGGAAGGCAGGGTGTTCTTTTGATGGAACACTCCGCCTTCCTTATCGTGTGTGGATTTTTGGGGGTTAGTCTTCTAGTCCATGGATTCCAGCCACATTCTTCAAATATTCCTCCGGTTCGCCGTTTAGAATCAGGTCTGCATACGCCAGAGGGTCGTTATAGATGAGATACTCCAACTCCGACCTCTGCGCCATGGTAACGTCCAACGCATCCTCGACCCCGGTGCAGTCGATGGAAATTTTTCTTCCATCCCGGAGCAGTAACTCCACACAGCCGGTGTCCATGTTGAATTTGCAAGCTCTTTCATCGTACTTCATGTTTGTGTCCTTTCCGCCTTACGGCACTCTTACAGTGGTCTGTCGTGCTTTCTTATGATAAGGTCTAGGCCGTTTTTCGATGGAAGCAATGGATTCATTCTGTTTTCCGAAAAACACAAAAAATCCGAACCCTTCTCCTATTGGAAAAAAGTTCGGATTTTGTTGTTGTGGTGCACCTCCAGGGACTTGAACCCTGGGCCCACTGATTAAGAGAGCAAGTCGCCGGTTCGTCTCAGTTTCTGGAAGTTTCGAGTTATCGTTATTTTTAATCAAAGCAACGTAATTTTTCACCCAGCAATTTCTGCACCCTTTATCCAATTTTGCAACGATTTGCACCCTCTGCACGTTTTGAAACCGTGCAAAATCCGTGCAGAAACCGTGCACTTACTCTCCGACAAATAAAATCACCCTATCCCCCATCGACTTGACGGCATTGGTTTGAGTGACCGCACGCCAAAAATCAAGTCTTGGAGGATACGACTATGACGAAACTGCTTTCCTGCCGCTACAACATGGACACCAACCGGGTGGAAGCCCGGTTCGAGGATGGCACCACTCTTGCCATCGATTGCATCGCCGTGGAGGACGAATACGGCAACACTCCGGTTCAGCGGGCGGAACTGGACTGGCTGTTGTACAACAAGCCCTTGGAATATGCACAGATGGTGCTGAGAGTGGAAATGGGGCATTATTTATCGCTGGGGTGTGACCATAGTAGGCTGGAAGATTAAGCGCCCCCCATAAAGAACACAATGCCCACCGACCTATGGTTTTCGCCATAAACTGGTGGGCATCGTTCGTTATTCGAGATTCTTTGGCAAACGGTCGTACAGAACCACCGTGTTAGATGTTTCGGTCTGTACCCGTTCCTTCTTGAGCAGAGTTCTGGAACGCTGGTTCGTGCGGTAGTCACGGTCACCCTTCTCAAAGGCAGAGCAGCACAAAAAATCGCACACGGCATCACCGGAAGGGGATTCCTTGATGATGAACACGAACGCAGTCGGTTCGCCTTGGCTGGAAATCAGATAGTCTGCCTTGATTTTGGTAACGAAGGGATAAAAACGCGGCACATAGGAGAACAGGTCGAAGTCCTGTTCCAGAATTTCCTTCAGCCGCACCAACGCCATCAGACGCGGCTCGACCAGTTCCCGGTACTGCGCACCCTTCCGCACGGTTTCATGGGTGATTTTACCCGACAGGATCATATCCACCGTTTTGCGCGGGTTGTACCGAGGCAGCGCAAGGTCTTTGAGGTAATGAAAGCCCGCTAGATGAGGGAAGTCCTCTGGTGCAAAGGTCAGGTTAATCTGGTGCAGTTCGCCCTTGTAGCCATATGTAAGCCGATAGTGATACCCCGTCAGCTCCTTCCAGACCGCCGCTGCCCGGTACAGAATATCCTGCTTTTCGTTCTGCATCTTTTCACCTTCCCTCAAAAAAATAGAAGCCCTGCCGAAAGGCAAGGCTCCTATTAAGCGTTTTCTTTCGATTCATCGAATCTATTCGGCTTGTGGTTCACGCTCAACCCACGGTCTGGCTCCACAATCGGCTGATACCGAACCAGTCCACTGCTTCATCGCCACCGATAGCTGGTCAACGCCGCTATCCTCTAGCTTTATTATACTACAAATGCATAAAAGTTCAAGTAGTCGAAACTGAAAAAACAAAAATTTTCGTTCAAGCGCATTATATGTGTTTTAACTCTTGGTTGCCACCATAGCTTTAGGCTCTGGGGATAGAGTTCGCACAGCTCATGTTAACAGAGTTTGCAGAAGCGACCGCCAATTGTTCAATAGTCGGTGGCCGCTTCTTTTGCTATCAGGAAAACAGAACACAATTTTAATTGTCTCTATTTGATTAAATCTATCACTTCTTAATTGAGAGTCAAAAGAACAGATATTTGATTTGCAAACGCAAAATAAAGTTTGTTTTTGCAAATCTTTAATTTGCTAAACAAGTGGAGGAATTTACGGATTTGTGTTATAATATAAGAAATATTCACGAAATTAGCTGGGAGGGCTTCCAATGATGCGTATCAGCTATAACAAACTCTGGAAGATGCTTATTGACAAAAACATGAAAAAAAGCGACTTGAAGGAAAAGGCAGGGATCAGCTCCGCTTCCCTTGCAAAGCTGGGCAAAGGAGACAATATTACAACAGGTGTGCTTCTCCGCATTTGTGAAGTAATGGATTGCCGGATTGAGGATATTCTTGAAACGATCAAGGAATAACCGATACCGAAGATATGATTAGGAGGTTTGGATAATGGCTATCTTGGGCAAAAAGCAGATGTCCGAAGAAGACATCAAATTGAATTATATTACTCCGGTCATTCAGAGAGGTTGGAAAGGTCATATCACGATGGAGACCAAAATCACAGATGGTCGCATCAATATCCGTGGAAACATCGTAGCTCGCAGCAAGCCCAAGTATGCCGATTATTTGCTGTACTTAAACGATGGCAAGCCGATTGCCGTTGTGGAAGCAAAGGATAATAATCACTCTGTATCTCATGGATTGCAGCAAGCGATGACATACGCTCAGATGATGGACTTGCCGTTTGCATATTCGTCAAACGGCGACGCTTTCTATGAGCATGATTTCTTGACTGGACAGGAACAGCAGATTGCATTAGAGAAGTTTCCGACCCAGGATGAGCTTGTCGCGAGATATTATGCTGAATTGAACGGCGGCAAAGGCATTTCTGATTTGGAAAAGAAAATTGTATCTCAGCCCTACTATTCTTCTCAAAGTACTTATCCTCCAAGATATTATCAGCGAAACGCCGTAAACAGAACCGTTGAAGCAATCGCCAGAGGACAGCAGAGACTGCTGCTTGTCATGGCTACTGGAACCGGCAAGACATACACAGCTTTTCAGATCGTCTACCGGCTGCTCCGTTCTGACCTTAAAAAGAGAATTTTGTATCTGGCAGACCGAAACATTCTGGTTGACCAAAGTATTTTGCAGGACTTCGCCCCGCTCGAAAAGACCATCTATAAGGTAGATTTCTCCGATAAAGACTGCCTGAACAAGATTGCTTCTCATGAAGTGAACTTCGCTCTCTACCATCAGATGGTGGGACAGAATGATGAGGAGCATTTCAGGCAGATTCCGCCAGAATACTTTGACCTTATCGTGGTAGATGAGTGTCACCGAGGAAGTGCCAAGGAAGATAGCAACTGGCGTAAGGTTTTGGAGTATTTTACTTCGGCAACCCAGATCGGAATGACCGCCACTCCGAAGGAAAGCGAAAAGGTATCCAATATCGACTACTTTGGAGAGCCGGTTTATATTTACAGCTTGAAGCAGGGCATTGAGGACGGTTTCCTTGCCCCGTTTAAGGTCATCAATATCACAACCAACATCGGAGACGGCTGGAGACCATACCAAGGACAGACCGATATTTTCGGCAATGTCATTGAAGACCGCATTTACAACAACCGGGATTACGATTACACCATCATTCTCCAAGACCGCATTGATGAGGTTGCCAGGGAGATTACGGAATATCTGAAAAGCACCGACAGAATGCAGAAAACCATCGTCTTTTGCGCTTCCGAAGATCATGCAGAACGCATGAGGATTGCCCTTATCAACTGTAATCAGGATATGGTGAAGGAGAATCCGGACTACTGCGTAAGAATCACCGGCTCAGACGTATACGGAAAGTCCAAACTTGACTATTTCATCTCTGTATCCGAACCATATCCCGTTATTGCAACAACTTCGGAACTGCTTTCCACCGGAGCTGACTGTAAGATGACTAAGCTCATTGTTCTTGACAAGACGGTTGAGAGCATGACCACTTTCAAGCAGATTATCGGGCGAGGAACCCGGATCAGAGAAAAAGACGGCAAGACACATTTTGTTGTCATGGATTTTCGGAATGTGACAAGGCTGTTTTCCGACCCAGATTGGGACGGCCCTGTTGAACAGGATGAGGGGTTCCAGCATGGTGGCTCCAAGCCAACGGGCGGCGGACATAGCGGTGGTGGAGGTACGCAGTCTCCTGATGGCCCTGTAGAGACCCCTATCGTTGATAAAGACGGGTGCAGAGTAAAGATCATCAATAAGACGGTTTCTGTTTATGATGCCAACGGCAGGCTGCTCCGGCAGGAGGACATTATCGACTATACCAGAACCAACATCAAGGGGGAATACGCTTCTCTGTCCGATTTTATCAGCAAATGGAAAGCGTCGGACAAAAAGAAAACGATTGAGGAATCTTTCACGGCGATGGGCATTGATCTAAAAGCGTTGAAAGCAGACCAAGGTATGAAAGATGTGGACGATTTCGACTTCATCTGTTATGTGGCATACGGCAAGAAGCCGCTGACCCGAAAAGAACGGGCTAACAATGTTAAGAAGAAAGACTTTTTCAGCAAGTATTCTGCCGATGCACAAGCCGTTCTTGATATATTGCTGGATAAGTACATGAACCAAGGGATCACAGAGGTTGAGGATATTAAGGTTCTCTCCCTTGCGGATTTTGCCAATTACGGTAAGCCTGCAAAAATTGTCAAGCTGTTTGGCGGCAAGGCTCAATATGAAGCCGCTGTTAAAGAGCTTGAAGCAAGCATCTATGAAGAAGTAGAGGTAGGATAACGATGGCGATGCAGTCAGGTTTTATAAAAAGAATTCGAGATATCATGCGTATGGACGCTGGTATCAACGGTGACGCCCAGAGAATTGAGCAGATGGTATGGATGCTTTTTCTCAAAGTCTATGACGCAAAAGAAGATGATTGGGAACTAAACGAGGACGCCTACGAATCCATCATTCCAGAAGACCTTAGATGGAGAAATTGGGCGAAAACCGACAGCAACGGTCATGCTATGACTGGGGACAAGTTGCTGAACTTCGTCAACAACATTCTGTTCCCGGTGCTGAAAGGCAATGATGTGAAAGATGGTGATGCGGTTCTCTATGAGGGGATCAAGGTGACACCGGATACTCCCATTAAGAAAGCCATCGTCAAGTCCACCTTCGAGGATGCCAACAACTATATGAAAGACGGCGTTTATCTTCGTCAGGTCATTGATGTCATTGACGAGATCGAATTTGATGATGTAAAGGAAAGCCATGCCTTTGGTTTTGTCTATGAGGAGATTTTGCGGGAGCTGCAATCCGCCGGTTCCTCCGGTGAATTCTACACGCCGAGAGCCGTCACCGAGTTTATGGCACTGATGATAAAGCCGCAGTTGGGCGAAAAGATGGCAGACTTCGCCTGCGGCACCGGTGGATTTATCACTTCTTGGCTGGGACAGCTCTCCAAGCAGGTAATGGACACTACGGCTCAGAAGCAGCTTGATGACAGCATTTACGGAATTGAGAAAAAGCCCTTTCCCTATCTGCTCTGCGTAACCAATATGCTGCTGCATGATATTGAGGTCCCGAACATCTACCACATGAACTCGCTGAAACACAATCTGCTGGACTACACGGACGACGATAAGTTCGATGTGATCCTGATGAATCCGCCCTACGGCGGGCATGAGGACAAGTCCATTCAAGGCTTCTTCCCTGACGATTTGGCAAGCTCCGAGACCGCAGATCTCTTCATGTCGGTTATTATGTACCGTTTGAAGAAGAACGGCAGGGCTGCTGTTGTCGTGCCGGACGGCTTTCTGTTCGGTCTGGACAACGCCAAGGTGAACATTAAGAAGAAGCTCATTTCCCAGTTCAATCTGCACACGGTTGTCCGGCTGCCCGGCTCTGTGTTTAGCCCTTATACTTCCATCACTACCAATCTGCTGTTTTTTGACAACACCAAGCCCACCACAGATACTTGGTTTTATCGTGTGGATATTCCGTCTGACAGAAAGCACTTCTCCAAGACGAAGCCCATGGAGCTGAAGCACTTTGATGATTGTGTGGCATGGTGGAATGACCGAAAGGAAATCCCGGACGGCGAAAACTTCAAAGCACAGAAGTTTACCGCAGAGTATCTGCTAAACGAACAGGGCTGCAACATCGACTTGTGCGGTTATCCCCATGAGGAAGAAGAAATCCTTGACCCCATGGACACGATCCGGGAATATCAGGAAAGACGAACCACCCTCAATGCGGAAATCGACAAGGTGCTGGCAGAGCTGGAAGCCCTGCTGCCGGGAGGTGTGAGCGAATGACACCGGAGCAGTTAAAAGCGAGCATTTTGCAGTATGCCATTCAAGGCAAGCTGGTGGAGCAGCGAGTCGAGGAAGGCACCGGCGAAGAACTGTATCAGCAGATTCAGGCAGAAAAGCAACGGCTGATACAGGAAAAGAAAATCAAAAAGGAAAAACCGTTGGCGGAGATTTCCGAAGATGAAGTTCCTTTTGATATTCCAGAAAGCTGGAAGTGGGTAAGAGTAGGCGAGATCTTTGCTCATAATACCGGAAAGGCAATGAATTCATCAGCCAAAAAGGTTGATAAACCGGGGCGTATAAAACGCTTTATTACTACATCGAATTTGTATTGGAATTCCTTTGATTTTTCATCCGTCAAGGAAATGTTCTTTTCTGATGATGAGTTAGAGCGCTGCACGGTAACAAAGGGAGATTTGCTGATGTGTGAGGGTGGCGCATACTATGGAAGAACAGCGATATGGAACTATGATTACGATATTTGTTTTCAAAACCATGTTCATAGACTGCGTCCGTATAAGGCGATAGAGTTGCGTTTCTTTTACAATCTTTTTTACTTTTACAAGTCCATGAATATGATGAACGCAAAAGGAACGGCAATGCCGGGACTTTCGTCACAAACACTACACCAAATGGTTGTCCCCCTCCCTTCCCTTGCCGAACAAAAGCGCATCGTTGCCAAAATTGAGGAACTCCTTCCTCTGGTTGACCGTTATGCTGCCGCCTATGAAAAGCTGGAGCAATTTAACGCTAAGTTCCCGGAGGACATGAAGAAGTCCATTCTCCAGTATGCCATACAGGGTAAGCTGGTGGAACAGCGAGCCGAGGAAGGCACTGGCGAGGAACTGTACCAACAGATTCAGGCGTACAAGCAGAAACTAATTAAGGCCGGCAAGCTGAAGAAGACAAGAGCTTTAGAGCCTATTTCCGAACTAGCTATACCGTTCGATTTTCCGTTGTCGTGGAAAGTTTGCTATATCGATGACATTGCGTTTGTTACAAAGTTGGCTGGATTTGAATATACGAAATATATTGCCGACAACCTTGTCACAGACGGAATTCCGTTATTCAAAGGGAAAAATGTTCAAAACGGAAAATTAGTTTTTTCTTTTGAGAGTTATATTCCAGAAAGCATTTCAGATGAACTGCCTCGCAGTCAGATAGCGAAGAAGTGCCTGCTGACTCCGTATGTCGGTACAATCGGAAATATTGCAATATTTGATGGGTCATTCAAAGCGCATCTTGGCTCTAATGTTAGTAAAATAGAACTGCTTAATTCTGACACGAAAACTTTTGTGCTGGAAGAATATGTTTTGTGGTACTTAAAAAGCACATATGGATATGCCGAATTGACAAAGTACAAGAAAGCTACAGCTCAAGAAAGCATATCGATTGATGCTATCCGAAATGTAATTATAGCAATTCCTCCTATTGAGGAACAGTATCGAATCGTTGCTAAAATCGAAGAACTGCTGCCGTTGTGTGAACGGCTGAAATGAGGTAAAAAAGAGATGAGCAACATAACCAAACTGTATGCTGCATATAAAGCCGGATATTTAGGGAATAATATCCTTGATACATATTTTTCCTTCATGGCAAATATGATTTTTGAGGAACACCTAATGGTAGTAGAAGACGGCGTTGTTGCGGAAAAATTTAAGGAACGCTATACAATAGAACTTCCACTTCCATTTATTCGACAAGTTTTGGGGGTTGGCGTGCATAACGGTAGTTTTATTGAAGACCATGGTAAATATAGCGTTGTTACAAACGAACTATCCAAGTATCGCTTTAGTAAAACAGAATTTGATTCTCTTTGGGAGAATTTGATTCGTGAATTCACTGCATATTGCCAAACAAAGGAAATCGATATTTCTTCGATTGATGTAAATACGTTTATTTTAGATATTATTGATGATTCTGATGAAAAAATCTTGTCTGGCGAGAAAGTCGATGAAAAAGACGGGTTAACTTCTTCTGAATATGCGTGGTATAGCTTTGTCAAAGAGCAGGGCGAATCTCAAACAGAGCTATATTCTTTTGTTGCTGCTCTCTCCGTAAGTAATATTACAAAACAGGCACTGTTTCATACGGGAGAAGCAGTAACGGACTATTCTAACTTGCATATATATTTGGATTCCCCTATTGTTTTTTCTTTGCTTGGGATGGACAATGTTTCCAGAACGGAGTCTTATAGACAACTCATTGCTGACATGATAAAAGCGAAGTGTAACATCCATGTCTTAGATCATAATTTTCAAGAAGTAGATGGTATTATTGCAAGAGCTGCTGGATGGGCAACAAGTACTTCTTATGATTTGAGAAAGGCTAATAACGCTGCCCGTTTCTTCCACGACTCTCAAATGGATGAAACCGAGATCTCGGAGTTTTGCGAAAATATTGAAACAAAACTAAATGAATTAGGCATAACTGTAAAAGAGACCAGTTATGACGTTTATCAGGATAAGTTTCAAGAAGATGAAACTTGCCTATTTGATATGGTTAAAACCAGGTATGTTGATCACGGCTATGAATTGTCACAGGAAAAGCAAAACAGTATTCGGACTGATGTACGGTCCATTATAATGATTTATCGTGAACGCCAAGGGCAAACTGCGACCAGATTACAAAATGCTAAGCATATCATGCTGACCTCCAATAATACTATCGCAAATGTTTGCAAAAAATATGAAAGTAATCGAAGTCAGCAGTCCGGGCATATTCCTGCTTGCATATCTGCGGACTTATTTGGCGCTGTCCTTTGGTTGGATAGTCCGATGCAGATGTTGGAGTATCAAAAGAAAAAACTGCTTGCTGACTGCTATGCTCTTCTGAAGCCGGACAAAGTATTGCTTGATAAGTATATACAGTCATTGGATGAAGCACGAAATGCAGATGCAATAGATGAAAAGAAGTTCTTATTCCTGCGTACTCACAAAGTTGTGCTTGATTCTTTAATGGATATTACCAAAGGGGATTATGCTCGTTTTAATTCCAACACATATTTGGAAGTGTACGAGGATATTCAAGAAAAGGCACAAAAGAAGTACAAAGATGAGGTTGTAGCACATGGGCAAACTCAAAAGAGATTAGAAGATCTTGAACGGAGTTCTTCAGATGAAATAGAGGCATTAAAAACTCGTATATCATCTATGGAAGAAAATGAGAAAAAACGTCAAGAGGACATTTTTAATAAAAAAATTTCCCGTTGGGGCTGGGTCGTCACACTTATATTTGCTGGGATTCCATATTTTTTGTTAATAGTAGGTATAGAGGTTTTCAAAACGCAATTTTCTGACGTTTCGTGGCGCTCGGCTTACGGCATAGCCGGAGCAGTTATTGCCACAGCCATTGCAGGTGTTATGTTTGCTACAGGAAAGAAATGGTGCTTCAATAAAGTTCGAGATTTCATAAAAAAGAAGATGAAGCTATAATCCGCAATAAAGGCTACCAAATATAAAAAATGGTCGGACATAGGAGAACACAGCTTTTCTGTGTGAGTACCATTTGAGAGAGAATGGCGTGGTATCCAAAGGAACCCCCCCTTGGCTCTGGGTTTCCAAAGGGGTGCGGGTCGCCAGTGGCGACCTCAAAATGCAGCACATTTTGAAGCACCTGACCGAGCTGACAGGCGAGCGACAGCAGCCCTTTGGCACACGACTTTGCTTGCAAAGTCTAGTGTGTTACACCTTGGTTCCGGCTGATGCGGAAAAGGGGCTGCGAGCAAATACGGCAAGCACCTGTTCTGTGGCAGAAGGATGCGCAGGTGGGCATGGCAGTTGACGGTCTCCGCCCATCCAGCGCAGGCTTGCAGAGGAACCAACGGTGTACGTTCCCCTTCCTGCAGTAGCGACGCCTTTTTTAAGAATTATAGCTATGTCAAGAGGGCTGGCACCGTCCAGCCCTCTCTCTTTTTGCTAAAGTTTCCCTCGTTTTTTCTTGCACTCTGCTGAAAGCGGCGTATTCTCAAAAGTTTTTGTTGACAAGGCTCGGATTTTGTGGTAATCTATCTCAACAATTTAATATAACATATTTACTTAGAGTTCCAGCTCGGCTCCCGAAGGAGTCGGAGCAAGTCTTTGACTTTCTTATCGCTACATAACGAACCCGAACCAAGGCCATCCCGGAAGGGATGGTCAGGTTC
>ENA-OUOW01002109-OUOW01002109.1-human-gut-metagenome-genome-assembly--contig:-NODE-2109-length-11785-cov-3.743819_pt1 | contig 11785 bp, 10 predicted proteins | sample MGYA00237938_ERZ548769 | MGnify/ENA primary metagenome ERZ548769 (study PRJEB26490, sample SAMN05356870) | human gut metagenome | biome: terrestrial biome; feature: human-associated habitat; material... | reverse complement strand
TCCCTGAAGGCCCGACCCAGGCGCGTTGGTTCGCTGGGGCGGGCCGCTGGTATGCCGCGCGTTCTCGCCGGTTCAGGGCTGCAGCGTTTGGAATCCGCGGCACTGAGAGAGGAGGCAGCGGATCTTGCAATTTCCGATCGTTTAAGGTGCGCTAACCAATCGAAATTTGCAGGAAAGAGGGGAGGTCGCACCCGCCAGGCTATCCCGTCACGCTACCCCGCATAGCGGGGGTCCGCCTTCCTCATCGACCAGGGATATCGCGCGAGAAGGCGCTCCCATGCGGCCCTTACCTCGTTAGGGATGTCCACATGCGCAAGAAAGCCCTGGCCACACGGTCCATAGCCGTTCTCGTCGTCGGTGAGGCGCGGAATCTCGCCCATGAGCAGGGTCAGGTAGCGGCGCATGTTCCACATGCCAAGCGGGGAGTGGTCAAAGGCCAGCTCTCCGTCGCGCACAACCACGCTTACCGCATAGGTGGCAAATGCGATGGGCAGCACGCGGGGCATCTCCTTCTCGACCTCGGCCACCATGCGCCTCTGCATGGTGGCGTCCTGCGAGAGAATCAGACTCTTGCAGGAAATGCCCTTCTCGGCGAGAAGGTCTCTCAGGTAGGTGATGTTGTTTCCGCAGTTGGTTGAGCGAGTCTCCAGAAAGTCCGCCTCAAGGCCATGAGCGTGGGATAGGTATGCCGAGAAGATCTGTGCCTCCGTGGCATCGTCTGCAAACTCCAGCTCCGGGCAGAGCTCGCGCACCCTCGCCCTGAACGTCTCCGTGGTGTGCCCAGCGCCGCCCACAATTACGTACGTGCGCGCGACGCCGGTACGCATCGCGTCTGCCAACACGTCCCCGCCGGCAAGAATGGAGCCGCCAAAGAGTGCCATCACGTCTGCCTGTTCAAAGCCATAGCGTGCGACGAGGGCGTCGCGGCTGAGTGCGGGCACGTCTCGCATCCCCAGGAAGCTTGCAAGCGTGTTGATGTCCCGCGAAACCCGTTCCAGGCCTATCTCGGATTCCATGCTGGCCTCCCCGGCTCAACTTCCCGCTTCTCTGCATAGTGTATCTGGTCGGTATTCCTCGCCTCTCGGGAACCCTCACCACGTAGAAACTTGCGGTTTAGTAGCAGCTCTCAAATGACGAGCAAAGCGCTTACCTGCGGTTTCCATCAGCAAGACGCTAAAGTAACGGCAATTAAGCCGCAGTTTTTCGAAATAGGAATGCGGGCGCGCCTCACGCAAACGAAAAGGCCATCCCGGCACCGCCGGGATGGCCTCAACCGTTCGCTGCCGTCTGCCGCTACAGCGATGCCACAAACCGCATCTGCGCCGCGCGGCCCGCCTCGTCCCATTTAAAGACGCCGGCGTCCTCAAGTACGTGAGAGAAGACCAGGCCCACACCGTCGCGAACCACCTGGTGCACGTTTGCTGCGGTAAGCCCAGGGTTCTCCTCAGCAAGCTGCGCTGCCCAGGCGGCGTGCGAGGACGCCAGCGGGTCTGCCGCCATCTCCTCCCTGGTCGCTGCAGCAACAAGCAGCTCTTCCACACGCCCAAGTTCTCCCACCAGGCGCGGCGGCAGGATGGCAAGCCCCATGACCTCGATGAGGCCGATATTCTCGCGCTTGATGTGGTGCCACTCCTCGTGCGGGTGGAAGACGCCCAGCGGGTGCTCGGCACTTGTGACGTTGCACCGAAGGGCAAGATAGGCCTCGTACGTGGCGCCACCCACGTTGCCCTGGGCATCAACGCGGCGAACAATGGGGGTCACCGTGTTGTGCGGAGTACCGTCCGGGTCGTGCGCGACCACTCCCACAGACTCGTCGCTCCAGGCGCGCCACGCCGCAACCACGTGGTCGGAGGCGTCAAGCAGCTGGTCTCGGCTCTGGGAGGAGAGCCGCAGGACCGAGAGGGGCCAGTGCAGAACCTCGCCGGAGACCTCTGGGAAGCCGGGCAGTGAGAACCTCTCGGCCGTGGCCGCGCGCATCATGGGAAAGACGTGCGCGCCCCCCTGGAAATGATCGTGCGAGAGGATCGATCCGCCAACCACAGGCAGGTCAGCGTTGGAGCCAATGAAGTAGTGGGGCAGCAGGTCCACAAAGTCGAAGAGGCACGAGATGGAGGTACGGTCAACGTGCATTGGGCGGTGACTTGCGCTCATGGCAATGCAGTGCTCGTTGAAGTACGCGTACGGGCTGTACTGCAGGCCCCAGCGCTCGCCGCCCAGGGAGATCGGGATGATCCGCAGGTTCTGCCGTGCGGGGTGCGCGCCCATGGGGTCTGTGGCGGCGCGACCGGGGTAGCCCTCGTTCTCAATGCAGAGCTGGCAGGCGGGGTACTTCTCGCCTGCAGGGGCCTTGCCTGCCGCAGCAATCTCGCGCGGGTCCTTCTCGGGCTTGGAGAGGTTGATGGTTATCTCCAGCGACCCCCAGTCTGTCTGCGTATTCCAGCAGACGTTCCGGGCAATGGCAGTGCGGCGTACGTAGCCAGCGTCACAGCAGGTGCGATAGAACCAGTTTGTTGCTGCCTTGGGGCCGCTCTGCGCGAGAAGCCCCTTGAACGTTGCCTCGATCTCGGATGGCTTGGGCATGAGAAGCCCCATGACGCGCATGGCTATGCGATCACGTCCGCTCGCGGTGTCTGCGGTGCAGCCGTTAGCCACCGCGGCCTCGGCGAGAGTGGCGAGAAGGTCGTCTGGTGCCGTGGCCGCGGTACCCTGCGTCACGGCAGGGGAGTCCGGTCCCTCGGCGAGCACCCATGCGTCGCTGGGACCGGGGCTGGTTGCGCCCACGGCCTCAAGCACGGCATTCACGCCCCAGACACGGTCCGCCCAGCCAATGAGCCCATGGTTGGCGGCATAGTCAACAATCCCAGTAGCGGCGGCAACCAGGGCCCCACCGTCAATGGGCGTATGTGCGCTCTCTACTCCCATTCCGCATACGCCCCCCTGTCAGAGATGCGGTAGCGCCTGCAGGAGCCAGCGCCAAGCCATGCGTCCATGCGGTCGGAGAACTCCTCAACAAGGTCGAGCGGGACAAAGCACTGGATGGTGCCGCCAAAGCCGCCTCCATGGATCCTCGTGGCGCCGCGACCGTCGAGAACGCGCTCGGCAAGCCCAAGCGCCACCATGGCAGGCTGGCTCTCCACGCCGCACGAGACGTTCTGGAGGAACATTGCCGAGCTCGCACCCGAGGTGCGGGTGCATGAGAGGAAGGCGTCGATGTCCGGGGCGTTGAGCGCCGCCCAGCGCTTGTCGACCAGCTCGTTCTCGCGCCAGTAGTGGATGGCGCGCAGGACCGCACGGTCGCCAAGCTTGCGTCGCAGCTCGGGCACGTGGGCGTCGAAGTCGTCCTGGTCGACCTCGCAGAGGCGCTTCTTCCCAAACACGGCGGCAACAGCCTGCATCTCCTGGGGCATGGCGGCGTAGGCGTCGGTAAGGTCGGCGTGGCTCGAACCAACGTCCACGAGGCAGAGCGCATAGCCGTGGTCTTCGAAGTCGAACTCCAGGCGGCGTGCCACAGGGTCCTCGGGGATGGCGAAATCGATGAAGGCAAGGCCGCCCAGACAGACGGATGCCTGGTCCATGAGGCCGCACGGCTTGTCAAAGTAGACGTTCTCGGCAAACTGGCTCATGCGCGCCATCTCGAGCGCGTCATAGCTGCGTCCCTCCCAGAGGGCCTCCATCGCGCGTCCCAGCGCTGCCTCGACAGCCGCGGACGACGAGAGGCCCCCGCCTACGGGGATGGTGCTCGTTATGGCAAGGTCAAAGCCTGCAGGGGTTCGCCCGTCCTGGGCCATCCTGAACGCCATGCCCCTTACCAGCGAAGCCGTAGTGTTCTTCTCGGCGTCCTGGGGGTCTAGCGAGTCGAGGGAGACCTCGATGGTGGGGTATCCGTCGCTTGCCAGGCGCACGACGCCCAAGCCATTGGGGCGGCCGAGAGCGTTTACAGCCACGTCCAGGGCGCCCGCGATAACGTGGCCCCCCTCGTGGTCGGTGTGGTTGCCTGCGATCTCCGAGCGGCCCGGAGCATGCACCCGGAGCAGGCGCTCTCCTGCGGGGGGTTCGCCAAACTCCTGGCAGAAGACCTGTCGCGCCCGCTCAAAGCCGTCCTGGCGTCCGACGCACGTCTCGTTCATCGTGTTCTCCTTTCTCCCGGCATGCCGGGCAACGCATCTTCGCAATGAGGGGGCAGCGCCCGTCTCACCTTTACAGCATTTTTCCTCAGCGTGACATGATTCCTAGCTGGTAGACAATCGTTTGGGTGTACGGCTGGGCAGGTGTGCAGATGGGCTGCGGCCACGAGAGGTGGTGGGCACAGTCCGGGTAGAACTCGGGCTCAAACGCAAAGCCGGCGCGCGGCAGGTAGGTGCCGCCGCCCTTGGCGTGGGCGTCATCGAGCCAGTTGCCCGTGTAGAGGTGCGCGCCCGGTGTGCTCACGCGTATCTCAAGCGTGCGGCCGCTAGCGGGGTCAAGGGCGGAGAGGGCCAGGCGCGGTGGGGTACCCGGCTTCCAGCCCCGGATGCAGAAGCAGTGATCGTATCCGCGCGCTCGATACAGCTGCTCGTTGTTCCCGTTGATGTCGCGCCCCACCGGCTTTGGCTCGCGAAAGTCGAAGGGCGTTCCGTCGACGGGGCGAATCTCACCCGTCGAGACCGAGTCCTCGCGGATGGGAAGAAACTCGTCTGCCTCGAGGCGCACGACCGTTCTCATTGCGCTGCCGGCGTCATGGCCTGCCAGATTGAAGTAGCTGTGGTTGGTCATATTCACAAAGGTGAGGGCGTCGGACTTGCATGCATACGAGACCGTGAGACGTGTGGTGTCATCGGGAAGGTCGACGAGCGAGACCTCGCAGGTGAATGTGCGGTTGCCTGGCAGGCCGAGCTCGCCCTCGCCAAGCCGGCAGGTAAGGCGCACCGCGTTTCTCTTCTCGACGGCCGCTGCCCTCCACACGCGTTTGTGGAGTCCCGAGGTAAGGCTGGTGTGGAGGTTGTTGCGCTTGCCGGGCCCATCGTTTTTGGCGAGGTGGCAAGCGACGGCGGGGCCTATGGTCATCTCTGCCCCATCTGTGCGGTTTGCGATGGGTCCCACGGTGGAGCCATGGCAGGCTGGGTTATCGAAGTAGTCCTCGAGCGACGCTAGGCCGAGAAGAACGTCCCCTTGTTTTCCAAATGCGTCAGGAACCTCTAGCGAGAGGAGCGCCGCCCCAAACTCCATGAGCCTGAGGCGTGCCCTGGGGGTGGTAATCGTGAAGACGTGGACCAAAGCTCCCGATGGCGTGCAACCAAGGGCCTCCGAGCTGACCATGGGGTCTCCTCTCGTGTGCGATAATTGCCCAGTAAGCAAGCGAATGCCGTTATGCGCTTCGTTTGGAAGCAGAGTTATGTTAACGTACTCACAACGGTTGGGCAGCGAGAGTCTTGGGGAATTTCTGGCTTGTCCGGCAGACGGTAAGTGACAGGGCCCGACTGGGCACGTTCGATCAGGAGGGGGCTTGAGATGAGCACGGGGCGTCAAGACAGCTCGCATCGCTTCGTCTCAATGGCAGACGTCGCGGAAAGGGCGGGTGTGTCTCAGCAGACGGTCTCCCGCGTGGTTAACGGTCAGCCCAATGTGAGCGAGTCGACCCGCAAGGCCGTCCAGAAGGCCATGGACGAGCTTGGCTTTAGGCCAAACTTTGCGGGAAGGTCGCTCAGGAGCGGTCGTTACCGCTCTGTGGGTCTCTGCATCTACAACATCACCCAGTTTGGCAACCTCTCCACGCTCGATGGCATCATGACCGCCGCGCGAGAGCACGGTGACGCCATCACTATGGTGGAGATGGGCGACGATGACCCGGTCTCCCTCGAGCGCATGACAAAGCGCATGCTCACGCTGCCGGTTGACGCCATGATCATGAGCATGAGCATCAAGGCCGAGGACTTCGATACCTTCCGTCCCAGCCCGGGGTTTGGCACGGTTCTGCTCACCATGTACGAGCATCCCCATTGCACAACGGTCGACTCCGACCAGTACGGCTGCTCCATGCTCGTGATGGACCACCTACTCTCGCGCGGGCATAGACAGGTTCGCTTTGTGGGGGGTCCCTCGTACTCCGTCGACTCCAACTTCCGAGAGCGGGGCTGGCGAGACGCGCTCGAGGTGCGTGGCATCGACGTTGCCGAGCCTCTGCGAGGGGACTGGACGGCTGACAGCGGCTACGAGGCTGGCGCGGCGCTTGCCGCCGACAAGGACATGACGGCTGTTTACGTTGCCAACGACCAGATGGCGCTCGGTGTCATTGCTGCGCTGGAGGATGCCGGCAGGAGGGTGCCGGAGGACGTGAGCGTGGTGGGCGTGGACGACTCGCTTACCGCCTCGGTGCCGCACAACCGGCTCACGACCGTTCGATTTGACCTCTTCTCGCGCGGACGTCGTGCCTTTGAGCAGGCACTTCTTGGCACAAGCCCCAACTACCACGTCCAGCAGATTAGGATTGCCGGAACACTTGTCGAGCGCCAGACCGTCGCCGATTTGCGATGAGACAAGGGGACAGTCCCTTTGTCTCATTTCGAGCCTCGGTGCCCCCCTGAACCGGCCTCCCCAGGGAGCCACACTGGGGAGGTTGTCTCAAAGGGGCACCGTGCTCAAGACGCCCGTGAAGGCGGCAGACGCCGACACGCACGAGGACATCATGCGCACCGTGCAGTTTGCCAAGGACATCGACGCCTCGAAGCTCCAGCCAGCCATTCTCACGCCCTTCCCGGGTACGCCCGTCTACGAGGGGTACGAGAAGGAAAGCCGCATGCTCGTGCGCGACGAGTGCGACTGGGAGCCGTTCGACATGATGAACGCCACCTACCAGCCAAAAAACATGTCGCCGTGGGACCTGGAGATGGAGTTCTTCCACGCGGCGTGCTCGTTCTACGACAGGCGCGGCGCCATTCGCATGGGGAAGACCTTTGGGCCGGCCTATGGACTCACGCGCTATGCCCTGGCTCTCATCGCACGGCTGGGCAAGTGGGGCACGTGGCTGGCTGGCGTCGTGGGGAAGGGGAGCTGGTACTACTACCTGCGTCACATTCCCTGGCGCTACGCCATGGACCACGAGAGCGACGAGATCGGCCACGAACTCAAGCTGCTGAGAAGGAAGGACGATGCCCAGGAGGTTGCGACAACGCTAGCCGTTCTTGCCGCCCTTGTGTCTCCCGTGGCGAGGCGTGTGCGTCGGCTCATGAAAGACGGGTCTCCTTCTCTGCCTGTGAGACAAAGGGACTGTCCCTTTGTCTCATAAAACGTTACGATTGGGCCACGCGAGGCTGCGCCCTTCCTGCAGCGGTGGTAGTGTCAACCTACCTGCGTTTAAGGAGAGGCCGACGCATAAAGAGTTCCTCACGGGCAACGAGGCCATCGCGCTTGGTGCCCTCGCTACTGGGGTGAACGTTGTCGCGGGGTATCCCGGCACTCCGTCCACAGAGGTCATCGAGACCATCGCAAAGCGCCGGCCCGAGGGCGTGCACGTTGAGTGGTCCGTGAACGAGAAATCCCCCATGGAGGTTGGTGCCGGTGCCGCCTATGCCGGGGCGCGCGTGCTGGTGACCATGAAGCAGGTTGGTCTCAACGTGGCGTCCGACCCCCTCATGAGCCTGGAGTACGTGGGGGTCAAGGGCGGCATGGTGGTCATGGTCGCGGATGACCCGGGCCCAATCTCAAGCCAAATCGAGCAGGACACGCGCACCTTCGCGCGCTTCTCCAAGGTTCCCGTTCTGGACCCGTGCTCCGTGAGCGAGGCCCTTCGCTATGGTGGGCGAGGCCTTCGAGCTCTCCGAGCGGCTGGGGAGCCCCGTCTTTCTCCGCGCCACCACGCGCATCGACCATGGCTACGAGGCAGTGGACGTGGCGGATGCCGAGGAGTACGTGCGCCACGAGCCCGATGGCTTCGAGCGCGACCCCAAGCGCTGGGTCATCTTCCCCGCGCTCTCGGTGAGGAACGACGCCGCCATCGAGCAGCGCAACGCGAGGCTGGCCGACGAACTCTCCGACTACCCACGCAACCAGGTGATCGAGCCTGTCTCTGGCACACGTCTGCGTCTGGGCATCGTAAGCCACGGTATCAACTGGCAGTACGTCCTCGAGAACGTGGAAGAGGGCGACTCGGTGCGGCTCATGCGGGTGGCCACGCCGTTCCCGTTCCCGGAGCGCCTGGCACTCGATTTTCTCGACGGCCTCGACGAGGTTCTCTGCGTGGAGGAGCTCGACCCCGTGATTGAGCGTTCGCTCATCGAGACGTGCGGCCGCAACCACCTCAATGTGCGGATTCGCGGCAAGCTCACTGGTGACGTGAAGCCCTCGGGCGAGAACTCCGTGGGCTACGTGGGCGGCGTCGTCTCCGCGTTCCTGGGGCGCGAAAGCGAGACCGCCCCGAGCGGGCCCGTCCCGGAAGCCCCTGCCCCGCAGCTCCCCGTGCGGCCTCCCGTGCTCTGAGCCGGCTGCCCGCACCGCGCCAGCTTCTACGACGTGAAGGTTGCCATGCGCGGCAAGAAGTGCGTCTTCTGCGGCGACATTGGCTGCTACACGCTGGGCAACGCAGCTCCTCTCGACATGTGCGACACGTGCCTGTGCATGGGCGCTGGCATCACGGTGGCGCAGGGACTCTGGCAGGTGGAACCGGACACCAACTCCTTCGCGTTTGTCGGCGACTCCACGTTCTTTGCGTCGGGCATCACGGGGGTAGTGAACGCCTTCTACAACCAGGCCCAGCTCACGGTATGCGTGCTGGACAACTCGACCACGGCCATGACCGGCCACCAGCCGCACCCCGGGACCGGGCACACGGCTATGGGGCAAGACGTCACGCCTGTCTCGATTGAGCGCGTGTTGTGGGCGATTGGTCTCACAACTGTGGAGACGGTCGATCCGCTCGACCACGCCCATGCCGTCGAGGTGGTGCGCCGCGTTGCTGCCGAGCCGGGCGTGAAGGCCATCATCTTCAAGTCGCCCTGCGTCATGCTCGCCAAGCCGCAGGCGCGCTCGTATGTGGACGCACAGAGTTGCATTGGGTGCAAGCGCTGCGTGAGTCAGCTCGGCTGCCCGGCACTCGTGCCCCAGGAGGACGGCAAGGTTGCTATCGACGCCTCCCAGTGCACGGGCTGCACGCTCTGCGAGCAGATTTGTCCCACGCACGCCATCTCGGGAGGTGAGCGCCTGTGAGCACAAACGTCGTGATAGTCGGCGTGGGCGGCCAGGGGACCGTCCTCGCCTCAAAGCTCATATCCGATGCCGCCATGGCGGCAGGGCTTCCGGTGAAGGCTGCCGAGACAATCGGCATGGCCCAGCGCGGGGGCTCCGTCATGAGCCACGTTCGCATAGGAGAGGGCGTGCATTCTCCACTCGTTGGCGACGGCCGAGCCGACCTCCTCATCTCCTTCGAGCCGGCCGAGGCAGTGCGACGCCTGTCGTTCCTCTCGCCTGCGGGCGTGGTGGTTGTGGCAAACCGACCTGTGGTGCCCGTGAGTGCCATGACCGGCGGCCCCGCCTACGACCTTTCCGCCGTCATGGACTTCCTGCGCGGCAGCGTGTCTGCCGAGAGGCTTCACGTGGTCGACGCCGAGGCCGTCGAGCGAGACCTGGGGTCAGCCAAGTGCCTCAACGTAGTGCTGCTTGGCGCTGCCGTGAGGGCGGGCGCGCTGGAGCTTTCCAAGGATGACGTCGCTTCAGCCATTCGCCGTCGCGTCCCCATGCGGTTCTGGGGCCTTAACATGCGGGCGCTTGCCTATGCGGCCAACCTTTAAGGAGCAATGATGCGCATCTCCGACAAACAGCTTGACCTCGTCAACCGCCAGATTGAGCGGCTGCGTGCCTCCAACAACTTCTATGGTAAGCGCCTCAAGGAGGCGGGAATCACGGGGGTATCGTCCGCCGAGGACTTCCTGAGCCTGCCCTTCTCGCAGAAGCAGGACCTTCGCGACGCATATCCGCTGGGGCTTGCCGCCGTACCCGAGGAGAAGGTCGTGCGCATCCGCTCCTCGTCCGGCACCACGGGAACGCCGGTCATCGTGCCCTACACCGCAAAGGACGTTGATGACTGGGCCGAGCAGTTCAAGCGCTGCTACGAGTTCGCAGGCGTCACAAACCGCGACCGCATCCAGATAACGCCCGGGTACGGGCTATGGACGGCGGGAATCGGCTTCCAGGCATGGGTGGAGCGGCTAGGTGCCACGGCCATTCCCATGGGCCCGAGCAACACCGAGAAGCAGCTGCAGTTCATGGTCGACTTGCAGTCCACCGTCATCTGTGCGATCTCGAGCTACGCGCTGCTTTTGGCCGAACAGGTTGAGAAGCGCGGGCTGCGCGACAAGATTGCCCTCAAGCACGGCGTGATTGGCTCAGAGCGCTGGGGCGCGAAGATTCGCCAGCGAATCATGGATGGCCTGGGTATAGACTGCTACGACATCTACGGTCTCACTGAGGTCTATGGCCCCGGCATTGGCATTAGCTGCAAGCACAACTGTGGGATGCACATCTGGGACGACTACGTCTACGTGGAGATTGTCAATCCTGCTACCGGCGCGCCCGTGCCCGATGGCGAGTGGGGCGAGATCTGCCTCACCACGCTCGTCAAGGAGGGGGCGCCCCTCATTCGCTTCCGCACACACGACCTCACGCGCATCATCCCGGGCGAGTGTCCCTGTGGCTCGAGGTACCCGCGGATTGACACCATCCAGGGCCGGTCCGACGACATGTTCAAGACCCATGGCGTCAACGTCTTTCCCAGGCAAATCGAGGAGGTGCTGGCGCTGTACCCGCAGCTCTCGAGCGAGTACCAGATTCGTCTCTCGCACCTCGAGGGATGCGACACCATGCGCATCTACGTGGAGACGGACGGCACGCAGGACTGGGCGGACCTCTCCGAGGAGGTCGCGCACGAGGTGAGAAACCGCATAGGCTTCACGCCCATGGTCAAGATCGTCGAGCTGGGCGTCCTGCCGCGCAGTGAGAAGAAGACGAAGCGCGTGATTGACGAGAGGTACGACTAGGGGCATGTGCTGCCTCGCTCTGTCGCTTCCCGGATACCAGATGTTTGGTATCTGGGGAGCTTTTTTCTTGCGCTATGGTGACCGTTGATGTGTTCGATCCTGTATCGGCTGGGGGGAAGTTTGACTCTCGAGGAGCAGTGGGAGGACGTATACGCGTTGATTGCAGCCGCATCTCTTGAGGGCGGGGCTGACCCTGCCGCGATGCTGGTGGGGGACCCCATCACGCTGCTCTGCAGCCTCACTGCCCAACGGGATGACCGGGCCGCGTTTGACGCTGAGGTTATAAGGGCAGAGGACGCGCTTTGCCTCATGCGCGTGGGCATCTCTCGCAAAGATGGGCTTCTCTCGGCCGGTGAAGCTCGTCGCGTGCTTGATGCCACAACGAATTCCCCGGATGCTTCCAGCCTCCTGCGTGATCTTGCGCAAAAGGTGCAGACGGCATCGGACATGCGGGCTTTCGAGGGGATGCCCAATGCGTACCGGCGCCCGTTCATAGACGCGCTGCAGCGCGCAGTCGACGGCATTCCAGGACTTGGGGTCGAGGGGGCGGCTGCCGGGCTCTACCTGCTTTGCCCGCACGCCTGCCTCCCGCTCTCTGGTAGGACGCGCGAGTTTCTCGTCTCTCCGGACGGCCTTGGCATAGCGGAGGAGGACCTCCCTACTACCGGCCGCGACTATCTCGACCTGCTCTGCTTCCTGCATGTGGAGATGGCCGAGTCGCGCCTGCCTGTATTCGCTAACGTAGGAGTCGACGGAACGCTCAGCAGGTTTTCGACACTTCG
>ENA-OUOW01002107-OUOW01002107.1-human-gut-metagenome-genome-assembly--contig:-NODE-2107-length-11797-cov-4.465508_pt1 | contig 11797 bp, 7 predicted proteins | sample MGYA00237938_ERZ548769 | MGnify/ENA primary metagenome ERZ548769 (study PRJEB26490, sample SAMN05356870) | human gut metagenome | biome: terrestrial biome; feature: human-associated habitat; material... | reverse complement strand
GTTTTTGAGTTCCCATAATCATCATGTTACTTTTATCACGCTTTTGATAATGTGAAAGATCATTAATGCCCTTATTATTATTTTTTTTAGGCTTTACCTGATAATCATAAAAAACCACATCTCCACTTTCTTCAGTTGATGGCTTTGGAGTATAATAAATTTTTACAACTGTATCACTTACAACTTGTACTTCATAGATGTTAGATACTTGAGTTTCTTTTCCATTTTCTACAAATACAACCTTTTCTATATCATAATTCTCTGTTGCTCTGTAATCAGGAATCTTTCCTCCAACTTCTATATTGCGTACTGTATCCGCATAAATTTTAGTATTATCGCAGTAATGCTGTAATGTAACCTTAACTTTGCCCCTAAGACTGTTATTTACAATTACATAAGTAGAAAAATGCGTAGTCTCGAACTCAACATCACCATTCTTGGCAACACTGCCATCCATATTTTCAACGTTATCATTCTCGTCTACGTGATATACATCTGCATCCTTGATCTTCTTCTCATCATTCAGAGATACAGATACCTTCACTGTAGCACCTGGCTGAACCTCTTCGCCGTCCACCAGGAATTTGATATCGTAGGCGTGGATTTTCTCGATGGCTTTCTTTTCTTTAATCGCTTCTTCGGTGATCTGGTCTTCGGCTTCCTGGCTGAGCTCTACCGGTGTTACGGAAAGCTCTGCATTGTCCGGAAGGTCTGCCGGATCGGTAAGGGTGACTTTTACATTGACTTCGTCACTCGTGTAATCATATCTGGTGATCTCAGGCTGAATTTCTTCTTCCTGCACATCCTCGACTTCTTCTGCCTCATCACTGCTGTCAACAACCTGTGCCATATCACTTCTTATGTAAGCCTCGGTTCCTTCCCAGGAAACCTTGTACCAGGTTGCTCCGTCCTCTGCTGTTACGGTATCCAGAAGTGTGAGCTGTGTTCCTGCGTTTACAGTTGCCAGAACCTCTGCCTCGATAGATGGGCTGACACGAAGATTCGTATCGTCTCCCAGAACCTCGATCAGGCTTGTCTCACCATTCTCATCTGCTGCCGGAACCTCATCCGGGCTCGCAATATCCTCTGCCGGTTCTTCCACCACATCCGGATTCTCTGCCGGCGCTTCGGTAGGTTCAGCATCCGGATTCTCCGCCGGAGCCTCGGAAGGCTCTGCATCAGGAGTTACCTCCGGATTCTCTGCTGCCGGTGTCTCAGCTGCATCCTGCTCAGGCTCGTCCGAAATATCCATTCCGTCCGTAAGCTCCTCTGATGCGATAGGCACCTCGTCCTCATTACCGGAAACAGCTTCCGCCTTGACATCTGCTGTCTCAGGAGAATCCCACATAACGGCAAAAACAGCTGCGTTGCCAGTCTCAACCTGAAGTGTCTGGATCTGTTTGCCCTCGTTGACATTCAGAACCTTCAGATCCTCGTTGGCCTGTAAGGTGTTAACATCAGTATCACCGGTACTGCTGTTATAATGAAGCTTCTCAACGGTTACACTCGTGCTGGCTGCATCGGTAAGCTCCGGTGCTGCCGGTGTCTTGTACTCAAAAGTTACTCTGACTCTGCCGTTCGGCTCGACTCTGTTTCCGTAGCCATCAGCAAAATACACATCATACGCAAAAAAACCTCTCAGGCTGCTGCCCTTGTCTGTAGCTGCTGCTGAAAGCTTCTGAGAAACTGTATCATAAGATACGGATGAATTCTCGTTTACGCCGTCAGCCTTCAATGCTGTATTCTGCGGAAGAGCTCCGTCCTCCAGTGCCTCTGCTGTTACTTTAACAGAATCATTTTCATATGTAAGCGTCGATTGCTGCGCCTGTTCCGTTTCCTCCTGGTCAGCGCTGCTTACATCCGGTGTCGATTCTTCGGCCGCTGGTTCAGATGTAATTTCGCCATCTGTAAATATATCCTCCGTTCCATCTCCGAACGCCTCACTCGCGGAGATCGTATATGCACTCGGCATACAGGATACCATCAACGCCAAAGCCACCATAAATGCCAGGAGTTTTCTGATCTTATTATTCCTTAATTTTTTCATACCTTTCCCGCTTTCCTATGTGTGCATTAACGTGTACTGTATTTCTTATTACTTTACTTCTGTTTATATTCCTTTCTCTTAAAAAAGCTTCATGTTTTTAGCCGGTGAGTAAACAGGTTACACCTTTTCAATATTTTACCCTTATGTGATTGTAGTGTCAATATACCAGGCATTTTTGGTAAGGATATTGACATTATCAGATGCTATCGAAAATCAGTCTTCAACTCCTCCTTCTTAACTTACTCGTTTACTGGTTCTTTTCGCCTGATTTCTCCGATAAAATCTGACTATTCGTGATATTTATTATACAACACTACCAGTTGTTTTGTAAGGCCCGTTTTTTCAAAAAAAAGTGCCTCTGTCACTATTTTAACATGAATTTCTTCAGCTCATCCCGCTTCTTGACATTCAGCTTGCAAAAGATATCCGTAAGGTAATGCTTGACAGTATTAATGGAAATCCCCAGATGCTCTCCGATCTCCTTATTGGTCCATCCCCCACTTGCCAGCATGGCAATAGAAAACTCCATCGTCGACAGCTCCCCCGTAACCTTTCTCCGGTTTTCCGGATTATGAAGCGCCATCCAGCCCCTGCTGAAAGAAATCACACCCTCCGTGATCCGCTGATACGCCTCCGGATCCCGGTTCCGGATACAAGCTTCGATCAGCCCCCGCAAAAGCCCATGATGCTCAATAAAAGGCTCCAGAAAACCATCCATCTTCGCCAGCTCCCAGCTCCGGAGCATCTCCTCCTGTGCCTCCTGCTTATGCTTCCGGTTGATCGCACACACCGCCATCATACAGTGGATATACGTCATACTGATCGGATACGACCTCTCCGCCATAAACAAAGCAGCCTTCCCCATCCCATAAGCACTCTATATCTCCCCGTTAAGATAAGTATGGTGCGCCATCACATACGTGGCAAAAAGCCTCAGCCCCTCAGGAAGCATCCTGCTGTACTCCCCAAAAGCAGGCATCCCATCCGTAGGCAGATGAAGCAAAACCGCCCCCACATACCCCGCCAGAAGACAGGACGCATAAACATCCTTAGGAACCTTCTTCTTCATAGCAATCTTCACACAGGACTGGATCCCCTCCATCCCCCGCTTAGCCGCCGCCACATTCCCCAGCGTCAGATTAGAATACCCATACAAAATACACGCCGAAAGCTTCAGCTCAATAACCCTGCTGGACAGATACCCCCTCGTGATCTCACAACACTCCTCCGCCTGCCCCGTAAAATAAAAAAGCTCAGCCTGCGCAATATTTCTCAAATCCACATCCACAAACCCCTCAACAACCTCCCGAGCCCTCCCAGGCTCAAAAGACGAATTCAAAAGCGGCAAAACCACATAATCACACATACAACCCTCTCCCTCCAAAACCCAGGCAGCCCCCAAAAGACCACCCTCAAAACCAAACCAACAAACCTCCGAAGCCCTCACACAAGCCACATCAACACACATCCGAGGCCCATCACACACCCCTCATCAACACACATCCGAAGCTCATCTCTCAAGTCCCACAAAACAGTCACCAAAACTCCGGATATCAATCAACCAGTCAATCAGTCAATCAGTCAACCAATCAGGCCAACCATCTTTTTCCATAATTATAATCCAAAATACTCCAAAAATAAATTTAAATATTACACAAAAACACCACACTCTATCCAAAATAGCCTCTATCCCCAATCCCCTCACGACACCCCCCAAAAAAACTCACCCCACCCACATCCAACGCAGCGCCGATGCCACACCATCTCCCAACACACCACAAAGAAACTCAGCCCCTGCAGCCATCCAGCGCAGCGCTGATGGCCCACCACCCTCCGGCAAACCACCACACCTCACACCCCCAAAAACCAGAACGGACAGACTGCCAGCGGGACGGCTGCATGGTCGGGACCCGGTGCGTCGGAGTAAGCCGCTGGTCATACTTGGCGCCTGGGGCTTCTGACGGGAAGGTACTCTGCGGCCACAAGCCGCAGAGTAAGCCCCATCTGTCTGAGCCAGGTACGCATCAGCGTACATGGCGAGTTATGGGGCGCCCTGCACGGCAGAAGACTCAGACGCTTAGTATGACCCGGCGAAACGACCGCACCAGGCACGACCATGCAGCCGCCCCTCCGGCAGTCCGTCCGTCCCTCCCTCCATCCATCCCCACCCACAAAAAAAAGAGCCCCAAAAAAGGCCCAAAAACGAGGAGTGCCCCGGTAGTGGCTTACCGGGGCGATTATTATGAAAAAAATTGTATGTGTAATGATACAGATACACACCATTACAGCGTCTTTCGTAACGTTCTTTCGAACTATCCCTATACTACCAAACAAATATGAACAAACAATGAACATCTCGTAAACAATTAGCGCATTTGCACAATTTTTTCCAAAACACCCTCCCCCAATTTATAAAAACACCACATTCACAAACAAAACCAAAACCCTAAACATTGTACATATTGTACATCTCAGCCAAACAAACCAACAACAACCCCAACAAAAGAGCCACAACCCTCACCCTCTAACTCAAACTCCATCTAAAACATCATCAAAAACACCAGCCATCACAAACCATCACCGCCGTGAAAGCATCCCCTTAATAAACTCAACCGCCTTCTCAAAAATATTCTTCACATCAGACTTCGTAACACCCATATCCTTCAAAGTACTATAAGCATCACTCACATACCCCTTGATCTGATCATCACTCATCTCGATCCCACGGAACTTACTGATAATATTAACCAGCGAACTCTTATCATCCTCATTAAGACTCACCCCAAAATGATCCGCAGCCTCATCGATTCCCTGAGAAATCTCATCATCCGTGATCTGGTTAGAATCAAAAAGCCCCTTCACATAAACAATGATATCCCCAACCTTATCCGGATCAGAAGCAAGAGACCCAACCTCATTATCCTTCAGGATCTCCTCCGCCTGACTCATAACAGAACCGGAATCAGACGCCATAACCATCATCGGAGATGTACATGAAATAACACCCGCAATAACCAAAGCTGTAACCTTGTTCAATCTTCTCATAATATTCAACCTCCATACGGGCACCAGCCCTTATCAAAAATTGCCTTTTACTATTTTTAACTATCCTTTACTGCCTTTTTATTACCTCATCATTACCTTTTCGACGCCCCTCAGTATACCACACACCCCCACCCCTCTGTAAACCTCAATTTTCCCCATTCCCACCCACACCATTCAGACTTTATGTATATCACCAAAAATATATTCACAATATTTTCATATTTTAAACAAACTTTCCTAACATCTCATCAGTAAAATAAAAAATGTAAATTTTTCATTACTTACTTATGTCTGACACCTCAGACATAACCTCCTTTCTATAACAAATATATAGGTCCGGACAGGAAACCTCTCCAACATTCCCGTCCGGAAACGCAAAAAGAACCCGGAACAGCTGCCCGGGCTCTTTTTGCGTTTATCATATATTAATTTTTCTCATCATAAATACAGTTGGCAAGCATCGCAAACTGCTCCAGTGTCAGCGCCTCACCCCTGATATTCAGCGGAAGATCACACCTGTTGAACACATCCTCGATTTCCTCCTTACTCAGGGAAAAATCTCCGGAATTTCTGATCCCGTTCACAAGTGTCTTTCTCCTCTGGTTAAAAGATGCACGGATCAGACGGAACATAAGCCCCTCATCCTTCACATCCACCGGCGGCTTCTCATAACGCGTCAGCTTGATCACCGCACTTCCAACCTTCGGCCGCGGCATAAAACAGTTCGGCGGTACATTCGCAACGATCTCCGGCTTCGCATAATACTGCACAGCCAGGGAAAGCGCACCGTAATCCTTGGTACCGGGACCAACCTGCATACGGTCTGCAACCTCCTTCTGCACCATGACAGTGATCGAATCCACAGGAACATTCTTCTCAAAAAGCCCCATGATGATCGGAGTCGTAATGTAATACGGCAGATTCGCAACCACCTTCACAGGCTTACCGCCGTTTTTCTCATCTGCGATCTTTTTGATATCCGTTTTCAGGATATCGTTATTGATCACGGAAACATTATCCCAGTCCTTCAACGTATCCTTAAGGATCGGGATCAGCGAACTGTCGATCTCCACAGCAGCCACCTCTCTGGCAGCCTCCGCAAGATACTGGGTCATAGTTCCGATACCCGGACCGATCTCCAGTATAAAATCATCCTTCGTGATACCCGAAGACTCAATGATCTTTTCCAGAACATGCTCGTCGATCAGAAAATTCTGACCAAACCTTTTCTGGAAAACAAAATGATACTTTTGAAGGACTTCAATGGTATATTTCGGGTTACCAAGATAAGGTCTGGCCATATTTTTTACCTCTGCTTTTTCTTATTTTCAGCTGAAATCCTTTTCAAAAAGTACCGTGTAGCCATCACGGTCCACACGCTTCTTGGAACGCTTGAACAATCCGCTCTGAGCTCTCTCCATAGCCTTATCCAGCATGGTCTTCACAGTACCGATGCACATCGGCTGATCCTCCTTCTGGTTGATCCCGATCAGATTATACAGAGCAAGCATGCCCATCTGGTCGATACGGAATCCATTCTCCATGGTATAGACCTTAGCGAAATTAACAAGTTCATCGTTTGTAAATACAGGAATGTTGATCATGGATGTAAACTTCTTCGCAAGCTTCGGATATCTTGCGATCAGCTTACGCATACCGATCTTTTCATCCTCCAGGATCACGATCATTCCCTTTGTGTTTCCGGTCATAGCTTCCTCAAGCTCATCTGCTGTTTCCTGGGAAAGCTGGTTTGCATCCTCGATAACAAGGAAACCGCCGGCAAGCTTGGATACGATCTCCGGAATATCCTTTCCGTTGAGATCATCCGCAAATATATAGGCAACCTTGGAAGCCTCGATATTCAGCTCTTTACAGATTGCCGGGATCAGACTTGAGATCAGTCTCGTCTTACCTGTTTCTCTGCCGCCCATAACGATCACATTTCCGGTCTGGGAGGTCTTGTCTGCTGCGCCCATCTGCACATCGCAGAGTACATCAAGCAGCTGTTCCTTCATTCCGGGAACTGTAACAAAATAGGTGAAAAGCTGTTTCTCTTCATCTGTGAGCTCTTTCTTTCTGGAAACGATCTTTGTAGGATCCTTTTCCGGATGGATCGTAGCGATAAATTTCTCAAGCTGCTCTTCCTCATCGTCCTCTTCCATGGCTTCATCAGAATCATCACCGATGAGACTGCTGATAAAGTCATCCTCATCCTCGTCATCCTCTTCCTGGAATTCAAAGGCGTCATCACTGTATTCTTCTTCCTCATCAAGAAGATTTTCCTCTTCCGCTGAAGCCACCGGTTCCTCATGATGAAGCTTCGCTGAAGGCTCTGCTACCGCCTTCTGCACCTGCTCCTCAGATTCCAGTGAAGGAATCTCCGGAAGCACATCCTCTTCTTCCACCGGCTTCTGTACTCCTGACGGACCATTCAGAAACTCTGCTTCTGCAGCCTGAAGATCCTCCTCAGTAACCGGCTCCTCATCTTCATCAAATACAATATCCGGAAGTCTGGTATCGGAAGTCTCCGTTACCTCTTCCTCCTGCTGAGCGGAGATCTGCGCCATGATATCCTCGATATCTGCCGCATCCGGCTCCTCCGGAACAAATTCATCAGCCGCAATATCCAGATCCTCAATACCTGCCGGCTCTTCCGTTACGTCGGACTGCTGGACATCCGGAGATTTCTCTTCCTCCGGGATATCGATTCCCTGCTGTGTAGCTGCTGCCAGAATAGTATCCTCCAGGTTGAAGTCCTTATCTTTATCCTTCCCGGACCTGTCACCTACAGATGCCGCAATATCCTCGATATTTCCGAAAATTCCGGACGCATCCGGGATCTCCGCGGAACTGCTTGCATTCTCCGGGTCCACATTGATCATGGACTTCGGGATCTTCAGCTCCGGCATACGGATCGTTGCGGAAAAATCAAGCTTACCTTCCTCATTGAGCGGAACCCCTGCAGGCTTCTCCTCACTTTCCTCATTTCCGGCAGCCTTCTCCTTCATGATCTCTGCAACACTCTGGGACAAAGACATCTCTGTAGCTTTCTCAGCCTCAGCTTCTTCCGCTTCCTGATAAGTCTCTTCTTCCTCTTTATCCTGCTGTTCCTGAGCCTGTAGCTTCATATTTCCGGATGACAGGTTCTCAACACCGGATGCCAGCGGGATCTCATCCGCTTCCTGTCCGGAAAACTCTTCCTGCTCTTCAGAAAGCTCATCCGAAGCTTCCTCACTTCCTTCTGCTGCTTCGATCTTCTCAGAATCTGTAAACTCCTCTGACGGTTCTGCTGCCGCAGCAGTCTCAGCCTCCGGCGTTTCCGCCTGTTCCGTCACATCCTCAGAGCCTGTGGAAACCTCATCCTGCGCAGCTTCTTTTTCCTCCATATCCTCTTCCGCAGATTTCTTATGTCCGCCAAAGATATCACGGAATCCCTTGGAAAGCTTCTCCTGGAATGTCTCCGCACTGTTCAGATCCCGCTCATCATCTACCTGGATAGTATCTGTGACCGGTTTTGCCTCCTCATACTCGCCGGATGCTTCCTTGCTCTCCCTGATCTCCTGCGCCTTTTCCGGCGGGATCAGCTTCGGGATAAAACGCTGTTCGTATTTCTCTTTCTCTTCGCCAGTGAGAACACCCATCCGCTGTTTCAGGTCAAGGGCCTTCATCACATAAGTTCCGTCATTGAACCAAAGGATCATCTCATTGCAGAGATCCAGGCACTTCTGCTTGTCTCCTGCCTTGTAATAGAGCTTAGCCAGCTCATAGGACCAGCGCTCCGTAAATTCCTTCTCCTTATATTCCTCAAGAATACGGATCTGTTCATTCAGAGATGCATTCTTCGCTCTGGCGATCTTATATTTCAGTATATACTGGCTGTTATCATTACCTGCCACTTCTCTGTATTCATCAAAGAATTCTGTGGCTTCACTGATCTGTCCCATTTTCAGGGAAACTTCGATCAGACGGTAAAGTATGTTCTTGCCGATCGGCGCTCTGTGGTAGGCAAGAAGAAAAATTTCCTTGCTCTCTTCATAGCGCTTGTTGGCCGCGTAGATCTCGCCCACTACACAAAGGGTACGGACGTTTTTCACACGACGCCAGTCAATGCTGTCAACAATCTGCATGGCGCCTTTGTAATCCTGGGTCTCGACCAGCTTATTGATCTGTCCCAGCTTAACGCGAAACTCCTCTTTATCCAAAATATTCACCAACTTTCCATAATCAGAATCAGTTTACCATATGCATACGGGCTTGTCAAAACCCTTTAGGCATATAAACATGCCCCTTTACCACCTGAAAAACCCTGTTGATCTTGAACTGATGGCTGACAAAATCATCCAGTCCTGTACAGGTGATCAGAGTCTGTATATCGTGGATGCTTTCCAGCAGATATGTCTGCCTGCTGCTATCCAGCTCCGAAAGAACATCATCCAGCAGAAGCACCGGTGTATCCCGGATCTTTTTCTTCACCAGATAGATCTCCGAAAGCTTCAGGGAAAGGGCCGCAGTCCTCTGCTGCCCCTGGGAACCATACCTCCGGATATCGATCCCGTTGACCTTTACGCAGAAATCATCTCTGTGCGGTCCCACGGAGGTCAGCTTCATCCGAAGATCCCGCTCCCGGTTCCTGGAAAGCTTATCCTCAAACTCCGCCGCCGTCACACTTGGCTCGTACAGGATCTCCAGCTCCTCGATCCCGCCGGTAAGGCCTTTATGAAGCCCCCTTGCGATCTCGTTAAGCTCCTCCACAAAGGCTTCCCGCTTCCCGATGATCTTCTTTCCGTAATCGACCATCTGCATATCCCAGACATCCAGGGTACTTTTCAGCCCGGGGTTCATATAACAGTCTTTGAGAAGACGGTTTCTCTGGTTCACGATGTGATTGTAGCCGGCCAGCTCCGTGATATAAACACCATCCAGCTGACAAAGCTCCGAATCCAGAAAACGTCTTCTCTCTCCCGGTCCATTCTTGATAATATTAAGATCCTCCGGAGAAAAAAACACCAGATTCACCACCCCCAGCAGCTCCCTTGCCTTGCGGATCGGCAGCCCGTTGATGGCAACTCCCTTTGCTTTGTTTTTCCGGAGGTGCATGTCTATTTTGTATGAAAGATCGCCCTTCTTCACCATCATTCGGATATGGGATTCCTCATTCTCAAAGCGGATCATCTCCCGGTCCTTGCTTCCCTTGTGGGATTTGCTGGTACCTGCCAGATAAACCGCCTCCAGGATATTGGTCTTTCCCTGGGCATTGTCACCGTAGAGAATATTGGTGCCCTGATCAAAATTCATCTCCAGCGACTCATAATTCCTGAAATTATTCAGTCTGATGGATTCAATGTACATTCCTTCACCCGATCACATAAATATCTTTTCCATCGTAGGAAATGGTATCTCCAGGATGGATCTTGCGGCCACGGCGGTTCTCCACCTCGCCGTTCACCAGTACCAGACCATCATTGATGGCATATTTCGCCTCAACGCCGTCCTCCACAACACCGGCCAGTTTCAGCGCCTGACCAAGCTTGATAAATTCGTCTTTAATTCTGATCTCCAATTTTTTCTCCTCTTATCTCCGGGGTATTTTCTCCGTCAGATCGATCTTTTCTGATCTTCTGGCGGTATTTAAAATCCCCCAAAATACAAATTTCACCGGAAGGTGGTAATTTAAATACCCCCTTCCAGCAGTTTACGCATGAAACAATTCTCAGAACACAACCGCATTCCCATATACAATCGGTCAAAAACGGTCACGCATTTTTGGTGCATCCGTTTATATCAATCCTGATATCTGCCGTCAGGCTGTACGTACCCTACGGACACTTACATATCCTGACTGCCGAGCTCAATTCTGTTCACAGCTTCAAGCATGTGCGTCTCACACGTACACTCACATTCCCGAAGCTGCTGCGTACATCTCTTGTCCCTTATTCCTTATATTTCCCAGGTCTTATCTGGCCTGATTCTGGTTGATGTTTACAGGAAGGATCAGGTAAGTATAGTTCTCCTCATCGTCACGGATAAAGCATGGGGCCTTCGGATTTACAAGATAGATCGTCACGGTTTCATCATCAATAACACGAAGCGCATCGATCAGGAATTTCGGGTTGAAGCCGATCATGATATCCTTACCCTCTTTTTCAATATCGATCTCTTCATTCATGGAACCCATTGCAGAATCAATCTTCAGCTCCATGCTGCCATCTGTAATGTGGATAATGATCGGTTTCTTATCTCCTTCTCTTACAAGGAGTGTGGCACGGTCGATAGAATCCAGGAATTCTTTTTTGTTAATGGAAAGTTTGGTCTCATAATCGCTGGAAAGCATCTGGTCGATCTTAAAATATTCTCCCTCGATCAGACGTGAAACTACCATAGTCTGGTCAAATTCAAATAAAATATGATTGTTTGTGAAGAAAATGCTGACTACATCATCCATTTCTCCGGATAAGATCTTACTGATCTCATTCAGAGTCTTGCCTGGAACTACAACCTTGCGGTCTGAATAGTCTTTCTTCAGAGGCATTTTGCGGATCGCAATACGATGTCCGTCCAGAGAAACTACCTTCAGACAGTTATTTTTGATCTCAAAAAGTTCACCGGTCATAAGCTTATTGTTTTCATTTACAGCAATCGAAAAAATAGTCTGGCGGATCATTTCTTTCAGTGTGTACTGAGAGATTGTCAGCGGTTCATCCTTCT
>ENA-OUOW01002097-OUOW01002097.1-human-gut-metagenome-genome-assembly--contig:-NODE-2097-length-11870-cov-4.046212_pt1 | contig 11870 bp, 9 predicted proteins | sample MGYA00237938_ERZ548769 | MGnify/ENA primary metagenome ERZ548769 (study PRJEB26490, sample SAMN05356870) | human gut metagenome | biome: terrestrial biome; feature: human-associated habitat; material... | reverse complement strand
AATGGGCAGAGCCGCGCTTGCGCGAGCTATGCCATGGCGAGAAAACGACTGTTGAAAACGAACCATTTCGTTAAGCCGAATGCAGAGCCGAACGAAGTTCGGGCTATGCCGAGGCGAGAAATGGAAGAAAGAAATCCAACCATTTCGTTAAGCCGAGTGCAGAGCCGAACGGGTGTCCGAGCTATGCCGAGGCGAAAAATGGACGAATGAAATTCAACGACATGAAACAGCACGACGCTAACGATTGGAAATCGCGGTTGGGAATGGTCTATTCGACCGATCCCGACTTCCGATACACCACCGACGAGGTGGAAGAGCCAGAAACCCTGCCGCCCGACAAACAGACGCTGCGCGTATGGCTCGACCGCAAGCAGCGTGCCGGCAGGGTGGTGACGCTCGTGCGGGGATTCCGCGGCACGGCGGCCGACTTGGAGGCGCTGGGGCGGATGCTCAAACAGCGCTGCGGCGTCGGCGGGTCGGTCAAGGAGGGCGAGATCATCGTCCAGGGCGACCACCGCGACCGCATCGTCGAGATCCTGCTGCGTGCGGGCTACGGCTGCAAGAAGGCGGGAGGATGACACGGATCGCAAACCAGACGACCGGCCCGAACCGAACCGCACCGGCTAAAATCCGTGCGATCCGCCGGATCGCACCACCCGCAACCTCCGGCGACGGAGATTCGCTTCGTCCGCATGACGCAGACCGCAGCCCCGCAAGGCGAATCGGGACAACCACTTAAAAACAAACCTGTTGACACGCACCATCCGACATACGCTGCTCGTGGCAGCGCTGCTGCTCGCCGCGACCGTCGCGCGGGCGCAATATTACAGCTGGGGGGCCGACGCCGCCTCGCTGCGCTGGCGGACGATCCGCACCCCCGACGTGCAGGTCATCTTCCCCGACACGGCCGGCGCGATCGCACGGCGCACGCTCCATTTCATCGAAGCCGCGCGGCCCTCGATCGGCTACGGATTCCGCCACGGGCCGTTGAAAATCCCGTTCGTCATGCACCCCGAGAACTTCCGCTCGAACGGGCTGGTGATGTGGCTGCCCAAGCGCGTGGAGTTCCTCACCTCGCCCGCGATCGACAGCTACTCGATGCCGTGGTACAAGCAGCTCGTGGCGCACGAATACCGCCACGCCGTGCAGTACAACAACCTCAACCGCGGCGTCATCAAGGGATTGAGCTACGTGCTCGGACAGCAGGGTTCGACCGTGGGGCTGCTGCTGCTGCCCATCTGGCTCATCGAAGGCGACGCCGTGCAGATGGAGACGCAGATGTCGTCGTTCGGCCGTGCGCTGCAACCGTCGTTCACCATGGAGTACCGCGCCCTCGGCGACGCCGTGCGCAGCCGCCGCAACATCGACCGCTGGTTCTGCGGCTCGTACCGCACCAACGTGCCCGATCACTACCACCTGGGCTACCAGATCGCTGCCTACGCCGACACGCGCTACCGCGAGAACATCTGGGACAAGGTAGCGTGGTACGGGGCCCGCAACCCCTACATGATCTTCACCACCTCGATCGCGCTGAAAAAATTCTATCGCACCGACGTGGGTACGCTCTTCGCCGAGACGTTCGACGGGCTGAACTACTACTGGAACGCCCTGCCCGCCCGGCGCAATTCGTCGCGCTATCTCTCGGCGGAGCCGGTGGAGAGCTACACGACCTACGCCTTTCCGCTGGCCGTCGACGCGCAGCGGGTCCTCGCGCTCAAAACCGACTACGACCGCCCGACGCGCTTCGTTACGATCGACACGGAGTCGGGACGCGAACGCGCCGTGGCCTACACGGGCAGCGTCTCCACGCGGCCGGCCTACGCCGACGGGCGGGTCTGGTGGACGGAGTACCGGCGTTCGACGCTCTTCGAGCAGCGGGTCAACTCGCAGCTCTGCTACATGGATCTCGACCGCGGCAAGCCCAAAGCCGTGCGCGGGCGGCGCCATGCGCTCTACCCCACGCCGACCGACCGCGGGCTGGCATGGGTCGAATACTCGCCCGACGGGCGTTTCGCCGTCACGGGCGAGGCGGGTGTGCAACACTGGGAGGCTCCGGCGCAGACCGAACTGCACGGACTGGCGTGGGACGACCGCACCGCGCGGCTCTACTTCCTGGCCACCGACGATTCGGGCATGTGGCTCGGCCGCATCGAACCCGACGGGACGGCCACTCATCTGACCGAAGGGGCCTACATCACGCTGAGCGACCTCACGGCCCGCGACGGGCGGCTCTATTTCGGATCGATCGCTTCGGGCTACGACGAGGTGCATTGCTACGACCTGGCCACGGGGCGCCAGTACCGGCTCTCGACCTCGACCTACGGCTCGTTCTCGCCGTCGGCCGACGGCGAGGGCAACGTGCTGATGACCACCTACGACGCCGAAGGCTACCACGCCGCACGGCAGCCGATCGACACGCTACGCCCCGTGCGGCCGTCGCGCCTGCCGCGCAACGTCGTCAATCCGCCGCGCCGCAAATGGCCCGTGGCGAATCTCGACACGGTGCGTTTCACGGCGGCCGACTCCGTCTCGTCGGCCGCACGCCACCGCGCGCGCCGCTACTCGCGGCCGCTGCACCTGTTCAAGGTGCACAGCTGGATGCCCGTGGCCGTCAACCCCTTCAAGATCATCGACGAACACGACATCGACGTGCAGTTGGGCGTGACGCTCGTCTCGCAAAACCTCCTCTCGTCGGCCGAGAGCTACCTCGCCTATGCGTGGAACCACGCCGAAGGGTCGGTCGTCAAGGGCAGCCTGCGTTACAACGGGCTGGGCGTCGAACTGGAAGCAGCCGGCACCTACGGCGGCAATCAGGTGATCTATGCGGCGGGACAGGCCCAGCCGCAGCCTATCCCGGACAAATACTACTCGCTCTCGGCGGGCGCCACGCTGCCGCTGGTCTTCGCCGCAGGTTACCGCACCCGCATGCTGAGCCTCTCGGCCGCATGGAACTTTTCGAACGGGCTGGTGGCCAACGTCGGGAAACTCACCTACGACGAGGCGACGCACAGCTTCACCAATCTCCAGCACATCGGCTACCGCGAAGGGCTGCACAAGCTCACCTTCGGCATCGGCTATTCGAACTCCGTGCAGCTCGCCCACCGCGACTTCATAACACCGCGCGGCTACGTGCTGAGCGCTTCCTATGCGCTCAACCCCACCAACGACCATTTCAGCGACCTTATCTCGGTCTACGGCAAGCTCTACACGCCGGGCTTCGCGCCGCACAACTCGCTGACGGCGGCCGCCACCTACCAGACCTCGATCGGCGGGTTCAAAAACCCGGCGGGCGAGTCGTTCCTTTCCTACAAGTCGGCGCGGCTGATCCCGCGCGGCTTCGACTCGAACGACATCAACAGCCGCAACTACTTCGCCGCGTCGCTCGACTACCAGCTGCCCGTGTGGTATCCCGAAGGGGGCATCCCCTCGGTGCTCTACTTCAAGCGCATCCGGCTGAACCTCGGCGCCGACTACGGGCAGTTCGACGCCTTCGACTACCGGAAAGGACGTACCGAGACGCGGCGCATCCACTCCTTCGGCGGCGACCTCTACGTCGACTTCAACGTTTTCCGCCAGCCCGCGTCGGCCACCTCGACGCTGCGGCTGTCGTTCTACGCGCCGAGCAAGGGCGGTCTGTGGTGGTCGGCCTCGCTGGGACTGCCGTTCTAACCGAACCGAAACCGAACCGAAACCGAACCGGACATGAAAAGAATCCTCCCGCTGCTATTCGCGCTCTGTGCCGGCAGCGCCCTGCCGCCCCTGTCGGCACGGAACCTGCCGGCCGGCGAAACGCCGCAAACGACCGCCCCCGCCGCGAACGAAGCCGAACGCTTCATCCGGCATTTCTATATGAACTGCGTCTTCGGGAATGCCGCGTGCGGCCCGATTCTGGAAAAATGCTGTACGCAGCGTCTGCTCCGAAAACTGCGGGCCGATTACGGCTACGACGGCGAAGGGTATGCGGTATGGCTATTCCGCACCGGTGCGCAGGACGGGCCGGACGACGTGTCGGAGATAAGAGAGGTAGCCTCGCTGGGCGACGGACGCTACCGGGTGGACTTCGTCGACATGGGTACGGAAGGGCGCCGAATCGTGAAAATAGTCGATGAAAACGGCGCAATGAAAATCGACGCCGTTGAATAAATCAAAAAATTCGTACCTTTGTCACTCGACAAAAACCGCTGACGCAACGTGAAAAAGAAGACGCAGGGCGCACCTGCCCCCAACTATGTGAAATGGCTGTGGTATGCGGCCCTCACACCCTTCGTACTGCTGGCCGCGATGCTTACCCTGACGGCGCTGGGAGCCTTCGGGCGCATGCCCTCGTTCGAAGAGTTGGAGAACCCGCGCAGCAACATCGCCACGGAGATCTACTCCGAGGACGGCAAGGTGCTGGGAACCTTCTTCGTGCAGAACCGTTCCTACGTGCAGTACGAGGAGCTGTTCGCCTCGGACTCGGTGACCCGCACCTCGATCAACGGCCGCGAAGTGCCGCCGATCGTCGCGGCGCTCATCGCCACCGAGGACGCCCGCTTCGACTCGCATTCGGGCATCGACATCCCGTCGCTCATCCGCGTAGGGGTGAAGACGATCCTCTTGCAGAACCGTTCGGCAGGCGGAGGATCGACCATCACGCAGCAGCTGGCCAAGAACCTCTTCCCGCGCGACACGGTACGCCGCCAGAGCGCGCTGCTGCGCAAAGGCAAGCTCGTGCTGGCGAAATTCAAGGAGTGGATCACGGCGCTCAAACTCGAATACAACTACACCAAGGAGGAGATCGCCGCGATGTACCTCAACATCGTGGAGTACGGATCGAACGCCTACGGCATCAAGTCGGCGGCGCACACCTTCTTCAACAAAACGCCCGACCAGCTCAACTTGCAGGAGGCCGCCGTGCTCGTAGGCGTGGTCAACGCACCGACGCGCTACTCGCCGGTGCGCAACTACGACAACGCCATGGCCCGTCGCAACCTCGTGCTCGCGCGCATGGCCGAAGCGGGCGCCATCACGCACACCGAGCGCGACTCGCTCTCGGCGCTGCCCATTACGCTCAACTACCGCCCCGTCTCGCACAACGACGGGCAGGCGACCTACTTCCGCGAGATGCTGCGGCAGGTGATGAACGCCCGGCCCCCCAAGCGCCGCAACTTCTACACCGAATGGGATTACGAGCAGGCCGTCAAGGAGTACGAGAACAACCCGATCTACGGCTGGTGCCACAAGAACACGAAGGCCGACGGCACGCCCTACAACATCTACAAGGACGGGCTGAAAATCTATACCACGATCAACTCCACGATGCAGCAGTACGCCGAGGAGGCGATGCTCAAACAATTGCGCACGGTCATCCAGCCCAAGATGGACGCCCAGTACCGTTCGACCAAGGTGCTCTTCCAGAACACGTCGGCCGAAGAACGCGAGAAGATCGTGCGGCAGGCGATGCGCTACTCCGACCGCTACCGCGCCCTCAAAGAGGAGGGGCGCAGCGAGGCCGAGATCGACCGCATCTTCCGCACGCCCTGCCCCACGCGGGTCTTCACCTACCGCGGCGAACGCGACACGATCCTCTCGCCGCGCGACTCGATCCTCCACCACAAACGCATCATGCGCGCCGGATTCGTCGCCATTGAACCGCAGACGGGCCGTGTCAAGGCCTACGTCGGCGGCCCCAACTTCCGCTATTTCAAGTACGACATGGCCAAGCAGGGCAAGCGGCAGATCGGCTCGACGATCAAACCCTTCGTCTATACATTCGCCATCGACCACCTCGGTTTGACGCCCTGCACGCCGGTGCCCAACCTACCGGTGACGATCGATACGAGCAACGGCACGCCGTGGTCGCCCAAAGAGGCGAGCAAGGTGGTCTACGACGGCGAAATGCACCCCCTGAAATGGGGGTTGGCGCGCAGCCGCAACAACTACTCGGCGTGGATCATGAAGCAGGCCAAACAGCCCGAGGCGGTGGCCGACTTCATCCACAACATGGGCATCCGCTCATTCATCGATCCGGTCTACGCACTCTGTCTGGGCACCTCCGAGTCGAGCGTCTTCGAGATGGTGAGCGCCTACTCGACCTTCGCCAACGGCGGCGTGCACACCGACCCGATCTTCGTGACGCGCATCGAAGACCGGCAGGGCAACCTGATCGCCACCTTCATTCCCGAATCGCAGGACGCCGTATCGGAGCGCACGGCCTACACGATGCTCACGATGCTGCAAAGCGTCGTGACGAACGGAACGGCCGGCCGGCTGAAATGGCAGTTCGATCTGGGCGACGCCCAGTTGGGCGGCAAGACCGGCACCTCGCAGCGCAACCGCGACGCGTGGTTCATGTGCGTGGCCCCGAAGCTGGTGGCGGGTGCATGGGTCGGCGGCGAAGACCAGTCGGTACACCCGACCTACGGCGGCGAGGGCAGCATCATGGCCCTGCCGATCGTGGGAGAATTCTTCTCGACCGTCTACAAGAATCCGGCGCTCGGCATCTCCAAGCAGGACCGGTTCCGCCGCCCCGACCGCGTGACGGAGTACGACTGCGAGGAGGAGATGCAGCAGTCGCAGTACACGGAGGAGGAAGAGGGATTCTTCGACTGATCCCGCCCCGGACAACATTCCGCAGCATGACAATCCGCGCCCCGAAACCCGAAGACGCCGCAGCCGTGGCAGCACTCTACAATCACTACGTGCTGCACAGCACGGCCAGTTTCGAGACCGAACCGCTCGGTGCCGAACAGATGCGGTCGCGGTTGGAGAGCGCAACCGCCCGCCTCGTCTGCGAACGGGAGAGAGCGATCGTCGGATTCGGCTATACCCACGACTGGAAGGAACGCGCAGCCTACCGGCACACGCAGGAGGTGACCGTCTATGTCGCCCCCGACAGTACGGGACTCGGCATCGGCCGGCGGCTCGTCGAGCGGCTCGTCGCCGAATGCCGCACGACGGAGTGCCATGCGCTGGTCGCCTGCATCACCGCGGACAACGACCCGAGCCGCCGGCTCTTCGAATCCATCGGATTCCGCCGCGTGTCGCATTTCGAACAGGTGGGGCGTAAATTCGGCCGCTGGCTGGACGTCGTCGACTACGAACTGCTGCTCTAAGACGCCCGTTTTCCGCCGCAGCGGGCCGAAAAATCCGGCGGACGGCGGAAAATCGCGCGGATTTTCTTACTTTTGCTGCGGGAGGAGCCTCTTTTGACTCCCGAAGCGTTCAACCACACTTAAAGAAGATCGACCATGAAAATCGCAATCGTCGGCGCGAGCGGCGCCGTAGGTCAGGAGTTCCTGCGCATTCTCGAAGAGCGTCCCATGCCGGTGGACGAACTGCTGCTGTTCGGATCGGAACGCAGCGCCGGACAAACCTATATGTTCCGCGGGAAACCCGTCACCGTCAAGCTGCTGCAACAAAACGACGACTTCCTCGGCGTGGACATTGCCCTCACGTCGGCCGGAGCGGGCACGTCGCGCGAATTCGCCGAGACGATCACCCGCCACGGAACGCTGATGATCGACAATTCGAGCGCCTTCCGCATGGAGCCCGACGTACCGCTGGTCGTGCCCGAAGTCAACGGACGCGACGCGCTCGACGCTCCGCGCCGCATCATCGCCAACCCCAACTGCACCACCATTCAGATGGTGGTGGCGTTGCAAGCCATCGAGCGCGTGTCGCACATCCGCCGCGTGCACGTGGCCACCTACCAGTCGGCCAGCGGCGCAGGGGCGCAGGCGATGGCCGAACTCGAACGGCAATACGCCGACCTGGCCGAAGGCCGTGAGCCGAAGGTCGAGAAGTTCGCCTACCAGCTGGCCTACAACGTCATCCCCCATATCGACGTCTTCACCGACAACGACTACACCAAGGAGGAGATGAAGATGTACCACGAGACGCGCAAGATCATGCACTCCGACATCGAGGTGTCGGCCACCTGCGTGCGCGTACCCGTGATGCGTGCCCACAGCGAAAGCATCTGGCTCGAAACGGAGCGTCCCGTCTCGCCCGACGAGGCGCGCGCGGCGTTCGAAGCGGCCGAGGGGATCGTCGTGATGGACGATCCGGCGCAGAAGGTCTACCCGATGCCGCTCTTCATCGCCGGCAAAGACCCCGTCTACGTGGGGCGTATCCGCCGCGACGTGACCAACCCCAACGGACTAGCGTTCTGGTGCGTGAGCGACCAGATACGCAAGGGTGCGGCGCTCAACGCCGTGCAGATCGCCGAGTGGCTGCTCAAAAACCGGTAACGGGCTTTCGGCCGGAAAGCCGCCGCCCCACGCAGCCGAGCGGAAGAGAGTTTAATTTCCGACACTTCATTTTAATTGCAAATTGCACTATCTTTGCGGCGGGATTGCCTGCCGCGCGCCGGGCGAACGATCGGAACTATGAAAAAACATTTGGGACTTCTGACGGTACTGGCCGTCATCGCATTGACCGTATTCTTCTATTTCCGCTTCTTCTTCGTCTTCGGCGAAGGAGTCAAGAGCGGCGAGTTGAACTATGTCGTCTACAAGGGAGTCCTTTTCAAGACGTACGAAGGCAAACTCATCCAGACCGGCATCCGCTCCAAGGAGGCGGGATCGATCCAGTCCTACGAATTCGAGTTCTCGGTCGAAGACCCTGCGCTTGCGCGGGAACTGATGCTCCAAGGGGGCCGGACGCTCGAACTGCACTATAAGGAGTATTTCGGAGCGCTGCCCTGGCGGGGCTTTACGAAATTCATCGTCGACAGCATCGTCACCATCGGGCCGCCCGTCCGCCGGGGCGTGGAGCTGCCGCCGGTGCAGTGACAGCGGCCGAACCGGCCGACAAACGACAGGCGTGACACCGCAACGGTATCACGCCTCTACTTTACAAAGGCCGGAGCGACCGACGGGGATTATTTCCCGCCGAGCAGAATGCGCGCCTGCGTCATCGCTGCCTCGGTGACTTCGCTGCCCGAAAGCATCTTGGCGATCTCGGTCGTCCGTTCGTCGGGAGTCAGGCGGGCGATATGCGTCTCGCCGTCGCGTTTGTAAACCACGAAGTGCGTCGACCCCTTCGAGGCGACCTGCGGCAAGTGGGTGATGTCTACGACCTGCATCGTTTCGGCCAGCGCGCAGATGATCTCGCCCATCGCGTCGGCGATGCGCCCCGAAACGCCCGTGTCGATCTCGTCGAAGAGAATGGTCGGCAGCTGCATCCGCCGCGCCAGCAGCGCTTTGAGTGCCAGCATGACACGCGACAGCTCGCCGCCCGATGCGATCCGTTCGACGGCGGCGGGCGGCGTGGTGCGGTTCGCCGAGAAGCGGAATTCGACGCGGTCGCGGCCTCCCTCCGTCAACGCGCCGCAGTCGACGACAGCCGCCTCGAAACGTGCGTCGGGCATTCCCAGCCGCACGAGCGTGGCGACGATCTGCCCGGCAAAGGCCGGAGCTGCCTGTTCGCGCGTGCGGTGCAACTCGGAGGCCAGCAATTCGGCCTCGTTGCGGGCGGCTCCGATCTCGGCCTGCAAGGCGGCCAGTTCCTCGTCGGAGTGCGTAATGGCGTCGAGCTGTGCGGCATAGCGGTCTCTGAGCGCAATCAGTTCGCCCTCGTCGGCCGCACGGTGCTTCTGGCAAAGCGTATAGAGCGTATTGAGACGGTCGTCCACCTTCTGCAACCGTTCGGGGTTGGTCTCGATGCGCTCGCCGTCCTCGGCGAGCGTCGCGGCGATGTCTTTGAGCTCTTCGAGCACCGAACGCAGCCGTCGGGACAAGTCTGCGGCGTGGGGATAACTCCCGCCCAGCCGTCCGATCTCCACCTCGGCGTTCTTGACCTGCGCCAGCACCCCGATTTCGTCCCCGTCGAAGGCGTTGCGCACGGCCGTGATCGCCTCGCCGATCCGATCGGCATTGGCCAGCACGGCCTGTTCCGCTTCCAGTTCGGCGACTTCGCCCGCACGCAGGCGCGCAGCCGTCAGCTCCTCCGACTGATAGCGGAGCCACTCTTCGTCGCGCCGGGCCGCGTCGGCCTCCGCACGCAGGCGGGCGCAGGTGCGCTGCAACTCCTGCAAACGCTCGTATTTGGCGCGATACGCCGCCCGCAGTTCGCCGTTGCCGGCCACGGTATCGAGCGCTTCGGTGCGGAACTCCTCCGAGGCGAGGATCAGGTTCTGATGCTGCGAATGGATGTCGATGAGCCGGCTGCCGAATTCGCGCAGCTGCGTGAGCTGCACCGGCAGGTCGTTGATGTAGGCGCGGCTCTTGCCGGCAGGAGTTAGGATGCGCCGCACGACGGCTTCGTCGGCATAGTCCAGGTCGTTGGCCTCGAAAAAGGGGCGCAGACCGTAGGCGGCGATGTCGAACACCCCTTCGATCACGCAGTTGCGCTGCGTGTCGCGCAGCGCAGCACCCTCGTTCTTGTTGCCCAGCAACAGCCCCAGCGCCCCCAGCAGGATCGACTTTCCGGCGCCCGTCTCACCCGTGATGATGTTCAGGCGGGGATCGAATTCGATTTCGAGCGAATCGATGAGGATGTAGTTGCTGACCGACAGACGGCGTAACATGGCGTTATTCGTTTATCAACGTTTCGATTTTATCGGCGATGCGGGCGGCCACCTCGCGTTTGGCGAGCAGCGGCAGCGGTTCGTTGCCCGACTCCGAGACGAAGGTCACCTTGTTGGTATCGCCGCGGAAACCCGCTCCGGCGTCGCGCAGCGAATTGAGCACGACGAAGTCGAAGTGCTTCCGGCGGAGCTTCTCGCGGGCGTGCGCCTCCTCGTCGTCGGTTTCGAGCGCGAATCCCACCAGCACGCGGCCGCCCTTGCGGCTGCCCAGTTCGGCAGCGATGTCCTTCGTGCGGCGCAGGCGGATCGTCAGCTCGCCGTCGCCTTTCTTCAACTTGCGGTCCGCACAGGTCTCGGGAGTGTAGTCCGCCACGGCGGCGCACATCACCGCGCCGTCGGCACGGTTGAAGGCCGCAGTCGCGGCACGGTACATCTCCTCGGCCGAGAGCACGTCGCAGCGCGTGACGCCCGCAGGCGTCGGCAGGGCCGTGCGGCCCGTGACGAGGGTGACCTCGGCGCCGCGTGCCGCCAGCTCGCCCGCAATGGCGTAGCCCATCTTACCCGACGAGTGGTTGCTGATGTAGCGCACCGGATCGATCGCTTCGATCGTCGCGCCCGCCGTCACGACGAAACGCTTACCGCACAGCGTCTTTTTTTTTTCGGCGAGAAGCCGCTCCGCGAAGGCGACGATCTCGGCCGGCTCGGCCATGCGGCCCTTGCCGCTCAGGCCGCTGGCCAGTTCGCCGTCGCCCGGTTCGACGACCTGCACGCCCGTGCGGCGCAGCGTGTCGAGATTGGCCTGCGTCGCAGCGTGGGCGTACATATCCATATCCATCGCCGGGGCGACGACCACCGGCGCCCGCGACGAGAGGTAGGTCGTCAGCAGCAGGTTGTCGGCCACGCCGTGGGCCATTTTGGCCAGCGTATTGGCCGTGGCCGGCGCGATCAGGTAACAGTCGGCCCACTCGCCGAGCGCCACGTGGGAGTTCCACGCGCCGTTTTCGGGGTCGAAAAAGTCGACCAGAATGGGATTTTTCGACAGCGTGGCCATCGTCAGCGGCGTGATGAACTGCTTGGCCAGAGGCGTCATCACCACGCGCACGTCGGCGCCCGCCGTCTTCAATAAACGACACAGCACAGCCGCCTTGTAAGCCGCTATGCTGCCTGTGATTCCCAGTAGAATGTGTTTGTCCTTCAACATGGAAGCGGGTGGCTTACGCCCTTTCGGGTCAGTTCTCCGTCTTCGCGCCCTCCTTGAAGAAAAGCTCGCCGTCGAGGAACTCCTCGGTGGCGATGATCGCCGGTTTGGGCAGGCGTTCGTAGTAGCGCGAGATTTCGATCTGCTCGCGGTTCTCGAAGG
>ENA-OUOW01002089-OUOW01002089.1-human-gut-metagenome-genome-assembly--contig:-NODE-2089-length-11909-cov-5.878016_pt1 | contig 11909 bp, 11 predicted proteins | sample MGYA00237938_ERZ548769 | MGnify/ENA primary metagenome ERZ548769 (study PRJEB26490, sample SAMN05356870) | human gut metagenome | biome: terrestrial biome; feature: human-associated habitat; material... | reverse complement strand
AAGATGGGCGATGCCCGCCGTGTGCTGGACTGGGATGCACAGTTCGCCTGCGCACTGGACCCGGAGACCGCAAAGGCCATCCGCGATGCCCGCCTGCCGGAGGACGACCACAGCGACACCTGCAGCATGTGCGGCAAGTTCTGTGCCGTGCGCAGCATGAACAAGGCGCTGGCCGGTGAGTACATCGACATTCTGTAAAAATCTTCTGTTTTGCGCGCAGCAGCGTGCATCTTCCTCCGCCGCCCGGTATGACCGCCGGGCGGCTTTTGTTGTAATTCCCAAAAGATTGTGTTAAAATAACAATAAGGCGCTGATTGCAAAATTGGTGGTCATGCTTTCTATCCCGTATCGCTGGTTTTTCTATTTCTACATAGAACAAGCAGAGGTCCGGGAGGAAACTTTTTTGAAAGTACCCTGCCCGGAGCCTTGAAGGCGAAGGGAGGGATATCGAATGAATCTGCTGGAGACTCTCGCATTGCTCACGTTCATTCTCGCGTTGTTGAGCTTGGTCGTGGATGTGATCCGTCTGACCGTTGAGGTCATGGCAAAGTTTTCCCAGATGAAAAGCGATGATAACAAAAAAGATTGACCGCCTCACAGTTCCCCAACTCGAGCGGTCAATCTTTTTGACTAACGGGATGGAAAGCTGACCTTTGCAGTCAGCGCCCCTTCTGTTTGTAGTATAATCGAAGCTATGTGATTTGTCAAGTTATCCTGTTCCATCGATTATTTCTATCAATATTTTAGATTTTACAATTCTTCTGTACTGTACTATAATGAAGTTATCGTCTTCATTCCATTGATCTACAGGAGGAATCTGCCTTGCTGGTAAATCTTATCGAATCCGTCTATCGCCTGCTGTGGGGCGATCTATTCACCATCCCGCTGGGCGGCGGCATCGGCATTTCCTTCATGGTGGTGCTGCTGTTCACGGCGGGCATCTGGTTCACCTGCCGCACCCGTCTTTTGCCGGTGCGGCTGTTCCGGGATATGATCGCCGCCGTGTGCGAGAAAAAGCAGGGCAGGGACGGCCTTTCCTCCTTCCAGACGCTGGTCATTTCCACCGCCACCCGCGTGGGCATGGGCAATCTGGTGGGCGTGGTGGCCGCTGTTTCTGCAGGCGGTGCCGGTGCGGTGTTCTGGATGTGGGTCACTGCCATTCTGGGTGCGTCCACCTCCTTTATCGAATCCACCCTTGCCCAGAAATACCGCCAGCCCGACCCGCTGTACGGCGGCTGGCGCGGCGGCCCGGCCTACTATCTGCATGTGCTGGCGGAGCGCAGGCGCGGCAAAAAGCTCAAACGCTCTGTGGTAGCGGCGCTGTTTGCGGTGTCTGGCCTCATCTGCTGGTGCGGCATCAGTCAGGTGATCTCCAACTCGGTCAGTTCCGCGTTTGAAAATGCGTTCCATATTCCGCCGCTTACTACCACACTGGTGCTCACGGCCATTGCGGCGGTGATCGTGCTGCGCAAGAATGCCACCGTGAAAAGTCTGGACGTGATGGTGCCCATCATGGCGGTGTGCTATTTTGTCATCACCGTGGGCATCGTGCTGTTCAACCTGCCCAAGCTCCCGGCGGTGTTCGGGCGCATCTTTGCGGAAGCGTTCGGTCTGCGGCAGGCCGTGGCTGGCGGCTTTGGTGCTGTGCTGATGAACGGTGTCAAGCGCGGCCTGTTCTCCAACGAAGCGGGCAGCGGGTCGGCACCCTGTGCAGCTGCCGCCGCAGAGTGCGACGACCCGGTCAAGATGGGCTTTGTGCAGGCACTGGGCGTGCTGATCGATACGGTGGTGATCTGCAGCTGCACGGCTTTTTTGATGCTGCTGGTGCCGCAGGAGATCACAGAAGGACTTGCGGGCATGGACTTTTTGCAGACTGCCCTGCAGTACCATCTGGGCGGCTTTGGTGTCGTGTTCATTGCGGTCACGCTGGCGCTGTTCAGCTTTTCCACCTTTCTGGGCGTTTTGTACTATGCCCGCGGCAATGTGGCCTATCTGTGCGGCGACAACTGGTGGAGCCAGACCGTGTATAAGCTGATCGCGCTGGCCATGCTGGGGATCGGCGGTATGCAGGCCTACACGGTGGTGTGGGATCTGGGCGACGTGGGCATTGGCCTGATGACCATTTTCAACATGATAGCCTTGGTGCCCATGGCAAAGGAAGCACTTGCCGCCCTGAACGACTACGAAAAACGCAAAAAACTGCAGTAAATAGCAAAGGCCCGGCTCCCTGTAACATGGGAACCGGGCCTTTCAGGTTATTTTATTGCAGATCAGATTTGTTTAAAAGCAGCCCGCCTGCAAGCCCGGCCAGCGCAGGCAGCACCCAGCCAAAGCCTATGCTGCCCAGCGGCAGAGCGTTGGCGGCGGCAGATACTGCCCCCAGCGGCAGCGCAGCGGCGATGCTCTGCAGGGCGGTCAGGCCCATGCACAGCGGATACACCGCCCGGTGCTTTTCAAGGCCCGGCATAAAGGAAAGCAGGATCAGCACGATGGCTGCGGGATAAATGGCGTTCAGCACCGGAGTGGACAGCCGGATGATGGCAGCAAGGCCGAGGTTCGATACCAGCATACTGGCCACAGCAAAAAAAGCTGCGATGGCAGGGTAGGGGATGCGGGGCAGCAGCTGGTGGAAATACTGTCCCACGCAGGCGATCAGGCCCACGCAGGTGTTGAAACAGGCAATGACAAAGATGGCCGCAATGAGCACAAGGCCCGCCCGGCCGAACAGCTGCTGTGCCAGAGCGGTGAGCACTTCGGCACCGGTGGCAAGGCCCGGATACACCGTGCCGGTCTGGGCACCGGCATGGCTCAGCATGGCATAAACAGCCAGCAGCAGCCCGCCTGCAATAAAACCGGCCCGGATGGTGCCGCCCTCCACGGCACGGCTTTCTGTGACACCCCGGGCGCGGATGTTCAGGGCGATGACCGCGCCAAAATTCAGCCCGGCCAGCGTGTCCATGGTCTGGTAGCCGTACAGGATGCCCTGCACAGCGGGCAGGGCTGCGTACTCTGCGCTGGGTGTGCCGTAGTGTGCCGCCAGCGGATGGATGAGACACCCGGCAAACAGCACCACGATGAGCACGATCAGGCAGGGGCAGAGGATGCGGCCCAGCCAGTCGGTAAGCTTTTCTGGCCGCAGCGCCACCAGAAAGGCCGCTGCAAAAAAAAGCACCGAGTAGGCCAGCTGCAGCCCGGTACCGCCGCCTATCAGCGGCACCAGCATCTGGAAGGAGGTACTGGCGGTGCGGGGGATGGCAAGGCAGGGCCCGATGGAAAGATACACCAGAATGGTGAACACCATGGCGAACACCGGATGCACCCGGCCGGCAAGCTTATCCAGACCGCCCGCCCGTGCCACAGCCACCACGCCCGCAATGGGCAGGCCGACGGCGCTGACGGCAAGGCCCGCAAAGGCAGGCCAGAGGCTGGTACCGGCCTGTGCGCCCAGATGCGGCGGGAAGATTAGGTTCCCGGCACCAAAAAACATGGAAAACAGTGTAAAGCCGACCAGAAGCAGATTTTTGCCGGAAAGCTTCTGCATAGGACAGACACCTCATTTCTTTCTTGCATCAAAGATGACAGAGATTTATACAGTTCAGTTTATCGTTTTATGCATTTCATGTCAAGAAAGAAAAACATGAAGAAAAGTAATGACAGGCATGATAAGCTCTTATGCATCATGATGCACGGGTCATTGGCGTTTGGAAAGAGATATGGTATTATAATGTATAATGTAGAACTGAGCAGGCTATCAGGGCGCTTTCTCCGCGAAATTCGGGGCTTCCAGCTCCCGCCCTGTTGCCTTATGGCAACAGGGTCCTATCCTCGGATCATTCGCTGAAGAAATTCCCTGCCGTCCTGCATTTATTTGTAATCAGGAGCAGGTAAGTTTATGAAGCGACATAAACAATTTTTTCAGCGGCTGGGCGCTGCGGCCTTCTGGCTGGCGGTGTGGCAGTGCGCCGCCATGGCGGTGGGACAGGAGGTGTTCCTTGTTTCGCCGGTGCAGGCGGTGCGCACTCTTTTGCAGCTTTTGCCGCAGGCAGAGTTCTGGCAGCGGGTGGGTTTCAGCTCCGGGCGCATTCTGCTGGGTTTTGGGCTGGGTGTGGCCGTAAGCATCGTGCTGGCTGTGGCCGCACAGGCGTGGCACACGGCAGATGTGCTGCTTGTTCCGGTGCTGCAGCTGGTCAAAGCCACGCCGGTGGCAAGCTTTATCATTCTGGCGCTGGTGTGGGTGCGGGGGGCAGCGCTTTCGGTGCTCATCAGCTTTTTAATGGTGCTGCCCGTGCTGTACGGTGCGGTGCGCACCGGCATCCAGAGCGCAGACCCACAGCTGTTGGAGATGACGAAGGTGTTTCGCCTTCCGCTGGGCCGACGGCTGCGGGCGGTGTGGCTGCCTGCGGGGCTGCCGGCCTTCCGGCAGGGATGCAGCGTGGCCCTTGGCATCTGCTGGAAGAGCGGCGTTGCCGCTGAGGTGATCGGCCTGCCCAATGGCAGCATCGGCGATGCACTCTACCGGGCCAAGATCACCCTTTCCACCGGGGAGCTGTTCGCATGGACGTTTGTGATCATCCTGCTCAGCGCCGGGTTTGAAAAGCTGTTCCTGCTGCTTCTGGACTGCGTGACCCGCGCCGTGACCGGGGAGGTGCCGCAATGCTGACCATCAAGCATCTGACAAAACAGTTCGGGAAGAAAACGCTTTTCCGGGATCTCTGCCTCACGGTGGAAGGCCCGGCGGTGCTGTGGGCACCCAGCGGCTGGGGCAAGACCACATTGCTGCGCATCCTCATGGGGCTGGAAGAACCCACTTCTGGCATAGTACAGGGCGTTGGCCGGGTGGCAGCAGTGTTTCAGGAAGACCGGCTCTGCCCGCAGCTGACAGCTGTGCAGAACGTGACGCTGGTATTACCCGACAGTGCAGAACAATACAAGGAGCAAATTATAAAAGATTTTCAACAGCTTGGCATGGATGCTGCCGCACTGGCCCTGCCTGCAGCACGGCTTTCCGGCGGACAGAAGCGACGCACGGCTCTGCTGCGGGCTTTGTGGGCCGCCAGCGATACGCTGCTGTTAGACGAACCCTTTACCGGAATGGACCCGGACACCCTTGCCGCTGCTGCGGCTCTGCTGCGGGAGCGCTGCGGAGAAAAGCCTGTCTTGCTGGCTACCCACGACCGCGAAGCCATCCGCCTTCTGGGCTGGCCGGTGGTTGAGCTGGAAAATGCCTGAGCCTGCATCGATCCTATAGAATGAAAAATCGGAAAGACCAGAACGGCCTTTCCGATTTTTTGCTGCTTGGAATATTTTACTGAAAAATACGCAGGGGATACAGCAAACTGCATCAGTTCAGCAGCTTTGCCGGGTCAAGGTACTGTTCACCCTGCAGTACTTCCAGATGGATATGCGTCTCCTCGGCGCATTCGTTGGGAATGCTGCCTGCACGGCCAAGTATCTGGCCCACACTCACTTCATCGCCGGTCTGCACCGTGGGGTCGGCAGTGCCGCACACCCGCCACAGGTGCCCGGCGCTGTCCTCGATGCACACCACACTGCCCCAGCGGCTATCGGTGTCCACGGCGGTCACCTTACCGGCGGCGGGAGCACACACCTGTGCATCCTGCGCACAGGCGTAGTCCACACCGTTGTGGGTGCGCCAGTCGCCAAGGGTGCTGCTGTACACCAGCTCATCGCCGCTGTAGGCGTTCAAGACCTTGCCCGAGACGGGCTGCGTGGAGGCAGGCGCAGCTGAACTGCTGGCAGGCGAGGATGCGCCCTGCAGTGCGGAGGGTTCGTGCACCAAACCAGAGCCAGACTGCGCCCCAGAAGAGGACGCAGAGGATGCGGGCTTGGGTACATTTGCCGCAGATTCTGCGGCGTCGGTCACGGGCTGCTGCCATACATCGTCCTCCTGTGGGTCAAGGGTGAGCTGCGGCTCCGGTGCAGGTTCTTCCTGCGGGGTCGTCAGGTCGTCGTAGCTCTTTTTCAGTTCATCCCGCACGGTGCGCACTGCCCACACGCCCGCCGCTGCGGCTGCGACGAGACAGGCCAGCAGTGCCAGTGTAAAGCCCCTGCTGCGCAAAAACTTTTTGATCTGCTCCATTGTCGTTACTCCCATCTGCTGCATTGTGTACGCATTGCTTCTGGGCTTAGTGTGGGACAGCAGGGCGGGTTTTATGCATTCTTTTATTTAAATGCCCTCCGCGTTGCTCTGGGCATATTAGAGGAAATGATATTTTGTAATATAGCAGCCCAGCCAGACCTGCGGGTCTGGCTGGGCTGCACTTTCAGGGGAAGGGCCGCAGCCGGAAAATGCATCTTCCCTCTGTGGCCTTCTGTGTTGATACCCAGAGCGAAGCGGAGGATATTCTAAATGATATTACCAAACAAAAAGGCCCTCCCTTTTCGGGAGAGCCTTTGCGGATCAAAAATCAGTTGCGGCGGCGGCTGTTCATGCCCAGCAGGCGCACAACATACAGGAAGATGTTGATGAAGTCCAGATACAACGTCAGTGCGCCGTAGATAGAAGCCTTCTCGGCCAGCTCGCCGTCATAGGCGTAGTAGGAGAACATCTGGCTCAGTTTCTGGGTATCATAGGCGGTCAGCAGCATGAACACCACCAGACCGACAGCGCTGTACAGCACCGTGGTGAGGAAACTCATGCCGAACAGCATGCCCACAAAGCCGGTGATGATGAGCGCGAACAGGCCCATCATCAGCTTGGGACCCCAGCCGGACAGATCCTTGTGGGTAGTAGTGCCGTAGACCGCCATCAGGCCGAAGTACAGCGAGGTGGCAAGGAAGGCCAGCACCAGAGTGCCCAGATCAAATATCAGGAAGTAGTAGCTCAGCACCATGCCGTTGAGCAGTGCATAGGCAAAGAAGGTGGCTCTTGCACCGCCCACCGACATGTTCTGCACGCGGGAGCTGAGCACATACACCAACACCAGCTCTGCGATGGTGAACACCAGATACAGCGAGTTGACAACGTACAGCAGCGGGGTAGCGGCTGTAACGAACGCCGCGGCAAAGGTGATGAGCAGGCCTACCGCCATCCAGCGGTAGGTGCGGTTCATATAGTCAGCCGAGGTCATGGCAGGCTCCGTGTAGCCTCGATCGTAACCATTGTAATTGTAATCCATATGGGACTCCTCCAGTCTCTTTCTGCCGGAACACTTTTTCCTTGCTCCGGTCTACGGAATATAGTATACTGCATAGAAATGAACGTTTCATGAAAAAGGCTGTGATATTGTATGTCTCTTGGGCTTTATTTACACATTCCGTACTGTTTTTCCAAATGCAGATACTGCGATTTCTATTCCCATCCCGGTGAGCGCGGCGTACCGGAAGCTTATGTGGATGCTCTTTTGCGGGAGCTTGACCGCTTTGCACCGGAAGCACCTCTGCAGCCGGACACCCTTTATTTTGGCGGCGGCACGCCCAGCCTGCTGCGCCCGGAGCAGGCAAAACGGCTGATCGATGCGGCCCGGCCGATGCCGGGGGCCGAGATCACACTGGAAGCAAACCCGGAGACGGTGACGGAAGAAAGCCTTGCAGGCTTCCGGGAGGCGGGCGTGAACCGCATCTCTTTCGGGGTGCAGTCTGCCCGGGATACCCAGCTGCGCACACTGGGCAGGCCGCACACGGCAAAGCAGGCGCGGGCTGCATTTGCCGCCGCGCAGCGCGCAGGGTTTGCGAACATCAGCGGCGACATCATGCTGGCACTGCCGCACTACACCGAAGCCGAGTTTGACGAAACGCTGGAACTGATCGAGGGTGGTGGGGCTACCCATATTTCGGCATATCTGCTGAAGATCGAGCCGGATTCGGCCTTTGGTAAACATCCGCCCGAAGGCCTGCCCACCGGCGATGAAGCCGCCGATTTTTACCTTTATGCAGTGGAACAGCTGGAACACCACGGCTACAAACAGTACGAGATCTCCAACTTTGCAAAGCCCGGCTATGAGGGCAGACACAACCTCATTTACTGGGACTGCGGCGACTATCTGGGCCTTGGCCCGGCGGCGCACTCCTGCATGGGCGGCAGACGGTTCTACTACCCGCCGGACACCGCCGCTTTCCTGAACGATGCCGCCGCCCCGGTGATGGACGGCAGCTGCGGCGCAGAGGACTACCTTATTTTACAGCTGCGCCTGCGCAGGGGTCTCTCGCTGGATGCCTATAAGCAGCTTTACGGCAAAGAATTTTCCACCGCACAGCTGGCCTTTGTGCAAAACTGCGTCCGGGCGGGCTATGCAAGCTTTGACGGCCGCACCCTTGCCCTGACCCCGGCGGGTCTCATCGTGCAGAACAGCATCCTTGCCCAGCTGTTGTAATTGGCAGAAATACGGCAACACATTGCTTTTGTGTGTCGATTCTGGTATGATATACTCGTATTATTAGGCGATGGGAGAGAAAACGGATGGCGAAAGTATTGATCGTCGGCGCAGGCGCGGCGGGCTTGATGGCGGCGGGTGCCGCCGTGCGGCAGGGGCATCAGGTGACGGTGCTGGAACACATGGACAAGCCCGGCCAGAAGATCCTTGTCACCGGCAAGGGCCGCTGCAATGTGACCAACGACTGCCCGGCAGAGGAATTTCTGCGCCATGTGCGCACCAACCCGCGCTTTCTGTATTCGTCGCTGGGGGCCTTTCCACCGGCAAAGACCATGGAACTGTTCGAGGGCCTTGGCGTGGAGCTGAAGGTGGAGCGCGGCCGCCGGGTGTTTCCGGTGTCGGACAAGGCTGAGGAGATCCGGCAGGCCCTTCTGCGCTACGCGCAGGATGCTGAACTCGTGCATGACGGCGCGAAAAAGCTGCTATTGGAAGAGGTAACACCGGAGCCGGAAGCAGCTCCCGCCGCACCGGAAAACCCGCGCCACCTCAAAAAGAAAAAGGCAGGTCCGGCCCTGCGGTGCATCGGTGTGCGGGGCACCTCCGGCCGGGAGTACCGGGCGGATGCCGTGCTGGTGGCCACCGGCGGCGTGAGCTACCCCACCACCGGCTCTACTGGCGACGGCTACAAACTGGCCCAGCAGGCCGGGCACACCCTCATCGAGCCGGTGCCCAGTCTGGTCAGTCTTGTGAGCCATGACGCGGACTGCAAAAAGATGATGGGCTTGGCGCTGAAAAACGTCACCCTGACCCTGTTCGAGGACAGCAAGGCCATTTTTGACGAGCAGGGCGAAATGCTGTTCACTCATTTTGGCATCAGCGGCCCGCTGACTTTGAGCGCCTCCAGCCATCTGGGCGACATGAAAAAACACAAATATCATGTGGAGATCGACCTCAAGCCCGCTCTCAGCGAGGAGCAGCTTTATGACCGAATCACGCGGGATTTTGCCCTGCTGGCAAACCATGCGGCGCAGGGCGCGCTGGTAAAGCTTTTGCCGTCCAGTATGCAGCCGGTGATGGTGGCGCGCTGGGGCATCGACCCGGCTACCAAGGCAAACCAAATCACCCGGGAGCAGAAGAGGGAGCTGGTGCAGCTGATGAAGCACTGGCGGGTGTCCATTGATGCCCGGGGCGATCTGGCCCACGCGGTGATCACCAGCGGCGGCGTGTCCGTGCGGGAGGTGGACCCCAAAACCATGCAGAGCAAAAAGGCGCGGGGCCTTTACTTTGCAGGCGAAGTGCTGGATGTGGATGCCTATACCGGCGGCTACAACCTGCAGATCGCCTTCTGCACCGCACAGGCGTTTGCAAATAATCTGTAATTACAGATAAAACAATTTTAAATGCCCTCCGCACTACTCTGGGCATATTTATAGGAATAGATTTTTTTGATTTGTATTTTGAAAACGACTGCGGTCGTTTTCAAAATACGTTTTCACAAAAAGGGTTGTTGCCGGGATAGTCTCACAGACCACTGCGCAACTGTTCCCAAAGGGAACGAGCAGCAGATTCAGTTGGCCGTTGCGGCCCCGCTTGTGAAAAATCAAATCTGGAAAATCCGCAGATTTTCCAGATTTGTAAATATTTAAAATAATTTTCCGTTGAAGATGGCCACAGCGAATGCGGAGGCCATTTTAAATCGTTCAGTTTAAAAAGGAGAGATACAACATGGTATCTGTTGCGATCGACGGGCCTGCAGGTGCAGGCAAATCTACGCTGGCACGCCGTTTGGCGGCTGAAATGGGCTATATTTATGTGGATACCGGTGCTATGTACCGCGCCATCGGACTGTATGCCCTGCGCGCAGGCAAGGACCCTAAGGACAACGACGCAGTGAACGCGCTGCTTCCCCAGATCGAGCTGCGGCTGGCCTCCATTGAGGGCGAGCAGCACATTTATTTAAAGGAAGAGGATGTGAGCACCGCCATCCGCACCGAGGCCGCAGGTATGGCTGCCTCTGCCGTGGGCGCAAACCCGACTGTGCGAGCCTTTCTGCTGGAACTGCAGCGGGATATGGCCAAAAAGCAGGACGTGCTGATGGATGGACGCGACATCGGCACGGTGGTGCTGCCGGATGCCACGGTGAAGATCTTCCTCACCGCCACGCCGGAAGCCCGCGCCACACGCAGGTGGAAAGAGTATCAGGCCAAAGGCATCGATACTCCCTATGAAGAGGTGCTGGCCGACGTGAAGCAGCGGGACTATCAGGACACCCACCGTGCCGCTGCACCCCTGAAGCAGGCGGACGATGCCGTGCTGCTGGACACTTCGGAGCTGGATTTTGAACAGAGCCTTGCTGCAATGAAGAAGATCATTGCGGAGAAAGTGAATAAAACGATAAAATGATATTATATTACATCTTAGTGCCCTTTGCGTGGCTTTTGTGGCATATCGGCTTCCGCATCCATGTAGAGGGCCGCGAAAACCTGAAAAAGGTGCAGACAAAGGGCTGCATCCTTGCACCCACCCATGTCTCCGCCATCGACCCGGTGTTCATCGTGGTCACCCGGTGGGGCAGGCGGATGATCGTGTTCGCCAAGAAGGAACTGTTCGAGATCAACGCCCTGCTCACATGGTTCTTCCGCTGCTGCGGCGCGGTATGCGTGCGCGGCACAAAGGATGAAATGGCTGCCATTGAGCAGACCGTAGAAAAGTGCAGAAACGGCGAAACACTGCTCATCTTCCCGGAGGGCACCCGCGAAAAGGACGGGAAGCTTCTGCCGCCCAAGAGCGGACTGTTTGTCATTGCGGCGGGGGCCGGGGTGGACGTAGTGCCCTGCCGCATCCTGTACGATACGCCGGATGGAAAAATGCACCTGTTCTGCAAAGTACGGGTGATCTACGGCGAGCCGATGCCTGCAGAGCAGTTTGCCATGGAGAGCCGCCGCGACACCAAAAAGCTGCGTGCCAACAAGCAGGCCCTGCTGGATGCGTGGGAAAAGATGGGGGCGTAAAAGATGGAGATCCGAGTTGCCAAAACGGCGGGGTTCTGCTTTGGTGTCAAGCGGGCGGTGGATCTGACCTATGGCCTGCTGAACGAAGGCTGCAAGGTGGCCACCCTCGGCCCGCTGATCCATAACCCGCAGGCTGTGGAGGATATGCAGAAAAAGGGTGCCCTTGTGGCGGATGCCATCGCCGATGTGCCCGCCGGGTACGAGGTGGTCATCCGCAGCCACGGCGTGCCGCGCACCGTGTACGACGAGCTGGATGCGCGCGGCATCACCTACCATGATGCCACCTGTCCCTTCGTGCAGAAGATCCAGCGCATTGCCGCCGAGGCCGAAAAGGCGGGGGCGGTGCTGCTGGTGGCAGGCGACAAGACCCATCCGGAGGTGCAGGGGATCGTGGGCCACACCCGCGGAGAGGTGTTCGTTTTTGCCGATCTGGCCGAGTTGAAGGCATGGAAAGGCCCCTCTGACCCGCAAAAACCCCTGTTTGCAGTTGCACAGACCACATTTCAGGTTACAAAATGGCAAGAAAGTTCGGAGTTTCTCAAAAAAGCCTATACAAACGCCCGAA
>ENA-OUOW01002079-OUOW01002079.1-human-gut-metagenome-genome-assembly--contig:-NODE-2079-length-11941-cov-24.297325_pt1 | contig 11941 bp, 9 predicted proteins | sample MGYA00237938_ERZ548769 | MGnify/ENA primary metagenome ERZ548769 (study PRJEB26490, sample SAMN05356870) | human gut metagenome | biome: terrestrial biome; feature: human-associated habitat; material... | reverse complement strand
GCTTTCACTGTGCCGCTGGCGTATTTGGCGGCGAGCTGAAATGCTCCGGCAGGCTCCGCGTCATTCCGGTGGAGGAGGTGCTGGACGGCACCGACGATCCCCGTATGGAGGGGCTGGACTTTGACAGTTCGGCCCCCAGCGAAAACGCCTATATGAAACGATACAGCGTCGCCAATTACGCCCACCGGATGCGGGCGGGTTTGGCACGATAGAAAGGGACTGCACATGAACAAGAAAATTACAGAAAATGACCTATACGCAAAATTGAGGAAAGAACGCGAAGAACTCTACAAGATCATTGGTAAAGAAGGAATTACCGATCAGAAAGTCCGTATTGATAAATACGCGCATCTATATGTTCTGCAAGACGAGATGACAGAGTACCTGAGAGCACGGAGACTGAGCCAAGCAGAAATCGAAAAGCTGTATGCAGTTGAAAATTTCTATGAGTATATCCAGAACTATTTGCTACATCACAAGGATGTTTTTAACTACCCATATCAAAAATGTGCTGATTCTATTCTTTATCCAGAGGACTGAGAAAAGATCGCTGGGAGGTGAGTGCCATGCCCTACCTATCTAAGGAACAGATCGCTGCCGCCCGCGAGATGGACCTATTGACCTATCTGCGGCGGTTTGAGCCGGAGGAGCTGGTGCATATCGGCGGAGACACCTATGCCACCCGCACCCACGACAGCCTAAAAATCTCCAATGGAAAATGGTGCTGGTGGTCACGGAATATCGGCGGCACAACTGCGCTGGACTATCTGACAACAGTGGAGGGTGTTTCCTTTTTGGATGCCGTTCAGCGCATCCTCGGAGAATTGCCCCGTGTGCCGACCAAATCAGAGCCAACCGCACCGCTCCCGAAAACTGAATTTTCCCTCCCACCCAAACACGCCGACAACCGGCGTGTTTTTGCATATCTGCGGAGCCGGGGCATTGATGCGGAGATCATCAACCACTGCATCAAGCACGGGCAGCTTTACGAGGACGCCGAGCGTCATAACTGCGTATTTGTGGGCTACGAACATGGGAACCCTGCCTACGGCGCACTGCGTGGGACGCTTTCAGAAACCACCTTCGCCGGTGAAGTCCCCGGCAGCGATAAGCGGTTTTCCTTTGCCGTTCCCCTCCGCGCCGGTGGCAAAACCCTCTGCGTGTTTGAATCCGCCATAGACGCCCTTTCTTACCTGACGCTGCTGAAGCTGCGGGGGCAAGATTGGCGCGCCGCCAATACGCTGTCCCTCTCCGGCATTTATCAGCCGCGGAAAGACGGCTCGATCCGATTCCCCGCTGCGCTGGAGCAATACCTGAAGGACAATCCTGGCGTGGCGCGGGTCGTGCTGTGCCTGGATAACGACGGGCCGGGACGGACGGCATCCGCGGCCATTCAAAAGAAACTTTCCGAGTATGAGGTCATCGACAACCCACCACGGCGCGGAAAGGACTACAACGACCAGCTCCAGCTTGTGAAAGGGATCAGTGGCAGGGTAAGGACCCGTGGCGGTGACGCACGCTGATTTTCTTTTTCGGCTGGGTTAGGACTGCAAGCGGCCTGCGGCTGCTTTGCAGTCGCAAGCATAGCATTTTGACATCAAAATGCGCTTGTTAAGGGGTAGACCCCTTAATATCCCCACTTCAACAGGAAAGGAACTTCCGATGAAACGCAACAATGTCAAGCAAATTACCATTCGCCTGACCGCTGACGAATATGCCCATGTCAAACAGCTTTCCAAGGACAGCGGCTTGAAAATGGAGCCTGCGATTCGGCGGCTTATCATGGGCGTGAACCTGCGTCCCCGTCCGCCTGATGAACTGCCGGAGCTGCTGCGTCAGCTTTCCGGCATCGGTACAAACATCAACCAAATCGCCAAAGTCGCCAATGCTTCCGGTTATGTCCGCAAGGAGGACATTCAAAGTATCATGGAAATGCAGGCGGCATTGTGGAGGGCGGTGAAGCGGGGGTAATGGCTGTTACCAAAGTTTTTGCCATTCGCGTCCGTTTAGACGACCGTGTGCGCTACATCACAGACGGAGAAAAGACCTCACTGGCGTCCGGCATCACCTACATCTCTAATCCCGAAAAGACGGAGCAATTCTTTTTCACTTCTGCGTTGAATTGCAGCAGCGTGGACACCGCTCTTTCTGAAATGATGGAAACCAAACAGCAGTTTGGCAAAATGGGCGGTGTCCTCGGCTACCATTTCATCCAATCCTTTCAGCCGGGGGAGGTCACACCAGAGCAGGCGCACGCTATTGGGCTGGAATTTGCCAAGCGGTTGTTTGGTAAACGGTATGAGGTCGTTATCAGCACCCATTTGAATAAGCACCACCTGCACAATCATCTGGTGGTCAATTCCGTGTCCTGTGTAGATGGGCAGAAATACCATTCCAGCCCGGAGAGCTACTACAACGATGTGCGCGGTACTTCGGACGAACTGTGCCGGGAGAACGATCTATCCGTCATTGCCCCGCAGGGCAAGGGCAAGCATTACGCTGAGTGGAAGGCGGAGCAGGGCGGCAAGCCCACCGTGCGCGGCGTGATCCGCACCGACATTGACGCCATCATCCACCAAGCCTACACCTACGATACCTTTCTCATGCTGCTGCGAAAGAACGGTTACGAGGTACGCCGCAGCCCCAATCGGAAATACACCACGGTCAAGCCCCCCGGCGCAAAGCGGGCGATCCGCCTGGACAGTCTGGGCGAGGGCTACACCGAAGCGGATATTCTGCTGCGGCTTTCCAAACAACGGCACGGCGGCATAGCCCCGCCAATCATCGCCCATTCCGTCAAGCGTTACCGCATGAAGGGCAAACTGGCGACCGTCCGAAAAAAGAAGATCACCGGCTTTCACGCACTCTATCTCCGCTACCTCTATCTGCTGCGTGGGGGCAGGCGGAAAAAGCTGCCGCCCAAGCTGCCCTTTTCCGTCAAGCGGGAGGTCATTCATTTGGAGCGGTATGAGCAGCAATTCAAATACCTTTTATCAAGCGGAATTACCACCGAAACGGAGCTGGAGCAGCGCATCCGTGTGCTGGAGTGGGACATCCGCTTGCTGGAGGAACAGAGAAAACCACTTTATCAGGAAAGGAGGAACACCAGCGATGAAGAAACACAAGCCAAGTACAGCGCGGAGATCCAACAGCAGACTGCCGCCTTGCGGGAGAAACGCCGGGAAGTGCGGCTGTGCCGCAGGATACAATCGGACATTCCGAGGGTATCCCAGCAGTGCCAACAGGCGCAGGCTGAACGGCAGGAAAATCTAAAGAAGAAGGAGGAACACGAGCATGAGTACCAACGGTGAAACCGCTGACCTGATGGTGCGTGAGGGCATCCAGATCACCGAGAGCGCCCTCAAGCTGGCAGGGCTGGGGGCGAAAAATCTTGCCGCCCTTCTGATTGCCCTTGCCAACGACAATCAGAAGCTCGCCGGTAAAACCAACCTCAAGCGCCTGATCCACGACGGCGAGGAGCTGACGATCTTTTCCGTCAAGCAGGAGGACTTGAAGGGCTTTCAGATGGAAGCCAAACGCTATGGCGTCCTGTTTTACCCCATCGTTAATAAGGTGGAAAAGACCGGGACGGTAGAAATTATGGCAAAAGCCAAAGATGCCAAGCAAATCAACCGCATTTTTGAACGCATGGGCTATCCCGCCCCGGTGAAGGAGGATACTGCCGAAAAAAAGAGAACGCCCGCGCTCCGTCCGAGAGCAGCTCGAAGGCGCGCGGGACTGGTGCGAGAGTGTCTACGGAACCGGCTGCGGAGAAGGCTGATGCCCGCCCCTCTGTCCGCAGCCGCCTGATGGCGCTGCAAGCCGCGGCAGAACGGGACGGCACAGCTCCCACCAAGGACACCGTGCGGGAAGCCATTCAAAAGGCTATGCCCACGCGGGAATAATTTGATTTTGAGAAGGAGAAACGAACATGGCAAAGTTAGACGATTTGATCCAGCAGAAGCAGCAGAGGGACGAGGACTGGAAGGCAAAGAAAACAGCGGAGCGCGAGGAATTGGGGCAGCTTTCCGATGATGCGGTCATGCGCGTCACCAGCGAACCCAGCGCATACCTCCACTATCTGGACACGCAGGCCATCAACCCGCGATACAGCGCATCCAACGTGATGCTGGCAATGGCGCAGAACCCGGAGATCACTTACATCAACAGCCTGGAGGTGTGGAACCGGCTGGGGCGCAGCGTCAACCGCGATGAGAACGGCATGAAGATCCGCGTGTCGGACACCTATATGAAGGACGGAAGAGAGTATCACGGCTATAAGATCGGGCGTGTGTTCGATATTTCCCAGACCCACGGCAAGGCCGGTGTTCCGGCGCTGAGCCTGAAAGACAATACACCGGAAATGGACGCCGCCCTGCGCCGATTGCTGGACAGCTCCCCCGTTCCCGTGGTCACCAGCAGCACCATGTATCAGGATGCCGTTTATGATCCTAAAACGCAGAGCATTACGGTGTCCAGCCGCCTGATCGACAGCAAGATCTTTGCGGCGCTCTCCCGTGAGATCGTCCACGCCGGCATCCATGACCACGGGCGCTATCCCTACTATACCCGCGAGGACTGCGCCATGGACGCCGAGAGCGTCAGCTATATGCTCTGCCGCAATTTCGGCGTGGAGACCCCGCAGCCTGATGTGAGCCGCGTGGGGCAGGTGTTTGACGGCATGGAGGTGCAGGATCGCCGCGGCGTGGTGGACAGCCTGCAAAAGTATTTCCGCAAGCTGCAAAATGATATTCAGCGTGAGATCTCTCCGCAGGAGCGCAAGCAGCTGGAGCAGAACCGGCCCGTTCGTTAAGAAAGAGAGGTGTAATGTGAAAAAGAAACTTTCGCTTTTGCTGTGCATAGCAGTAACATTGTGCGCTATGAGCAGCACGGCCCTGGCCGTTTCCGCTGAACCCATTAAGGAGGCTGATCCGGTAACTGCCATGATTACTGCCGCAGATACACTTCCCGGCGTTTCCGCCTATCCCGCCGAGGTCAGAGCCAGCGAGGAAAACGGTGTCTATCGTTTGGAAAAGGTCTACTACCTGACCGCGAAGGACGATCCCGCCACGATTCCCACCGCTGACTTTGAGCGCGAGGGACGCACCTATACGCTCCTTGATTTGCTGAAAAATGACCAGACAGAAACGGACACGCGGGAGCATATCGAGGTGGTCACGCTGGAGAGCAAGACCAAAGATATGGCGGAAATTCTGAAAATGCTGGAGCCGAAGCTGGAGGTCAAGACCGAGGACGGCTATGAGGGTGTCCTGTCCCTTGACCACACTACCATTCAGGTGGAGGCTGCGGGCTACGGGACCAGCAGCCGCACGGTGACGGCGGAGCGCACCTATCCCAACCTCTCAGACGCGGATGTGTCCCTTGTTCCCAAGTCTGTAAATGAAAATGGCCGCACCCTGACACTTGCCGATGTGAGCTGGCAGGAGGCGGCTGTCGATCCCACGGACGGCTATGACATTCCCATTCGCTATACCGCTGTGGCAAGCTACACCGGCACCGCCACCAGCAAATACGCCACCGGCTACACCGTCACGGCAGACTATAAGGGTGACGTCACCCGCACAAGCTGTGATACAGTGGTCTACACCGCAGTCTTTTCCAGCGTCGGGAATGAAGCAGCAACGGACAGCAGTAGCTTTAACTGGCTGTGGCTGCTGATCCCCGTGGGTGCTGCGGCACTGGGCGGCTGCGGTTACGCTGGTTATAAGGGCTATCGCCACTACATCAATAAGAAAAGAGGGTACGCCGCATGAAAAAATATCTGACCACTCTGCTGGCCGCCTGCTGTATGCTGGCGGCTTTTTCCATGCCTGCATCGGCATTGGAGTATCACTTTGACGGTCCGGACGCAGGGCTGTTCGGACGCCCCACCTCGGACGATACCATTTATGTCACGATGGATAAGCCTGCAAACACCGACCGCAGCAAAAACGCCGCCTACATCCCGCCTGCTTTTGGCTCGCCTACCTCTTATACGCTGAATGCCGGGGAACTGCTGACACCAAACCTTGTGAGCGGTTCAGTCGCGGGAACAATCAGCGGCACAGGCGGTGTGACCGTCCTGCCGCCTACGACTTCGGGCAGTAGCAGCGGAAATACCGGCTCCTACACGCCAGTGAAGTACACCGCGGTCACGAAAGACCTCTATTACAGCGGCGGCTACCTCGGTACACTGAAAATTCCCACCCTCGGCCTGTCTGTCAAGGTGTATCAGGGGACGGATGCAGACGCGCTCCGCAAGGGCGCAGGACATTTCGCCAACACTTCCATTTGGGAGGGGAATGTGGCGATTGCGGGCCATAATCGGGGCGTCAACAATCACTTTGGCAAAATCCACACCCTTGACATTGGGGACACCATCAAGCTGACCACCCAGCTCGGCACACGCAGCTATGAAGTGTACTCTGTCAGTAAGATCGGCGTGGACGATACCAGCGTCCTAAACGACAGCACGGAGAACATCATCACCCTTGTCACCTGCGTGATGAATCAGCCGGATTACCGCTGGTGTGTGCAGGCTCGACAGAAGTGGTATTGATGTGAATAATTTCGACAAGAAAAAAGTTATTCACATTGATGTTAAAAACTTTACTTGACGCAAAGGGGGTGATATAATGGCTGACAAAGGTGGTGACAGAATCATGGAGTTAAAAAACAGATCGCAGTACCTTGATAAGCTCATTTCCGTTCAGGATATGGAGGTCATCAAGGTCGTGACCGGAATCCGGCGCTGCGGCAAATCCAGCCTGCTGAAATTGATGATGGCACATCTGCGGGAACAGGGCGTCATGGAGGAACAAATACTCTCGATGAACTTTGAGTCCATGCAGTTTGCAGACATGGACAGTAAGAGCCTTTATCAGTATGTGATGGAGCGTGCACCCAAGGAAAAGCGGCTCTACCTGTTTTTAGATGAGGTGCAGAAGGTTCGGGACTGGCAGGATGCCGTGAATTCCTTCCGTGTGGATCTGGATTGCGACATTTATGTGACCGGTTCCAACGCCTACCTGCTTTCCTCCGAACTGTCCACGTATCTGTCCGGACGCTATGTGGAGATCAAGATGCTGCCGTTGTCCTTCCGCGAATTCTTGGACTTCCACGGCTATCTGCTGGAGGAGTACAAAGCGCCCAACGGAATGACGAAACAGCGCGCCAAGGGAAAAGACGGCGAAGCGTATGAGCTGCGAGACCTGTTTGAAGCCTACGCACAGTTTGGCGGTATGCCGGCGCTGGCCGAGGCGGAGCTGGATCAGGAGCGCGCCAATATGCTGCTGGACGGCATTTATTCCGCTGTTGTTGTGCGGGATATTCTGGAACGCGGCAAACGGAAAGAACAGCGGGCCGTTACCGACGCGCTGCTACTTCGCAAGATCATTCTGTTTCTGGCTGACAACATCGGCAACAACACCTCGGCGGCGTCCATCGGGCGCACCCTTGTCAGCGAGGGCCTGCTGGACGATGGCAGAAAGACCAAGCCTGCGGTGCAGACCATCTCTGCCTATATCGACGCACTGTTGGAGTCCTATATCTTTTATGAGGTCAAGCGTTTTGACATCAAGGGGAAGGACTATCTGCGGACGCTGGGCAAATACTATATCGTCGATCCCGGCCTCCGCACCTATCTGTTGGGCAATCGCGGCGGCGATGTGGGACACATTCTGGAAAATATCGTTTATTTTGAACTGCTGCGGCGTGGCTATGAGGTGGCCATCGGCAAGGTCGGTGAAAAGGAGATTGACTTCATCGCAACGAAGATGAACGAGAAAAAGTATATCCAAGTCACCGACAACATGAACGCCCCCGAAACCCGCGCACGGGAGCTTGCGCCGCTGCAAGCTGTGCAGGACAATTACGAAAAGATCGTGATTGCCATGGACTGCGACCTTATTAGCGACGTGGACGGTATCAAAATCGTAAAGGCGCTGGACTTCCTGCTCAGCGAAGTGTAACTAAAAATCCGCTCTGAAAAATCAGGGCGGATTTTTTGACACACGGCGGTATCCGCGATACCATAAACCCATCAAAGAATTTGGAGGTACACACCATGAGGCGAGGAAGTTTTGCAGCCGGTTTTCTTACCTGCCTGCTGTTGGCTGGCGTCACCACCACGGCCTATGCTGCCGGGATCATGGCAGAGCGCAGTCACCATCGCATTGTCGTAGATGGAAAAGAAGCGCAGATGGAAGCCTATGTCATCAACGGCAGCAACTATGTGCGGCTTCGGGACATCGGCAAGGCTGTTGGTTTCGAGGTTTATTGGGATGGCGATGCCAAATGTGTGCAGGTAGAGAGCGGCAAGCCCTACACCGGCATCGCGCCGGTGAAAGCGGAGACCAGCGGACCTGCTTCACAGCCGGAGGTTACGACGCCTGCCGATGATGTGGATGCCATGAAACAGGATATTGTAGACCGCACCAATGCGCTGCGGCGCGAAAATGGCGTTGCTGTGCTGCGTGTCAACGACAGGCTCATGCAGGCGGCGCAGGTCCGCGCCAATGAGATGGCTACGCATACCGTCTATTCTCACACAAGGCCGGATGGCAGAAAATTCAATACCGTCACGGATTGTCCTTACATGGCCGAAAATATCCATCGCATCGCAGATTGGGTGCTGTCTGACCAGACACTTGCCGAACGGGCCGTGGCGGATTGGAGCGCTTCGACAACCCACAACAAGAACATGGTCAACCCAAAGCTATCTGAGATTGGCGTTGGGCTGGCAAGAGGTGTCAATGATACTGGTGACCCGTGCTGGTACTGTGTCCAGCTTTTCCTCTACGATGGATGCTCCGTCACTCGGGTGGATACCCCCACAAACAAATAAATCATCAACTTTCACGCAAGAGCAGGTCGTCAAGATCTGCTCTTTTTATTGCGCTTTTTGGAAAGGAGAAAGACATGAAGTCAATTAAACATCGCTTGTTGTCACTGCTTTTGACGCTGGTGACAGTCTTGAGCCTGCTGCCGACTGCGGCTTTTGCCGCGTCGAACACGGGTTCCGGCCTCAAAATTACCACCAATCAGGCATATTGGAGCACGCGCCTGCTCGCCAACGGTACCCCGTACAGCTACCGCCCGCCGCTTGTGGACGGTAAGCTCGTGTACTGCATGGATAGCGGCCTCGGCTATCATTACGCAACGCCTTCGTACCTGAATTCCTTTACATGGACGTCCGGCACCGGTGCAGATGCAGATGCCGTATTGCAGTCGGCTGTCACGAACAGCGGCCTCAGTGAAATGGACGCCGCGACCGTCGAGAACGTCAAATGGATGATGACCTACCTCAACGACTGCAAGGCATCCAATGTTGGCCAGCTTTTTATGGCCGTGCAGACGTATGTGTGGGATCACCAAAGCTATAAAGGCGAGCCCGATGGAGACGGCGATGCGGGCGGCTATGCCAACGCCGACACCTATGATCTGTATCTGAGCCTCATCGACTGGCTTCTGGAGCAGAAAGCACAGGAGGACGCCGAGTTCCAGCGCCAGATTGAAGCGTACACTGCACAGGGCAAGTCTGCATCCATTGTGGAGGACGACAGTGCAAAATGGGCAGTATACGCAATTTCCAGCAACCGCAAAAATCAGTCATTCTTCAATTATTATGGTCCCCGCAAACTGGTCACTCAGGATAAGCCCGGAGGCGGCGGAGAAGAACCTGCACCGCCTGCTGGCACGGGCAAAATCACGCTGAAAAAAACTGCTGGTGGAACCACAACCGGTCTCGCCGGTGCACGTTTCAGCATCTATTTCAACGGGCAGATTGTCGGCAGCGACATCACCAATGCGCAGGGCGAGATCTATGTTGAGAACGCCGCCACCGGTCTTTGGAGCTTCGTGGAAACCGCTGCACCGGACGGCTTCTGTGTTGATCCCACGCCCAAAAGTGTTTATGTAGATGTTTCCGAAGGTGATCACGAGTACACCGTCGCGGCAGTCAACTATGAAAAGCCCGATATGAAGATCATCAAGCGCGACGCCATGAGCGGCAAGCCCATCGCTGGCACGGTCTTTTCCATTAAGTCCGTTACCGGAAGTTATTCAACCTCCGTCACGACCGGGACGGACGGTTCCGCAACGCTCTCGGCCATTCCTGCCGGTGTCTATGTTGTGCGTGAGGAATCCGTTCCCGAGCCGTACATCGTAACCAATACCGAGCAGACCGTGGCGCTGCGTCCCGGCAAGACCAGCGAGGTCACCTTTGTGGACTATGAAAAGCCGGGTCTTGAGATCATCAAGAAAAACATCGCCAACGGAGAGCCTATCGAGGGCGTGACCTACCGCATCGAGCAGATCGACGGCAACTTCTCCACCAGCGCCACCACCGATAACCATGGGCGGATTTTCCTCGACTCTGTTCCTGTTGGCACATTCAAAGTAACGGAGATCAATGTCCCCAGTCATGTCATTCTCTGTCCCATCCCCCAGGAAGTGGCGCTGAAACCCGGCGAAACCTCTACCGTCACCTTCTTCAACGCGCTCAAGCCCAACTTGGAGATTCGCAAGGTGGACAGTGTCACCGGCGATCCCGTCAAGGGCGCTAAGTTCCAGATCTGGTATGGCAGCAACCACACCGACACCGGCGAGCTCAACGACCTTGGCACTTACTTTTCTGACGCAAGCGGAAAAATCATCCTCCCCGAGATCAAGGATGGCTGGTACAAGGTAACGGAACTGGAACCGGCGTCCGGGTATGCCATCAAGGAGCCTGCCACGCAGGAATGCTTCATCTCCGGTGGCGAGAGCAAGGTGCTGACCTTTGAGAACACGCCTCTTTCCGCCATCATCATCCGCAAGGTGGACAGCGAGAGCGGTCAGCCGCTGGAAGGCGCATGGTTCCGCATCCGCTACCTTGGCGGTACCTCCGGCACAGGCGGTACAGTCATCGGTGAGTACCGCACTTCGAGCAATGGAACCATTGTTGTGACCAGCCTCAAGGCAGGCACTTACGTCTGCGAGGAGATCTCCGCGCCGGACGGGTATGTGATCACCGACGCCACGGAAACGGTCTATCTCTCCGGCAAGGATCAGGACGTCATTACCGTGACCTTTGGCAACGATAAGATGGGTTCCCTCCTGATCGTAAAAAAGGACGCCGTGACCGGCGCCCCCATTTCCGATGTGGAGTTCTTCATCACCGATTCGGATGGCAGCGTGATCGGCAACGCCAACGGAAAGTATGTGACCGATAGCGCGGGCACCATCCGCATTGACGGCCTGACCCCCGGCATGACAGTCATCGCCCGTGAGGTGCGGGCAAAAGACGGCTACATTCTGGACGACACCCCGCAGAGCATCAAGATCAAGCGCAATGCCGTCATGACGCTGGAGTTCCGCAACCAGCCCAAGGGCGGCGTGCTTGTGAAAAAGGTGGACGCTGTGACGAACGCGCCCATCTCTGACGTGGAGTTCCTTGTCACGGATTCCGACGGCAATCTCATCGGCGATGCCAACGGCAAGTTCGTGACGGACAGTGCAGGTGCGTTCACGATTACGGATGTTGCACCTGGTACGACGCTTATCATCAAGGAAACCCGTGCGAAGGCGGGGTACATTCTCGATGATACCCCGCAGACAGTCAAGGTCAAGTCCAATGAAGTTGTCACGGTGGAGTTCCGCAATCAGCCCAAGGGCAACCTCATCATCGTAAAGCAGGACTCCGTTACAAAGGAGCCGCTGGAAGGTGTCGAGTTTAAGATCACCTACGCAGATGGCTCGTATGTAGATGCCGAGGGTGGCACGCTGTCCTCCACCGGCCTGTACTGGACGGATAAGGCAGGTAAAATCTCCATTTCCGGTATTTCCGGCACCGTGGTGGTCACAGAGATCGAAACGATCCCCGGTTACACCATTGATGAAAACACTCGCACGCAGACTGTTGTGGTCAATCCCAACGACACGCAGACGCTTTATTTTGTGC
>ENA-OUOW01002060-OUOW01002060.1-human-gut-metagenome-genome-assembly--contig:-NODE-2060-length-12036-cov-6.262749_pt1 | contig 12036 bp, 15 predicted proteins | sample MGYA00237938_ERZ548769 | MGnify/ENA primary metagenome ERZ548769 (study PRJEB26490, sample SAMN05356870) | human gut metagenome | biome: terrestrial biome; feature: human-associated habitat; material... | reverse complement strand
CCGCATAGTAGTGTTCCGCATCCGATTTGTATTGGAGCCCCGTCACAAAATCGTCCGCATAGTTTACAGGAAAGAATTCGCTTCTTGCCTTTTTCTGGATTACCAGTTTGAAGCATAGTGTCAGTACGTTGTGCATATAAATGTTTGCCAGCGTAGGGCTGATGTTACCACCCTGCACAGTTCCTTCATCCGTATCTTCATATTTTCCATCAACCAGCACTCCTACTTTCAGGTACTTCCGTACCAACCACAAGATGCTGCTTATTTACAGTACAATTTTCATTGCGAGCTCCACCGTTTGCTTTACAAAAATCATATATGGGACATTGGGTTTGCTTAGATTTAACAAAACAAATAAAATTCTGCAAAATATAAAATCGAATAAATTGCGATACTTCAATCTAAATCAAACAAAAAATCGAACACATGTAATTACCTTGTGTATCGTTTGCTTACCCACTCACATAACCATATTCCATCACTATCTAGTTCAAGGCTGCCAATTTTCTCTAAATCACTAATTAATTTAATATATTGTTCCCATGTGCAGTTAGATGTCTCTATATTTTCATAAAGAAATCTAAAACATTCAAACCCTTTTTCTAATGTGATTCGTTGCTGTTGATTGCAGTTATCCCATAAGGCAACAACAACTATAGCTTGTTCTTTAGTTATCTCAACAGTCGTAACCGTTCTAATCGTCTTCCAAATATTTAATGCTGCACATACTTTTAAAATTGGAATGTCCGTTGCAATTCCCACTGCGGCTTCTGTTAAATCGGGTAAACATTCTATCAGATGGCGAATATTCAATTTTATATTTCCCGGTTTTATGGATTCTCCCTTATTGTAATTATGTAAAGAGTCTAACACCAACATATGCATCATAGGAGACTCTTGTTGTGGAGGCGTTATCACAAGTCCCCCACTTTTTAAAAAACTTTGCAATATATCCTTTGAACTGATATCTTCTTGTAATGAAATACTTGTTTTCTCAATAATCGAAAGAATTTCGGCTTGCTTAATCTCTAACAAATCATTTCTATTCTCTAACATAAGTACCTCCATATGCACTAATCTATCCGCCCAAACCCAAGTCTATTGAACTATCGTACGGGAAGTGTTACCCACTCTACTCGACAAATTACAGGCCTGTTTTAATGCTGCCAAATATTGTTTTCCAAATCCCGCAGCCGTCCCTTATAGTCATCTATCAGAGCCTGAACATTTTCCCCCTGCGGGAAGGTCACCAGATAGCCGTCCCCGGCCTCATGAAAACCGATGATCCCCGCAAGCCCTGCCATCTCGGCTACCTTGAGCAGCGTGTGGTAATCGTATTCCGCCGCACTGAGATACAAATTCATCATAACACCCCGCAATCCTTGACCATATCTGTATTATACATCGTCCGTTTTTCCTTTGCAAACCGATTTTAGAAAGGACACCCTATGTTGAAATTCTACCGCTTCCTGATTTTACCTCTTACCGGTGTTTTTCTTGCAAGTGCCGCAGATATTGCCCGCTATGCCGCCGACTCCTGTACGCAAACGCGAATGTATCGGCAACTTGCCGCGCAGACAGAAAAAATCCCCGATGACGCCGTGTCAACGGGAAATGATTTTTTGCCGCAGTATCAGGCGCTGTACGCGCAAAACAGCGACCTTGCCGGGTGGATACAGATTGACGGCACCAACATCAACTACCCGGTCATGCAGTCAAAGCAGGACCCAGACTTTTACTTAAAGCACAACTTTGAAAAAGCCGACTCCCCGCACGGCTGCCCGTATGTGCAGGCAAACTGCGACCTGCAAACGCCATCCGACAACATCCTTGTGTACGGACACAATATGAAGGACGGCACTATGTTCTCGGATTTACTGCAATACAAGCGCGAATCCTTTTGGGAGCAGCACCGAATTATCCGCTTTGATACCCTGACGGCACAGGCAGAATATACCGTGATGGCGGTATTTCGGGGCGAAGCGGAGGATCTGTTTGCCTATTATCAATGTACCGATGCCGAAACACCGCAGGAGTTTGCCGCCTATGTGGACGCCTGTAAGAACGCCGCCCTGTACGAAACCGGCGTGACGGCTGCTTATGGGGACAAGCTGATTACGCTGTCCACCTGCGATGATTCCGGCAAAAACAGCAGGGTGGTCGTTGTGGCAAAGCGTATAACCGAACCGAGGTGAGAGTATGAGAACGCCAAAAGAGAGCAAACAAATCCCCCGCGACCGTACCCCCAAAAGTACGGCAGGAACGATACCAAAAGCCGCCCTAAAAGCGGCGTGGCTAAAAACGAAAGAACAAACCCGCACCGCCGCGCGGGAAAATGACACCGACACCCGACAGCAGGAACCGACAGACCTTGCGGGTTCGGCTGCGGAACAGTCGGCAGCTTTTGTGCGGCATCAGGGGCGGAAATTGGCAGAAACCCAAGCCCGACAGCACCGCCAAAAGGAAGCTGCTGCCCGCGCCCCCGCCGCCGGTGAGCGCGGTGTCAGCCCGAAACAAGCCGAGTACGGCACGCTGCCCGATGCGGCGCAACGCCCGCGCCGTGGGGCAGATTTGCCCCGCCAGCGGGCAAAAGAAAAAGCCGTCACCGCCAAAACAGCGCCGCGCGATATTCGCGGTGTGACACAAGGTCAGCGCCAACTGCACACCGCCGCAAATGAAACTGTGCGCAGTGTGATGACCCAAGCGCAGATGCAGACCCATGCGCAAAAAATACGGCTTGCCGCGCAAAAGGTTGCGAGCGGCACAGGCAGAACAACGGTGGCGGTATGCTCGGCTATCCGGCATTTTCTCGCCAGCTTGCACAGCCTAGTTGTGGCCATCGCCACAGGCATCAGTGTGGCGCTTAGTATTATTATCGTAATCAGCCTTGTGGCATTTGTCTCCGGTTCGGCTTACGGCATCTTTTTTGCCGCCGATGCCCCCAACGCAGCGTCCGTAACCGTGCGCGAAGCCGTAGAAACCCTGACGGAAGAATACCGCGACAGACTGGAAGAAATCTCCGACACGGTACAGCACGACCGCCAAGACATTACCGCCAACGATGATGTATACTACATTCGCTGGCAAGATGTCTTGGCGGTCTTTTCTTCGTATGTATCAGGAAATGAACAAGGCGCACCTGTTGCGGCGCTGACAGAGGAACAGGTGGATAAACTGCGGGAAACTATGTGGGCAATGAACGCAGTGGACTACGCTACCCGTGCGGAAACCGCTGTTATAGAAACTACTGACGAGGATGGCAATCCTACCACCACGGAGATAACCGAAACCGTCCTCGTAATCGAACTGACCCACAAAACACCCGACGAGATGGCGGCAGATTATCATTTCACCACCCGCCAGAACTCCTATCTGCAACTCCTGCAAGACCCGCAGTATGAGGAACTGTGGGCAGAATTGCTCGGCGGTTTTGCACAGGGCGGTGGAGAACTTATGAACCCGGACAGCACCCGCATCCCGACAGGCACCCTGCAATGGCCGCTGCCTGTCGCGGGTACGATTACTTCTCAATTTGGTCACCGCGTGGACCCCATCACCGGCGAGGTCAGCTCCCACACCGGCACCGACATTGCCTGCGCCGAGGGTACGCCGATCCTTGCCGCTGCAGATGGTACGGTTACTGTTGCCAACGGCCTTGACAGCTGGGGCGGCAGCTACGGCTATTACATCCAAGTCGATCACAGCAGCGGGCTGGAAACGCTGTACGCCCATTGCTCCAGCATTTGCGTCACCACCGGCCAGCAGGTACAGGCCGGGCAGGTCATCGGTTACGTCGGCCACACCGGGCGAGTCACAGGTAACCATTTGCATCTGGAAGTAAGAATCGGCGGCAATCGTGTGGATGCAATGCAATATTTTGCACTATAAAATTCAAGAGCGTTTTCGACGGCTGTTGCAACATTGTACAAAAACAGGATTGGAAATAAATAGGAAATGAAGGACTATAAAACTCGTAAAATTGGTTACGCACAAAAAATGCCAAAAACACTGACGATTTGCACATTCAAATAGCACCTACATGATCGAAATTGGAATAAAACCGTTTCACTGTTTCTTTGTTGACGTAGGTTACCGGGAGTGTTACGGTTGACACATAAGTCTACATATGGAAAACCCATGTACTAACACTATTATCAACAAAACCACGCGACGCACAAATGCCCATCGGTTCAAAAGCCGATGGGCATTTGTGCGTTTTATGAGAAAAAATGAATGCCTATAGCGAGGGAGTATTCTTATCATCGTTACTGTCACGCATCTTTTCAAGAACATTTTTAAGTAGTGGCGGAATAGGAGCACCCATCTTTTCGGCATTTTCAAGGATACTGCCTAATTCGGATACAATATACCAAAACAAAACAATTGGTGTGAGCAGCATATCATAATTAAACGGAAGCGTGAGCCCGGAAATATGATTTAATGTCAATCCAAGCAGGATATCTGTCAACACACTGACAAAAATCATTATAATGCTTCCACCTTTATGCCACAATCCCTGCCTTGCTTTGTGGGAACTCCAAACACCATTTTTTATAGCAAGAACGGTACCTGTTACCCAATCCAGCATCATGCAGACGGCATAGAGAACAACAAGCCAACCAAGCCATCCATGCAATGCGGCCCATAGGCCGATTGCGCCGATGCCAGCGGCCTTTTCAACAGAATCTGTTTGCATATCTTTCGGATTCTCCTTTTATAAGATTTATTATCAAAAGAGAGCAAATTCCGCAAAATGTAAACTTAATTTACATTTTGCAGGATTTGCTCTCTTTACTTTTTGAGCGGCCGCTCAAAAAGTGAAAAAGGAGAATCACAAATGGCATACGAATTTAACCACTACTATGAGCTGCAGAATGTGGCAACAGGTAAGTATGTGAATGTTCTGGGCAATCACGAGGATGGTACCGTAAAAAACGGTGAAACAGTTAACCTTTTTAGCCGTACAAACAATCCTGATCAGCGCTGGGCGCTGGAAAATTTCGGCGGCAATGGCAATGTTCGAATTGTTTTGCAGCGGGGTGAAGGATGGTACGCGTTGAACTATAATACGCGAAACACCAATTGCATCGTTTGGTACCTGAATACCGCAGATGATACTGATACGGTTATTACTACCGTTGAGGTAGAAAATCGCCCCAATACTTATTACCTTATGCTGCGGGATCGCAGCATTTACCTGACGGCTGTTGGCACTGCCCTAAAATGGAGTGCCTATACGGGCGAAGAAGAACAGATGTTCACCATTTTGGAACCTGGCACTGGCAGCGATGGCAGTGATAGCGGAGAAGTCTCTAATGTTCCTGATTCGAAGCTGGTAACCAAATTTATTCCGGCTTACGAAGGAAATTACACGAAAGACCGCAAGGCACAAGGTGGAACTATTTCTGAAATCACGATTCACCATTGCGCAAGCATTTTGACCATTGACGCTCTGGGCGCACTTTGGCAGCGCGAAGGTCGAAAAGGATCTTCCCACTACGGCGTTTCGGAAACGAATATCGGACAGTATGTCCATGAAAGTGATGTGGCATGGACGAACGGCAACTGGGAGGCAAACTGCCGCGCAGTAACAATTGAGACATCTAATAGTGGTGGCGCACCGGAGTGGCCTGTTTCAGATACGACGTTCCAAACGCTGGTTACACTGGTGGCGGATATCGCCCGCCGTAATGGCCTTGGAAAATTGGTTAAGGGTAAAAATCTGACTTGGCACAGTATGTACGCTGCGACGGCATGCCCTGGTCCTTATCTTTCCGGAAAGCTGCAGGAACTGGTAGATAAAGCAAACACGATAAATGGTTTCTGATTTTTTGATTTTAGGGTTTACAAAATAGGTGCAGTAATCTCTTTACTTAGTGAACGTTCACAAAAGCACCTGACGAGGTGCAAGGACAAAATTCAATGAAGGAGTGAAAAAATAATGGCTTACACTTTTGAGCAATCTTACTATTTTCGTCCGTATCGCGGCAACAGCAGTTTTTGGCTGAACCGCTATGGCAATGGCAGCATCGCATCTCACCAGAAGGCTACGCTGTATACGGCAGCAGGTTCTGCTGATCAGCGCCTTAAAGTTCACAAGGTTAGCGGTGGTTGCCAGCTGCTTTCTGACCTCAACAATGCGTATGGTCTGAACATTTACGGAACCAAAGCAGGGAGTGTTTGTGACTTCTATCCGGTCTCTGGCAACTTTAACGATGCTTTGATTGACCTTTTGACCGTTGACGCAGCTAATAATCTGTACCGCATCAAGATGATCAACCACAACTTGTACCTGACTCCGGCATCCAATTCGAGCGGTGCTGCTCTGACATGGGAAAATGCGTCCAATGCAGACAATCAGATTTGGCAGCTTTGCGCGTCCCAGTCCAGCGGTGGCGGCAGTACGGGTGGCAGTACCACCATTACGATGCCCGTAAATGCAAACCAGAATTATTCCGGAAATAGTTCTTGGATTATCAATTATGGCTGTGCGGTTTGCTGTGGTGTGGACTTGGCATCGTGGAAGAAAAATAAGAGTTACACCATTTCTGATTTTGCGAACTACTATGATGAGGCCAATGGCTACTACTGGACTGGTCCGGATAACTTCTCTTGCAGCGATGCCATTTCTCTGGCAAGCCTGAATGAGGCACAAACGATTGAGAAGATTCGCTCCTATGTCAAGAATCATATTCCGGTTGCCTGTCATGCAGTTGGCTCTGGTAGTCGTCAGCACTGGTTCGTTGCATATGAACTGACTGGTGAAAGTGGCGGCACTTGGGCAACTGCAGGCATTAAGGTCCTTGATCCGTACAATAGCAATTCTGGTTCTACGGAGGGCCGTCGGGTCACTATTCTTGAAGCTATGCAGACTAGCCATGTGACGCTGGGCGTAGATCGTATCCGTATTCCTAACTAAAGCCTAAATACAAATAGGTAGAAAACTCCCCGCTTGTAGGTGGAACACCTAACAAGCGGGGAGTTTTTGCGTAAAAATATTTGGAGAAGCGTCATTAAATCGGCGCTTTGAACGATATTTAGTGCATAAAAGAATAGTAGGGCATATTATATGCACATTTTCTATCTCTTGCAAGTGCCATCTTGACACCAAGGCATAGTACTTAATTTGTATTGATAACCATCATCGGTGTAGAGTGTCTCGCCATCGGATCCAGTAAAAAGCTTGTTCATTGTCTCGTCAGGCAAAAAATGAGAATCTTCATCATCAAAGTGATTAAAGTTTACACAGAACCATCGGAAATCGGTAGACAAGGTATCGTTATACGACAAGAAGCATTGGATATAAAGATTGCGCCCATCGCTAAAGCAAATATCTCCAAATTGATCTGTGCCAGGGGTACCCACCCAAGGAATTCCATCTTTTGTTAAAGTGTAATGACCACTATCTCCATCTTCCTCAACATAACTTTTATAATCTAATTTTGCATAAGGAACGTCATAAATAGAATCATAGCGTGTAAGAGTATAAGTGTCGGGGGAAACCTGCGTGTCGGAAGGAGATTCGTTTGAGTCAGACGAAGATGTAGACGATGAAATTACATCAGGAGTTGCACTCGGAGAATCCGCTGTAGAGTCGCTGATAGAAATGTCCGAACGGTTGGAAATTTCTGGAGTTGATGGAACTTCAGAAGAATTACCCTCACTGGAAGAACTGCTCGTAGTTGCAGAAGATGATTCCTGATGATTGCCGTCAGTGAAAGTTTGAATGGAGCATGAACAAAGAGAAAGAACAAATAATGTACCAGCTAACAAATAAATCTTTTTTTTCATAATAAGCCTCCATATAGTCGTATGAGTTGAAAAAATTAATAGAAGATACCAAGGCGCTCTTTCAAAACTATTTATGAAAAAGCGGAAAGAAACTTTAAAGAGAGTTGTTGACAGCTATGACGTGACGCCAAAATAGCGTTTCAATTTTGCAATCGCAGTCTTTTTGCATTTGTTTATGGCTTGCCGAGACTTGTTATCTCTGGCGGCAATTTCTTGAATACTGTATTGACGGAAGTAATGGTCATAAATGACATGATACTCTTCGGTACTTAGCGCACGTTTAAGATCAAGCAGCAAGAGGTTATTGTATGTATCGGATTCGCTGAACGTAGTGTCAAACTGCAAAGGATCATAGTCAGTTTGGCTTTCAATCGAAACAGTGGGAAGCTGATGGCGCTTCGCCTTAGAAAGTGCGATATAATGATGATATATTGCCTTATTGATATAGCTAATGATAGCACCGTCTGTGCTTATAGTCAACTCATTGAGTTGTAAATTTTTGGCGAACGCTAGTAAGAAACATTGGAAATCCTGCAATGCATCCTCTGATTGCAGGAAGAATGCATATTTCTTGAGCAGGGGAGAAAACTTCTCCAAAAGAGCGAGTGCCTGCTCACGGTCACCATTTTGAATATCCTGAATGCAAGTATAAAGAGATGATTTCATTTTCTTCTTCCCCTCCTGAAAGGGAAAAGAGAAAAATCATCTGCAAATGTAAACCGAAATCAAAAATATTTTTGTGTTAGGTGTCGAACGATTTAAGTAAAATGGCGCGCGCCCGGTGTATACGGGTTTTAACGTTTGATTCACTCGAATTTGTGATTTGCGCGATTTCGCGGATAGAGTAACCCTTTACGCGCAGGACTAAGGTTCGGCGGTAAATTGAAGGCATATCGGAAAGAATGCTGACTGCTTTGTTTAGCTGCAGATTTGTCAATGCGATTTCTTCCGGCTCTTTAAAATTGTCAAAGCTGGTGGAGCGATTTTCGTAGTCAGTCAGAACACCTCGTCGTCGCTCCCATTTTCGAAGAAAGTCAATCGTTCGCTCACGAGTTAGGATATATAAATAGGATTGGAGAGACTTTTCATTGTCGATTCTTAGTGAATCGATTTCCTTGAGAAGCTGGACAAAGGTCTCATGTACTGCATCCTCCGCAAGAGAGGAATCCCGAATGATTGATGATGCGGTTCGCAGCATAAACCGATAATATTTGTGGTATATGTATTCGAATTTGTTTTTGCTTTCATCGCTATCGATTGCGGCAAGATAGAAAACCAGCACGAATTTTCCTCCCGTGAAATAATCATTTTGCTTGAAGTACACTGTAATCCGCTTGCAATCGACATTTGGTTACAGAATAAACAAAAAAATCCTCGGCTGCAGAAGCCGAGGATTCTAAGAGGTTCTTATTTTGATATTATGATGGGAGAATTAGCACTTTTTTTCAAAAGTAGTGCTGACAGTTTCATCTGAGCCATTACATGTAACGGTTGCAATGGTTTCTAGCTTGTATGTTGTGCCGGATTTAATGTTGGCTGTACCAGAAAATGTGCCTTTTTGCCCATAATGGGTGGAAGAACAACGGGAAACTTCGGAATATGTTCCGGATGGATTCTTTTCGTAAAGAATAAGCGTACAGTCGATCTTTGTTGTGCCTTCTGAGCCGTTGATGACACTAGAATAAGTGTTAGTGCTGGCTAAGATAATCGGGGTTATTTTCGTGACATTACGCCAACGTGCTTCAGCGGCAAACACGGATGTGGCGAAAACCATAAGTGCTAAAAGTGTGAGAAATGTAGCACAAAGTTTCTTTTTCATGTATTTTACTCCTTTACGTGAACCTCTTGTAGATGTATTCGGTATAGAAGAGCAAAAAGTTACAAGAAAAATTATTCAACCTTTATTTTCTCAGATATTTTAATGAGTTCTGTCAAATCGAGATTCCCGCAGACTTGAAAAGAAAGTGTCCCACGCTCCCAAAGCAAGGTGTTAGATCCATCGTTCATAATGCCCCAGATAGCTTGGATACCATTAAAATTTATGGAGTAATACGTTGAAAACTCATTATCTAAAAATGTCTCTTGCGTATTCTCGATAGGAAGAACTAGTATATCAAACCAGTTATTATGCGAATCACTAAACTGACCATAATAGAAACCGCTGCTTTCGTCGGGAACTTCTACTTGTGAAAAGCCCTTAGGGATATATGAGGGTATAATATGAAATGTAGTGACAGAAGATTCATCATTAACATATATAACTGATACAAATTTATCGTGCCACTCAATAAGCGTTGTGATAACAGCTTCGCGCACAGCCTTGACGGGGAGCATGGTACATGAAAAAATGGAAATAGCAGCCGTAAGTGTGATGAAGAAACGTTTGATGCCCAAAAGACGCTTCTTCCGCTCGGCTTTACGCTTTGTGTCATGAACAAGGGCTTCCATTTTTCGCTGGAATTTTTCTGAGGGCTGGAAGTCTTCGTTCATCTCTTCCAGACTCGGCATCTGCGCAAGTTCTCGATCCTGTGCCTCCGTCACGATCATTGCGATAAGAGCGTCTGGGGAAATACGGATTTTATCATCATTCATTACCATTTTCCTCCAATCCGGACAGAATGATTTTACGCGCTCTGTGCAGACGAACTTTTACATTTTCAGAAGAAATGTTCAGAAAATCGGCAATTTCACTGACCTTGTAGCCTTGAACTTTTAGAAGAAGCGGTGTCTTGTAGTTTTCGTTCATAGACTGAACAAGCGAAAGCATCCTTTCAAAGTCGATTTTATCTAGTACAATGGTTTCCGCATTTACATCTGACTTTGAAAGAACGAGATTTTCAATTTCAGTATCAGACTTTCTTTGACGGTTGCACTTGCGAACCATATCAACAGATTTGTGGTGAGTCATAACTCTTAAAAATTGTGATAGTTCCTTTTCATTGTTGGCGCGTATACTATCTATAATCCGTATTATATCTAAAAAAGTTTCATGGACAGCATCTTCAGCCAAATAAGAATCTTGCAGGACACCTTTGGCAGTATAGAACATGAGCCCACGATATTTTGTGTAGATATGTTCAAATTTACTTATCTGCTCTTCGGTATCCAGCAGAGAAATATATAGTGCAAGCATCAATATTCCTTCTATAAAATGGGTTTATTCACTAAACGGAGTTGACTGTTGGAGAAACCAAGAAATAAAGCTCATCAAAAACTGTTGCTGTTGCGGAGTACAACTGTTGAGTTGACTGGCAAGCTCCTGAGAAAAGAAACTGGTAGAAGCGCTGGGTGCAGTGGATGGCAGTAAAGAATAAATAGGGCATTCCAGTGCGGCAGATAGTCTATATAAAAATTCGAGAGATGGACAAACTTGCCCGCGCTCAATACGGCTGATATATTGTGCAGATGTTTCGACATTTGCGGCTAGGGACTCCTGAGTCAAGTGCTTTTCTTTACGCCGACGGCGGATGCTTTGGCCGATGGAAATATAAATATCTTGCATAATAATCACCTCAAAATAAGGGTATCAGTTTCGAACGCAATATTTGAGGGCTAAATAGTGCTATAAATAGACCCATGAGTGTTTATTATGGGCTTTTTTTATACAAAATAGGTCGTGAAAGAAACTTCATAGGGATAGAAATACAAGAAAAGAACTTGTAACCATTTCAAAACAGAAACCGTACATCTAGTAAAGAAAACAGGTCATGCGTTTATAGCAAACGCATGACCTGTTTTCTTTGGATATGAGCAGAGCAGAAAAATTTCAGAAAATTTTAGGATTGTGCGGGGGTTTTTAGCACAATCGGTAGTAGGCTGAATATAGAGCCAGCAGGAAGGAGGTGACTGAGTGATAGATACTCCGGCACGCCGCCGTGAAATCATTGAAATTTTATATTTCGCAGATGATTATGTCAAAATACGACCCTTGGCAGTGCGGTTTGGAGTATCTTACGCGACAATCCGAAATGATGTCGATGTATTATCACTGAGTTACCGCATATCGTCACAAACTGGGCCGAATGGTGGAATTAAGTTGGAAACTAAAAGAAAAAACCTTAGATTCCTTGACCCGGATGAAACGGCGGCGTTATTGAGAATTATGTATATAGTTCCAGAAGAAGAACGCGTTTACATACGGTCAATCCTTCGAGACTTGGCTCTGATCGATGATAAATAGTCATCGTTTTGCACCTTGACAACCGAATACCCAGCATAACAGGTACGTTCCTTTCCCGGCAAGCC
>ENA-OUOW01002056-OUOW01002056.1-human-gut-metagenome-genome-assembly--contig:-NODE-2056-length-12052-cov-5.209386_pt1 | contig 12052 bp, 8 predicted proteins | sample MGYA00237938_ERZ548769 | MGnify/ENA primary metagenome ERZ548769 (study PRJEB26490, sample SAMN05356870) | human gut metagenome | biome: terrestrial biome; feature: human-associated habitat; material... | reverse complement strand
CTCCCGTTTATTATCGTAAACATGGTAGCGACGCTGATGTTCCGAGGGCTGGGTATCGACGATGCCCGCATTACGCTTTGGACTTCGCTGATTATTTTGCCGTGGTCGCTCAAACCCTTTTGGAGTCCCCTGATGGAGATGTTCAGGACCAAGAAGTTCTGGGTCGTCACCACGCAGCTGGTTTCGGGGCTGGGACTTGCGCTGGTTGCCATGTCGCTTCCGTTTCCCAACTTTTTCCCTTACGTCATCGCCCTGATGACGGTTGTGGCTTTCAGCGGCGCGACACACGACATCGCCACCGACGGCGTCTATATCACCGAACTTTCCAAGGATTTGCAGGCTAAATTTATTGGTTGGCAGGGAGCCTTTTACAACATCGCCAAGGTCTTCGCCATGGGCGGATTGGTCTATCTGGCCGGTGCGCTTAAGGATCATGTCGGAATCGTGCAGGCGTGGATGGTCGTGATGGGCCTTTGCGGCGGCATTCTTTTTCTGCTGGGGCTGTACCACATCCGTATGTTGCCTTCAGGCGGCATCGCGACGGCCCATGCCGACAGTTTCGGCGGCGCCATGCGCGAAACGAAGCGCATCTTTCTGGAATTCTTCAAGAAGAAATATATCTGGATCTATTTCGCATTCATCCTTTTCTACCGCTTCGCCGAAGGTCTGGTCATCAAGATCGTACCGCTGTTCCTCAACGCTCCGCTCGATCAGCAGGGCATGGGGCTTACCGAACAGCAGATTGGACTTTATTACGGTACCTTCGGCGTGATCGCCTTCGTCGTGGGGTCCATTCTGGGCGGCTATTTCATTTCGTGGCTCAAACTGCGGCGTGCCTTGTTCCCGCTGGTCTGCATCTTCAACGTTCCGTTCGTGGTCTATGCGCTGCTGGCATGGTTTCAGCCTTCGAGTCCCGTGTTGATCTGCGCAGCCATCGTGTTCGAATATTTCAGTTACGGATTTGGCTTCGTGGGGCTTACACTCTTTATTATGCAGCAGGTGGCGCCTGGTTCGCACCAGATGGCTCACTATGCTTTCGGGTCGTCGCTTGCCAACCTTGGCGTGATGCTTCCGGGTATGATCAGCGGCTGGCTCTGCGACAGCTTGGGCGGTTATCACTACTTCTTCATGTGGGCGCTGCTGGCCACGGTTCCCGCCTTCCTGCTTGCCGCGCGCATTCCCTTCACCTATCCCGATACTGAAGAGGTGACAGCCGAGGAGGTCGACAAAGAATTGATCAACGAATAAACAGATAACGTAAAACTATGGACAACAACCTGAAAATCGTAGGCCCGGCCATGCCGGATATGCCGTGGGAGGATCGTCCCGCCGGCTCCAAGGAAGTGATGTGGCGCTATTCGGCCAATCCGATCATCCCGCGCGACGCGCTTTCGACGTCGAACAGCATTTTCAACTCGGCGGTCATTCCCTTCAAGAAAGGCAAGTATAACTATGCGGGCGTTTTCCGCTGCGACGACACCAACCGCCGCATGCGCATCCACGCCGCTTTCTCGGTGGACGGCATCAAGTGGGATATCTGCGAGGAGGATTTCAAACTCGTGGGCGCCGATCCCGAAATCGCCGAGTGGGTTTACGGTTACGATCCCCGCGTAGCCAAGATCGAGGATAAGTATTATGTTACGTGGTGCAACGGCTACCACGGGCCGACGATCGGCATTGCGTGGACGGATGATTTCGAGACGTTCCACCAGCTTGAAAACGCATTTCTTCCCTATAACCGCAACGGGGTTCTGTTTCCGCGCAAGATCGGGGGCCGGTTCGCGATGCTGTCGCGTCCGAGCGACACGGGTCACACGCCCTTCGGGGACATCTTCTATTCGGAGTCTCCGGACATGGAGTTCTGGGGCCGCCACCGGCATGTGATGTCTCCCGCAGCGTTCGAGGTTTCGGCGTGGCAGTGCATGAAGATCGGCGCGGGCCCCGTTCCCATCGAGACCTCGGAAGGCTGGCTGCTGTTCTACCACGGGGTGCTCCGCTCGTGCAACGGCTATGTCTACGCCTTCGGCTCGGCATTGCTGGATTTGGAGGAGCCGTGGAAGGTCACGGCCCGCAGCGGTCCCTATCTGATTTCGCCGCGCGAAACGTACGAATGCATGGGCGACGTTCCGAACGTCACATTCCCCTGCGCGTCGCTCCATGACCCCGAAACGGGCCGGATCGCCGTCTATTACGGATGCGCCGACACCGTCACGGGCCTTGCGTTCGGCTATATCCCCGAAATCATCGACTTCACGAAGAAAAACAACATCCTATGAGAAGCCTTGCGCTGCTTGCGGTTCTGACGCTGTGTCTGGGAGCACGGGCACAAGAGCCTGCGGAGTGTGTGGATCCGTTCATCGGGACTACGAACTTCGGGACCGCGAACCCCGGTGCGGTCACGCCGCACGGGATGATGTCGGTGGTTCCGTTCAACGTCATGGGGTCGGAGGAGAACGTCTACGACAAGGACGCCCGCTGGTGGTCCACGCCCTACGAATACCATAACAAATTCTTCACGGGCTTCGCGCACGGCGCCTTGAGCGGCGTGGGGTGCCCCGAGCTGGGCGCGCTGCTGACGATGGCCACGACGGGCCCTCTGACGGTGGATTACCGGGAGTACGGCACGTCGTACAGGGACGAAAAGGCCTCCCCGGGCTATTACTCGGTCTTTCTGGACAAGTACGGCGTCCTTGCCGAAGCCACGGCCACGGCGCGTAGCTCGGCCGAGAGGTACACCTTTCCGGAAGGCACAGGGCATATTCTGTTAAATCTGGGCGAGGGGCTTACGAACGAGAGCGGCGCGATGGTTCGCCGGGTGAGCGCCACGGAGATCGAGGGTACGAAGTTGCTGGGGACGTTCTGCTACAATGCGCAGAAGGTTTTCCCGGTCTATTTTGTGCTGCGCGTTTCGAAGACGCCGAGTGCCGGCGGCTATTGGAAGAAGCAGCGGAAGATGACGGGCGTGGAGGCCGAGTGGACCCCGGACAACGGGAGGTATAAACTCTATACGGAGTACGGGCGCGAGCTTTCGGGCGACGACGTGGGCTACTGGTTCTCCTTCGACGGCCTTGCGGCGGGCGAGCAGGTGGAGGTGCGCATGGGCATTTCGTATGTCTCTACGGAGAACGCGCGCAAAAACCTCGATGCCGAGCAGGCCGCGGACGCGCCGTTCGACGCCATCCGGGAACAGGCCCGCAAGGGCTGGAACGAGGCTCTGGGCAGAATCCGGGTCGAGGGCGGGACCGAGGAGCAGCAGAGGGTGTTCTACACGGCGTTGTACCATGCGCTGCTGCACCCGAACCTCGTGAGCGACGTGAACGGCGAATACCCGCTGATGGAGCGTTCGGGCGAGACGGGCGTGACGGATGGCGAACGTTATACGGTCTTCTCGCTGTGGGACACCTGCCGGAACCTGCACCAGCTGCTGACGCTGGTCTACCCGGATCGTCAGCGGGAGATGCTGCGCTCGATGACGGGGATGTACGAGGAGTGGGGTTGGCTTCCGAAATGGGAGCTTTACGGCCGCGAGACCTTCACGATGGAGGGAGACCCTGCGATCCCGGTGATCGTCGACAGCTGGATGAAGGGCCTTCGGGATTTCGATGTCGCCAAGGCCTACGAGGCGATGCGCAAGTCGGCCACGACGCCCGGTGCGCAGAACCGCATGCGGCCCGACATCGACCCCTATATCGAGAAAGGCTATATCCCGCTGGGGTTCTACGCCAAGGACCTTGCGGGCGACACCTCCGTCTCGCACGCGCTGGAGTACTACATGGCCGACGCTGCGCTGTCGCTGCTGGCCGACTCGCTCGGACACGGGGACGACGCGCGTCTGTTCCGCGCCCGCTCGTTGGGCTATAAGCGTTATTACAGCCCGGAAAGCGGGACTTTGCGTCCGCTCCATCCCGACGGAACTTTTTTAAGCCCCTTTGACCCGAAGGCGGGCGAGAACTTCACGGCGGCTCCGGGCTTCCACGAGGGAAGTGCGTGGAACTATACGTTCTATGTTCCGCACGACGTGGAGGGGCTTGCGAAGCTGATGGGCGGGCGACGCAAATTCATCGACAAACTGCAAATGGTCTTCGACGAGGGGTTGTACGACCCTGCGAACGAACCCGACATCGCCTATGCCTACCTGTTCAGCCGTTTCCGGGGCGAGGAGTGGCGCACGCAGCGGGAAACCCGGCGGCTGTTGGAGCGATACTTTACCACCGCCCCCGACGGCATCCCGGGCAACGACGACACGGGGACGATGTCGGCGTGGGCTGTCTTCACGATGCTGGGGCTCTATCCCGACTGCCCGGGGGAGCCGTACTACACGCTGACGTCCCCGACGTTCGACCGTGTGGAGATCGACACGGAGCGGGGAACGCTGGTGATCGAAAAACGCGGCGAAGGGTATATCGACCGGATGACGCTTGGCGATAAACCGCTGAAAAATTATCGTATCTTGCACGATGAATTGCTCAAGGGCGGAAAACTTACTTTTGAACTTCAAACTGGAAAATAGATGAAACTTACGGGATTCTTATTCGCCGCGGCCCTGCTGGGCGCGTGCACGCAGGCTGCGGAGGAGAATTACACGCGCCATGTCGATCCGAAGATCGGCACGGGGGGCCACGGACACGTCTTCGTGGGTGCCAACGTCCCCTTCGGCCTGGTGCAGGTGGGTCCGACGAGCATTCCGCAGACGTGGGACTGGTGCTCGGGCTACCATGCGAGCGATTCGACGGTGATCGGCTTCTCGCACACGCATTTGAGCGGCACGGGCATCGGCGACCTGTTCGACGTGACGGTCATGCCCGTCACGGGCAATGTGACCTACGCCCGGGGCACGGAGGATGATCCGACATCGGGTCTTTGGTCCTATGCCGACCGGACCCAAGAAATTGCCCGGCCGGGCTACTATTCGGTCCCTCTGACGCGCTACGGCATTCGGGCCGAGCTGATGGCCACGGCGCGCGTGGGTCTGCACCGCTACACCTTCCCGGCGTCGGACGCCGCAGCCGTGGTCTTCGACCTGGAAAACGGCGGCTGCTGGGACAAGGCCACGGAGACGCATCTCGCAAAGGAGGGCGACCGGACGGTGACGGGCTGGCGTCACTCGACGGGCTGGGCCAAAGACCAGCGGGTCTACTTCGCCGCGGAGTTCTCGAAACCCTTCGAAAAATTCGAAACCATCGGCGATAACTACGCCCGGGCTTCGTTCCGTACAACCGACGGGGAACAAGTGTCGCTGAAAGTCGCTTTATCGCCCGTAAGTATCGAAGGCGCGAAGGCAAACCTTGCGGCGGAACTCCCCGGATGGGATTTCGACGCTACGGCGGCCGCTGCCGACAAGGCGTGGAACGATGAATTGTCGAAGGTGAAGATCACGACCGCGGACGAGACGGCCCGCAGGATTTTCTATACGGCCCTTTACCATACGATGATCGCCCCGTCGCTCTTCTGCGACGTGAACGGCGACTACTACGGTTCGGACCATGCGATCCACCGCAACGCCGATTTCACGAACTATACGACCTTCTCGCTGTGGGACACCTACCGGGCCGCAATGCCGCTGATGACGGTGCTGCATCCCGAGAAGATGGCCGACATCGTGCAGACGATGCTGACGATCTCTGACGAGCAGGGCCGCCTTCCGGTGTGGCATCTGTGGGGCAACGAGACCGACTGCATGGTTGGCAACCCGGGCATCGTAGCGGTGGCGGACGCCATCGTGAAGGGCATCGGGGGCTTCGACCGCGAAAAGGCCTTCGAGGCGATCCGTAAGACGGCCATGAACCCCGACCGGGGCAACGGCCTGCGCATGGAGTACGGCTACATCCCGTGCGAGATGTTCAACGAGGCCGTGGCCTATGACATGGAGTACGCTTTGGCCGACGGCGCGGCGGCGCGTGCCGCCGAGACGCTGGGCAAGGCGGAGGATGCGAAGTATTTCGAGGAGCGCAGCCATAGCTACCGCAACTATTTCGACCCTGCGACGCGCTTTATGCGGGGCCGGGATTCGCGGAAGGGCTGGCGCACTCCCTTCAATGCGTTCGCCTCGACGCACCGCGCCGACGACTACTGCGAGGGCAACGCCTGGCAGTACACCTGGCTGGCTCCGCATGATGTCGCAGGTCTTGTCGGATGCTTCGGCAGCCGGGCGCGGATGCTCGAAAAACTGGACTCGCTGTTCATGGTAAGCTCCGTGGTCGAGGGCGGCGAGACATCGCCCGACATCTCGGGGCTGATCGGGCAATACGCCCACGGCAACGAACCGAGCCACCATATTTTGTACCTCTACACGATGCTGGGGCAGCCGTGGAAGACGGCCGACAAGGTCCGCGAGGTGCTCACGACGCTCTACCACGACCGGCCGGACGGATTGTCGGGCAACGAGGACGTGGGTCAGATGTCGGCATGGTACGTCCTCTCGTCGCTGGGAATGTACGAGGCCGAGCCTGCGGGCGGACGCTACTGGTTCGGATCGCCGCTCTTCGACCGGGCCGAAGTGAAGGTCCCGAGCGGTGTGTTCACGATCACGGCCGAGAACAACTCCGCTGCGAACAAATATATCCAGCGGGTGTGGCTCAATGGCCAACCCTACACAAAGCCTTGGATCGGTCATGCCGACCTGATGAAGGGCGGGGAGCTGCGCTTCGAGATGGGGGCCGAAGAGAAGGTGTGGTACTGTCCGGACGAGCCGGAGGCGTACGCCGACCAGCGGCCCGCGGAGGAGCAGCGGCTTTTTAAGTCGGAAGCGGTAGAGGGGGAGATCGCCCGCGTGTGCGGTCTTCTGACCAACGAACGCCTGCGGTGGATGTTCGCCAACTGCTTCCCCAACACGCTCGACACCACGGTGCACTACGGCGAGGACGAGGCGGGCAATCCCGATACCTACGTCTACACGGGCGACATTCCGGCCATGTGGCTCCGCGACTCGGGGGCGCAGGTGTGGCCCTACGTGCAGTTGTGTAAGGAGGACCCGGCGTTGCAGAAGATGATCGCGGGGGTGATCCGGCGCCAGCTGAAGCTGATCAACATCGACCCCTATGCCAACGCTTTCAACGTCGCGCCGACGGGGGCGCACAACAAGACGGATTTTCCGCAGGCCGACCCGATGGTCTTCGAGCGCAAGTGGGAGATCGACTCCCATTGTTATCCTCTGCGCCTTGCGCACCACTACTGGAAGACCACGGGTGACACGTCGGTCTTCGATGGGGAGTGGACCTCGGCGATGCGCAACATTGTGAAGACGCTGCGCGAACAGCAGATGAAGGAGGGTCCGGGCGATTACACCTTCCTGCGCACGACGGACCGTCAGCTGGACACCCGCTGCCATGTGGGGCGCGGCAACCCCGTGAAACCCGTGGGGCTGATCGTCTCGGCGTTCCGCCCCTCGGACGACGCCACGACCTTCGGATTCCTCGTGCCGTCGAACTTCATGGCCGTCACGTCGCTGCGCAAGGCTGCCGAAATCCTGACGGCAGTGAACGGCGAGCGGGAGCTTGCCGCCGAGTGCACGGCGCTGGCCGACGAGGTGGCCGGGGCATTGCAGCAATACGCTGTCGTGGAGCATCCGGAGTTCGGAAAAATCTACGCCTTCGAGGTCGACGGTTTCGGCAGCGCGCAGCTTATGGACGACGCCAATGTGCCGTCGCTCTTGGCCATGCCCTATCTGGGTGACGTGGAGCGCACGGACCCGATTTACGAAAACACCCGCCGGTTCGTCTGGAGCACGGAAAATCCCTATTTCTGGCGCGGAGCTGCCGGCGAGGGCATCGGCGGCCCCCATATCGGGGTGGAGATGATCTGGCCCATGAGCATTATGATGCGGGCCTTCACGGCGACCGACGACGAAGAGATTCGCGACTGCATCTGCCAGCTGATCACCACCGACGCCGGGACGGGCTTCATGCATGAATCCTTCTCGCGCCACGATGCCGCGGATTTCACCCGCGCGTGGTTCGCCTGGCAGAACACCCTCTTCGGGGAACTGATTCTCAAGCTCGTAAACGACGGGAAAACGGACTTGCTGAATTCCATCCGATAATGAAGAACCGCGCATTCATCGTTCGGAAGGCCCTCTCCCCGGACTTGTTGCGCGGCTCCGAACGCCGCAATGTCGCTGCTCCCGTCTTTTTCCGGCCTTGCCGTCCCCTGGTGGATCGGTTATGAACCGGCCTGCCGGCGTCCGTGCGAAAGGCAGGGGGCGGGAAATTGCGGGTTTGTTAACGAAAAGATGCGCTCCCTTCCGGGGCGCATCTTCCGTTTCTCCGAAGCGGGGCCTATTCCTCGACCTCTTCGAAATTGCTCTTGTCGACGCCGCAAACCGGGCATGCCCAGTCGTCGGGAATCTCCTCGAACGGCGTTCCGGGGGCGATGCCTCCGTCGGGATCGCCGACTGCGGGATCGTAGATCCACTCGCAGACTACACAACGATACTTTTTCATCTTTTACTCGTTTTATAAGGTGAATAATGGGTATGCAAATTGGCTGCCGCTTACGCCTCCTCCTCGGCATCTTCGTCGGGGCGGTTTCCGCCCGGCGGAGTGAGTTCGGCCACCAGCCGGTCGGCATCGGCGCACGAGACGTAGAGCCGGTCTTCGTAGATGTCCGTGATCTCGACGAAATTCCGCCACTCCGAGGCGTAGAGCCGCACGCGGTCCAGCCTCCGCAGGTCGATGAAGTGTCCGTAGTAGCCGAAGAACCCGCATCCGCCGAAGATCGGCAGAAACCATTTCATGCGTTTGGGGTCCACCCGGCGCACCGAGGCGATCTCGTCGCGGCGTATTTCGGTGATGTCCAGCAGACAGCGCACTTCGACCGTCTCGTCCGACACGACGATCTTGCGGGGAATCGACAGCGACATCAGGGCCACCAGCGCCACGATGAACGAGGTGAACCATGCCGAGAGGTAACCCCCTTCGTACAGGTGGTACAGCAGGCCGCCCAGCAGGACGAAGACGATGATGTAAATCAGCGTCCAGTAGATCGTGCTGTGATCGAAGCGGTATTTATACGTGCTCTGCATCGGTAGTCCCTTCTTCGTTTTCGGCCTCTTCGCGTGCGGCGATCAACGCTTCGGCGATGACGAAATCCCCGGGGGTTGTGAGTTTGAGGTTTTCGCGCTCGCCCTCTGCCAGGCAGACCGCCTGCCCGACGGCCTCGACCACCGAAGCGTCGTCGGTGAACTCCGCGCGGTATTCGCTCTCGTAGGCGCGGCGCAGGACCTCTGCGCGGAAGATTTGCGGGGTCTGCACGATGCGCAGAAGCCGGCGGTCGACGATGTGCGACGCAGCGCGCCCCGCGGCGTCCGCCTCTCCGTCCGTTTCGCGGAACGAATCCACCGGCTCCACGACCGGAATCGCAGCCCCGTGTTTTGCGGCGGCTTCGGCCACACGGCGGATCATCGCGACGCTCCCCAGCGGGCGCACGCCGTCCTGCACGGCGATCAGCCCGGGGTCGGACGTCAGCGCGGCCAATCCGTTCCTCACCGAGTGGAACCGCTCCGCGCCTCCCGCGGCGATTTTGTGTTCGGCGACATCGAAACGCGCCGAGAGGTTTTTCCAGAACCCGATGTGCTGTTCGGGAAGTACCGCCACGATCTCGGCGCCGGGCAGCGCCGCGGCGAACGTGTTGATCGTGCGCGCCAGTACGGGCATGCCGTCCAGAAACCGGAACTGCTTGGGCCGTGCGCCGCCTGCGCGGCTTCCGCTGCCCCCTGCTACGATGATGACTCCCGTGCGTTCCATAGGCCTGTCGTTTTATTGTTTGTCGGGTGCTTGTACGGTTGCGGGCAGGACGAGCGAATCGAGCTGCGTGATCTGCTCCTCGGGGCTGACTTCGCCGTTGAGTTCAGCCGTGATGCGGTCGCGGACGAATTCGAACAGCGCGCGGTTCTCCCTGGCGATCGGCTCGGCGGGTTCCGACGGAATCTTCAGCGGGTCGATCGGCGTGCCGTTTTTCCAGACGCGGTAATCGAGGTGCGGGCCGGTCGATGCGCCCGTCGAACCGACGTAGCCGATCAGCTGACCCTGCGACACGCGCGAACCTTTGACGATGCCCTTGGCATAGCCGCTCAAGTGGAGATAACCCGTCATCAGGTTGCCGGCGTGCTTGATCTTGAGCGTGTTGCCGCCTCCGCCGCCCCAGCCTTTGAAGGTCACCGTGCCGTCGGCCACGGCGTGTACGGGCGTACCTTTCGGCGCGGCGTAGTCGACGCCCGTGTGCGGGCGGTAGACCTTGTAGATCGGGTGTTTGCGGGCGTAGGAGAATTTCGAACTGATGCGCGAGTATTTCAGCGGGGCCTTGAGCATCTGCTTGCGCAGGCTCGCGCCGTCCGCCTCCCAGTACTGGATTTTGCCGCCCTGGCGGAACGGGATGGCGTAATACTCCTTGCCGCCCTGCGAGAACTTCGCGCCCCAGATGCGCCCGATGCCCTCCGACACCGTGTCGTCGATGAACCGCTCGTCGTAGATCACCGTGAAGTCGTCGCCCTTCTGGATGCCGAAGAAATCCACCGTCCACTGGTAGATGTCCTCCAGTTCGGCGGCCAGAGCGTAGGGCAGCTGCTGCTCCATGATCGCGCCCCAGAGCGAGGAGTTGATCACGGCGCTTTTCTTCGTGCGGCGCAGCGTGTAGGCCTTGGCGTCCTTGCGCACGGAGACCGAGTCGTCGTGGAATCCGAAGACCACATAGTCGGTGACCGATATTTCATAGGCGAGGTAGTCGAGATGGGGTGCGTAGAGCGAATCCTCGTGGATAAAGGCCGTGTACTTGTGCCCGGCGCGGATGTTGCGCAGCGGGAACACCTCCTTCGAGGCTTTGTCCAGCCGGTCGACCGCGAGGGCCGACACGCCGAATCCGTTGAGTATTTTCCCCAGCGTTTCGCCGCTTCCGACCTCCCCGGTCTCGGTGCGGTAATCGTCGGCATTGATGCCGTAGAGCATGTTGTGAGGCTCCTCTGCGTCCTCCACTTCCACCGCCGGACCCTGGGGCCGGTTGCAGGCGCCTGCCGCTGCGAGCAGCAGGGCGCATATCATTATTTTCAGACCGTTCATAAGATGAAGACAAAGATAGTGCAAGACGGGCGCAAATGCAAACTTGTTTGCAATTTGCCGAGCCGCCGCCTGTATAAGGCGCTGCCAAAGATAGTGCAAGCCGGGCGCAATGCCAAATTTTTTTTGCGGATCGCTTGTCGTCGTGCGGTGCGGACCGCAGGGGCTGTCGGTGCTTTTTGACCGTCCGGGAGACAGAACCGCGGCGGTTGCCGCGGGGTATAGCTACCTTTTGGTGTCAAAAGGTAGCGCCAAAACCATCCGCATGTCGCTTTCGCGGGAACAACCTCCGGCCCGCGTTGAGCGGGCGCAGCAAGAACAAGACTTTACGGCGCAAAAACACGCGCCGTTTAGGCTGTGGCGGCTCGGCAAACAGCAAGCTGTCTGCCCTCGCCTGCGGACGCCTTTACAGCCCCCCCCCGCTCCGGGCGCGCGTTTCCTCGGTCTCTCTTTTTCCGTTGCGAACGATAATGCGGATTTTTTGCCGTCAAAAACGGAGCTGACCCGCAAATATTCCAATCCGTTGTTCGTATTTCATTCCGCTTCGTCCCGAACCGAGCCTCCGGCTTTGCGCAATTTTTCGATAAGCCCCGCTGCGCGGCTTTCGCGGATCGCGAGCCGCATCGTACAGAGGTTGTCGAAGGTCTGCTCCTCGATGCGCGGCTGCTGCTCCTTGACGACCCGCATGATGGCGTTCATCGCCACATAGGGGAAATCCACCCGCACCGTGCGGTCCACCGTCAGCTCCACGATTTCGGCCGCCGCGATGGCCTCGGCCGCCGACTCCCGGTAGGCGGCGATCAGCCCCGGAACCCCCAGTTTCGTGCCGCCGAAGTAGCGGACCACGACCACCAGGCTGTCCGTGATGTCGTTCGAGAGCAGTTGTCCGAGGATCGGTTTTCCGGCCGTTCCCGAGGGTTCCCCGTCGTCGTTGGCGCGGAACGCCTCGCCGCGGGGACCCAGCCGCCAGGCGTAACAATGGTGCGTGGCGTCGTAATACCGTTTGC
>ENA-OUOW01002040-OUOW01002040.1-human-gut-metagenome-genome-assembly--contig:-NODE-2040-length-12134-cov-4.716947_pt1 | contig 12134 bp, 9 predicted proteins | sample MGYA00237938_ERZ548769 | MGnify/ENA primary metagenome ERZ548769 (study PRJEB26490, sample SAMN05356870) | human gut metagenome | biome: terrestrial biome; feature: human-associated habitat; material... | reverse complement strand
CAGGACACCCTTCCCGGGTTTCCCGCACACACCCTTCCGCCCCGTTGACGAAAGGTTCCCGCTCTTTTGGCTGGCCCAGAAACCGCCGCATCTCCTGCGGCGGTTTCTTTCATATCCGGAGGGGTGGGGCGCATACACTGTCCGTGAAAGGACGGGATGCATTATGCGGGGAAAAGTCTTACTGCTGCGCCGTGGCACGCTGCTGCTGATCCTGACGGCGCTGGTGGCCGCCGGTATTTTCATGGTCGTGGGAGGCTCCGGCTTCGTCAGCGCCTCCGCCGCCAAGCGACAGCTTCCCATCTACTCGGTGGAGCGGGAGGAGAAGGTCTGTGCCATCAGCTTCGACGCCGCATGGGGCAACGAGGACACTCAGATGCTCATTGACATTCTGGGCAAATACAACGTCAAGGCCACCTTCTTCGTGGTGGGTGACTGGGTGGATAAGTACCCGGAGTCCGTGAAGGCCCTCCACGACGCCGGGCATGAGGTCATGAACCACTCCCTCCACCACGACCACTACAACGCCCTCACCGCCGATCAGGTGGTGGCGGACGTCACCGCCTGCAACGAGAAGATCGCCGCCATCACCGGCGTGACCCCCTGCCTCATCCGCTGCCCCTACGGCGAGTACGACGACCATGTGATCTCCGCCATCCGCTCCATGGGCATGGAGCCCATCCAGTGGGACGTGGACAGTCTGGACTGGAAGGACTATGACGCCGACACCATCTGCCAGCGGGTCACCTCCAAGCTCTCTCCCGGCAGCATCGTGCTATTCCACAACGCCGCCCTCCACACGCCGGAGGCGCTGCCGGCCATTCTGGACCACATGGCCCGTGAGGGGTATTCCCTGCTGCCCATCAGCCAGCTGATCTATCGGGAGAACTATACCATCGACCACGCCGGGCGGCAGTTCTGTCAGGCCCAGAGCGAGCAGTGAAATTTTTGCCGGTTTTTCAGGAAATCGGTTGATTTTTGCAAAAAATCTGATATACTCGAGGAAAGGGCGTACGGTGTATTTTGTGCGTTCTGCAAAAAAAGAAAAGGAGAGAGTATGGTATGATTTTGAGCCTGATTATCGGTATCCTGTCGCTGGTGGCGGAGTGGATGATCTTCAAGAAGATGGGCCGTCAGGGCTGGGAGGGCATCGTCCCCATCTACAACACCTATGTGCTGTGTCAGGAGCTGTACGGCAACGGCTGGAAGTTCCTTCTGCTGCTGATCCCCATCTACAACATCTATTTCGTCATCAAGATGAACATCGACTGGGCCAAGGCCTTCAATCAGGGCGTCGGCTTCGGTATCGGCCTTCTGCTGCTGCCCTTCATTTTCCAGCTGATCCTGGCCTTCGGCGGTGATCAGTATCGGGATGGCAGCTATACCAATACCCAGCCCGACATGGTGGAGAATGCGGTCAACAAGGCCAAGGATGCCGTTTCCGGCAACCAAGACGACCACAAGGAGCAGTAACTGCACCAAACAAAATGGGACAGGAGAACATCCTGTCCCATTTTTTCATGTATTCAGAAGAAACGAGAGGAAAGAGCGCATGAAAAAGCTGATTGCGCTGCTTTTGGCGGCGGTAATGTGCCTGAGCCTTGCGGCTTGCGACAATGGCAAGACGGAAAATACAGATCATTCGCAGGGACAGAACACGGAAAATACATCGAATGAGAACCAGCAGACAGAAACAACGTCGCAGGGAAACGGAAACACCTTATGCTGAGGAGCTAATGGGGGACTATACGCGAGAGAACTACCATGCGGAATTAGGTAAATAAACGATTTAAGGAAAAGAGGGGAAGCGGATTTTTCCGCTTCCCCTCTGAAATTCCCTGTAAAATTACTTGCCGAAGTACCGCTTCAGCAGGCCCTCGAAAGCCTTGCCATGGCGGGCTTCGTCACGAGCCATCTCGTGGACGGTATCGTGGATGGCATCCAGGTTGTACTTCTTCGCCAGCTTGGCCAGCTCGAACTTGCCGGCGGTAGCGCCGTTCTCGGCGTCCACACGCATCTGCAGGTTCTTCTGGGTGGAATCGGTGACCACCTCGCCCAGCAGTTCAGCGAACTTGGCAGCGTGCTCGGCCTCCTCCAGACCGGCCTTCTCCCAGTACATACCGATCTCGGGATAGCCCTCACGATGAGCCACACGGGCCATGGCCAGATACATACCCACCTCGGAGCACTCGCCCTCGAAGTTGGCACGCAGACCGGCGATGATCTCCTCACGGACCTCGGCGGGAACATCCTCACCGAACACCTTGCCTACGCCCACCACGTGCTCGGCGGCCCAGGACTTCTCCTCTGCCTGCAGGGTGAACTTGTCACCGCTGACGTGGCACACCGGACACTCGGCCGGGGGATTCTCGCCTTCGTAAACGTAACCGCAAACAGGACATACCCACTTCTTCATAATCATTACCTCCATATTTTTATCATTCGTTGATGGTTTTTTACTCTTCGGGGGCGTTCCCCCTTGGGATGGTCTAAGTATAGCACGGAATCCAGAGGATTATAAGTTGCAAATGCAACATTTAGAAAAACTTTCCATGAACTTTTTGCAGGCAGCGAAAATACGCCGGAGGAGGGTCCTCCGGCGTATTTTTATAGCAGCTTTACTCGGCATCGGCCAGAGCCTTGGCCTCGGCAATAGCCTTCTCCTGGGCCGCAGCGGGGCAATCCTCGTAGCGGACGAAGTTGAAGGTGAAGGTACCACGGGACTGGGTCATGGACCGCAGATCGATGGCGTAGCTCATCATCTCGGCCATGGGTACCTCGGCCTCCAGCACGGTCTCGCCGTCGCCGGTGGGGTTCATGCCCATGACGCGGCCCCGGCGCTTGTTCAGGTCACCCATGACGTCGCCCACGTAGTTGTCAGGCACCGTGACCTTCAGCTCACCGATGGGTTCCATCAGCACGGGCTTGGCCTCCGGCAGAGCGGCCTTGAAGGCCAGATTGGCGGCCAGCTTGAAAGCGATCTCGGAGGAGTCCACCGGGTGGTAGGAGCCGTCCACCAGCGTCGCCTTCAGGAACACCACGGGATAGCCCGCCAGCACGCCGTGCAGGCAGCTCTCACGCAGGCCCTTTTCCACGGCGGGGAAGTAGTTCTTTGGCACGGAGCCGCCGAACACGTTCTCAGCGAAGATCATATCCTCCTGCTCGGTCTGAGGCTCGAAGATGATATGCACGTCACCGAACTGGCCGCTGCCGCCGGTCTGCTTCTTATAGCGGCCCTGCTTGCGGACGGTGGAGCGGATCTTCTCACGGTAAGCCACTCTGGGAGCGGACAGCTCGGCATCCACACCGAAGCGGGTCTTGAGCTTGGAGCACAGCACGTCGATCTGGATATCGCCGGCGCCGGAGATCACGGTCTGGTGGGTCTCGGCGTTGTTGACCACGTGGAAGGTGGGATCCTCCTCGTTGAGCTTGTTGAGGCCGGTACCCAGCTTCTCCACCTCCTGCTTGGTCTTGGGGGAGATGGCACGGCTGTAGCAGGGCTGGGCATAGTCCATGCCGCACAGACGCACGATGCGCTTGGGGTCGCACAGGGTGTTGCCGGTCTTGACCTTATCCATCTTGCCGATGGCACCGATGTCGCCGCAGCAGATCTCCTTGACCTCCTCGCCCTTCTTGCCCTTCATGATGTACAGGCGGCCGAGCTTCTCGGTGTTGCCGGTAGCAGGGTTATACAGAGCCATATCGCTGGTGATCCTGCCACGGAGCACCTTCACCATGGAGTACTTGCCGTACTGATCGGAGATGGTCTTAAAGACGATGGCAGCGGTGGGGCCGTTGGGATCGCAGGCCACCTCGACGTCGTTGCCGTCGTCATCCTGCGCCGTCTCGGCGGGCATATCCGTGGCCACGGGGACCAGATCCAGAATGGTCTGCATCAGCATCTCCACGCCCAGACCGGTGACGGCGGAGCCGCACAGCACCGGGCAAACACTGCCGTCCCGGACGCCCAGCTTCAGGCCGCGGGCCAAGTCCTCGGCGGACAGCTCCATGGTGTCGAAGAACTTCTCCATCAGCTCCTCGTCAGAGCCGGCGGCGGCCTCCATCAGCTCGGAGCGCAGGGCCTCCACCTCGTCGGCCATATCGGCGGGAATGGCGCAGGCAGCGGCCTTGCCGCCCTTGACCTCGTAAGCGGTGTTATGCAGCAGGTCCACGATGCCCGTGACCTTCTTGTTGCCGTCAATGACCGGGGCCACAATGGGAACCACGGACTGGCCGAACTTGCCCTTCAGAGCATCCAGGCAGGCCTGATAGTCGCTGTTGTCCTCGTCGGTGCGGTTGACGAAGATCATGCGGGGCTTCTTGCCCAGCAGCTTCCAGCTGCGCTCCATACCCACGGACAGGCCGTCCTTGGCGGCGCCCACCAGCACGGCGCACTCGGCGGCACGGATGGCGGAAACAGCCTCGCCGGAGAAATCAAAGTTGCCGGGAGCGTCCATGACGTTGATGCGGACGCCCTTATATTTGACCGGGGCAAAGGCCAGGGAAATAGAGATCTGGCGCTTGATCTCCTCGGCGTCGTAGTCGCAGACGGTGTTGCCGTCGGCGGTACGGCCCAGACGATCAGTCCCCTTGGTCATGAAGAGCATCTGCTCGGCCAGCGTCGTCTTGCCGGAGCCACCGTGACCCAGCAGGCAGATGTTGCGAATGTCATTGGCAGTCATATACAGTATTCTCCCTTCGTTTGGTGCGAATGCGCCGTCCGGCGCAGCCAGTCAATACGAAAAGTATATACTATTTTTTTGCACTTGACAAATACAACTTTCAGCGTCTTTTTTGTGGAAAATGCCGGGAGGCTCAACGGCTCTCCCGGCATGGGTATGGAATGGTATCAGTAGTGGCGCACCAGTCCTGCCAGCAACAGCACCGTCAGCAGCCACAGCAGCAAAAAGCACAGGAAATTCAGAGCCGACAGAGCGGCAAAGGCCCCCACGGAGGTGAAATAATACGCCAGCAGCAGGCCCGACAGCCCGCCCAGCCACGACAGCACCGTTCCGTCCCGGACGGCACGCCGCATCCGGCGGCTGCCGATGACCGTTTCGGCAAAGGCCATCAGCCCGTCCCGGTAGATGATGGCGTGGGGCCGGCCACGGCCCTCCGTCAGCTCCGACAGGGCCAGACGGGTGGAGATATCCGGGTACAGGGGCCGGGCGTCCAGCCGGAATTTCCGCTTCAGCAGCGCCGGAGTGATGTTGGCGCTGCGGGTGGCCAGCACCGGAGTGATGCGGTTGCGGCGCATGGCCCGCAGCGCCCACTCCACGTTGCGGGAGGGCTGGTATTTAATGGCAAAGATGGCGATGAGCTGACCGTCCACCGCCAGAAAAACGCCGGTCTTGAGCTTCAGGTCACGGGGCAGGGACACATGGTGCTTTTTCATGAAATAGGCGCTGCCCATGGTGACAGATTCCCCACGGATGGTACCGCCGATGCCGCCGTCCTCGTAAAAACGCAGGTCCTCCAAATGCAGGTGGGTGCCGCCCTCGCTGGCCAGCAGCTGGTCAAACAGCGGCGTCAGCTGGCTTCCGGCGGCCTGTGCCGCCGTGGCGGCATAGGACACCACCTTGCCGATCTCCTCGCCGTACAGCTTCAGTCCGTTGAGGCTCACCGTTCCCGGTGGGAACAGGTCGTCATCCGTCACCACCATCCGCCGGGCGGCGGTGATGGCGGAGGCCCCGGCATAGCCCGCCACGGCGCTGCCGCTGCGGTTCAGACGCCGGTTCAGTGATGACAGGGGCAGCGTTCCCGCCACCGGCAGAGCCAGCGGCAGTCCGCCGGACAGCAATGCCGACCAGATCCACAGTGGCCCCACCGGCTGCCCCTCCCCGCCGAAGCACACCACCGCCGCCAGAATGGAGGCAGCGGCCAGCGCCAGCGGTGTCAGGATGATCTGCCAGCGATAGGAGACATCCGGCTGGTGGGAGAGCCGGTAGAAGCCCTCCGCCGTTCCCTGCTGCTTGCAGGCCCCGGCGGGGGTCACGGATACGTTGTAGGGCGGCTCACCCCCCAGATCGGCCAGCCGGAAGCCTGCGAGCCGGGCTTTGGCCGCCAGCAGCTGGCCCCACAGACACAGCAGCAGGGAGATGACCGGGACGGCCGCCAGCGGCAGCTGCTCCCCGTAGCCCAAGGCGGCGTAGACGCAGTCCCCCAAACACACCAGCGATGCCAGCAGCGCCGCCGCCTCGCAGGTGATGCGGCGCTGGGACAGCTGCTTACGGGCGCTGCGCCAGACCCGGCCCGACAGGGCCAGTGCCAGCAGCAGCGATCCGCCGGGGATGATCCCCCGCAGCACGGGCAATGCCGCCCACAGCCGGGGGATATACAGTCCCAGCCCGTCCAGCACGGACAGCACCGTCAGCAGCACCGCCTCCGGCAGTACGCACCAGCACTGGCGTTTTAAGCGGGCGCAGCGGCGCTTCTCGGCCCGGACGGCCACGTCCATATCCGGCTCCGGATCGGGTTCCGGCTCCGGCTGAGGCTCCTGCGGCTGCTCCCACAGGGTCTCCGTATCCTGCGGGATGGGGGCGGCGCTGCGGGGCCTTGTCAGCTTCTCCCACCAGTGCCGCAGCACCTCCCGCAGGGGCGGGCGCTCCTCCAGAATGCCGTCCTCCTGCTCCTCCAGCACGGAGGAAACGGTGTCGTTCATGATCTGCTCCAAGGAGACTTTAGGGGCCTCCTGCGGTTCCGGCGTTTCCTGCGGCTCCTCCGCCGGTTCCTCCTCCGGGGCGTTCTCCTCCGAAGATGCTTCCGTGGCAGTGGTCTCCGCCGCCGGTTTCCCGTCCTCCTCCGGTACCGGTTGGTGCGGGAAGTGGATGATCTGTGTCTCGGGGGGCTGGTCCTCCTCCGGCAGCAGCGGGCCGCCGGAGGAAAATACCTCCTCCAGCACCTCCGCCGGGAAATCCATATCCACCGGGTCGGCGCCGGGGGTGAACCGCAGTCCCTCCGGCTTCCTGGGGAGCTCCGCCGCAGCAGAGGTCTCCGGTTCAGCGTGGGGCTCCGGCTCTGCGGGAGCTTCCTGCTGAGCAGGGGCTTCTGCCGGAGCAGTCTCCGGGGAGTTTTCCTCCGCAGGCAGATCCTCCGTCCGGTACAGGTCGCTGCCGCTGCCGAACTCCGCCAGAATATCCTCCAGAGTAAACTCCGGTATTTCGTTGTGATCCTCTCGGTGTTCCATGGTACCTCTCTTTTAGATGCTCCGGGTCCTTACACGGTGCGCTGCCGCACCGCCTCATACAGCAGGATGGCAGCCGCCGCCGATGCGTTCAGGGAAGAGATCCTCCCCCGCATGGGGATGCTCACCAGAAAATCGCAGTTCTCCGCCACCAGCCGGCTCATGCCGTCGCCCTCGGAGCCGATGACGATAGCCGCCGGGCCCTTGAGATCGGCGTCATAGAGCCGGGTCGTTCCCTCGGCGGCAGTGCCGAACACCCAGATGCCTTGCTTTTTCAGATCCTTCAGCAGGGACGGGATATTGGCCACCCGTGCCACCGGCATATAGCTGACGGCCCCGGCGGAGGTCTTGGCCACAATGGCCGTCAGACCGGCGCTGCGGCGCTTGGGGATGATGACCCCGTGGGCTCCGGCGCACTCGGCGGTGCGGAGGATGGCTCCCAAATTGTGGGGGTCGGAGATCTCATCGCAGACCACCAGCAGCGGCGGCTCCCCCTTGGCGGCGGCAGCATCCAGCAGGCTCTGCACCGTCACATACTCCCGCACGGCGGCCAGCGCAATGACCCCCTGATGGGCGTGGGTGCGGCTCATGCCGTCCAGCTTCCGCCGGTCGGCCTCCACCACCACGATGCCCTGGGCCCGTGCCTTGGAGGCGATGTGGCCCAAGGTCTTGTCCGTCTCCCCCTTGGCCAGATAGATCTTATCCATGGTCGTTCCGGCCCGCAGGGCCTCGATCACGGCGTTGCGGCCCTCGATGATGCCGTCCGCCTCTGCCTCCGGCCGTCTCTGTTCGTTGTCTCTCATAGGAATTTTCCTCGCAATGCATACATAATTGGTTTCAGTATACCATACTCTGGCCGGGAGATAAAGCGCCATTCATAGAAATTTTACAGGAAAATTCCAGCCGCTTGCCTTGTGAAGATACCTGAATTGTGATATACTACACGAAAATTAAAGCACTTCTGCGTCCCGCCCGGCGGGGCTGCATGGAAGGAGACCGACATGGATCCCAACAACAAGAAAGACCAGAAAAATAACCAGAACCGCAACCGCAATATGCGGAGGGTGGTGACCCTCATCATCTGGGCGCTGGTGCTGACGGTGGTGTTCAACTATATCAACGCTTACAGCAACAATCTCACCAAGCGGGCCAGCAGCCATGAGATCCCGTACAGCCAGCTCATCGACCTCATTCAGGAGGATCAGGTGGCGGAGTTGAAGATCGAGAACGGCGTTCTGTATGCCACCCCCGTGGACGGCTACGTCTACACCGAGGAGGCCACCGATAAGAACAAGGAACCCAAGAGCTATACCCAGAGCGAGAAAACGCCTCTGATCCTGTATACCACCGCTCTCAATGACGCCAGTCTCCTGCCTCTGCTGGAGGAGCACAACGTCAAGTACACCAGCCCCGTCCAGACGCAGATGAGCCCCATTCTGGAGTTCATGATCACCTATGTCCTTCCTGTGATCGTCTTGGCGGCCCTGTTCATGCTGGTGATGCGGATCATGGCCAAAAACGGCGGCATCGGCGGCATCGGCAGCGTGGGCAAGTCCAATGCCAAGGTGTATATGGAGAAGTCCACCGGTGTCACCTTCAAGGACGTGGCCGGTCAGGACGAGGCCAAGGAGTCCCTGGAGGAGATCATCGACTTCCTCCACAACCCCCAGAAGTACACGGCCATCGGCGCAAGACTGCCCAAGGGCGCTCTGCTGGTGGGCTCTCCCGGTACCGGCAAGACTTTGCTTGCCAAGGCCGTGGCCGGCGAGGCCAACGTCCCCTTCTTCTCCATCTCCGGCTCGGACTTTGTGGAGATGTTCGTGGGCGTGGGCGCCTCCCGTGTCCGTGACCTGTTCAAGGAGGCCGCCAAGGTGGCTCCCTGCATCATCTTCATCGACGAGATCGACACCATCGGCAAATCCCGTGACGGCGGCCGCTTCGGCGGCAACGACGAGCGGGAGCAGACCCTGAACCAGCTGCTGGCGGAGCTGGACGGCTTCGATCCCGGCAAGGGCATCATCGTTCTGGGTGCCACCAACCGCCCGGAGGTACTGGACAAGGCCCTGCTGCGCCCCGGTCGCTTCGATCGGCGCATCACCGTGGATCGCCCCAATCTGGCGGGCCGTCTGGCCACCCTGCAGGTCCACACCCGGAACATCCATCTGGCCGAGGACGTGAATCTGGAGAAGATCGCTCAGGCCACCGCCGGCTGCGTGGGCGCAGATCTGGCGAACCTTGTCAACGAGGCGGCCCTGCGGGCCGTGCGGCTGGGCCGCAGCGCCGTGAATCAGAATGACCTGCTGGCGGCCTTCGAGACCGTCATTGCCGGCTCCGAGAAGAAGGGTACCGTCATCACCGACGAGGAAAAGCGCATCATCGCCTATCACGAGGTGGGCCATGCGCTGGTGGCGGCCAAGCAGAAAAACGCCCAGCCTGTCAGCAAGATCACCATCGTCCCCCATACGCAGGGCGCTCTGGGCTATACCCTGCACCTGCCGGAGGAGGAGAAGTTCCTCATGTCCCGTGAGGACATTCTGGCGGAGATCCGCACGCTGCTGGCCGGCCGGTCCAGCGAGGAGGTGGTGTGCCACACCATGACCTCCGGCGCCGCCAACGACATCGAGCGGGCCACGGAGATGGCCCGGAATCTGGTGGCCCGGTTCGGTATGTGCGAGGAGTTCGACATGATGGCGCTGGGCAGCGTACAGAACCAGTATCTGGACGGCACGTACTCCATGAGCTGCGCTCAGGAGACCTACGCCGCCGCAGATCGTGCCGTCATCGCCATCATCCGTCAGTGCCATGAGGATGCCAGACGGATGCTGGAGGAGAACCGGGAGCTGCTGGACAAGATCGCCGCCTATCTGCTGAAGAAGGAGACCATCACCGGTCAGGAGATGATGGCTATCATCGAGGGCCGTGACCCGGAGACGGTGGACAACTACGGCGCTACCCGTGAGGAGAAGCAGCCCCTGTTCCGTCCCTCCTCCCCGGAGGTCATCGAGGCCCCTGCCAAGCACATCCACATCGTATCCGAGCCGGTGCCGTCCCCGGAGGAACCGCAGACCCCGGAGGAAAAGTCCCCGGAGGAAGCCCAGCCGGATCGTGACCCGGAGGAAAGTGAGCAGAAGTGACCCGCTCCCTGCGAAAGGAGGCAGAACCCATGAAATGTAAACGACTGTTGGCGCTGGCGCTGGCTGCGGCCCTGTGCATCGTGGCAGCGGCTTGCGGTACAAAGAACAATGCGCCCGATACCCCCGCCAAGACGGACACCCCCACCGCCGCCCCCGGCGGCACCCAGACCGTGGGCGACACCGGCGACGGCACCGTCCGGGAGGACGGCTCCTACGTGCCGGGGCAGGTGGACCGGCTGCGGCTGACCTATAACGGCAACGTCAGTTCCGCCCTGTACGTCACCTCGGCGGCCCAGCTGCCGGACTACCCGGAGCTGTCCGCCTACGACGATGCGTTCTTCAAGGACCATGCGCTGGTGCTGGTGCAGGAGTCGGTGAGCTCCGGCTCCGTGGAGGTGGGCATCGAGTCCGTGTCCCTGAAGGCGGACCACACCGCCGTGGTGGCGCTGACCCATCAGGGCCCCGGCGAGGGGCAGGTCGGCACCGCCGACATGGCCACATGGCTGCTGTGGACGGAGGTGGACACCGGACTGGAGGATTACCAGTGGACGGTGGCCAATCCGGCGCTGGAGTCCCAGCTGTCTCAGTATTGATAAAGCGATCCCCAACCCCCGTCTGCCACGCAGACGGGGGTTTTTCGGCGTACTTCCCTGCCGTACCCACTGGAAAATGCGGCGGAGATAGTGTATAATGGCGAAAGTGAGTAAAAAAACAGGAGGGACCCTATGAACATCAGGCAGCGCTTACACCTCTCCGGCATGGACAGCCACGCCCCGGAGCTGGCCCGGAAATGGGGGCTGGGGCTGGAGGTCACGGACTTCTGCTACGCCCCCATGCTGGACGACCCCGCCACCCTTCCGGCGGTTCGGGAGAAGATGGCAGGCATCGACCATTTCTGGCTCCACGCCCCGTTTGCGGAGCTGGCTCCCTGTGCCGTGGACCCGCTGGTGCGGGAGGTGACGGCCCGGCGCTATCGTCAGGCTTTGTCCGCCGCCCGGCAGCTGGGCATCCGCCGTCTGGTGATCCACAGCGGCTATATCCCGCTGGTGTACTTTCCGGAGTGGTTCACGGAGCAGTCCGTGGCCTTCTGGCGGGAGTTCCTGCCGGAGGTCCCGGAGGATATGGTGCTGGCGCTGGAAAACGTCATGGACGAGACGCCGCAGCTGATGACGGACATCGTCCGTCAGGTGGATGATCCCCGGCTGGGCCTGTGTCTGGATGTAGGCCACGCCAATACCTGCGCCAGCCGGACACCTCCCATGGAGTGGATCGCCCCCATGGCCCCCTACCTGCGGCACGTACATCTGCACAACAATTTAGGGGATTGGGATCTCCACAACAGTCTGGGAGAAGGCAGCATCCCTATGCAGCAGATACTGGCGGCGCTGCTGGAGCAGTGTCCGGCGTCCACATGGACCATCGAAAATCAGGACTGCGCCCCGTCCCTTGCATGGCTGGCGCAGCAGGGCTATCTCAGCGAGGAGTGACCTATGACAGATCAGGAATTGAAGCAGTACTGCGGGGCCGTCACCGTCCCGGATCGGGAGATCATGGACGCCGCCCGCCGCCGTCAGGCGGAGCTGGCCAAGCCCCCCGGCAGTCTGGGCAAGCTGGAGGACTACTCCATCCGGCTGGCGGGCATCACCGGACAGGTGCGCCCCCATATTGAGAAGTGCCGGGTGCTGGTGCTGGCGGCGGATAACGGCGTCACGGCGGAGGGCATCTCCTCCGCCCCCACCTCCGTGACTCTTTCGCAGGTCATCACCATGACCCGCCACAAGACAGGGATGTCGGCGCTGGCCGACTACTTTGGCAACGAG
>ENA-OUOW01002034-OUOW01002034.1-human-gut-metagenome-genome-assembly--contig:-NODE-2034-length-12166-cov-3.255801_pt1 | contig 12166 bp, 10 predicted proteins | sample MGYA00237938_ERZ548769 | MGnify/ENA primary metagenome ERZ548769 (study PRJEB26490, sample SAMN05356870) | human gut metagenome | biome: terrestrial biome; feature: human-associated habitat; material... | reverse complement strand
CTCTCTATTCGTCGGCAGCGTCAGATGTGTATAAGAGACAGTCCTCTGACTGCTACAATAAATGTACCATAATTTGAACATATTATCCAGTTTTATTAGCTATTTTTATAAATTTATTCTATGATTTCATCCCAATCGTCTATGGATGTACGGATATTTGTACAACTTCTGTTATGCTGCATGCGTTAGTTATATGCAACTTATATAATTTTGTTTATAAAATATCCTTTTTATGCATTGAGCATATTGCACAAGGATTTTATCTTTAACAGGGCAGATCCGAAAGGTGTCTTTTGTCATGGGGTAAGACGCTGTCCGCAATATTCACAGGTGCTCAGACGACCTTTTATTACCTGATTCTTTGCACCGCAGCTGGTACAGGTAACTGTAATATAAATCTTTTCATTTACACGTCTGTTTGGTGCAGTAATCATAATATAATTTCCTTCTCTGTCTATCTGGATATTCCGGATATATCCCCCCGCAATAAATTTTTCCAGCTTTTTCACTGCACCTTTTCCCAGTTCCTGCTCAAGCTTTTCAAATGAGACGGTATTCTGGGCATAGGATTCAAACCAGCAGGCAATTTCTCCAGTTTTTTTCTTCTTTAATGCTTTTTGAATTTCCCGGAAGGTTGGATACAGAAACAGCAATCCAAGTATGATCTCTGTTGCTGCCATTCCCCAGCGCCCTTCACCGATATACTTCTCCGATGCGCCAATAGCTCCCAGGGAAAAAAGTATAAAAAAGCCACAAAGAACCCATTTCAGTTTCCCAAGTATTCCTGTTTTTTTATTTTTTTCTGTCAAAAAATCGCTCATGTCTATTTCCTCTTTCCTATTATTCAAAATCTTATGCTATATTTGTGAATGCTCCGTCAGCTCACGCCAAACTCCCTCTGTCCGAATATGTTTCTGCATTCTGTGGATCTTCTATTTCAGTGTGGTTACGATCAGTTTACTTTCCAGTGCAGCTGCTCTCAGATCCTCTTTACAGCTGTATCCCGCCTTGGCGATCATTTCCTGAAAATTCCATCTCACCCCAGAAGCAGAACAGTCCATTTTCCTTGCGATCTCGGAATATGACATCCCGTGAATATACAGGCGCAGCATCTCCAGCTGTCTGGGACTGATATCACCGCTTGTGATCCAGTTAAGTTCCACGTCCGGTGCCACATCCGGAAATACATGCTCCCCATTTAACGTTCTGTAGATCACACTCCGTATTTCCTCTTCACCGTGATCCTTATACCATAGACTGTCTGCACATCCGCTCTTTGCTCTTTCCAGCACCTTGGGATCGATCAACGAAGTAACAACCAATACCTTTGTATATGGGTACTTTTCCCTGATCATTTTTCCGGCGCTCAGCCCATCGTGATTATGAAATGTCTGAACATCCATGATTATAAGATCTATTACTGAATAATCACAGATTTTTACAGCTTCACGGGCATCCGAAATTGTCTGAACATGTCGAAATTCCGGATTCTGCATAAGAATATATTCAAAATACTTCTGCATGATCCTCTGATCTTCTACTATCAGTATCCGTACCATAGACTCCCATCCTTTCTGTCAGTGGCATTTTCAACACCAGACAAAACTCCGGCGAAAAAGAAACCTGCATAATACATTTCTCTGACTCCGCAGCTTTTCTCAGTGCAGACAGACCACCACCTTCTTCTGCATTTTTTTCAGGTGCATCTCCATCATTCGTTATCCGGATGCTGTATTCATTTGCACCTTTGTCTATCTTCACCAGAACCGTACTGCCATGGGCGTGTCTGGCACAATTTGTCACACATTCACGGATCGCTCTGTCTGTCAGCAGCCTGTAGGAGGGATGCTGAGGTAAATTTCCGCTGATCTGAACATAAATTCCAAGCTCTTCTGCATGCCTGATCGTATCCGCGCATAATTCTTCCATATTCTCAACAGAAGAATCTGTAAGAATATAGACCAGATGCTTTAGTGCAGATAGCTGTTCATCCATTTTATCCTGATTTTCTTTTCTTTCCAATATCCTGCGTATTGACAGAAGGCTTCGGCCAAAATTGTCATGAACCTGCATTTTCATGGCAAGTGTCTCCTGCTCTCTTATTTTATCTCCTATTTTTTCATACATTTCCTCCAGCTTATGATTCAGGATTTCCAGCTTTTCATTATTTGCTCTGATCTTTTCACCATTGTAATAAATTTCTGATACATTAACTGCCACTGTCTGCAGATATCCTGCACAATCCGGCTCCTGCAGACGATATTCCTGAAACATCCAGACGGAATCATCCGGAAAATAAAATACATTACTGTCACTATTTAATCTGCGAAGTCCCTCTGCTTCGGATCCTCCATTTATTACTTTCCGCAATGCCTCATAATCCTGCAGATAGGAGCCTGTCATTATCCTGCTCAGTTCATGCATCTTGGTGTTGCATAAAACGATCCTTCCAAGAGGATCCGAAAAACACACCCCACAGGGAACATCATCAACAGCTTCATTCACAGACCAGTAAGACAGAGAATGATGATATCTACGTCTCTCTCTCCAGATTGCCCAGCAAAGATAAAGCAACAATACCACCATCGCTGCCATCAAAACACTGACCGGACACATCCGGAGCATTATCTGATATGCGCTTTCCCCCTGGCAATATCTGTGATCATTCATCAGGAACCCCATAAGCATAAAAGAAACTGCAAAAACAGTCACTGCTGTTATAATTTTCTTTTTCCCGTAAAAACAGGTTATCCTGATCAACAGAAGGATCAATTCCAGAATCAGGCAGATTTCAAGAAGGATCATCAAAAAATCCTGCATTGCCATACTGCATTCCGCAAAATCAGTCATCTTCCGCCTCTCTTTCTGAATACGATACATCCGATAAACCATTCGTTTTCATCTTCCTGCTGCACATTTAATTCCGGTCTTTCTGACATTAATCCCCGAAGATCTGCTTCTGCTACAATATGAACCGAGATCCGCAAAGCATCATCGATCTGCGACACACGGTAAAAAACAGACTGCATTGTATCAAACAATCGTTCCACAAGCCATTCAAAGGTATCATAGCATTTTAGTATATCATCTGCATTCAGCTGCACTTCACCATTTTCGACATAATAAGCCGCCCGGATCTTACATAATTTTAAGCTGTCACAGGATTCCGCAAGACTCTGTCTGAGATCCTCCATTGTAAGCAGATTTCCGTCTGATGCATATTGTGTCAATACCAGATTTTTTCTTCTTTTTAAATATGTACCAACAACCACGATTTTTCCCAGGATCCGGTCATAGTGTTCCCTTGACTCCGTTCTTTCCAGCTCATCCATCAGCTGTGACAGCAATTCCAGCTGCCCAGCTGTCTGATTCTGTATCATGTTCAGCAGTCGGTTCTGTTCTTCTGTTTTTCTCCGCTCAGCTTCTTTCTGATAGGTTTTCTGCAGCAGACGATTTCTGGCAGTCAGCTCCTCCTGCTGTTCCCGGATATCCTGATACTGATCCAGAAGCACCGAAATATCTTCTGACCAGAACAAATGTCCTCCTCTTATAGGAATATGGTTGATCCGGATTCCCTGTTCCTGTACAGCTGATCTATTTATTACAATTTTACGCAGTTCCGGTGACAGCTCAGGAAAATCACCGGAATGATAATATCGCTGAAAGGAATCATCCGTAATCTCTGCATCCAGTCCTCCGGAGGTCTGGAATAATTCAAAATATCGATTGTTCGTCTGTATCAGGCCGCATAATATACACCCCTGATAAATTGCCGCCATTAAAAGGCAGCATACTGCTGTCATATCTCCGGCAATTGTTTTGATCAGAGGCAGACGGAGTAAATTCCCGATATTCCATCCCAGAAGCGTCAGATGTGTATAAGAGACAGGCCAAAATTGCTTTCTTCCCGGAATCCTGCTTTTTCTGATCAGTATAATTTCCATCCATATCAGGCAAAATATGATCCATCCCTGGATCACTATAAAAAGAATGCCATAGCTGTAATCTCTATCTGAAAGCGGCGGCCGCCCGGAAAACCGAAACACCAGCTGATGCAGATCATTTGTAAAAACACTGATGATCAAAACCACCGCAAAAGCAAGCAAGGCAATAATTTTTCTGACTGTTTTCTCTCCATCCTTTTCCCCTAGAAACATCGCTGCTGCCAGTCCAAGGACCGGGATCAGGATCATCGGGATATAATACAGATACCAGCAGATATGTTCTCCAAGCGGATCATGAAAAATATGAAATTTTACTGTCCGTACAAAAAACCAGAAGACCATCAGACAGCCAATTGCAGTCAGACATCTGCGCGTTTTTCTATGCACTACATGCTTTTCCAGATAAATCACCCAGGCACAATACATTCCCAGATAAATACAGTTACGACACTGATCTGCGAGATTTCTCATAAAAACATTTTCCGGTCTTCCCAGCCTGCAGAAATACGCCAGAAATACACTTATCAGGATTCCTCCATACGACAGTGCCCTTTTTTTATTGTATGTCATGAAAATTCCTCTCTCATTAATACATCCCTGTGACAAGTATACTATAAAACTCTATTTTATTATATAGTTTTCAGAGAAATCATCCATTCTCAACCCCTGTTATCACAAACAGAGTGAACAATTCTGTCCACTCTGTCTATCATCACTCAAAATGGTCTTGGCTGACCACAGTATTCGCAGAACCTTCCGGTATTCTCTGCACCGCACTGACATTTCCATAAACTGCCGGGCTGCTGCATTCCGTTGTTCATCTGCATTCCAGATTGCTGCATTCCGTTGTTCATATTCATCCCAGGCTGCTGCATTCCACTGTTCATGTTCATTCCGGACTGCTGCATTCCGCTGTTCATGTTCATCCCGGGCTGCTGCATTCCATTGTTCATGTTCATTCCGGGCTGCTGCATTCCATTGTTCATGTACATCCCGGACTGCTGCATTCCGCTGTTCATGTTCATCCCGGGCTGCTGCATTCCGCTGTTCATGTACATCCCGGACTGCTGCATTCCGCTGTTCATGTTCATCCCGGACTGCTGCATTCCAGCCGCATTTGGTGTCAGGGCGGCTATGATCTGATGACCTGTCTGCTCCACTTCCATCAATTCCCCTCTGTTATCGCTGCTTATGGAAAAAGTATTCAAACGAAAATCCATATCATCAAACCATGGAGTTTTTACTTTAATACGCATAGTATAATCAAATTCATACTTATATACCGGTGGCTGATAGCTTACGGTTTCTCCATCCTTTGTTGTATATGTTTCCTCGTTCTGCTGTCGCTCTACATCAACTCTGCACTGCACAACAGCGGATAAAGGAACTATATCCGGATTTTCATTGACATCCAGCTTCCGTGCAACAGTAAAATTCCCCTTATTGTCATCAATAAAAACATTGTAATTTCTGGTATTGATCTGACGGGTTATACAAAAATCCATTACGGCTTTTTTGTTTTTTTCACGATATTCCAGTTGACGTTTTATATCCTCTACCGTACTGTGCCGCCGGTCTTCAAACCATGGTGATAATTTTTTTGCACAATCCTTACACAGATTTCCGTCATCCAGTTTTCTGTTTCCCAATAAACCTATTTTCTCTCCGCAGATATCACAGATCTTCTTATCAAATAATCCCATACCCAATCCTCCTTCTTTTTATATTTGTGTTTTTGTTTATCTACATTATGCGTGAATGCTTCGCCATTTGCACTAGCATCTCTGACAGTAACTGAATTCATCTTCATATCAATGTCAGGATCATAAGGCTCGTATCTGAAAATCCTGTCTGTTTCTATATGTTCAGGATATGCCGTATGGGATACTCTCTGCCAGACACAACCGTCCCCATCCCACCTCCACATTCGGATATTCCTCATATCCGCCCACACTCTGTGCGCCTTTCCTCAGATACGCCTTCACCTTTTCCCCATAAAGAAACGGATCATTTCCTTTCACGATCCCCCATTCCATAAGCAGAGCTGCGCTTCCGCTGACAAAGGGTGCCGCAAAGGAGGTTCCGGTGACAGTGGCGTAGCCTCCGCCGGGAACCGGGGCGGAGATGGATACACCGGGAGCTGCGAGATCAGGCTTCCGGATCGGCAAGAACTGACTTCCCCTTCCGGAAAAATCTGCGTAGGCATTCTGTCTGGAATCATAAGCTCCAACAGAAATAACTTTTCCGGCAGTGGAAGGAATCGTCAAAGTTCCCACAGCCCGCGGAGAATAAAACCCGGTTCCGCGATTCAGTACATTTCCACCCGGCAGCCAGAGGAAATACTGCCCGGAGCGCACACGTTTTCCACTTAAAAGAACTTTCCAGACACCGCTGTCCACATAATTACCCTCAGGAATGAAATCTATGTAGATTTCCTGGGACAGCTGATAGGGACCGGGTTTTCCATAATAGATCAGAAGCTCTGTATTTTCCAGCAGATGCCGCTGTGGCCCCAGCCTTTCATATAATGGACCGATCCGTTCTCCGGACGGACTTTCCAGATAAATTTCCATCTCATCTTCATAATCCTTCCATAACTGTACATTTAATGTGGGCTCAAAAGCTCCCACCGCCAACTGGATTTCTTCTGTTTTCCCCTGCTGCAGGATTCCTCCTGCATGCCAGGGCTGGCTGCCGTTATTTCCGGTTCCTGTAACGATCACAGTCCGCCCCATGGCCGCAACTGTATCAATATAGTTTTCCAGAAGAGAATCCCCTCTGTGAGAACCATAATTATTCCCAAAGCTGACGTTTATAACGATCGGTTTTCTCATCTTCACTGCCTGCCGTATCAGGTAATCAATACCCTCCATCAGCTCCGTTGTCCGCGGAAATGAATTTTCCCGTGGATTTCCCATCTTTACCACCAGAAGATCACTTCTATACGCAACGCCTCGATTCACTCCCTCCGATGCTCTCCCATTTCCTGCTGCTATTCCAAGAACTGCTGTTCCATGTCCGCTGAAATCCCCAGACGGAACAAGGCGCCTGCCTTCGGTTTCCCCGAGTGCAAGCGCCTCATCAATTTCTTCCTTCGTATATTCAGTTCCTGATACATAGTTTTCCGGTGGATTTCCAGCTACACTCTGATCCCACAGTCGCAGGATCCGGGTACTTCCATCCTCATTTCTGAAATCCGGATGGAAATAGTCCACTCCGGAATCCACAATACCCACCAAAATCCCCTTGCCGGTTAAGCCATCGGCTCCATTCTGCACCGGCAAAATGCAGCTTGCCTCCCGCTCTTCAAAGGTCTCAAAATAAAGTCTCTTGGGCTTTTCTATAAACTCGATCTGCTCTCTGACTGAGTATGCAGAAATTTCCGTTTCCGGCAATGTCACTACTGCATAGCTGCCAAGCAGCGGGACCACCTGGATCCTCTCACCACCAAGTCCGCTTTCCGGACCGCTGTATTTCACGATCACATCCCACAGCCTGGTGGTGGGATCATACCCCACATTCAGATTTTCCGATTTCGCCCGTTCCTGCGGCAGGGCATTCATGGCGAGATTAAGAAGATTCTCTAATTTCTGGTCTGGCATAAGGCTTTCATTTCCATTGATACATTTTTTTTATTATATGCAACGCCTTCGTTTAAAGCACCAACCATCTATTCCAGCATTTCTCTTTTAATTCCGGGAACGAAGCTTAACAACTGACGAAGCGGCATTCCTTCCATCATCGCAGCCATCATTTCCTGATTATTTAAAAAGACCCTTGGTTTTTCTGTCAGCGCATTTATTTTGCGCTGTAAACTGGAAGAAGGTAAAGAATTACTGCAATACACTAACAAATCCATCAGTACCTTTTTATGCTTCTCCAGCCAGAGCCACTTTCAGACAGCTTTTAAAAAGCAATTCGGAATGACTCCTAATGAATGCAGGCGCATGGGGTCATAAATCGTCTTTAGATATCTCAAAATTCCATGGATGTAAAAGGGGCTGTCGCACTAACGTGCGGCAGCTCATTTTATATTCAACACAAAACGCCGGACTTCGAAAAGCCCGGCGCTTGTGGTATAATTAGTTTATGCTACTAAACAAAATAATACAGAGAGATTATACCTCATTTTCTCTGTATTATCAAATCAAACTTCCGCTAGATTTAGAGATTTCTATTCCATCTGATGATCCGGTTCGTCTGGTAAGTGCCTTTGTGGAGGAAATGGACCTTTCTGAACTGTATAAAACTTACGGCAGGATCAGAAAAAATCAGGCAACACCGCGTCAGATTCTGAAACTTGTTATCTATGCAGCAATGAATCGGATCTATTCAAGCCGCGATATCAGAAAAGCATGTAAACGGGATATCAACTTCATGTATCTCCTGGAAGGTATGCCGGCTCCTGACCATGCAACGATCGCGCGTTTTATCTCCCTTCACTTTTCTGTCTGTGCAAAGACGTTGCTTGCACAAATGTCAGATCTGCTCTATCTTTTGGGTGAGATTTCGGGGAAGACCATTTTTATTGATGGCACAAAGATCGAATCTGCGGCCAATAAGTATACATTTGTATGGAAAAAGGCTATTACAAAAAATCAGGCCCGGTTATACACGAAACTGTCTTCTTTTGTGGCTGAATGTGAAGAACTCTATGGAATGAAAACGGTATATCATGATAGTATATCCATACACACCTTAAAGCGGTTAAAAAAGCAGTTATGCCGCATCAAAATACAGGAAGAAATCGTGTTTGTACATGGAACCGGCCGGAGAAAAACACAGTTACAGAAATCTCTGGAACAACTGGATCGGTATCTGGAGAAACTAAAGGAATATACGAAAAAACTGTATACGCTTGGGGACAGAAACAGTTATTCCAAAACAGATCCCGATGCCACCTTCATGAGAATGAAAGAGGACGCGATGCTGAACGGACAGTTAAAGCCTGCGTATAACATTCAGCATGGAGTGGATTCAGAATACATCACATGGATTGATATCAGCCCGCGCCCCACCGATACACGTACCCTGATTCCTTTTTTGAAAGATATGGAGAGCTACCTGGGATTTAAGTATTCAGAAATTGTTGCAGATGCCGGGTACGAAAGTGAAGAAAACTATCTTTTCATTGAAAGCAACGGACAGACTGCCTACATAAAGCCACAGAACTATGAGATCTCAAAGACACGAAAATACAAAAAGGACATTAGCAGAAGGGAAAATATGGAGTATCATGCGGACAGGGACAGTTACATCTGCCGGAATGGAAGAGAACTGACTGTCACAAATGAACGGAGAAGTAAAACGACGAGTGGATATGTCAGTATAAAAACTTATTACAGATGTTCAGACTGTACTGGCTGTCCTTATAAAACAGAATGTATCAAAGGGAACAACTGCAAAACGCCTATGGAAAAACGCAATAAAGTGTTGATGGTCTCAAAGACGATGAGCCAGAAGCGTGCAGAAGATCTGGAACGGATCACGAGTGAGTATGGGACTATGCTCCGGATGAACCGAAGTATTCAGGCGGAAGGTTCTTTTGCTGATGTGAAAAAAGACATGAACTTTCGGAGATATCTGTACCGTGGAAAGGTAAATGCCTTGGCAGAAAGTATCCTTTTAGCGATGGGGCGAAATATCAATAAACTTCATTGTAAGATTCAGACAGGAAGGACGGGAAGTCACCTTTTTGCATTAAAAAAGGCATAGATTTTGATAATTGAAAATAAAACAGTTTGAAATAAGGCATGCTGAAAGGGATGCTTAGGGACGAACTGCGCTTGTAAAGAATGGCATCAAAATGGTAATCAATTTCGATGCCATTTTGGCATAAAACGGGGCTGCCGCCCAGCAAAAATATTTGCTAATGCGACAGCCCCCTTCAGCCAAACAGAAATCCGTGATCTCATCCGATAATATTATGCTGTTGCTTTTTTATCATCTGTCTTCTCAAGCAGTTTCTTCACGCCCTGGATTGCTACCAGTACACCAAGGATCAGCAGTAATACTGCAAATACAAGCTGTAAGGTGTTTCCAAGATCCAGCCCTGTTGTTACCAGTGCCTTTGAAAGCTTTGTGATGGTCATGCCAAGTGCTGTGAAGGTAACTGCCATCATGAATACCATCGGGATCCAGAGCATGCAGCCCTGACGTTTTGTTTTCTTTAAGAATACTGCACAGGCTACAAGAGCGAGTACAGATAACAGCTGGTTTGCGGAGCCGAACAGCGGCCAGATTTCTGCATAGCCGACCTTTGTAAGCATGTAGGCAAGTACCAGTGTAATGACTGTTGCGAAATATTTATTTGTTACTACCTTCAGGAACGGGCTCATGTTTTCCTCATCTGTATCAGAATCAAGGAAAAATTCCTGGAATGACAGACGTCCGACTCTGGCTACAGAATCAAGAGAGGTCAGTGCAAATGCGGATACAGCAAGGTTGATCAGAGTAAATACCAGTGAATGCGGAAGGCCAACTACAGAAAGGAAGTTTGCGATAGCACCTGCAAAAATCTGCGGCTGTGTTGTAAGTCCCTGTGCTGCTGCTTCACCATCTGCAAAGGATGCAACTGCGATCAGTGCGATGATGGCAAGCATACTTTCCATCAGCATTGCTCCAAAGGAAACAGGAAGCATGTTTTTCTCATTTTTGATCTGCTTGGATGCAGTACCGGAAGATACCAGTGAATGGAAGCCGGAAACAGCACCGCAGGCGATGGTTACAAACAGGATCGGGAACATATACTGTCCGTCTACGTTAAAGCTTGTAAATGCCTTCAGGTTACAGGAAGGATTGGCTACAAATACACCGATAACCGCACCGACGATCATAAAAATGAGCAGATAGCTGTTCAGATAATCACGTGGCTGAAGCAGTGCCCATACAGGAGCGACACTGGCGATCAGAATGTATACAAAAATGATGATATGCCAGGTTCCAAGACTTACATACATGGGGAAATTAAGTCCCAACACAATTGCTGCTACCAGCAGTAAAATTGCGACTGCAGTGTTGACCCATTTGTTGAATTTTGTATATTTAAGGAAAAATCCAAGTGCAACAGCCTCAAATATAAATAACATGGAAGTGGTTGCAACAGCTCCGTTTGCCGCTACCTTTGTAACTGTTCCTGCATCATTTACGGCAAATCCGTTAAAGGTTCCTGCTACAACATCTGCAAATGCGGCAACGACCAGAATACAGAACAGCCAGCAGAATAAAAGAAATAATTTTTTTCCAAGCTTTCCGATATACGCTTCGATGATATATCCGATCGTACGTCCTTTATTCTTTACGGATGCATACATGGATGCAAAATCCTGCACAGCTCCGAAAAATACACCACCGATGAGGATCCATAACAGAACCGGCAGCCAACCGAAAATTGCGGCCTGGATCGGTCCGTTGATGGGACCTGCACCTGCTATGGATGCAAACTGATGTCCAAATACTACATTTGTATCAGCCGGTACATAATCAACTCCGTCCTCCATTTCGTATGCCGGAGTTTTTGCTTTCGGATCAATGCCCCATTTGTTCTGGAGATAACGGCCATACAGAAGATATGCGCCTCCGAGAACTACAATGGCTATGATCATCATTGTGATTCCGTTCATAATATCAACTCTCTTTCCTTTGTGTTTTTTATACATGATACAATGACCGTAAAACAGTTATTGCATCAAAAAACGCCCTTGCTATCCTTTCGGATAACAAAGGCGGAATGTTCCGTGGTACCACTTTGTATTATCGTATTTATTGCTAAACGCGACCACTTATTACTGTCATATCAAACAGCCTCTTCTGTAACGTGAAGACTACGTCCCGGCTTACTTAAAGATTTCTATTCAGCGGGATGCTCCCAGGTGATATCACAAAATACCTTCTGCCGCTTCTCACCAGCTGCGGCTCTCTGTGATCCGGTCTGCTTCTTGTGATCTGTCCTGTTCCATGCATTTCTCTTTTTTATTTATCTAATGTTTTACTCCTTTTTTTATAAAAATTCAACAAATAATTTATATATATTTTACAATTATAGATATGTATTTTTATACAATATATATAACTGTAAAAGCAGACAGTGCTTTGCACGCACAGTCTCACGTGAATTACTCGGCAACTGAGTTACCAGAGCATCTGAATTAAGGCGGGATACCGCCTTTTTTCAGGGTGCGTCCATGACACCACTACTGTTTGCTCTTTAGAGCTATACAGCT
>ENA-OUOW01002025-OUOW01002025.1-human-gut-metagenome-genome-assembly--contig:-NODE-2025-length-12206-cov-5.298823_pt1 | contig 12206 bp, 9 predicted proteins | sample MGYA00237938_ERZ548769 | MGnify/ENA primary metagenome ERZ548769 (study PRJEB26490, sample SAMN05356870) | human gut metagenome | biome: terrestrial biome; feature: human-associated habitat; material... | reverse complement strand
GGCTTTGCGGTCGCCCCCTTGACCCCTTCGCAGCACTCTCCCATGTTTCTTGATTTTTCTCGCTGCAAAGGATTTCGTGCCTGCGGGCGCGTAGGGGCGATATTCTCCCTTGTTACCCCTTCCGTAAATACAGTCCCCTCTGCTGCACAATCCCGTCCGCCTTCTGCACAATCGCCGGGCGGCGCTGCTGGGTGATGTCCGCGTCCATCACGTCGTAGAACATGGCTGTTTCCGGCGCGTAGTCCACCGCTTCGCAGCCGACCGCGTTCAGCAGGCGCTTTGCGTTCGACAGCGGCCACGAGAGCGCTTTTTCCTGATTTGCGTCGCCATCCAGCCGGGCGTCCTGTGCCATTTCGTACAGCGAGGCATATAGCTCTGCCGCCGTTTCCGCGCCCGTGCTGATGATGGTAACGGATTCCTGCGCGAAAAGCGCTTCGATGGTCTGCGCGTCCAAAGCGATTCGCCCTTCCGCTTCCACCAAGCGGCGGCGAAGCTCGGTCTCATCCGCCACCGCAGTGGGTTCGGGGAGCTTGCGGCGCACGGTGCTCACAATGCTCCCGATGGCGGCGCAGAGTGATACCGACTGCACAACGATGCACAGCGCGAATCGCCCCATCCAGCCGCTGTTTTCCGGCGTCACGCAGTTGGGCAGCGTCAGCCAAAGCGCCAGCGTACCCAGATTCAGCACCGCGGCGGCGAGCGGGAGAATCAGCGGCTTCCAGTCCCGCTTTTGGGTGGCGGGGATTTCAGCGCGTACCAGTGTCATGGATTGCAGCGCGGCGGCTTCCCGCGCATAGAGCAGATGCAGCAGCTGCCGGCGCGCAGGGCCGGTTTCGCTGGTTAGGCGCGCCTGCTCCGCGGTTTGCAGCTGCTGTACAGCGGCTTGCAGCATTTCTTCGGTCGATTTCATGTCGATTTTCTGCCTTTCGGGGGATGCTCTCCCCAATACAAGGGTACTGCATCTGACTTTCTTTGTCAAGTGCGGCGAAAAAAACAAGGATTTTCGGGATTTTTGCAGAATATTTTACTTGGTATGCTCTGAAAGGGCTTCCATGCGTATAGAGAATGAGAAAGGCAGGACAAATCCTATGGCGATGAGCGCCGAAGAAAGACAGCAAATGCTCCTGACGCAGCCGGTGGAGAAGATTATCCCGAAAATGGCGCTTCCCACCATCTGCTCAATGCTGATTACCTCCATTTATAATATGGCGGACACCTATTTCGTCAGCCAAATTGGCACGGCGGAAGCCAGTGCAAGCGGCACATCCGCCTCCGCCGCCGTCGGCATCGTCTTTTCCGCAATGGCGATGATTCAGGCGCTGGCGTTCATGTTCGGCATGGGCAGCGGCACGAACGTCAGCCACCTGCTGGGCATGGGCAAGCGCAAGGAGGCGGAAGTGTACAGCGCGGTCGGCTTCTTTTCCGCAGTAGCGGCGGGCGTGCTGATTGCGGTACTGGGCAATGTGTTCAATGAGCCGCTGATGCGCCTGCTCGGCGCGACGGAAACCGCTATGCCGTATGCGCTGGACTACGCACGGTATATTTTCCTCGCAGCGCCGTTCATGATGGGGTCGTTGTCAATGAACAACCTCCTGCGCTTTCAAGGCTTAGCGACGTATGGCATGGTCGGCATCATTTCCGGCGGCTTGCTGAATATGCTCCTTGACCCGCTGCTGATTTTCGTGTTCAACATGGGCATTGCGGGCGCATCGATTGCGACGGCAATTTCGCAGCTGACGAGCTTTGTCATCCTGCTGATGATGTGCAGCACGCACGCCGACGCCATCACGATTCATCCGCGCAACTACCGCCCAACGAAGCAGATGTACGCCAAAATCCTGAACAACGGTCTGCCGTCGCTGGGGCGGCAGGGCATCATGAGCGTGTCGACGTCGCTGCTCAACAATGCCGCGGCGGTCTATGGAGACCCTGCGATTGCGGCATTCGCGATTGTCAGCCGCTGCCTGAATTTCGTCAACTCCACCGTCGTCGGCTTCGGGCAGGGCTTCCAGCCGGTCTGCGGCTTCAATTACGGCGCGAGAAAATATGACCGGATGCACCGTGCGTTTTCCTTCAGCGTCAAGGTAACGACGATTGTGCTGCTGGTGCTGGGCGCGGCGGGCTTCGTCTTTGCCGAGCCGGTCGTCACGCTGTTCCGCCGCTCCGACCCGGAGGTCATCCGCATCGGCACGGAAACCTTCCGCGTTCAGATTCTGACCGTGTGGACGTGGGGCTTTATTACGCTGAGCAACATGTACACGCAGGCGATTGGCTACGGCATCCGCTCGACGATTCTGGCGGCGGCGCGGCAGGGCTTGTTCCTGATTCCGACGCTGCTGGTGCTGCCGAACGTGTGGGGGCTGCGCGGGCTGGAAGTCTGCCAGCCGCTGGCGGACGTGCTGACGCTTGCCCTTGCCGTTTGGATGATGACGAAGGTCATTCGTGCGCAGAAGGCGCAAATGGCGCAGGAAACCGCGTGAAGCCCTTGCAAATCGCATGACAGAATGGTATAATAGCCCTTGCGATTGACCCCATTTTGTGCGAAATTGAAGGGAGCAGCCTTTATGAAGCAGATTACATCCGCCCAGCTGCGGGAAATGTTCCAGCAGTTCATGGAGTCCAAGGGACATCATCGGATTCCCTCCGCCTCCGTTATTCCGGAAAATGACCCGACCGTCCTGTTCACCACCGCCGGTATGCACCCGCTTGTGCCGTACCTGATGGGTACGCCTCACCCCGCCGGCACGCGCCTGACCGACGTGCAGAAGTGCATCCGCACGGGTGATATTGACGACGTGGGCGACCCCAGCCACCTGACCTTCTTTGAAATGCTGGGCAACTGGTCGCTGGGCGACTATTTCAAGAAGGAAATGATTCCGTGGAGCTGGGAGTTCCTGACGAGTGAAAAATACCTCGGTCTGGATCCCGACAAGCTGGCGTTCACTGTCTTTGAGGGCGACGAGGACTGCCCCCGCGACGAGGAAGCCGCCAATCTCTGGCGCAGCTGCGGCGTGAAGGATGACCACCTGTTCTATCTGCCGAAGGAGCACAACTGGTGGGGCCCGGCGGGCATCACCGGCCCGTGCGGCCCGGATACCGAGATGTTCATCATCACCAAAAAGCCCTGCGGCCCGAACTGCTCGCCTGCCTGCCACTGCGGCGCGTATCTGGAAATCTGGAACGACGTGTTCATGCAGTACAACAAGCAGAAGGACGGCACGTTCATTCCGCTCAAGCAGAAGAACGTCGATACCGGCATGGGCCTGGAACGCACCATCTGTGTGCTGACGGGCAAAAAGACCGTCTATGAGACGGACGCCTTCACCGACATTCTGGCGAAGATTGCCGAACTGTCCGGCAAGGAGTACGGCGCGGATGAGGAAACGACCAAGGCGTTCCGCATCATTGCCGATCACATGCGCACGTCCACTTTTATTCTGGGCGACGACCGCGGTGTGTCCCCGTCCAACACGGATCAGGGCTATATTCTCCGCCGCCTGATTCGCCGCGCAGTGCGCTACGGGATGCAGCTCGGTATGCCCGACGGCTTCACCTGCGAAATCGCGAAGGTTATCATCAACCAGTACAAGAATGCATATCCGGAGCTGGAGCGCAACGCGGCGTTCGTCATCGATCAGCTGACGCTGGAGGAAGGCCGCTTTGCCCGCACGCTGAAGCAGGGCAACAAGGAGTTCGACAAGGTGGCGTCCCGCGCGGCGGACGGCAAGATTGACGGCGAGACGGCGTTCCACCTCTACGACACCTACGGCTTCCCGATTGAGATGACCGTGGAACTGGCGAAGGAGCGCAATCTGACGGTGGATACCGCCGGATTTGAGGAAGCGTTCCGCAAGCATCAGGAGCTGAGCCATCAGGGCGCTGAGCAGAAGTTCAAGGGCGGTCTGGCGGACACGAGCGAGGAAACCGCGCGCCTGCACACCGCGACTCACCTGCTGCACGCGGCGCTGCGCAAGGTGCTCGGCGACGAAGTGGCGCAGAAGGGCTCGAACATCACGGCGGAACGTCTGCGTTTCGACTTTTCCTTCGGCCGCAAGGTGACCAAGGACGAACTGGCGCAGGTCGAAAAGATGGTCAATGAAGCGATTCAGGCGAAAGTGCCGGTTGTGTGCGAAGAGATGACCGTGCCGGAAGCGAAGGAGAAGGGCGCAATTGGCCTGTTCGAGTCCAAGTACGGCGAGAAGGTTCGCACCTACAAGATGGGCGATTACTCCTTTGAAATCTGCGGCGGCCCCCACGCGCAGAACACCGGCGATTTGGGCACGTTCAAGATTCAGAAGGAAGAATCCTCTTCCGCTGGCGTCCGCCGCATCAAGGCGGTTCTGATTCCCGACCAGAAATAAAGGACGGGGGAGACCCAAGGGGCTTTGCCCCTTGACCCCAGCAGGGCGCTGCCCTGCACCTGCGAAGGGTCTTCGACCCTCTCGACACCCTTTTCGCGATTGAGATGAGCGCATCTGCATACTGTATGCGCGTGTTGCTCCCAAAGATCTACGAACGAAAATGCACCCCTCTTTCGGTGATTTGCCGAAGGAGGGGTGCTTGCTATCAGAATCAGCAGAATCAGTAGTTTTCCGCCTTGACCATGAAGTAGCTCTGCGGATGCGCGCACACCGGGCAGATTTCCGGCGCTTTCTTGCCCACAACGATATGGCCGCAGTTTGCGCATTCCCAAATCACGTCGCCGTCCTTGGAGAACACGAGGTCATTTTCCACGTTCGCCAGCAGGCGGCGATAGCGTTCCTCATGCGCCTTCTCGATGGCGGCGACCATGCGGAATTTATGCGCAATCGCCGGGAAACCCTCGGCGTCCGCTTCCTCTGCCATGCGGACGTACATGTCTGTCCACTCGGCGTTCTCGCCCTCGGCTGCGTGCAGCAGGTTCGCTGCGGTATCCTTGATTTCGCCGCCCTCCAGCAGCTTGAACCACATTTTGGCGTGTTCCTTCTCGTTCGCCGCGGTTGCCTCGAAGAGTTCGGCAATCTGCACATAGCCGTCCTTGCGCGCCTTCGATGCGAAGTAGGTGTACTTATTGCGCGCCATAGATTCTCCCGCGAAGGCTTCCAGCAGGTTTTGTTCGGTTTTCGTGCCCTTAAGTTCCTTAGCCATGGTAAAAATCCTCCTAATCGTTGGTTTAACGTGCATTTTGCAGAAGTCTGCTGGAATCATTATACCACAAAATTGAGGGATTTGAAACAGGATTTTTGCCTCCGCAGAGGCGAAATCCCTGCGCTGCACGCGCATATAGTATGAAAGTAAAGTCAACGCAACTGCGAAAAGGGTCAAAAGTTAACATTGACGCGGCATGGAGTTCGTGGTATAATTCACAATGTATTCATATGCCAAGATAAAGGAGCAGTATGGATAAGAAGAACTATTGGGTCATTGCGCTGATGGTTGCACTTGCCATCGGGCTGCTGGCGGCGGTAACGCTGCTGCGTCCAAGCGGGGGTCAAAGCGGCGAAATCGTCGTGACGGTGGATGGCGCGGAGTACGCCCGTGTGCCGCTGGGGCAGAAGCAGACATTGACCGTCACGCAGGAGGACGGCAGCGTCAACGTGATTGAAATCAGCGAGCGCGGCGCGGTGATGGCGTCCTCTTCGTGCCATAATCAGCTGTGCGTCCAAATGGGCGAAGTGACGCTGGACAACTGGGAGACGCGCCCCAATCAGCAATTCATTATCTGTCTGCCCAATCGGGTAAGTGTGGAATTGGTGGTGAAGGAATGAAAAAAACAGTGGTGCTTTCGGGGCTGATGGCGTTGACGCTGCTGCTGGGCGGATGCGGTGCGCAGCAGGCAGGCGGCGAAACCCCGACGACACCCCCCGCCGCGGCCGCCACGGTTGACCCGGCAGAAAAAACAACGGGCGTGGGTTTCTACTTCGACACAGTTGTGACCATCACGCTCTACGGCGCGGACGACACCCTGATGGAGGACATCTGGGCGGCTTGCAAGCGCTACGAGAACATGCTCTCCAAAACGGTGGAGGGCAGCGACGTCAGCCGCATCAACAACGCGCAAGGGCAGACCGTGACCGTTGATGCGGAAACGTGGAACGTCCTCAGCGAAGCGAAGAAGCTCAACCGCATGACCGGCGGCGCGTTCGCCATCACGATTGCGCCCCTGACTGCGCAGTGGGACTTCACCGGCGGCACGAACCGCATGCCGACCGACGAGGAGCGACTTGCCGCCCTGCCGCTGGTGGACGACGAGCAGCTCACGCTGGGCGAGAACAACACGGTTACGCTGCCCGCTGGAATGCAAATTGACCTCGGCGGCATCGCCAAGGGCTACATTGCAGACCAAGTGGCGGCACTGGTGCGTGGGCGGTGCAGCGGCGCAATGCTGAATTTCGGCGGCAATGTCTACGCCGTCGGGACGAAGCCGGATGGATCGGCATACCGCGTTGGCGTACAGGATCCGGACGAGCCGAACAGCAGCAGCCCCACCGGCGTCATGTCCGTCACGAACAGCAGCAGTCCTATCGGCGTCGTTTCTGTCATCGACCGCAGCGTTGTGACCAGCGGCATCTACGAGCGCGGCTTTACCATCGACGGCGTGCGGTATCATCACATCCTGTCGCCATGGACGGGGCTGCCGTCCGATTCCGACTTGGCATCGGCAACCATCATTGCGGAAAGCTCCATGGACGCGGACGCACTGGCGACAGCGTGCATCGTCCTCGGCAGCGAGAAGGCGCTCCAGCTCACGCAGGAGAACGGATATCCCGCGCTGATGATTCTGCGCGACGGCACGGTGATGATGAACGACTTGATGAAGCAATGGGGCTACACGTCCCTGCGATGATACGCTATTTTCCGCTGGAAATAGTATCAGCTTTCAATTTCACTTTTTCATAGTTCTCAGGAGGAGGCAATAAACCATGAGTGAAACCAAGACAACTCGGAAACAGCTTCCGGCGTACCTGATTCTGGCGCTGATTGCGCTGGCGGCGGCGCTGCTGCTGGCGGTGACGAACGCCATCACGGCGGGTCCCATCAAGGCGCACGAGGAAGCGGCGCAGAACGCGGCGTTCCAGAGCGTCATGACGGCGGATTCCTTCAGCACCATGAGCATTCCGGATGGCTGCAATGTTACATCGCTGGTGGAAGCGAAGAAGGACGGCAAGACCATCGGCTACTGCGCGGTGTCCTCCGCCAAGGGCTACGGCGGCAATGTCGCTGTGACGCTGGGCGTTGATATGGATGGCAAAATCGTCGGCTGCCAGATTGGCGATACGAACTTTGCCGAGACGGACGGCTTCGGCGCACGTTGGAAAGAACCGGCTCGTGCGGAGGCGTTCATTGGCCTGAGCGCGTTCGGCGGCGACACCATCGAAGCGATTACCGGCGCGACCGTCACCTCCAAGGCGGTGCTGGCGGCGTCCAATGATGTGCTGAAGTGCATCAGCCATGTGCTGGGCAAGGACGTCGAAGGCGACGTGCTGGCGTTCGGCGTGAAGGAAGAAAAGCCCGTGCAGACGGTTGAGCTGACTGGCGACGTGCATCAGGGCAAGGCCGTTGGCTTTGGCAACGGCGAAGTGACCGCGCGCCTGACGCTGAATGACGACGGCACGATTGCGGCGCTGGTCATCGACGCTTCCACGCAGACGCCCGGCTTCGGCACGCGCTGCGCGGACGAAGAGTTCACGGCGCAGTTCATCGGCAAGAGCGGCCCGTTTACCCTGAATGAAAATGTGGACGGGCTGACCGGCGCGACCATCACCTCGACGGCGGCAGTGGAAGCTATCAACGCGGCGCTGACTTCGCCCGCGATGGCGGCGGAGGATCTCGAACCTGTGGCGACGGAAGCACCTGCTGCGACGGAAGCGCCCATGGTGCTGGAAAACGCGAAGACCGCGACGATTGCGGGCTTTGGCGGCGCGGACATCACGGTGCAGGTGACAGACGAGAACGGTGTGATTACGGCACTGGTGGTGGATGCGTCCAGCCAGACGCCGGGTCTGGGTCAGAAGTGCGCGGAAGAAGCGTTCACGAGCCAGTTCATCGGCAAGAGCGCGCCGCTGACGCTGGGTGAAGGCATTGACGCGGTGGCAAGCGCGACGATTACGTCTCAGGCGGTTGTAGACGCGGTGAACAGCCTGTATGCAACGGCTGAACCTGTGGAAGAGCCGACGGAAGCCCCTGCCGCGACGGAAGCGCCCGCGAAGGCGCTGTCCACGACGGTCAAGGGCTGGCACAAGGGCGTGGTCGTGACGGTGGAAGTTGACAAGAATCATGTCATCACGGCGCTGACGGTGGATGCTTCCGGCGAATTCTACGCGCTGGGCGGCAAGTGTGCCGACGAAGCGTTCACAAGCCAGTTCATCGGCAAGAGTGCGCCGCTGACGCTGGGTGTGGACATTGACGCGGTGACGGGCGCGACGCTGACCTCTCAGGCGGTTGTCGATGCAGTCAACCAGCTGGCGAAGTAATACATGAAGAACGGGCAGGACGCATTTTCACGTCCTGCCCGTTGCTTTATGTCTTAGGAAGCATGACTTCCGGGGACTAATGGTTTTCACTCCATACTGGTCATTGGCATGCTTCCAGAGGGCTTTCCGATCGCCCTCTGGACTCCTTCGGATGCTGATTGAGCTGTGTTGGAAGGTTTTTTAGTTTGTGTACTGGATGTTTTGCCCGCGTGTTTATTTTTTCGGTGTCAAACCCAGTTTTGCCGCGCATTCATCCATATCCAGCGTCGCAAAATAATCCTGTGCCGTCTCCGCGCGGCGAATCAGCTTATAGCCGCCCTCCTGCGTATACAGCACCTCTGCCGACCGCAGCCGCCCATTATAATTATACCCCATCGCATGACCGTGCGCACCGGTGTCATGAATCACCAGCAGGTCACCGATCTTGATTTCCGGCAGGGCGCGGTCGATGGCGAACTTGTCGTTATTTTCGCACAGGCTGCCCGTCACGTCGTACACATGGTCGTGCGGCAGGTTTTCCTTTCCGCAGACGGTGATGTGGTGGTATGCGCCGTACATCGCGGGGCGCATGAGGTTCGCGGCACAGGCATCCACGCCGATGTAGTCCTTGTAGGTGTGCTTCTCGTGAATCACGCGCGTGACAAGCCAGCCCATGTTGCCGGTCATCCAGCGGCCGAGTTCGGTTTTCAGCGCGACGCCGCCATTCGGGAAGATTTCCTCGTATACCTTGCGGACACCTTCGCCGACAGCGAGTACATCCGTCGCGGGCTGGTCGGGGCGGTAGGGGATGCCGATGCCGCCGGAGAGGTTGATGAACGCCAGCTCCAAGCCGGTTTCGGCGGCGAGGTCGCGGCCGCAGGTGAAGAGAATCTTCGCCAGCGCGGGGTAGTAGTTGTCGTCCGTGTTGTTGGAGGACAGGAACGCGTGCAGTCCGAAACGCTTTGCGCCAAGTTCTTTCAGGCGCTTCAAGCCCTCCTGCAATTGGGCATAGGTGAAGCCGTACTTCGCGTCGCCCGGATTGCCCATGATTTCATTGCCGATTTTGAAGTCTCCGCCGGGGTTATAGCGGCAGCAGATGGTTTCGGGAATGCCGCCGTGCTGACGGAGAATGTCAATATGGGTGATATCATCGAGGTTGACGAACGCGCCGAGACGGCGGGCATCGTCGAACTCATAGTAGGGCATGGCGTTGGCGGAGAACATGATGTCCCGCCCGGAGAATCCGCAGGCGTCCGCGAGCATCAATTCCGTGTCGCTGGAGCAGTCCACACCGCAGCCCTCCTCCTTCAAAATGCGGAGGATAGCGGGGTTCGGCAGGGCCTTGATGGCGAAATACTCCTCAAAATCTTCGCACCACGCAAACGCCTGTTTCAGCATGCGGGCATTGCGGCGGATTCCGGCTTCGTCGTAGAGGTGGAAGGGAGTCGGGTACTTGGCAGCGGCATTTTCAAACACCGCGTCAGAAAGCGAAAAATTCGGCATGGCAGTTCACTCCGATTAACTTATTGGATTCCGCGTCAATATAGCACAGAATGCGGGGGAATGCAAGTTTTTCTGCTGTACAGGTGAAGAAAAGGAAAAAATGCGGCTGGGAAAAATCAAATTCAGGTATGATTCCGGCGAAACCCCAGCAAAATACTCGATTTTTTCCGCGAACCCTTGTAATTTCGGGGGAATGCCGTTATAATGGTGCAATGCCCGGTATCATATTTTCTCGGGTGATACTACTTCCGGATTCGCCCGCGCCGTCTGCTTGCGCCTTTTTGATTCTGGAAATGGTATAGAATGGAGAAGGAGGAAACGATTCTATGGAAGAAGCAACGACTCGCAGTAATTTTGTCTGGGAGGCCGTCGAACAGGATTTGAAGGATGGTCGCTACACGCAAGTGCATACGCGGTTTCCTCCCGAACCCAACGGCTATATGCATATCGGCCATTGCAAGGCGCTGATTACGGACTTCCTGACGGCGGAGAAATTCGGCGGCAAGTGCAACCTGCGCTTTGACGATACGAACCCCGCGAAGGAAGACACCGAGTTTGTCGAAGCCATCAAGAACGATATTCACTGGCTGGGTTTTGACTGGACGGGCGGCCTGTATTACGCTTCTGATTATTACGACAAGTGCTACGAAATCGCGGAGGACTGGATTCGGCGCGGTTTGGCGTATGTGGACGAGCTGAACAAGGAGCAGATGCGCGAATACCGCGGCACGCTGACTAAACCCGGCAAGAATTCGCCGTGGCGCGACCGTCCCGCAGAAGAAAGCCTTGACCTGTTCCGCCGGATGCGCGCGGGCGAATTTGCCGAGGGGCAGTACACCCTGCGTGCCAAGATTGACATGGCGTCGCCCAACATCGTTATGCGCGACCCCACCATGTACCGCATCCTCTACAAGGAGCACTGGCGCACGGGCAAGAAGTGGTGCATTTACCCGATGTACGACTTCGCGCATCCGATTGGCGATGCGCTGGAGGGCATCAGCCACTCCCTCTGCTCGCTGGAATACGAAATTCACCGCCCGCTGTATGACTGGGTGGTGGAGCACAGCCAGTCCATGCTGCCGGCACGTCCTCGCCAGATTGAGTTCGCCCGCCTGAACATGACCCGCACCGTAATGAGCAAACGCAAGCTGCGCGCGCTGGTCATGGGCGGCTACGTCAAAGGCTGGGATGACCCGCGTATGCCCACGCTGTCGGGTCTGCGCCGCCGCGGCTGCACTGCCGCTGCGATTCGTGATTTCGTCAGCCGCATCGGCTTGAGCAAGGCGGATTCCACCGTGGATACCGCGCTGCTGGATGCCTGCATCCGCGACGATTTGGGTGAAAAAGCGGCGCGCGTGATGGCGGTGCTGCACCCGCTCAAGGTGGTGCTGACGAACTGGGATGATGGCAAGACGCTCACGCTGACGGTCGAAAATCACCCGAAGCACCCCGAAATGGGCAGCCACACAGTCACGTTCGGCAAAGAACTGTACATCGAGCAGGACGACTTCATGGAAGTGCCTGCGAAGAAATTCCAGCGCATGTACCCCGGCTTCGAGGTGCGCCTGAACGGGGCGTACATCGTCAAGTGCGAGGGCTGCAAGAAGGACGAGAACGGCAACGTCACCGAAGTGTACTGCACGGTGGACATGGACAGCCTGTCCGGCAGCGAGGGCGCTGACCGCAAGATTAAGGGCAAGACGCTGCATTGGGTGAGCGCGGCGGACGCTGTGCCGTTCGAGGCGCGCCTCTACGATCCGTTGCTGGCGGATGACAGTGCGCTGGAGGACGAAGCCGAACCGACCGCCGAGGATGCGGTGGATGCGGAAGAAACCGAAGAGGCAGAGGAAGCGGACGCGAATCTGTCCCGCGCGGATTATGACTTCCTGAAGAAGCTGAATCAGCATAGCCTGACGGTGGTGCGCGGCGTGATTGAGCCGTATGCGAAGGAATGCGCGCCGGGAACGGCATTGCAGTTCCTGCGCACGGGCTATTTCTGCAAGGATCCGGATTCCACGGCGGAACTGCCGGTGTTCAACCGCACGGTTGGGCTGCGGGATGCCTTTGCGAAGGCGGCTAAGTAATTTCTAAGTAGGTAGAATTGCTTTTCTGCGGAAAAGGGCTTTTGTGAAGCAGGAGGTTCGCCTCTGCGGGAGCGAAATCCCCGCATAAACACGCGGACACAGCATGAAAGTGCGCTCAATCCAATCGCGAAAAAGGGTCAAGGGAGGAACTCCCTTGCAGGGTGCAGGGACAGCGTCCCTGCTGGGG
>ENA-OUOW01002015-OUOW01002015.1-human-gut-metagenome-genome-assembly--contig:-NODE-2015-length-12276-cov-2.974634_pt1 | contig 12276 bp, 5 predicted proteins | sample MGYA00237938_ERZ548769 | MGnify/ENA primary metagenome ERZ548769 (study PRJEB26490, sample SAMN05356870) | human gut metagenome | biome: terrestrial biome; feature: human-associated habitat; material... | reverse complement strand
AAATCAAGTCTGTTCAAACCGAATTTGAATGCATGACGGCAGTAGGGATGTCGCCGTCTCTTCCGTACCAGGCAATGGTTACTTTCGATCAAAATGAATCGCAGCCAGTTCATATCAATTGGGATTCCGTCAATCCCGATTCGTACGCTCAACCAGGTACTTTTGTTGTTAAGGGCAGGCTCGATGGGCTTGACCGGCGCGAAGTTACTTGTACGGTTGCAGTGAAGGATGCCAAAGATTATTTTGACCTGGACTCGTTGACGTACGAACGTGTTGTTGGTGATGAATCGCCCCTTGACTCTGACGTGCACCTTAAGGTGACTCGACCGGATGGCGAGTACTGGTATAACTACCCTGTGAAATGGGACAATGCTGACGCCTCTCGATTCCAGACGGCTGGCACTTATGAAGTTGCCGGTACTATCGGGGACTGCGGTGTTTCTTCTCTTGCTGGTCTAGAGGTTAAGGCGACGGTCGTCGTTAAAGAGGTTGCCTCTATCGCTCAAGTTGCACCCATTGATACGCCAGTTGGCATCCGTCCTACAACGGGCTCAAGTGCCGGCTCCCTTCCATATTCCGTAAAGGTGACTTTCACCGACGGGTCTACGGTCCAGGGTGGCGTTACTTGGGATACGATCCTGGATTCCATGGTTGCTCAGGAGGGTTCCTTTACCCTCGGAGGTTCAATCAGCTATAGCCGAAGCAATCCTGGTTCTCCGTCTATGCCGGTCTCGCTGGGCAGCGCCCATCGCGCCTCTATTAAGGTTAACGTTCGCGCCCTGCAGATGCCATCTGCGACTTCGGTAAGTACGCTCATTGGCGCGCAAATTCATATGCCGTATACCATTGAAGCAACGATGTGGAACGGTTCTCGTGGCAGCTATTCCGTCCAATGGCCTGCTATCAGCCAGAACACGTTGAACAAGCTGGGCCAGTCGACTATTACGGGTTATTTCTTGGGTTCGAATATTCCGGTAACAGCGACTATTAATGTTTGCGACCTTGCTGATGATGATCTGGGTAGAATCGCCTTCGTTCCTGGTGTCGGCCTCGTTAATTCTTACGGATCGAACCAGTTTTTGCTGTCGGACGGAAACTACTACAGCCTTTGGGGGGCTGGAGACTCCCTTTATACATGGGATGAGATTCCGCAGGACCTCAAAAACGGCAAACCGGGCGACTATGAGATAACCGGAACAATTACCGGCACGCTTGCAAGGGTTCGTGCGACCGCTACGTGTGGAGAGGTCAAGGGCATCAATCACTACAGTGAGGCTGGTCCGGCCCTCGTGCAGTCTTATGAAGACACGTATGTCATCTACCCTGGAGAGCAAATCAGTCTTGATAATACAACCGTCGATGGCATATTAAAGGATGGGACCAAGTTCTCCGGCCTAAAGATTAATTGGGATGAGTATGATAGTCATCCTTCGGAGAACTGCACCATTACTGGCAAAGTCGCGGGAACGAACATCCCGGCAACGATCCATGTGATCGTGACAGATAAGTGGAAGGCGGAGCTTGATACCATTAAGGTTCTTAAAGGACATGATGGTTCAGAGCTGCTTCCGACTAGTGTCTACCTGGTGAGCCCTGATGTCGAAGACCATCCAAGCTATCACTCCAAGTACGCTTCCGTGACATGGAACACAGAGGGGTTTGACTGGAGCCAAGGCGGAATCGTTTCGGGCACTGCTCAGCTGTCTTACTATACGGGCAGCAATAGCAGTGTTGTGGATATTCCCGTAACTGCAAATGTTCAGGTTGTGAATAGGGCGACATCCGTTCAGGGCGGAACGGTGTGGACCGTGCCTGGCACTGAGCCTGCTTTGCCGCGCTCTCTTGAAGTCGTGTACGATAGCGACATGTCTGCTGGCCCGCAGCGCGAGAATGTCACGTGGAATGAAATTTCCCCCGATGCATATGCTAAGGATGGTTCGTTTAAGGTCAAGGGTAAGCTTTCGGGTGGTGCGGAAGCAGCGGTTACCGTTGATGTTTGCTCTATTACGTCCATGAGTGTTCCCGAGCGCATTACTACTGTCAGTGGAGTCATACCAGAGCTGCCGTGGGATATTAAGGTGACCACGAGCGACAACAATGTGAGAGACGCTTGGATTCAGTGGGACGAGGTCCGTGCTCAGAGTTATACCGGAGAGCCGGGTAAGGTTTCGACGGTTACCGGTAAGGTATATGCCTACGGCCTTGATCGATACAGTGATAGCGCCTACACCGGTGTCACCGTCCAGACTAAGATCGTGATTGCTGCTGTCGAGAAAGCGTTTGATAACGGTGAGACTGCCGTAACCACCAAGGCCGGTACCGTTCCGGCGATGCCGTCCGTGATGGCGGTTGAGCTGAGCGACGGCTCCGTTTCGATTGCGCCCGAACTGTACGAGAACCCCGGTACCTTCTATGTGACTGGTCACGTTCTCGGCTTTGATGCTGCGGCTGTTATGGCGCTTGTTGACGATGAAGGCCAAAAGGTCGGCGTAGATGAGAACGGCGTCGTGACCGCGAAAGTTACGGTTGCCGACGAGAAGGCTCAAAAGGTTGCGCTGCAGCCAGAAGTCGTTGTGGTTAACACTACCGTTGGGTCGACGCTGGAGCTGCCTGATCAGGCGACCGTGAAATTCTCCGATGGTTCATATCGTATGACGCAAAGCGATGCTGGCGGCATCGAAATCGAAGAGTGGGCCGACACCGACGGCCTCGACATCAAGAAGCCCCTTGCCAAGACCGGCACCTATAAGCTCGTCGGCAAGCTCAAGGGCATCGACAACGTTAACGCTATCGTGTACGTCAACGTTCGCGAGGCGCCGCGGACCATCACCAAGCTCGAGGCCAAGTCGTTTAGCGTGGCCAGGGGCACGTCCAAGCAGGACCTGTATCAGCAGATGCCCAAGCAGGTTGTGGCGACGTATTCCGACGGATCGACCGATCTGCTCGACATTGACGTGTGGGACCTGTCCAACGTCACAGATGAGGTGCTCAACGGAACCAGCACGGTGCAGATTACGGGTACGGTGAAGGTGACTGGCGCCAAGGTGACCTGCAATGTGACTGTGGTGGACCAGGATGCCGAGACGCCCGACCACGTTGAGTCAATTCCCGACATTCAGATTGCGGACAATGCCAAGGTCGCGGATCTGATGGACAAGCTTCCGTCCAAGGTGACGGTAGTCATGAAGGACGGCAAGACTAAGAACGAGACGCCCGTTAAGTGGTCTCAGGTCGATAGCCTGGGTCGCGCCGGCAACGAGTTTGAGGTCACGGGCCTGACGGACAACGGCATGACCGTGACGGTCAAGGTCAAGGTGACCGCGCATATCGTGAGCCTGGATCCTGCCAAGGGCATTGAGGTCGAGCGCGACACCAAGGCCGCGGATGCGCGTACCAAGCTGCCCGCGACCGTAACTGCGGGTTACTCCGACGGCTCTAAGTCCGCGGTCGATGTGACGTGGAACACCGAGGACCTGGGCGACGAAGACTTTGCCAAGGAGGGCAAGGTCACGGTTAAGGGCACGGTCACCGGCACGGACCAGAAGGCGGAGTGCACCATTAAGGTCGTCAAGCCGCTGCGCGAGATTCCCGACCATCTGGCCGGTACCGTTGACGTCGTGACGGTCGATGACGGCGTGAAGCCCGAGGCTGTTGTGGCTGCGCTGCCCACTACCGTGAAGGTCGCCATGAAGGATGGCTCCGAGGTCGATTCAAAGATTGATTGGACCGCTCCCAAGGAGGCCCTCACCATTAAGCAGGACGGCACGAGCGTTATCGTCACGGGTAAGACCGTGGTCGGCAACTTTGATGTCAAGGCTACGATCAATCTGAAGCCGGTTGTTGAGAGCGTCGTTGGCGTCCAGCTTTCGGTTGCCCGCAATACGGCTGCCGACGACATCGCGCTGCCTGCCCAGGTGACCCTCAACATGTCCGACGGCTCAAAGAAGACTGCTGCCGTCACCTGGGATAAGGCCCCGCTCACGACGGATGCCCTGGGCAAGCTGGGAGACATTGCGCTTGAGGGCACGGTCGAGGGCACGTCCGTCAAGGCCGCATGCACGGTGACGGTTGTAAAGAGCGATGCCGAGATTCCGGCGTACGTTGAGCCTGTCGCGGGCGTTAGCGTTCCCGAGAACTCGTCCGTCGATGTCGTGCGAGATGCGCTCAAGGGCGTGAAGGCCACCGTTCGCATGAAGGACGGCAAGACGACGGCGGAGTCTGAGATTACGTGGACCGAGGTCCCTGCCGCCGCTGCAACCTTTGGCAACACCGTTGTCGCCAAGGGCGTAACGGTGAACGGCAACCTGCCGGTCGAGGTCGTCGTTACCTCCACGACGACGATCAATAAGGTAGCCGAGGCGCCGCAGATTACGGTCGAGCGCGATGCGAAGGCCGCTACGGTAACGGATCAGCTGTCTAAGACCGTTAGCGTGACCTATACCGACGGCCATACGGACACGGCTGCGGTCACATGGAATACGGACGGGCTCGACAAGCAGCTTGCCGTCGTTGGCGAGCACACGATCGAGGGCTCCGTTAAGGGCACGACGCTCAAGGCGGCCTGCAAGCTGGTCGTCGAGACGCCGGCAAGCGAGATTCCCGTGAGGCCTGCGACGTTCGCTCCCGTTGAGGTGTTTGAGGCAAGCTCTGCCGCCGATGTGCTGAAGGCGCTGCCCAAGAAGGTTTCCGTGATGATGAAGGACGACAGTCAGGAGGACTACGACGTCGATTGGGAGAATGTTCCCGCACTGGATTGGGGTGCCGATGATGTGACCGTGGGCGGTAAGGTTCGCGGTACGGAGCTTACAGTCAGCTGCATGGTACGCGTTAAGCCGCGCCCGGCGGCCAAGGGCCTCGTTATCGTTGACCAAAACGGCAAGGCCACGACTGCCGAAACCGTGCTCAAGGTAGAGCGCGGCAAGGAAATTGACCTTGCTGCCGCGGCGAGCAATGCGGCCGATGGCGCTCTGCTGCGTGGTGCCGTGACGTGGGTCTCGTCCGACCCGACGATCGCTACGGTCGAGAACGGTAAGGTCAAGGCCCTCAAGAACGGAACCGTCGTCATTACCGCGACGATGCCCGTTGACGGTGACGCTGCGGCGATTGCGACGCTTGCCGAGGATGACGCTGCGGAGACGCCGGCGCCTCAGCAGCTCACTGCTTCGGTGACCGTCGAGGTTGTTGAGCCTGTTGTTGTACAGGAACCGACAGGCGGCAAGGATAACGGTGCCAAGCCCGATGCCAAGGATCCTTCGGGCAAGAAGAATGGCAAGAAGGCCGCTAAGGGAAGCCTGGCCGAGACGGGCGACAACACTGCCGTGGCCGTCGCAGCGCTTGGCGGAACCGGCCTGCTGGCGCTGATTGCCGCAGCGATTGAAAAACTGCGCCATCGCGCGGAGTAAGGCTGCGAGCTTAGAGCTTTAGGACTCTAGGACACAAGAAGGCCTCCCGTTTCTCTTCGGGGAATCGGGAGGCCTTTCGTTTGACCGTAGGGCAGCCAATTTGGGACGGGCTTTGTCTTGAGTGGACTGCTCGCCACGAAATGGGCCTATCTACTACGTATTACCGACTACCCTCGACCACACGAAACATCGCGAAATTAAAACCGCAGGTAGATGGCTTATCGATTTTCAAAAAAGACCCGCATGGTCGACCCATGCGGGTTAAACGTAGTAGATAGCCCGTTTTCGTGGCGCATCTCTAGACTGTCAAATTGGCCGACTTAGCCCCATGGCAGTTGCGGTGAAATAGTTCCTGGATTATGCCTCTGTGGGCCAATCGGGGGACTATTCCACCGCAACTTTTTGAGGGGCTATTGGGAAGGGGCTAGTCTAGGCGGACTGGGTCGTGGGGGTAGGCGTTGAGAATCTCGACGCCGGACTCGGTGACCAGGGCAAGGTCTTCGATGCGGACGCCGGTGCGGCCGGGGAGGTAGATGCCCGGCTCGATAGAGAACGTCATGCCCGGCTCTACGACCTGCTCGTTGACGAGCGAAACGTCGCCCGGTTCGTGGTCCTGCAGGCCGATTGAGTGGCCCAAGCGATGCGTGAAGTACTTGCCGTAGCCCGCATCCTCAATCACGTCGCGCGCGGCGCGGTCCAGGTCGCACATGCGCACGCCCGGTGCGATGAGCGCCTCGGCGGCCTCGTTGGCGCGGCGCACAATGTCGTAGATGTGTGCCGTCTCCTCGTCCGGCTCGCCCCAAAAGAATGTGCGCGTCATGTCCGAGCAGTAGTTGCGACGACGCCCGCCAATGTCGAACAGCACCACGTTGCCGCGCTTGAGTACGGTGTCGTCGGGCTCGTGATGCGGGTCGCCGGCGTTGGCGCCAAAGCTCACGATGGGCGGAAAGCTAAAGCCCTCGCAGTTGTGCTTGCGGTACAGGCCGAGCATCTGGTCGGCAATTTCGCGCTCCGTCACGCCCTCGTGAACGAGCTTGATAGCGTCGGCCATCACGGCGTCGTTAGCGGCCGAGGACGCGCGCATGAGCTCCTGCTCGGCCTCATCCTTGTGGGTGCGTGCGGCGGTGACGGCAAAGTCGCCCAGGAAGAACTCGCTCGCGGCGTGACGATCCATAAGGGGCATCAAAAAGCCGGAGCGCATAACGGTATCGATGCCGAGGGGCTTGGCGGGATTGACCTCGCGTGCGGTGGCGTCGGTCACGACGTCGGTGTCGTTGTGATACGCGACGCGGGCATTGTCATACTCGGGCAGCTGATGTAGCGCGTTGACCAAGATCACGGGCTCGCTGTCGCGCGCGAGCAGCACGCCACAAAAACGCTCGAACATATCGGCATAAAAGCCGGTCAGATAGTAGATCGACCACGGGTCGTTTACAAGCAGCTGCGCGCCGGGGTGCTGAGCCTCGAGCGCATCGAGCACGCGCGCCACACGCTGGTCATCGACATGTGCCATGAAACATCCTTTCGCTAGGGTGCCACCATGGTATCCCATGCCCAGCAGATAGGGACGTTTCTTTTATGCCGGCACTTCGGGACACTTCTTGGCATGGCCAGCCTAGCGAACATTCGGGCAAAAGTAGTCATAAGAGACCCGTCCCAAATGGGCTGCTTTCAAAACTATGGCGGATTACGGGGCTGAACCTGTATTACTTGACCATGGGAAAAATCGCGAAATTAAAACCGCAGGTAGACGGCTTATCAAAAATCGAAAATTGCCGGTATGGATGGGGGTCTCCGAATCAGCCCCGTAATCCGGCATAGTTTTGAAATGGCACTAAAGTAGGCACAAGCTAAATACCAATTCCAAGGATAGTTGCGGTGGAATAGTTCCTGGATGCCGGGGTTTTGGCGGAAATCAGGAACTATTTCACCGCAATTGAGGAGGGGCGAGGTGGATGGCGGGGTAGCTAAAGAGCTCCATCCCAAATGAGCTACCTAGGCTGGGTCGATGTCCATGCTGGCTATGAGGTCGGTACCGGTGTCTAGGAGGTTGGGGAGGACTTCATCGCTCATGCGGATGGGGGCGTCGACGACCAGGCCGCGAATGAGGTCCATGGCTTGGGCATGGAGTGACAGCGGGATGGCTTCGGCCGTGCGCACGGGTAGCAGCGCCTCGTCGCCGCCGGATACGGCTACGGTGGTGGTGAGCACGCGCATGGGGCAGGTGAGCTCCTGATGCGCGAACTTATCGCCGCGCGGGCAGCTGTTGCCGGCCACGGAGCGCACCTCTACCACGGCACCGTCTGCGTCGCGCTCCACCTCCACGGTCAGGAGGCATTCGGAGGGGCAGGTGGTGCAGTTGAACTGCAGCGTTTCGATCGCGTTTATGCTCATGGCCTTACGCCTCCTCAATGGGATCGACGGACAGGACAATCTCGCTGGCGCCTAGGTCGAGTGCGCGTTGAATCACCTTTGCCGGTAGCGGGAAGCTTTCCATGACGCTCGGTTTAAACGGGCGGACCTTGCCCGCAAACAGTTCCTCGTCACCTGTCAGAATGCGCACCCGGGCGGCGTCGATCGGTCGGCGTACGCGGAAGTTGAGCTTGGTGAGCCCGACGGTCGTAATGCGGCCCGGCAGTGCGTAGCCTGCGATGCCGGCGGGGGAGACCGTGAGCTGGCAACCCGCGTCCGCAGCTTCCGCATCGGCAACCGTGCCGCTCCCCAGCGCCCACGCCGCCGCAGCCGCACCGGCACGCTCGGACTCGGTCGTCACATTGTCGGCCAGATCGTGCACGTGCAGCACGTTGCCGCAGGCAAATATGCCCGGCACGCCCGTCTGCAGACTCTGGTCAACCACGGCGCCGCGCGTGCGTGGGTCCAGCTCCACGCCCGCGGCAACCGAAAGCTCGTTCTCGGGAATCAGGCCCACCGAAAGCAGTAGCGTGTCGCACGGAACAACGCGCTCGGTCCCCGGAATGGGTGCCAGGTGCTCGTCGACCTGACTCACCTCGACCGCCTCCACGCGGTCGCGACCGATCACGCGCGTCACGGTGGTGGACAGGTGCAGCGGAATGCCAAAATCGTCCAGGCAGTTCTTGACGTTGCGGCGCAGGCCGTTGGCGTACGGCATGAGCTCATACACGCCCTCGACCGAAATCCCCTCGAGCGTGCAGCGGCGCGCCATGATGAGCCCAATGTCGCCCGAGCCCAAAATGACGGCGCGCGAGCCGGGTTTGAGGTTCTCGATATTGATGTATCGCTGCGCCAGACCGGCCGTAAACACGCCGGCAGGTCGGCTGCCGGGAATCTTGATCTCGCTGCGGGTGCGCTCGCGGCAACCCATGGCAAGGACGACCGCACGCCCAGTGAGCTGCAGCATACCGGCGGGGCTCATGAGCGTGACGGTGTGGACCGCGGCGTCTTCCGTGGACTCGCCCGAATCAATCCCAAGCACCATGCTGTCCAAGAACAGCACGATGTCGGTCGCGCACACCTGGTCGATAAAGCGCTGCGCATACTCGGGGCCGGTGAGCTCCTGCTTAAAGTGCGACAACCCAAAGCCGGGGTGAATGCACTGGCGCAGGATGCCGCCCAAGTGTTGCTCGCGCTCCACGATAGCCACGCGCACGCCGGCCTTATGCGCGGCAAGTGCGGCAGCCATGCCGGCAGGTCCGCCGCCGATAACGACCACGTCGAACGCCTGTGTTGGCACTGCCTCGTCGGCGCCGTCCGCCGCGATCGTGGCATTCACTTCAAAGCTCGCCATCCTAGCGCACCCCCTTCAAAGGTCCCTCAACGAGCCACGAGCCAGTGTCCTCCAGCAGCACCTCGCTGGGGTCGCAGCCCAGCTCTCGGGCCAGAATCGCCACCACGCGGCTCTGGCAAAAGCCGCTCTGGCAGCGGCCCATGCCCGCGCGGCAGCGGCGCTTGACACCCTCGACCGAAACCGCACCCGGGCGGCGTCGAATCGCGGCCACAATTTCGGCCTCGGGTACAGTCTCGCAGCGGCAGACGATCTGCCCCCATGCAGGGTCGGACTCAATGAGCTCTTCCTTGCGTGCAAGCGGTGCACGGTCAAAGTCGTCCGGCGCGCGGCGTATCGAGTCCCAATCGTCCCGTTCGCGCAGGGCCACGCCGGCATCGCGCAGCGCCTGCTCCATGCGCTCGGCAATGGCCGGCGCGCTTGCCACGCCCGGCGACTGAATACCTGCCGCCTGGAACAGCCCTGGCACCACGGCGGACTGCCCAATAAAAAAGTCGTTCGTTCCCTTAATGACCGGGCGACCGCCGGCAAACGCGCGCACCACGCGACGCGTGTCTAGATCGGGCACCAGCTTGCGCGCGCCGCTCAGCAGCGCATCGACATCGCTCGCATAGGTTTGCGTGTCGCCGGGCTCGCGCACGGCGGCGGTCGCGGTGATCACGGTGTTGCCGTGCACGGTGCCCGTGACGATAACGCCTTTGGACACCGGCGTGGGAACGGGATAGAGTGGCATGAGCGCGCGTGGTTCCTTGTCCAGTACCACAATGTTGCCCTGGCGCCAGACCATCTGGAAGTCCTCGGCGCCCGCCATATGCGAGATGTCCGCGGCGCCGTTGCCCGCGGCGTTGATCAGGTAACGGCAACGCACGTCGCCGGCGGGCGTCGTCAGCGTAAAGTGCGCAGCCCCGTCTGCAGCCTCGCCGCCAGCAACCTCAATCGCTTTCACCGGCGCGGACCGCATAAACGTCACCCCGTTGGCAACGGCGTTCTCCAGCGCGGCGATGGCCACTTCAAACGGGTCGACGTAACCAGTCGAAGGGCACCACAACGCGCACGTGGCCTGGGCACTCGCGCGCAGCTCCAGCTCGTGGATGCGCTCGGGGCCGATAATCGACAGCTCTGGCACGCCGTTTGCCAGCCCATTGCTGCGCAGCTTCTCCAGGTGCGCCTGGTCTTCGTCGTTGAAGCCCAGCACCATCGACCCGGTGCGGCGGAACAAAAAGCCTAGCTCCTGGGCCCACGTGCCATATAGCTCGCAACCACGGGCGTTGACCTGCGCCTTTACGGTGCCCGGCGCCGGATCGTAGCCGGCGTGCACCAGACCGCCGTTGGCCTTCGACGCGCCCAGGGCGATGTCGTTGGCCGCTTCGACCACGCAAATGGACAGGTCATAGCGCGCGAGCTGCCGCGCGATGGCCCACCCGGTGATGCCCGCGCCTACAATTGCGATATCAAACATTTCTGCCACGGTGCCTCCCAGACAAGTTGACAGGCTGTCAATAGGACTATCCTACGGTCTGCACGCCCCCAGCGCAGCGGCAATGCGGCGAACAGCCCCGCTGCATCCGCCAACGGCAGGCGAGGGGAGACTCAGGACCATCGGTGACCTCGTCTGCCGTCCCTGGTGTCAGAGGTTTGTCTCGTTCTGTAACAGTAAGCAGAAGAACTGGGTTCCAGATGTTACAGATCGAGACGTTTGCCAGGCGGGCCCTCCGTTTGTCTTGATTTGTAACAGTAAGAGGAGAAAATCGGTCCTATGTGTTACAGATTGAGATTTAAAGTCAGGGAGAGATTCTTCTGTCTCGATCTGTAACATCTGGGGACCGTTTTGGGGTCTAGATGTTACAGATTTAGATGAACCTATCAGTCAATTTTGAATGTCTAAATCTGTAACAGTTAGACCTGCTTTTGCCGAGTTGCTGTTACAGATTGAGATATTGAGATTGGACGTTTTCCTTTGTCTTGATCTGTAACAGATAGAAGGGTTTCTGGCCCCTAGTTGTTACAGATTGAGATATTTAACGGAGGGCTCACCGTTCATCTTGATCTGTAACAGTAAGGACTGATTTTGGAGTCAAGATGTTACAGATCGAGATTTAAGTCGGGGAGAGAATGGTTTGTCTAATTCTGAAACACCTAGGCCCGAATTTGCCGAGTAACTGTTACAGATTGAGATGTTTGTGTCCGCACCAGCCCCGTACCCAGCCGTGGTCCCATATAAACAAACCCCGTGGTAAACTTGACCGGACTGTAATTATTCCGAAAGGTACACCTCAATGTCCAAATACATCAACGAGCTCATGTCGCCGCAGCTTATGGGCGTCATCTATGCCTTCGTGGGCTTTATCATCGCCCTGTATGTGCTGTCGGTCGTCTATGTGTTCATCGACGCCCGCCGCCGCGGCGCCAGCGCCTACGTGGCATGGGGCATCATTGCCCTCATCCCGTTTGTGGGCCTCATCGCCTACCTGGTCCTGCGCCCGCATTCCTACGCGGCCGACCGCGAGGAGCAGGAGCTGGACATGGCCCTGCGCGAGCGCCAACTTGCCCAGTACGGCACCTGCCCGCAGTGCGGCGCCCCCATCGAGAAGGACTTTGTGGTCTGCCCCGTGTGCGACACCCAGGTTCGCAACGTCTGCCCCAGCTGCCATCGCCCGCTCGACGCGCACTGGAAGGTCTGCCCCTACTGCCGAACTCGCATCCAGTAACGCATCCATCGCCGGGCCGGCCGCAGGCCACGGGCACCGCGCGTCCCGCGCAAGCCGCGCGCGCCCCGCAGCCCCGCCCCCACACGATGAAGCATGCGTAGAAAATCGCCCGCCGTGCCATTAAGGTGCGGCGGGCGCTTGTATACCAAGGCAACCTGCCTATAATGATGCAAGTCAAAAACGCCGAGCGCATCGCACGCACTTGCATCAGGCATCCGAGAGGAGAAAACATACCCATGAAGGCACTCTACAATGACGGTTCGGTGGCCGAGCTCCCGCAGGACGAGGTCACGCACGTCATCCGCCACTCCGCCGCGCACATCATGGCGCAGGCCATCAAGCGTCTCTATCCCGAAGCCGACTTTGCCTACGGTCCCGCGACCGACAACGGCTTCTACTACGA
>ENA-OUOW01002007-OUOW01002007.1-human-gut-metagenome-genome-assembly--contig:-NODE-2007-length-12303-cov-8.646555_pt1 | contig 12303 bp, 17 predicted proteins | sample MGYA00237938_ERZ548769 | MGnify/ENA primary metagenome ERZ548769 (study PRJEB26490, sample SAMN05356870) | human gut metagenome | biome: terrestrial biome; feature: human-associated habitat; material... | reverse complement strand
TTCTTGAAGAGGAACTCGTTTATGATTGTGATAGATTTCTACTAAAAGCATTTCTTTTTTGCAATGAGGACAATACAAGGGATCGTAACCAAAAGATAACAGGATGACAACGCTGATCGACTATACATCAAAAGTGAAGAACTTGGCTTTGTTGGCAGTAGTCTACCAGAATTTTTCATTACAGTGTTTTGCTAAAGGAATCCGATGGAGCTATACCCTGGATTTTTCTGTATTCTCTGGGTGACATTTTGACTATAGACTGAAAAGCGCTTGAAAATTTTCCCTGGGTTTGGTAGCCTACCTGGGAAGCAATATCCGCGATAGTGTCATTTGTTTCCCGTAATAATTTCATAGCCTGACGCACTCGAAATTCCTTCATATAGGTGGCGATAGGCTGGCCGTAGACTGCCTTGAATATCTCCTTTAGAGTGGAGGTATTTATCAAATACTGTTTGGAAAGTTCTGCGATCGTAAATCGTTGATCCAAGTGCTCTGTCAACTGTTGATGAATTTCTTTTATCAATTCGGTTTGCTGGGAGAAGTATTGAGTCAATTCTTTATGCTCCGATTTCATGTTGCTCAAATAAATCAAAATTTCCAGCACCTTCAATTTCAAGAGGGAAATTCGAACGGATACAGGAGCAGAAAAGAGTGGGGCAAAAATGTGCTCTAAATCGGAACAGGACGGGATTGCGGATGGTTTTCCGGAGCAAAATCGATCCCGTAACTGGTCTGCCTCCACACCGGCATTCTTTAAAACTTCCGGGCAAATGGAAGAGAGCTGTTTCAGATCCACGGAAATGGAAATTCCCTCTGAATATCCTAGGGGAAACATCATGGCGGAATCCGCGCAGCAGGCCATACTGTGTGCTGTCACATCACCTCTACCTAAATAGACGGCAGTACCGTCTTGCATATTCCAACCCACGCGACCACTGCAACAATAGTAAATTTCTAAAACAGAATCCGAAGCATCATGCTGAAACTTGATCTCTGAAGCAAGAAAAACATTGAAGGATACCTCTATTCCAGGAAAAGTTTCATATGCCTCCATAACCCCTTTTCCAGCGGTAACCGCTCGAAACTGTTCTCCAAAGAGTGTGGTACCCGTTCCGCCAGCCCGGCAATGCTTCAAGGCGAGGGTGCCGTTTGGAATCTTTTGAAATTTTTGAGCGATAACTTTGGATTCTTCTTTTTTCATGGCGTTCCTTTTTGTTTTTCTACTTGCGACGGACAGGCGATTTTTACAAGCCACTCAATCATGTGATGGAAATTTCGGGCCTGCTCGGTATCGGCCGCTTTATAATAGACCTCTTTTCCGTCCCGGCGGCTAACGATCAGACCTGCTGATTTCAACTGCTTGAGATGGTGAGAAACTGCAGGACTGCTCATATTTACCATGGCTGAAAGATTGATAACACATTCCTCACAGTGGCAAAGCAACCAAAAAATGCGAATACGGCTGCCATCCCCCAGCTGCTTGAAAATATCAGCTACGGTTTGAAAGTTTTCTACGCTGGGCATATGTTCCAGTTCCTGCTCGATAGTTTGTCCGTGGTCGTGTGGTAAGGGGTTCTGAATCATTTAGCACTCCTCCTTAAAGTCTATCTTACCATAGGCTGAAGGAAAAAGAAACTTTACTTCTGAAATATTTCTGGTTCAGGACCAGCGTCATGGGTGTAATCCAAGATACGGACACCATCACCTATCTCTTTCTGCACCAGCTCCCGCATACGTTTGGCAAAAGGACAGGGGTAACCAATGGGAGTCATGTGATATTGTTCCAGCACATCTTTCAACGTGATTCCTTGCATTCTTTGTTCCGCTGTTTTTTGAATGTCCAAGTAAAAATCCCGCAGCACCAGTTGAATATTTACACCCACGCCACAGGCAGGATTGGTGTGGATGTCCTGATGGAGCAGGGGCTTGTTGCCCTCTACTGCCCGATAGGCATCCAGTAGAGTGATTTTCTCCGGCTCACGAGCCAGAGCAGGTCGGGGATGTCCCTTCACGCTGACCAGCAGTCCTCCCTTCCGCAGGGCGGACATGAGCTGGCGCACATAGGCAGGATTCGTCTGAATGCTCTCTGCCAGCTTGTTACTGGTCAGGTCGCAGTTTGGGTACAGAGCGATAAAAGCCAGAATATGAACAGCATCGCTAAGGCGGGTAGAATATTTCATAGCCTGATCTCCTTTTTTGCTTTGATGTTATTTTTATTATAACAACATATTGACAGTGACGCAAGAGGATGCTAAAATAATTTGAAGTAAGAATAAAAATAACACCCACTTGAAAGGAATGGTGACAATGAACTTCTATGATGATCTGGTCATGCAGACCCAGATGAATTATTCCAGGCACTATCATATCTATGCTTCCGGCGGTACGCCTTATCAGCTGACTGACAAAAAGCCGCTGCCGTATAGCGAACAGATCCATCGTTTGGTACAGGAGGTAAAGGAAGCTGACTGTGTGGTAGTGGGCGGGGCCTCCGGCCTGTCCGCTGCCGGTGGTGGAGATTTTTACTACGAGGACAACGACTCTTACCGCAAATACTTCCGCCCTTTTGCCGAGAAGTACCACTTCAAAGGTGCTTTTGCAGGGATGATGCACCCCTGGAAGACAAGGGAAGAGTATTGGGGGTATCTCGCCACATTCCTTCACACCACCCAGACCGCACCTGTGCGTCATTCCTATTTGGATTTAGACGCTTTGCTGAAAGGCAAGGACTTCTTCATCCTCACCACGAACCAGGATACCCAGTTTGTCAAACTCTACCCGGAGGAGAAGGTGGCAGAGATTCAGGGGGATCACCGCTTCTTCCAGTGTGCCGCCTGTTGTACCGATGACACTTGGGATGCGGTAAAGCCGGTGGCTGATATGGTAGCCGCTATGGGGAGTGACACGAAGATTCCCACGGATCTCATTCCCCGATGCCCCCACTGCGGCGGCGAGGCATTCCCTTGGGTGCGAGGATATGGGAATTTTCTGCAAGGAAAGAAATACGAAGAACAGTACGAAAAAATTTCTCGCTATGTGCTGGAACACAAAGACAGCAAAATTCTGTTCCTGGAGCTGGGCGTGGGCCGAATGACTCCCATGTTTATCCAAGAACCTTTCTGGAACATGACCCTCAGCTTTCCCCATGCTCGATATGTTGCTGTCAACAACAAGTATGACTTCCTGCCCAAGCAGTTGGAGGACAAGGGCATGACCATTGTGGCCGACATTGCTCAAGTGCTGCGGGATGCACGGGATACCATGGACAGCGGAGATAACGATCGATGAGGGTTGCAAACCAAGCGACGCTTCAGGAACTTGCCGAGCGTATTGATCAAGCAGATGCTGTTGTGATCGGAGGCGGCTCCGGCCTGTCAAGCGCGGCTGGATACGACCACTACCATTGGTCCCCGGCACTTTCGGAGGCATTGGCTCCCTTTCGCGAACAGTATGGCTTTACCTCTCCGCTGGCTGGATTCTACCATTGCTTTTCCAGCTATGGGGAACAGTGGGGGTATTACAGTCAATATATCCGCTTCATGTGGGAAGCCCCTACTGGGCAGCCCTATCTGGACCTGCAGGCGCTTGTTGCGGACAAACCTGCTTTTGTTCTGACCACCAATGTGGATCAGCAGTTTTTTCGAGTATTTCCCCAGAAACAAATTTGCGCCTTTCAGGGAGACTTTAGCTACTGCCAATGCAGTCAGCCCTGCCGGGATGATATTGGGGAAAACCGCGAACTGGTGAAGGAACTGACTGGTTGCCTGGCAGGTGTTCGCCTGCCGGAGGAGGCTGTTCCTCGTTGCCCGGATTGCGGGCGAGTGCTGGTGCCCTGGGTACGAGATGATACCTTTCTAGAGGGAACCTTCTGGCAGGATAGTCTGCATCGCTACCATAGATTCCTACGACACTGGATAATAGATCAGTCCGACAAAAAAGTCCTGCTGTTGGAACTTGGCGTGGGTGAGATGACACCCAGTATCATCAAATTGCCCTTCTGGGAACTTACTGCCAAAAACGAAAACGTCTTTTATGCATGTCTTAATCGAGAGGCAGCTCATAGGCCAGAGCATCTGCGGGGACGCAGCCTGTATCTGCAAGGAGATTTGGCGGAAACTCTGGCTGCCCTCCGGCAGGAGCGATCCATCGCAGCAACCATAAAATAGAAAGGAGCGAACGAATATGATTGATTGGAACCCTATTGCGAAAAAATTCAGAGAAGCGGACGCTATCCTGATCGGAGCCAGTAACGGCCTGTCCATCACCGAAGGACTGCATTTGTTTGCGGACAATGCGACTTTTGAAAGACTGTTTGGAGATTTCAAACAAAAATACGGCTTACATTGTATTTTGCAGGGCATGATGGCCGGATGGCCCAGCGAGGAGGAAAAATGGGCCTTCTGGGCCCGGCTCATCCATCGTTACTGTGGGCAGTACCAGCCTACGCCGGTGATGAACGATTTGAAGGCCATTGTAGGAGAAAAAGATTACTTTGTCGTCACATCAAACGGAGAAGGTCACTTTGAACTGTGTGGCTTCGATCCGACGAAAATCTATGAGATTGAGGGCAACTGGATTACTATGCAGTGTGCCCGCCCCTGCCACGATACCCTCTATTCAAGTTTAGAGGTGGCCGAAAAATTATCGGCTGCCGAACAGGGCGGCCATGTGCCTACAGAGTTGGTGCCGCGTTGTCCCAAGTGCGGAGGTCCCATGGACATCCACATGGGCGCGGGTCAGAGAATGATCCCGGATGCCGCTGCCCAGGCACGGTTCCAAAACTTTCTGAAAACCTACCACGGAAAGAAACTGGTGGTTCTGGAGCTGGGCATTGGCTGGCGCAATCAGCTGATCAAGGCCCCGATGATGCGCCTGGTGGCCGGCGAGCCAAACGCCACTTATGTGACCATCAATCTGGGGGAGATCTACATTGCGGACAATATCAAAGAGAAGTCCTTCGGACTGGACGGGCGGCTGGATGAGCTGCTGCCTGCTCTCCGGGAGGCGTGCGAGGTATGACGATTTCGGAGCAGGTTCAAAATGACTATACAAATGCATAAACTCTCATGAATCAGGTTGCTTCCTGAATCCTTTGCAGCAGTAGAGAATGCATAAAAAGCCGGGAAGTTGACTCAAATTGTCAATGCCTCCCGGCTATTATCAGGCAGATATTAATATAGTTAGAATCATGGTATATATTTCATTCCCCATTGGGAAATGGCGTAAAAGACCGGCAGCAGGTCCCGCCCTTTTTCGGTGAGGGAGTACTCCACTCGCAGAGGCATTTCATTATATTGGATACGCTGAACCAATTCGTCCGCTTCCAGCTCTTTCAGCGCGTTGGTCAGAGCTGTGTTGGTAATGGGTTTGAGAACTTTTTTCAGTTCCCCAAACCGCATAGGACACTTGATGCACAGTTCATAGAGAATTTGGAGTTTCCATTTGCCCTGCAGCATTTGAACCACCGGCGTGACCGGGCAGTTTCCATCATCGGTTAGAATGACACTGCCAACCTTTTCTTTGAATTCTTCATAAGTCATAATTGGATCGTTCCTCGTCTTTTGCAGTATATTTTTTGATACCAGGTATAAATAATTTGCGTACTTGAACAAAAATTACTATCAGATATAATAAATATATCACTGGTTGGCCATACAGTCAACGACTGAAATCTCTTAGAAAGGTCTGAATTTTATGAAAGAACTGAACATTATGGAGGCTACTGTTCTGACCTCCCCCAATCCGTTGACATTGATCTGCTCTAAAAAGGAGGATGGTTCTACGAACCTGGCTCCCATTTGCTTTGTGTCTTACCTCTCCTTCAATCCGCCTATGGTGGGTTTCGCCACTGGCAAACAGTCCCACACCGGCAAGCGTGTGCGTGAGACCGGCAAAGTCATTGTCACTGTTCCCTGTGAGAGTCTGGCAGGCGCAGTAATGGCCTGCGGAGCATCTACCGGTGCCGAGACCGACAAGGTGGCCGCCAACAACATCGAGATGATGGCTGTGGATGGCAGTGATATCCAGATTCCGGTGGATACTCGTCTGGCGATGGTGGCCACCCTGCAGCAGTCGGTGGAAGTTGGCGACCATATCCTGCACATCTGTCAGGTGGACAAGTTCCTGGGCGATGAGGACAAGAAGGGGCTGTATGCCTGGAACGGCTTCGGGAAAGTTGCACCTGCGGCAGAAGGCTAAATCTTAAAACGGTAAGGAGGTGTCAGCGGTGGCTGTTTGTATCAAAGACTGCATTCAGAACATGAATCTGGTGATTGGCTGTACTATTGGTTGCAGCTACTGCTACGCCAGAAACAATGTTCGTCGGTTTCACATGATCGACGACTTTGAAAAGCCGGAGTTCTTCCCAGGTAAGCTGCGGCTGATGGAGAAAAAGCGCCCACAGAATTTTCTGCTCACCGGCATGAGTGATTTTGCCCACTGGAATCCGGAATGGCGGAATCAGATATTTTCTAAAATGGCTGAAAACCCACAGCATCAGTATCTGTTTTTGACCAAGCGACCGGAGGATATTGTGTTTTCCACTACCCTGGAGAATGCTTGGTTTGGTGTAACTGTTACCTCCAGTAAAGAGAAAAACCGTATCCGGACTTTGCGGGAGCATATCCATGGCGGACACTATCATGTGACCTTTGAACCTATGTTTGATGATGTTGGCATGGTGGACCTTACCGGAATTGAGTGGATCGTCATTGGGACTGAGACCGGACATAGGAAGGGCAAAGCCGTATCGAAACCGGAATGGGTGTGGAACCTGACACATCAGGCCCATGAGCTTGGCATCCCTGTATTTATGAATGGAAAGAGCAGAGGGAACGAGAGCAAGCACAAGAAACCCATGAACCGCCCACTGCCGCAGACAAGAAAGGAGAACGCACAGCATGAGAAGATTGATTGACAACAGCACCACCCCACCCGCCAGACCGCCCTATATCGGGCATTACGGACGCTTACGGAAAGCCTACCTTGAGGGTTACCGCCCCGACCTCTACACCGCCCTTGTTGCCAGCGAAAAGCTATATGAGCATTGCGCGGAGATTGACGCAGCCGCCCGGAGCCGGATTGACCTCATCATGCCGGAGCTTGCCAAGAGCGCGGGAGCCACCGAGGAATTAAAGGCGAAAGACCAGCTTGCATGGGTAGGGTTGATGAACGCTTGCAAGGCACAGGCAGAGGAAATTGTAAAACATGAGTTAATCTATGATTGACGGTCAAGAGCCGGAGAAAACACCCGAAAAATACCGCAATCAATCTCACGCGACGTATGGTATAATAATTTTGAAAAAATTTGAGATTTGATGTAGTATTCGCCGCTGAAACCGTAGTATATAGGTGAAGCCGGAAAGGAGGCGGTGTGATGATAGAAGATGAAAAAATCATTGAAATGTTTTTTGGGCGTTCAGAACAGGGCATACGGGAGCTGGACATTAAATACGGAAAAATCTGTCACAACCTCTCGTATAACATCGTGAACAACAGGCAGGACGCGGAGGAGTGCGTCAATGACACTTATTTAGGGGCATGGAACGCAATCCCCCCGGCGAAGCCAAACCCGCTGCTGACCTATATCTGTAAAATCGTTCGGAACATTTCACTGAAAATCTATTACAGAAAGGAAGCAGCCAAACGAAACAGCACTTACACGATTGCTATGGAGGAAATCGAAGCCTATATAGCAGACCCGAATACAGTGGAAGCCGAGATTGAAGCCAGAGAGTTAGCCCGTATCATTGAAAGTTTTCTGGACACGCTGACCGTCGAAAACCGCGTTATCTTCATGCGCCGCTATTGGTTTTCCGACAGCTATAAGGACATAGCCGAGTTTATGGGGCTTTCAGAAAAAAACATTTCTGTCCGGCTGACCCGTATCCGCGAGAAAATGAAGCAATATTTGATTGAAAGAGAGGTGTTCGTATGAACGCAAAAAAGTTTTCTGACGCCATGAGCGAGCTTGACAGCAAGTATGTTGATGAAGCTATCAACTACAAAAAGAAAGCCCAAAAGTCCGTTTGGGTAAAATGGGGGGTTATGGCTGCTTGCCTATGTCTTATAGTAGTAGGTGGATTAGGGATAAGCTGGGTGTTGTTTAATGGTAATATTGGTACGCAAAGTACGTGCGGACATACTAACCATGATATTACCATTTTGGAAGATGATGTTTATTTTACTTGTCAAAATGTCGGAGTGTTTATTTATCATAGAAAGGGCGGAGAGTGCGAAAAAATTACGGACGAATATGGTAAACTGACAAAGACATCATCCGGGTTGCTTTTGTTCAATGATGAAACGGGTGTAGTCTATCAGATTTCTGGGAGTAGCGTTACAGCGCTTTGCAATATTGAAGCTAAAAGTACAGTTATTGGTATTATTGACGATAATCTGTACTACCTATCCTCTGATGAAAAAAGCGTTATGACTGCAAACCTAATAACAGGCGACAACAAAGAGGTTCTTTCAATCGGTAATGGGCACATAATACGTCTAATAATCAACGACAACATTTTGTATTATAGTTACTATGAAAATGATACTGCGTCAATCAAAGTATGTGATACAACGACCAATGAACAAGGAGAATTGTATCATATATCTGCGAACAACACAAATGAGCCTATAAGCATTTATTTCACCGAGGAATATATTTTTATCGGAACAGAAAAAGGGCTGTTCCATATGCCCTATGCTAATACTACTCCTATCTTTTTAACAGAGTATAGTCCATCTTCTGGTGCGTTTGACTATTATAATGGCAAAGTATATTTTACAGTCGAGGCAGACTCCAAAGCAAATCTTATTTCTATTGATGTGGAAACAGGAGAAATAAATGAAGTTGTATCGTTAGTGGAAAGTAATAAAACAGTACGCACCTATACAGAAATTGCCGTATGTGCTGACGGTTTTTACTATACTAATCCGAGCAACACAGATGGCGGTCTTTTCTACCACGCTTTTAACCAAACAGAAGAAATTAAAATATGCACTGACTAAGGTGTCAGAGGGCAGCCGAGAAAATCGACTGCCCTTTTTCTATGCCAACAGGCAGAAAGGAGCGACCATTCATGACAAAACCAAGAGAGAAAACCCGCGAGGAGCTGACCGCCGAAATCGAGGACGGAAAGAAGAAAATCCGGCAGTATGAGAACCGGGAAAAGATGTTGCGGCAGAAGTTATCCAAAGAGGAACGCCGGACACGCAGCCACCGCCTTATCGTCCTGATGTTGTCAATATTGGTTTACACTTTTTTTACAAGGATGTTCGACCTTATGCTGCCTCTTGTAGTGAAGCATAGTATTGTTGCCGCTTAACCATCGGAGGTAGTCCACCATTAGCAGAGCAGATTCTCCGATTATTCCAATAACTGATGAAATATCTCCAAATAAGAGTTTTTAACTGTTCTACAGTCATCGAGGTGGCGTCGTAGCGTCCATAAAGTAATTCTTCTTTGAATCGTGCCCACATACTTTCACATCTTGCATTGTCATGGCATCTGCCACCGGCACTGTTCATACTTTGAAGAATGCCATATTTATTGATTGCGTTACGGTACAACTCGCTAGTATACTGTGTACCTCTGTCACTGTGAAGAATGGCACCCCGGAGCATCGGGTATGCTTTATAGGCATTATCTAAGGTTTGTTCACAAATGGCAGCTTTCATATTCGTATCCATAGCCAGACCTAACACTGCTAAATCGTAGCAGTCAAAGATAGCTGAAACATACAGTTTTCCATCGGAAGCCTTTATTTCAGTCATATCTGTAATACACTTTTCGAGAGGTTTCTTAGCTGAAAAGTCCCGCTTAATTAAATCATCTGATTTCCGGGCTTCTTTATCTGCTTTGGTAATACCGTTAGGCTTACACTTCGGTTTATGAGTAAGACCAATTTCTTCCATGACACGATAAACAGTTCTCTCCCCAGGAATGTCTACTCCTTCCGGCTGTTTGAGCTGTAACGCCTGATACATACGGATCCTTCCATATCTATCATTGCATTCATCTTCGCGGCAAATAGCAACCATCGCATCTGCCAGTGGCTGATATTTCCAAGGAATCGCTTTTGCTTTTAGATATTTATTGAATGCCTGTCTGGAAACATGAAGTTCCCTGCAATAAAAAGAAATTTTACCCTTGATCCTGCCGTCATCCGTTTTGATTGCAATAAACATTAATCTCTGTTTTTTGCTGACTTCCGACGGCTGGCTGCGAAAAAAGCACTTGCTTCCTCAAGAAATTCATTTTCTTCCTTTAAACGGCGGATTTCCTTATCCTGCTCTTTCACACGTTTTCTGAGTTCGATAAGCTCATCATTAAGTGATAAAGCATTTTTAGGAGTATGGGATGCTTCTGAAGCGCTAAGGCGTCCTTCTTTAAATGCTTTTACCCAGCAGTAAATCGTGCCATCTGGTATGCCCAGTTCTTTAGCTGCTTTGGCTCCGCCTATTTCTTGAGCAAGCTTAACTGCCTGTGCTTTGTATTCGTTGTCATAGGTTCTTTGATTTCGTGCCATAATGTTTTCTCCTGTTCTCGTATTGATTATGATTATATCAAAATCCTTGAGAATGTGGTGTCAACTTTTATGATACAACATCGGTGCAGATTTGTCAGAAACACAGAAAACAGATAAGGACGGATTTATGGAAGCATCGGAAGGTGAGGTTCCATTTGACTAAACCGGAATAAATGGTTGGAGAGGCTGCCCTTTGCCGGGGCATCCTCTTTTCCATTTTACAGAAGAAATCAAAAATTACAGGTATTCAACCTAACGAAAACGTGATATAATCAAAATATGTTTGAATGAGAAATATGGAGGTAGCTTATGGGCGTAAGTTATAACAGATTGTGGAAAATGCTCATAGATAAAAATATGAAGCGGATAGAGATGCAGTACCTCACCGGGATCAGTGGTAATATTCTTGCCCGGATGGGAAAAAACCAGTATGTATCAATGGAGACGATTGAGAAGATATGCAAGAAGTTGGACTGCACTGTTGATGAGATGATGGAATTTACAGATGATGAGTAACAGGAGCAGACATGTCAAATTATTAAAACTGGAAGAATGCTTCAGAAGTCGAAAAAAGAAATTGAAAAAAGATAACACGCCGGATACGGCATAATTCTCTTAGCAAAGCTAAGAGCGCACTTCTATACAGGCAATTCCATCTGCCTGTATCGTGCGACCTGCGGTGTCATTCCCGGTTTTGAAAAATCTCAAAATGGGAAATACAGCGAAATCAGAGATTTCGTACAAGGGGCTGTTTCCCCTTGCGGCACAGGTGCCTATCCCCGAAGTTTGTGACTGAATACCTCAGATACAAACATATGGGGTGAAAGAAAGCGTGAAATCGAAAGTTACAAGAGGAGAGTTTATGAATATGATGTTTGATTTATTTGATTTGATTTTTCCAGTTATGTTTTTGCTGATATTTGGGATGATCTTATTCACCTTTATAAGTGGAATAAGAACTTGGAATAAAAATAATAATTCTCCCCGTTTAACGGTGGAAGCCAGAGTGACTGCCAAGCGACAGAATACGACACATCACAACGAGCCGATTGGAGGAGACACTTCAGGAACCCACGGGTATCATACTACCACCAGTACCTCTTATTATGTTACTTTTGAGGTGGAAAGCGGCGATCGGATGGAGTTTTCTGTATATGGAGAAGAGTATGGAATGCTGGCAGAAGGAGATGAAGGAAAGCTGACATTCCAAGGAAGCCGTTATCTGGGATTCGAGAGGACTATTGAAAATTAGAAGTAGAATTTCAAGTTTGGAGAATTGAGAAAATCGTGAGCTGTTGAATGAATTTTTGAGGATTACGGAGGAAACAGTATGAAAAAATGCAAATATTGTGGTAAAAAACTAAAGGACAATTTTGAATTTTGTAACAGTAAATGTGAAAATTGTTATGAAAAGATGATGGATAAAGACAGCCATAAAATCAAGTATTTTATATTAGGCATTATTTTGGGATTCTTAGTTATGTTTTATGGCATTATTTCTAACAATAATGTCTTCATAATAGGAATTGGAATTATAGTAATGGGTATGGATGTTGTTTTGGTGCCATTTACAACTCCCGAAACAATAAATTTTCTAGGATATAAAAAGTCGAAATTTGCAGGAAGAATATCAGGTATATTGCTTATAATAGTTGGAGTATGGATGTGTTTTATTCAATGATAGATTCCAGCCTGCAAAATTGAAAATAAATTGAAAGTCACGAAATCGGAGGAGTTAATGATTATGTGGAATGAATTAGGCATCAGCGGTGGAACC
>ENA-OUOW01002000-OUOW01002000.1-human-gut-metagenome-genome-assembly--contig:-NODE-2000-length-12329-cov-21.122047_pt1 | contig 12329 bp, 10 predicted proteins | sample MGYA00237938_ERZ548769 | MGnify/ENA primary metagenome ERZ548769 (study PRJEB26490, sample SAMN05356870) | human gut metagenome | biome: terrestrial biome; feature: human-associated habitat... | reverse complement strand
CGATGAGGGGGCGCATATAGCGGAAGAAGAAGGTCAGCATCAGGGTGCAGATGTGAGAACCATCAACATCGGCATCGGCCATGATGAACACTTTATCATACCGCAGCTTGGAGATATCAAATTCCTCGCCGATGCCGCAGCCCAGAGCCAGCACCACGGGCATCAACTTGTCGTTGCCGTAGATGCGGTCCGCGCGGGCCTTTTCCACGTTCAGCATCTTGCCCCACAGGGGGAGGATGGCCTGAATGGCGGAGTCACGGCCCATCTTGGCAGAGCCGCCTGCAGAGTCACCCTCGACGATGAAGATCTCGGTGCGGGTGGGGTCTTTTTCACGGCAGTCAGCCAGCTTGCCGGGCATCCGGCTGGTCTCCAGCGCGCTCTTGCGGCGCACCAGCTCCCGGGCCTTTTTGGCGGCGGCGCGGGCGCGGGCTGCCTGGGTGGCCTTTTCAAAGATGGCCTTTGCCACGCCCGGGTTCTCCTCAAAGAACTCCATCAGCTTGGTGTACACCATGTTGGAAACAAGGGTGCGGATCTCGGTATTGCCCAGCTTTGCCTTGGTCTGGCCCTCGAACTCTGCCTCCTGCAGCTTGACGGAGATAACGCAGATGAGGCCCTCGCGGACATCGGAGCCGGAAAGGTTCTCGTCCTTATCCTTCAGCAGGCCGTGGCTGCGGCCGTAATCATTGAACACACGGGTCAGGCTGGTGCGGAAGCCCTCTTCATGGGTGCCGCCGTCCGGGGTGTTGACGTTGTTGGCAAAGCTCAGCAGCAGCTCGTTATAGCTGGAATTATACTGCAGCGCGATCTCGGCCATGCCCCGCTCGGTCTGGCCCTTGAGGTAGATGACATTGGGGTGGAGCACCTCCAGATTGCGCTTTTCGCCCAGATAGGTGACAAAGCTCTTGATGCCGCCCTCATAGCACATGACCTCGGTGCGGTAGCAGGGGTCGCCCTCCTGGCCGTCCTCCAGAACGGGGGTATAGAGCTCCCGCTCATCGGTCAGGGTGATCTTGACACCGGCGTTCAGGAAGCTCTCCTCGCGCAGGCGCTTTTCCAGCGTCTCGAAGTTATAGACGGTGGTGTCCTTGAACATCTCGGGGTCGGGCTTGAAGGTAACGCGGGTGCCGGTGACCCCCTCGGCCACCGTGCCCAGACACTTCAGGGGGCCGTCCGGGTCGCCGCGGCGGAAGGTCTGCTCGTATTCATGGCCGTCGCGGCGGACATTGACCGTCAGCCACTCAGAGCAGGCGTTGACCACGGATGCGCCGACACCGTGCAGACCGCCGGCCACCTTGTAGCCGGAGTTCTCGCCGCCGAACTTACCGCCTGCGTGCAGGATGGTATAGACGACGGTGACGGCGGGCAGACCGGTATCGGCCTGGATATCCACGGGGATGCCGCGGCCGTTGTCGGTGACCTGAATGATGTTATTCTTTAAGATCTTGACCTCAATGTGGTTGCAGTAGCCAGCCAGCGCTTCATCAATGGCGTTGTCCACGATCTCGTAGACCAGATGATGCAGGCCCCGCTCACCGGTGGAGCCGATATACATGCCGGGACGCTTGCGCACGGCCTCCAGACCCTTCAGGACCTGGATCTCGCTGGCATTATACTCATGGTCGGTCGCGGTTTCCACATTGGTGCTGGTGATGATTTCCTCTGCCATATCCTTTCTCCCTTTACTTGATATTTTTTCAATCGATTGGATCGTTGTTGATTTTTTCAGAACGACATTTCGGTGCGCCGCTTCATGGCCGCGCTGGACAGCTCCGAAAGATAAACAGTGTCCACAGGGGCATCGGCCAGAACATAACACTGGGGCAGGTCATCCGAAAGGCTGACCACGGCCCCGTTCTTCTGGGCATAGTTGAGAAATTCCCGCCCCCGGGGGGAGACGGTGGTGGTCTCCAGATTGAAGATGCCGATAATATCACGGTCATTCAGGACATAGTCCCGGCCCAGATGGATATACATTGCGTATATTCTCCCGCAGATGCAGACTGCATATTCTGTCGCATTTTCCGCATTCTATGCAATGCAGTGATGCAACATTTCTCCACTTCAGATTTTACTCAGGACACCGCCGTTCATGCGGTAGACCTCGCCATCCGTTTTCAGGAAGGCCGTATCGTCACAGCTGGTGACGAAGGTCTGCTTTTCCCGCATCCGGGTCAGCAGATACTGCTTGCGGCCATCATCCAGCTCACTAAGCACGTCGTCCAGCAAGAGGACGGGGTGCTCCCCGGTGATGGCGGCAGCGGCGGCGGCTTCGGCCATTTTCAGGCTGAGCACCACACTGCGCTGCTGCCCCTGGCTGGCAAACACTCTGGCGGGCTGGCCGTCCAGCAGCAACTCCAGATCTTCCCGGTGGGGGCCGCACAGGCTCTGCCCGGCTCGTACTTCCTCATTCTGGCGGGCTTTGAGCAGGGCCGCCAGCCCCCCCGGCTCAAACTGGGCGGCATACCGCAGTTCCATCCGCTCCGCCCCATGGGAAAGCTCCTCGTAATTGGCACAGGCCAGCGGGGCCAGTCGTTCCAGGTAGGCCCGCCGCCGCTGCTGGATAGCTTCCCCCTGCGCGGCAAGCTCGGTGTTCAGCACCTCGAGCAGGGCCATTTTTTCGGCGTAGGGACGTTCCTGCCCGGCAGGGGAGCGGCGCAGCAGAGCGTTTTTCTGCTGCAAGGCCCGCAGATAGCGGCGGTACACGGTCAGGTAGCCGGGGTAGAGCTGGCAGAGGGCGGCATCCAGAAATTTGCGCCGCCCCTCGGGTGCTCCCTTGACCAGGCTCAGGTGGCCGGGGTCGAACACGACAGCCGGAAAACTGCCGGCAAGCCCTGCCGCCCGCCTGGGGGCTGCCCCGTTCACCGAGGCGTACCGCCCGGGCCGCTGGGAATCCGGAGTGCCCACCGTCAGCCGGACACGGTTCGGCTCGTCAGGCTCCTGTTCCTCCTGCTGTGCCCGGAGCGTGGAGGCATCCAGCACGGCAAAAGGCTCACCCCGCCGCACCAGCTCTGCATCCTTACCGCCCCGGAAGCTCTTGCCGCCGGTCAGCAGCCAGATGGCCTCCAGCAGGTTGGTCTTGCCCTGGCCGTTGTTGCCGCAGATCACGGTCAGCTCCCGGCCCGGGGTCAGGCTTGCCGATGCGATATTGCGGTAATTCGTTACTTCTAAGGAAAGCAGGCGCATGGTTTACTGGCCCTGTCCCACTTCCACGGTCTGGCCGTCCAACTCGACGACATCCCCGGCGCGGCACTTTTTGCCCCGCATGGTGCAGACCTCACCGTTCACCTTGACAGCACCGCCCTGCACCAGCTCCTTGGCTTCGCCGCCGGTCTCACACAGGCCTGCATATTTCAGCAGGGCATCCAGCTTGATAAATTCCGTATGGATGAGAATTTTCTGCATAATTTCGCCCTCTTAATCGTTCTTGAAGCGCACCGGCAGCACCAGATACAAAAAGTCGTTGCCCTCGGCAGGCAGCACCTTGACCGGGCTCAGAGGGCCGCTGATCTCCATGCGGACTTTCTCGGTGCGGGCGTTGCGCAGCGCATCCAGCAGATAGCGGTTGTTGAAGCCGATCTCCACTTCGTCGCCCTCGCAGTCGGCGTTGAACTCGTCCACCACGCGGCCAAGGTTGGTCTGGCAGCGCACCACGACTCTACCCTCTGTAAAGGAGATGCGGAGAGGATTTTTTAAACGCTCTGTAATAATCAGTGAAGCACGCTCGATGGTCTCGATGAATTCCTTGGTGTCGATGGTCACGCGGGTGCGGCTGTCGGCGGGGATCACGTTGCGGTAGTTGAGGAACTCGCCCTCGATCAGACGGCTCATGATGGTGTAGCCGCCGGCCATAAAGACCACATAGCGGCGGTTGGCACTGATGTGCACCGGCTCTTCGTCGTCGTTAGGCAGCAGGTGGGCGACCTCGGTCATGGTCTTGCTGGGCACGATGATGCGGATATCCTTTACCGCCGTCACCGGGCGTTCCACGATGGCCAGACGATAGCCGTCCAGTGCCACTACAGTCAGCTTGTCGGGCAGGATCTCGAACAGCTCACCGGTGTGGGCGGGCTTTTTCTCGTCCTGACTGACAGCATATAACGTACGATCGATCATATCTTTCAGTACGCCGGTCTTGATGGTCAGGGTCTCTTCCGCTCCGGTATTGGGCAGCTCGGGGAAATCGTTGGCCGGCATGGACTGGATCTCGAACTGGACTACGCCGCTCTGGATGGTGGTCTTGCCGTTCTCGGTAGAGAGGATGCTGACCTGACCGGCGGGCATCCGGCTGATCATGCTGCTGAGCAGTTTTGCATTCAGCACCACCTCGCCGGCTTCCTTGACATTGGCTTCGATGGTGGTCACGATGCCCATTTCCAGATCGTAGCCGGTGAGGTTGAGCTGGAAGCCTTCGGCTTTCAGCAGGATACCTTCCAGCACAGGGATGGCAGAACGCATGGTGACGGCTTTGGACACACCATCGATGGCTGCGCTCAGCAGAACTTTATCACATACGATGTTCAAACTGAATTCTCTCCTTTGTTTTTCGTTTCTGATGTTGCTTTGTGTTTGAAAACAGTTTCAGAACTGGTCTATCTTATTGAACTTGTTGTAGTAACCGTAGTAGGGAGTGGGGAACTTGTGGAAAACCCCGAAAAGCCTTGTCGGAATGCGGGGGTTTTGGTTTCCACGGGGTTGTGAATGTGTTGTGAATGGATCGTGGAAAGGTTGGGATAGGTCTTTCTTTCCACAGACCATGTGGAGAACGGAGGTTGAATGTTGAAAACTCTGTGGAAAGTGTGGAAAGGTTTGCGTTTTTACCACAAGATATAGGTTCTTTTTCCCCGTTTTGTTCCGTTTTCTCCCCATATTTTGGGGTTTCACTCATAAATGAGTACGACTTTTGCACGATTTCTGCGGTCAGGCCTTCACGTTCTTGATGATGTCGCTTACGGTCTCGCGCAGGTGCTGGTCGTTCTTCATGTCACGCTCCATGGTCTTGAGGGAGTAGACGATGGTGGAGTGGTCACGGCCGGAGAATTCACGGCCGATCTCTTCCATGCTCATGCCGGTGACCTCGCGCAGGATGTAGATGGCCACGCGGCGGGCAGAGGCAACGTTGGCGTTGCGCTTGGTGCCGCGGATGTCGGCAGGGGAGACGTTGAAGGTGCGGGACACCTCGCCGATGATCTTCTCGATGGTCACGGGCACCGGCTGGGTCTCGTTGAGGATGTCCTTGATGGCATTCTGGGCCACACTGATGACCGGCTGGATGCCCTCCAGCATGTAGTAGGCGTTCAGTTTTTTTACAGCGCCTTCCAGCTGACGGATGTTGTTCTTCAGGTGGTTGGCAATGAACTCGGCCACATCCTCGGGCAGGTCCAGATGCAAAAGCTCTGCCTTGCGCTTGACGATGGCCACGCGGGTCTCAAAATCCGGCGGCTGCACATCGGCGGTCAGGCCCCACTCAAAGCGGGTGCGCAGACGCTCTTCCAGACTTTTGATCTCCTTGGCCGGGCGGTCGGAGGCAATGACGATCTGCTTGTGGGCATCGTGCAGGGAGTTGAAGGTGTGGAAGAACTCTTCCTGCGTGGACTCCTTGCCTGCGATGAACTGGATATCGTCTACCAGCAAAAGGTCTGCCACGCGGTACTTCATGCGGAAGTCCTCGGTGCTGCCGGCGCGGATGGCGGCGATCAGCTCGTTGGTGAACTGCTCGCAGGTGACATACATGATGACGAAATCGGGGTGGGTGCGCTTGATCTCGGTCTGAATGGCGGTCAGCAGATGGGTCTTGCCCAGACCGGAGCCGCCGTAGATGAACAGGGGGTTATAGGCCCCGGAGGGGTTTGCCGCCACAGCCTGCGCAGCAGCAAACGCAAACTGGTTGGACGGCCCCTTGATGAAGTTTTCAAAGGTGAACTCGTAGTTGCCCTGCGGGGAGGCGGGGTTTGCCTCGTACTGCTGGGCCAGCACTACTTCGTGGGGCGGGGTGCTGGGCACCACAAGGGTGATGTCCACATCAAAGCCCAGCACGGACTTGAAGGCCTCTTTGAGCAGGCCAAGGTACCGGTCGGTGACGATCTTGCAGATAAAATCGTTGCGCACCGACAGGGTGATATGGCTGGAGTCCTCAAAGCTGATGGGCTCCAACCCGTCGATATAGAGATTGTACGTTGGCTCGGCCATCTGCGCCTTGCAGTACATCTGGGCCGCTTCTAAAACGTCCTTGAAAGAATCCATAAAACATCCACTCCATTGAATCGGTCGAAGTTTTCAACAATGCTGCTGATACCACGTTAGTATACCACAAAAATCTCCCTGCGTCTATATTACTATAATGTAATTTATAATACATAAGATAAGATGGTACAGCAGCCTTGTGGAAACACGCCAAAAAGACCACAATATCTGGTAGAAAAAAGTTTTCCACAGCAAAATGGTGAAAAAGTTGAAAAGCTTTTAACAGAAAAATCAGAAAAAAGTTTGCAGAAAACTGCAAAAAATGCTTGACAGAACGTCATACTATGCGATATACTGTTGAATTGCAAGCCTGTCCCCAATCTGGGACCGATCAAGACCCCATACCGGGGATAAGTTTTTACGGAGGATACAACCATGAAGAGAACTTTTCAGCCCAAGAAGCGTCAGCGCAAGGAAGTTCATGGCTTTCTGACCCGCATGAGCACCAAGAACGGCCGTAAGGTCATCAATGCTCGCCGTGCAAAGGGCCGCAAGAGCCTGACTGTCTGATCTTAAACCTTGCAGGTGAGATCCGGCGCAGAAATGAATATGCGCACAAAAGACCGCTGATATCCCATTGGCGGTCTTATTTTTTTACCCGTCAAAAGTTTTTTCGTAAAAATGCCCGGATGGGCTTTTAAACTGCAAAAATTTTTGATATACTGGCTAAAGAGTGCACCCATGTGCACCCGGACGAAAGGAGGTGCCGACGTTATGCGCTATCGTCCGATCCGCCGCAACAGCGAGTTTGGCCGTGTGTACGCCCGCGGCAAGTCCTATGTGAACCCGGCACTGGTGCTGTATGTGCTCAAGACCCGGGGCCGCAACACCCGGGTAGGCCTGACCGCCACCAAAAAAATAGGCCACGCCGTGCAGCGCAACCGCGCCCGCCGCGTGATGAAAGCCGCGATTGATGAGCATCTGGATTACAATATCGGCGGCTACGATCTGATCTTCGTGGCCCGGGGCATGACCCCCAAACTGAAAAGCTGGCAGCTGAGCAGCGTTGTGGCAAAGCTGTTTGCCCAAGCCGGTCTGCCGGATAAGGCAAAGCGCCCGGACGCAAAGCCGCCCGCCACCGTGCCCCCTGCCCGCAAACAAAAGCCGGAGTCCCGCGCGTGAACCGGCTGCAAATGCTCTGCCGCAGGGCGCTGTGCGTGCCCATCCGCATCTACCAGTATACCCTCAGCCCATGGATCGGCCGCAGCTGCCGGTTTTCGCCCAGCTGCAGCAACTACACCATGCAGGCCATCCTGACCCACGGCTGTATAAAAGGCATTTTGCTGGGCGCATGGCGCATTGCGCGGTGCAATCCGCTGGGCAAATGGGGCTACGACCCCGTGCCGCCGCCCGGCCGCTGGCAAAGCCCCGCCCGCAATTTACAGCCTGCAAAGCTGTTTTGCACACGGCACAAGCGAAAGGTGGAAAAATAGAGGTTTTCTGCGTAGAGCGTAGTCGCGTGTTTAAAATTTAATGCTTTTTGCAAAGTGCATCGCCGCCGGGTATGTACTCTTTTGCGCGCACAAAAGAGTACCAGAAAAGCGCCCGCTACTTTCGAAGCGCGGGAGGCACGAACCAGGGGCTGCTCGCCCCTGGTAACCCCAAAGCTGTTGGGCTCCATACAAAAAATCCAAGCCGCTGCGCTAGAGGATTTTTTGTGTTCCGCCGGTTTGAAGTCGCTGCGCGACGGCTACAGCCGGCCGCAGCAAATGTCGTTTTTCGTTACGACCCTCTCCGGTGAAAATGCAAATCGAAAAAATCCGCAGATTTTTTCGATTTGCGAAATTAAAATTTTATTTCCGCTATTTATGGCCAGAGCAAAGCGGCGGCCATTTTAGATAATAAAGCTTCTTGTGACGTGCTGCACTGTGGGCGGCGTGTCCTACGATAAAAAAATAATGCGTCCCGGGCCACAGCCGGGGCAGAATGGACAAAGGTATGAACTTCTTTTACATCCTGAGCGGTCCTCTCGGCTATGTCATGGAGTGGATCTACAAGCTGCTGCCGAACTACGGCTGGGACATCATCCTCTTCACCCTGCTCATCAACATCGTCAAGATCCCCCTGCAGACCAGCCAGCAGAAGAGCATGGCGAAAATGTCTGCTTTCCAGCCCATGATCGCGGAGATCCAGACCAAGTACAAGAACAAGCCCGAAAAGCAGCAGGAAGAGCTGATGAAGCTGCAGCAGGACTTTGGCTATAAGCCCACGGCCGGCTGCGTGCCCATGCTGCTGAATTTCCTTGTCATGTTCGGTGTTATCGGCGTGGTGTATAACCCGCTGGAGCGCATTTTCCACATCAGCGCCGCTGCACTTGCCAGCGCAGGCGAGGCTATGACCGCCGCCGGTATCTCCTTTACCGCCATCACCCGCGATACCAACATCATCGCCGAGGTGGTTGCCGGCAACAGCGGCGTGCTGGGCTGCTTTACCGCACAGCAGATCGCTACCATCACCGAGTTCAGCCAGCACATGAACTTCTTTGGCATCGACCTGACCCGCATCCCGAAGCTGGGGCTTTCTCTGGATCTCGTGCTGCCGCTGCTGTCGGTCATCACCATGTTCCTGTCCACCCACATCAGTATGAAGGCCTCCGGCCAGCAGATGCAGGGCAGCATGAAGCTGACCATGTATATGATGCCGCTGATGTACCTGTTCTTCTGCTTTACCTACCCGCTGGCATTCTCTCTGTACTACGTCATTTCTAACATCGTCATGACCGCACAGACCCAGGTCATGCGCAAGTTCTACGACCCCGAGAAGATGCGCAAGGAAGTGGAAGCGGAGATCGCCGCCAAGCGCAAGCAGGAAAAGCGCGGTGTGAAGAACACCACCATCACGGTGACCGACCCCAAGACCGGCAAAAGCGTGGAAAAGAACCTTTCCGCCAGCGAGATGAACAAGCGCCGGCTGGAGTATGCCCGTCAGCTGGACGCCGAGCGCTACAAGGACGAGCGCACCGTGCCGCTGAGCGAGCTTGACAAGCAGGATAAACAGTAACAAGGGAGGTAAACGGTTATGATCCGTACACAGGAATCCACCGGCAAGACGGTGGACGAAGCCTTTGCCAAGGCCTGCGCCCTGCTGGGTGTTCAGGCTGAGGATGAGAATGTCAGCCGTGAAGTGCTGGAATATCCCCAGAAGACTGGGTTTCTGGGCTTAAAGACCACCCCCGCCAAGGTGCGCGTGAGCGTGGAACTGCCGGATGCCCCCGCCGCTGTGCCCGCAAAGCCGGTGGAGGTTGTGGCAGAGCAGCCTGTTGAGACTGCCGCCCCCGTGCAGGAGACTGCCCCCGTGGCAGAGGAAGTCCCCGCTGCTGTGGCAGAGCCTGCCGCTCCCGCCGCAGAGCAGACCCCCGCTGCCCAGCAGCCCGCCGAAGCTGCCGAGGAGGCAGAAGAGGTGGAAGTGCCCATCGTCATCGAGGAGAACGCCAAGGTGAAGGCCGCCGTGGACTATCTGCGGGAGGTCATCACCCTGATGGGCGTGGAGAACGTGACCTTCAGCGCCGTGCAGAAGGGCGAAGCCACCATCATCCGTCTGGACGGTGAAAAGCTGGGTGCCCTCATCGGCCGCCGTGGCGAGACCATGGAGAGCCTGTCCTATCTGGCAAGCCTTGTGGCAAACCGTCTGGAGGGCGATTACATCAAGCTGGGCCTGGATGTTGCAGGTTACCGCGACAAGCGCGAGAGCGATCTGACTGCACTGGCACAGCGCATCGGCGCCAAGGTGCGCAAGACCGGCCGCAGCTTTGCCATGGAGCCCATGAACCCCTACGAGCGCCGCATCATCCACTCTGCCATCAGCAAGATGGAGGGCGTGCGCAGCGAGAGCAAGGGCGAAGGCCGTGACCGCCGTGTGGTCATCTACTCCACCGCACCCGATGCACAGACCGAGAACACCTATGGCGAGCGCCGTCCCCGCGGCGGACGCGGCAATGGCCGTCGTCCCGGCGGCAGCCGCAATGGCGGCTATCGCGGTGGGAACCGTTCTGAGCATGGCGACCACAATGGAAACCGCGGCGGCTACCGTGGCAGCCGCAATGGTGCACCCCGCGGCCCGCGGCCTTCCGGCGTGCCGGAGCGCACCTATGCACCCCGTGATGCAGAGAATGCAGCACCGGTAGCACCCAAGCGCACCGAGCGGGTGGACGATTTTGCCGATTTCAGCTTTGGCAAGATCGAGCTGTAATACGGAATTACTTTTGAAATCAGGGTCTCCGGAAAATCTGCGGATTTTCCGGAGACCTTTTTTCACGCAAAAAGGATTTTACCAAAAACTGACGCCAAGGTGGTTCCGGGTCGGGCAGCTGTTGCGGTATACTGAGCATAAAAAGTCATTCTTCTCAAAATTTGGAGAAACTGCCTGTTTTTTGCCGAAATCTTTCTCTCAAATGGCAATTGTAAAACAATTGGTCAAGGATTTATACTGTAGTCAAGGGCGTTCTGTTCGTGAAGAACAGACAGAGTGATGAAAAGAGAGGTAATCGACTATGTCTCAGAACAAGATTTCCCGCCGCAGCTTCCTGCGTGGTGCAGGGGCAACCGCGACCATCGCAGCCGCCAGCTGCATGGCACCCTCTGCAGCCGCCTGTGACATCAAGTCCCTGTGGAGCATGGATCTGCAGATCCTTGCCACCAGCGACACCCATGGCAAGTTCGACCCCTGGGATTACGCCGCCAACAAGGCAGATGCTTCCGGCAGCGTGGCCCAGCAAGCGACCGCCATCAAGCAGTGCCGCACCCGGAACACGCTGGTGGTGGATGCAGGCGATACCATTCAGGCCAACTCCGCAGAGCTGTTCCTGAAAGATGACCTGCATCCCATGATCGCTGCCATGAATGCCATCGGCTATGATATCTGGACCACCGGCAACCATGAGTACAACTACGGCATGGATGTGCTGAAAAAGGTCATGGGACAGCAGAAGGCCAAGGTGCTCACCGGCAACGTTTACGCACCGGACGGCACCCCGCTGGCCGACGGCTACACCATCATCAAAAAGGGCACCGTCAAGATCGGCGTCATTGGCATGGTCACCCCCAACATCATCCGCTGGGATGCCAAGAATCTGGAGGGCTGGAAGGTCACCAACCCTGTGGACGAGAGCCGCAGGATCATTGATAAGATCAAGGATCAGGTGGATGTGCTGATCGGCGTCATGCACATGGATACCGAGAACGAGTACGGCGTCTATGGCTCCGGCGTCACCGATCTGGCAAATGCCTGCCCCGAGTTCGATGTCATCGTGGGCGGCCACGGCCACAGGAGCATCCCCAACATGATGATCAACAACGTGCTGGTGGTGGAGAACAAGAACGCCGGTGCCACCCTGTCCGAGATCCACGTCTATCTGGAGCGCCAGCTGGACGGCAAGTGGAAGGTCGTGAACCGCACCTCGGAGAACCTGCAGATCAAGGAGTACGAACCCGATCCGGAGCTGACCGCTCTGCTGGCTCCCTACGACACCCGCGCCAAGGAAGACGCTGTTACCCCCATCGGCGAGCTGAAGGGCGGCGATCTGGCCCCCGAAAACGAGATTGACTGCCTGCCGCAGGCCATGGTGCAGGACACCGCTCTGCTGGACTTCATCAACGAAGTGCAGATGTACTACACCGGTGCGCAGGTCTCCGCAACGGCCCTGACCTCCATGACCTCCCAGATGCGCGCAGGCACCATCCGCAAGTGCGATATGGCCAGCATCTACACCTACCAGAACACCCTGTACAAGCTGCAGATGACCGGCGAGCAGCTGCGCCGCTTTATGGAGTGGTCCGCAGCCTTCTTCAAGACATGGAAGCCGGATGAAGTGACCATCGCCTTTGACCCCTCGGTGCGCTACTACCTGTACGATGCTTTTGAGGGCGTCAACTACGAGCTGGACGTCTCCAAGGAGCCGGGCCACCGCATCAAGAACCTCAAGTGGCCGAACGGCAAGGCCGTGAAGGACACCGACACCTTTGTTGTGGCAGTGAACAACTACCGTGCCACCACCCAGCTGCTGACGGCTGCGGACATCTTCCTGCCCGGTGAGGATCTGCCCAAGCTGCTGGAGATCGATGTGCGCGGCGATGTGGGCGGCATCCGCGAGC
>ENA-OUOW01001995-OUOW01001995.1-human-gut-metagenome-genome-assembly--contig:-NODE-1995-length-12346-cov-7.334554_pt1 | contig 12346 bp, 10 predicted proteins | sample MGYA00237938_ERZ548769 | MGnify/ENA primary metagenome ERZ548769 (study PRJEB26490, sample SAMN05356870) | human gut metagenome | biome: terrestrial biome; feature: human-associated habitat; material... | reverse complement strand
CAGCAACCTTATGATATTTTCTATACAGACAGCACGCATTCTCCGCTGCACTGGCATTATTACAGTGAAATTTTATATATTATCAGAGGCTCAATAAAAATTGTATGCAACAACAAAGAGAAAATTTTGAAACAAGGTGATGTGTGTTATTGTTATCCGCTTCAGCTTCACGAAGTCAGAAAGAACAAAAATGAAACTGATGAAATAAAGTACGCAGTTATAAAGTTTAACATTCACACCGTTCACATTCCAAAAGCCTATCTGCAAAAAATGTATGATTATTTTGTGCGTCGGACAGCAGACAACGATTTCTGCCTGGTGATAAACGAAGACAAATCTCATGAAACCATTGGAAATATCATTTCTCACATTGTCGCAGAATACGAAAAAAAGGATGCTATGTATATGCTTGCAGTGCAGTCAGGAATTCACATGCTGCTGATCGAAATTGCAAGAAACGTTGAAAAATCCGGCATCATGCAGCGGGAAAAGCATACAGACATCAGCCTGTCATGTTATCATATTCTGGAATATATTGATACGCATTCTGCTGAACCGCTGGAGGTACAGCAGCTGGCAGAGATGTGCCATATGAGCTACTCCAATTTTGCAAGACTTTTTCGGGAAAATTATGGCCGTTCCTGTAAGGAGTATATCAAGTATATTCGCTTGAACAAAGCACAGGATCTCTTGCTGAACTCTGATTATGATCTGGATTATATTGCTCAGGAAACCGGATTCTTTGATTGCAGCCACTTTATCCAAACCTATAAAAAATGGCGTGGAATCACACCAAAACAAGAACGAATGCAGAACAGAGAAGTCCTGTGACCATACAAAAAAAGCCGCCTTATATGCAGTGAGAAAAGTGACACGCTTTGCCGCAAGCCCTCTCAACGTACAGGTGTATGAAAAAAGCGGCAGCTTATCAAAAAGCCACCGCTTTTCAAAGAAACAAAACCTAAAAACCATTGGAACAGCATGAATTTTCAGAAGCTTCTTTTCATCTGCGGCTTGGAACAGAGCCGCAGAGATTTATTGCAAATGATTCTTCCCATTGGGGAGAAAATCATTTTTTACTTTGAAAAATCCCACGAAGATAGTTATAAAAATGTGGCTGAACGCTAGATGAATTATGTCCTCCATCAGAAACAGAATGCCAGATATGTTCAATTCCATTTGCAGACAAGATATTGTGATAAACAGAAGGCTGTGAGCCAACTGTACCATCTTTCCCGCCGCCGGTAATCATGATCAGATTCGGCATCTGGTATGCCGGTTTCAGCTGATTTTCCTGCAGCTGACCAGGGTGCATACTCAAATTTGTTCCAGGTGTCAGTCCTGGTGCAGGACAGGCGGCACCCACATAGCCAAACAAATCTGAACGGGTCAAGCCGATGAACAGCGATTCTCTCGCACCCATGGAAAACCCTGTAATTGCAGTGTTCTCACGCCCGGTCTTCACGGAGAAATTCTTTTCGATATACGGCATCAGATCGTTTGTCAGATCATTGATAAAGTTGTCATAATTCAGCGAATTCTCCAGATTTAACCCATCGCACGCCTCTTTGGTTTTGCTGGTGTAGATATATGGAAAAACAACGATCATCTTTTCCGCTTCGCCATTTGCATTCAGATTGCCCAGCATGGTACGGGCACTGCTCATGGCTGCCAAAGAATCCTCTGTTTCCCAATAACCATGCAGTGCATAGAGTACTGGATAGGTTTCGTTTTCATTGTAGTCAGCCGGCAAAAGCACATTCACGTTGACATTTCGTTCCCGTGTTGTGGAATAGTACTGATATTTTTTCAGAGTACCGTAAGAAACGCCAGTTTTTTCTTCCGTGATTCCTGCCGGGGCGTATTCTGTCATCATATTTTTTACCTGTTCCATATATGCAGTTGGATTCATTTCATCAGAACCCGCACTGCTTTTTGAGAATGCTGTGATTTTTCCCAGCAGATAATCCTGAATCAGCTGGAGATCTGTACCGTTTACGCTGCCGCTCTGGTCTACGTCTGCTGCCAGACTTGCTGCATTGCCGGAGAATGCACTGGAAATGCCCTGCCGTGCCAGTGCCAGATCCATGCCGTTAATGACACCGTCTGCATTGACATCGCCCAGATGAAACGGCTTGGATTCCCCTGCACCGAGGATAGACGTTCCGCCCACAGCACCGATCGCCTCGTCCAGATAGAAGTTATTTGTACTTTCTGCGGTTTCCACATACAGCACCATATTCGTGGCATCTGCTGGAATCTGATAGTTTTTGTTGGCAAGCTGTACCCACTCACCCTTGACGGCAGTTCCCTCTGCCACGGTGGCGTACTGTGCCTCGCCGTTGGCATCGGTATATGCCAGTTTCAGGAAAAACTGGTCAGTTGCATCGCCGTCAAAGTATTCCACGTTCACGCTAAAGCTGTATTCTTTTCCAGGCACAAACGCCTTGGGATTCAGTGTTCTTCCGGCACCATTCCACGCAGCCGTCCGATTCTGCACCAACAATGCTTCACTGCCCACATAGGCAGTTCTGCCGCTGGTGAGAACATCAGCACTGCCTCTGCCTTCCCAGCTGTCTGTATCGCCCTCAAATGTGCTTTGGAAATACCAGCCGTATTCATTCGGTTCAATGGGTTTGTCATTGCCGCCGGGATTGCTGCCGTCGCCCCACTCCGACTGGGGGATCATAGAGGTCAGTGTGGTATATGCCAGCTTCGGCTGATGATTGGTATCGTACAACAGCGGGGTGTTCTCCGTTTTGATCCATGTGTTGGCATCGTTCGGCCCCCAGATGCAAACGGCGGTCACTCTGCCGTCTGAGCTGGGATTTTTGTTCCAGTCCATAGCAGCCTGAAAGATCGCCTTGTACTTATCCGCCTGCTGCTGGAGAGTATACTTGCCGTTTTCCATAGTGATGTCCAATTCTGTGATCTGCAAATCGCAGCCAATGGACAGGAACTTTTTCATTGCCGTGGTGTATGCCGACACGCCGGAGAATCCGTCATAATCTGCGTTGATGTGGGACTGCATGCCAATGCCATCCAGCAAGCCTTTTTCATAGAGGGACTTGCACATACTATAAATAGCATCCCGTTTGTGATCCCAATACTCATTGTAATCGTTATAGTAGAGAGCACAGCTTTCCGGTGCATATTTCCGTGCATAGGTAAAGGCTTTTTCCACGAAGGCATTACTGCCGTAGACTTGTACCCACGGTGATTGTCCGCTGATGTTCTCGCCCGGTTCTCTGGTGCCGCCGTTGTTGGCGGTGCGGTTGCTGTCGTCGCTGATACACTCATTCGCCACATCGTAGGCATAGAGATTCAGATCCGGATACTGGGTCTTAATTGCCGCAAACATATTTTTGATGTAGCTTTCCATACGCTGATCCATGACTGCCGAGGAAACCCAGTTTCCGCTGGCATTGAAGTTTTCCTTGAAAAACCACAGCGGTGTCTGGCTATGCCAAACCAGCGTATGACCACGCATGGCAATGTTATTATTGACGCAGAAGTCCATGATGCTGGCAGCATTGTTCAGAGAAACACCGATATTCGTTTCGCTGCACTGAGACTGCACCAGCGTTGCATCTGGCTTGGTTTCGTTCTCGCACTCGATGCTGTTATAGTCCTTCAGCACGCTGGCAGTAATGGTGGAGTTCTTTACAGTACTGCCGTTGAGAATATTGCCCACCCGAAAATAGTCGGCGAACTCGTCTTTCAGTCCCTTTTCCGCAGCTGCCGCATAGACCTCGCTGCTGTCCGACTTTCCTGTTACGGTGACATCATCAAACACAAAATCGTTAGTGCTGTCTGTGGTAATGGTCAGCCGGAATTCGCCGCTGTTTTCCGGTGCACGATAAGAAGCGGAAAGTTTTGTCCATTTGCCGGCTCTGGTCTGTTTTGCCGTCAGTTCGGTTTCCGTTTCCTGTGCCGTGTCCAGATCTGCACAGGAAAGAGACAGGTGAAAACGCTCCGCAGTTTCACTGTACACCCACACGCTGTATGTGTAGGTTTCCCCGCCGGAAAGATAGAAGCCCTTTTCTGCACTGACACCGTCAGATGTGCTGGTTCGTCCGGTAACAGACATACCACGGGACGTGTTGCGACCGATGCCGTCTTCTGCTGTCAAAGCTACAGCATCAGCGTTGCCGTACCAGCCGCCGTAGTTGACTTCAAAGTCATTGCTGACCAGTTCTGCCGCAGATACTGTTCCTGAAATTGCCGGAAAACAGGATAATGCACCTGCACTGCACAGTACCGCAGTCAGTCCTGCCAGCCATTTTTGCTTGTTCATACAAAAAATTCCTCCTTTTGTTGATGTAAACTTCGATTCCAAACTACATTTATTGTAACAGAAAAAAGATTTCTTGTATTGCAGGATTGTCATGCAATTTATATATTTGTAAAGTAAATTTTATCCCTGCGATTTTCGAAATTCTGTCGGTGTCATACCGTGAACTTCTTTGAAAACTCGTGTAAAATGGCTCTGGGACGAGAACCCCAGCAGACTGCTGATCTGGGAGAGATTTTGCTCTGTTTTCAACAGCAGTGTTTCTGCCTCCTGCATTTTTTGCTGCTGGATAAAATCAGACAGCGTCCTGCCTGTTTGCTTTTTGAATTCCGTAGTCAGTCCGCCGCGGCTTTTGCCGCAGTATGCTGCGATGTCTGCGGTGCGGATCGGTTCTGCCATATGGCTGCGGATATACTGCAACACATTTCGCACCAATCGGGACTGGCTGCCGCCGCACTGTTTCAGCTTTCGCACCTGATCGGCATAGTCCAGGATCATGTGATACTGCAAGTTCTTGATTCGTTCCATGTCCGGCAGGGATTCGCATTTGGAAATGTAGTGTTCCTCCGTTTCTAAAACTTCTTCGGCAGGCAGACCAGCCTGGATCGCCGCACGGGAAACAATGGTTTCCAGCCGAATGAAAAAATTCCTGTGATGCCGCAGCAGCTGCGGTGCAAGCTGTCCGGAACGAACTGCCGGAATTTTTGTTGCACCATCGATCAGACCGTCTACGTCGCCCTGCTGCACCTTCCGAATGATGTCCTGTTCGATCGACAGAGAACGCATGTGCCCTTCTGGATTTCTGTTTTCCGGACCGGACAGGATTTCATTTTCTTTCATTTCTGCTGTAATGGTTTTCTGTTCCTTTTGCTGGATCCGCAGATCAGAAATGTCATACATGGTTCGGTTGACTGTGAAATTGTACAGGATCATTGCCTGCAAAAGGGTATCCGGATGCATTCCCGAAAGCGTTTTCATCTCAGCTGCAAACACAGAAAACTGTTCCGGCTGCAAATGCAGCGAACCTCCCAGCTTTTTCAATTCGTGTTCCGAAATCGCCAGTTCGCTGACTGGTCCGGCGACAAAGCAGTACAACTGATGCCGGACATAGCCATAGTAAAACATATCGTGATAGGCAAAATAGCCCAGTGGTGCGGTTTCCTGCAAAAGTGCATCAATGCAGAGGGTCACAGGATCTGCTGCCAGCTGCACCGGAGAATAGGTGTAGATCTTCTCCTGCTGTCGGTAGAGGCTTACCGGCAGTCCAAACATATTGGAAAACTGCCGGCTGAAATAGCAAAGCTGTGATTCGGTGAAGATCGGCTGCACAGAAGATTGTTCAGACATGGCAGAATTTTCACTCCTCTCTTTGTAAAATTCTCACTGGCGAAGCTTTAGGCAATACAATTATAATTGATAACAATATTATACTATATTTTGTAAAGTATGTCAATACAAAAAATCCACTGAAATTCGTTACAAAAGGAAAACCCGAGATCCCACATGAGAATCTCGGGTTTTTATAGGAAATCAGATGAAACAAAATGTCATAATTCAGAGCAACGATGCACAAAACACATCTGTAAACTGCATCGTCAGATATTGCCGGAAGATGTCACTGTACGCCGGAGCATACAAAGGTCGAAACCATTCAGCACACCGTCTGCATGCAGATCCCCTGCCTGCCAGTCAGCAAGCTTTGTTTCCGGAACGCCAAGCAGCCACTTTTGCAAAAGCACAACATCTGCCAGATTTACTTTGCCGTCCGCATTGATGTCGCCGGTATTTACAGGCGGTTTTATCACTGTCGTGGTTGCCGCTGTTGTCGTCGAAGCAGAAGTTGCGGTGGTCGCCTTTGTGGTCGTTACCGTTGCCTTTGTAGTTGTTGTCGTTGCCTTTGTGGTGGTAGTAGTTGTTGTGGTCGTCGTTGTGGTGGTTACCACAGGCGGTCCGTCGATCACAGTTCCTTTCACGGCACCGATTGCCTCATCGATATAGAAATTATCTGTATCGCCTTCCGTTTCCACATAAATTTTAAAATTCTTTCCGCCCTCCGGCAGTTTGAAACTGGGATTTGCGAGCTGCACATAGTTTCCTTTTGCTGCGGAAGCAGACGCAATTCTGGCGTACTTCGTTTCTCCGGCAGCATCTGTGTACTGTAGAGAAAGTGCAGCATTTTTGGAACTTTCTCCGTCCATGTAATTCAGGCATACGCTGAAACTATATTCTTTTCCAGCCTGAAATGCTTTTGCCGGCAGCGTTTTTTCTGCTCCGTTCCACGCACTGGCACGATTCTGCACCAAAAGTGCATTGGTTCCCTGATACGGTATTCTTCCGCTCAGTGCAATATCTGCTGCACCGTGTCCCTGCCAGTCGCAGTTGTCCGACTCAAAAGTATCGTGAAAATAATAACCGTTTTCATCCGGTTCTACCGGCTGGTCTTCCAATGTCACAACAAACGTAGAAACACTTTCCGCAGGGAGCTGTGCCCAGAAGCTGCTGCTGTCATGCTCCAGATCTTCCGTTTTCGCCAGATTTTCAGAGGCGGAAGTACGATAACGGTCAACCTCTGTAATTTGTGCATCAGCATCTACAGCGAACTGCTGCGAATAGCTTTCTGTTCCCTTGTTAATGGCAACAATGGTTACCTGATTGTCATCGCCCTTATATGCAGACACATAGACATTGTCTGCCGGCTGTTCCGTAGCATCGATCCGCACATCGCCGGGACGAACATATTTGGAGTATTGTGCCATGCAGTACCCACGCTTGCTGATCTTTCCGTCTTCCGTCATCAAACCATAATTCCGGCGGATATACCACCAGGTATAGGCACTCATATTGCCCACAACCATAGCATTATGGATATTTTCCGAAACCTGCAGTGCCTCCGGATAGCGATTCGCCGAATCCTTGTCACTGTTTGGAACATAAACTTCTGTCATCCAGATTTCTTTTCCGCTGTTTTCCAGTTCCGGAAAGTCCATCCATGAACGCTGTGTGCCGTAAAAGTGCGTACCGAACAAGTCACAGTTTGCCATTGCCTTGCTGTTATTCAAGATTTTCCGGTAAAATTTCTTGCCGCCGTCCGGCACCCATGAGGCATTTTCCGGTACATACTGAAAAGATTCCGGTGACATCAGGCGGGTGCTTGTGATCTGATCGCCATAGTTGGCAATGAAGTCTGTTGTTTCATCAGTAGACCAATATGTCCACTCGGACGCATAATCCGGTTCATTCTGTACAGAGACAGCGTACAAGTCAACATTATTATTTTTCATGTAAGTGCCAAAATCATTCAGATGCTTTGCATAGGCAGCATAATTGGATTTGGGCAGATGCAGCTTACCGTTGCTTCCGCCGGATTCCGTTAGATTTGCCGGCGGTTCCCACGGTGATGCAAAAACAGTGACACCCATTTGCGTCGCAAACTGTGCAGTCGGGAGTGCTCTGTTCCACTGGCTGCTGTCCGGATTTACAAACACCCGAAGTACCGTCAGCCCCAGTTCATTCTCTCCGTTTCCAAATGCCGTCTGCCGCTGTGCCTGCGTCAGATCTCCTGCCCATTCCGGATGGTTGATTCCGCCGAATCCACGAATCGTCTGATACTCTGTGTCTGTATCAATGACACAAACGTCAGCGGCAGAAACTGTTTTCGTCGGAAAAATGGATGCTGTTGTTACAGACAGCAGTGCTGCCGTAAAACCAGCTACGACTTTTCTCAAATTCATATACATTCCCTCCTGTGAAATGTGCCGTTTTGCTTGTTGTGTCTATTATAGCAATTTCACATTGCGGTGTATATCATTTTTGTCATGTACTTTTGCATTATTGTCATATGATCTTGTGTAAATGTATATCTGCGGAACTTTATGCAATCTGCCGAAAAATTTGTCGACGCATCTTATGCACAGGCTTTGTGCGGTATTGCCTTTACTTTTGAGCATCTTTTGCGAGAACCTCATCAATGGTATTCTGAAGTGTACTGAGATTTTCGTCATTGTCAATGCCGCCCATAAGTGCTTCGCCCACGATATTGCCGTTTCTGTCAATGACATACGTTGTCGGGAACGCAGTGACACCCAGTGCAAATTTTCCGGCATCGCTGTCAGAATCAAAATAGATGTTCCGATATTTCGCTCCCTTTGTTTCCAGAATTTGTTTCGCCGTCGCAATATTCTGCTCGTCACCGTCAAGTGCACCGACATTTACACCAAGCACTTCACCGCCCTGTTCTTTGATGCGATCATTCAGGGCATTCATTTCACTGAGCTCCTCCACACAGGGTTTGCATTCGTTGAACCAGAAATTCACCACTGTCACAGCATTCTCTGCGAAAACACTGCTGTCCACCTTATTTCCGTCCAGATCTTTTCCCTCAAACTGCGGGAATGCAGTGCCAGACACATCGCTGGTCTGCTCCTCAGAAGAATCCGTCGGAAGTGCTGCGATCTCCTCTTCAATTTTACGGATCTGTTCTGCATCTGATTTCAGCGTTTCATATTCTGCATCAGTAAACTGATCTTTTGCACCGTCTACAGCAGCCATCAGCACATCGCCGTAGTTTGAACTCAGCGTGTCCTCTGTGACATTTTTGCTCATAGATGCAAACACCTTTTCCCACAGATCATTGTTTTTCGCCATGATCGCATTTTCCTCATCCAAAAGTTCCTGTGAAGATTTTCCGGATGTTTCTGCTTCGCCGGATACTTCACTGGACACGCTTGAAGAATTATCCTTTACCGTACTGCCGCATCCGCTGAGCGGGACAGAAAGTGCCAGACAAGCTGCTAACATCATCATCAGATTCTTTTTCATTTTCATTTTTTAAGCTCCTTTTTTTCTGTTGAAATTTCTTTTGCCTTTGATAGATCTCCAAAACCATATTGATAACATATGGCATGGGTCGGACAGGATTTCATACACATGCCGCAGCGGATACACTCGGCATGGTTGGGCTGTCTGGTGACATCGACATCCATTTTGCATGCCTTTGCACAAGCTCCACAGGATACGCATTTGTCTTTGTCCACCTTCATCTGAAAAAGCGATACCCGATTCAAAAGTGCATAAAATGCTCCCAGCGGACACAGCCATTTGCAGAACGGGCGGTAGAAAAACACACTGCCAAGTATCACAGCCAGCAGGACAAATGCTTTCCATGAAAAAAGTGTACCAAGTGCCGTGCGGATTCCTTCATTGGTGATCGACAACGGAATCGCACCTTCCAGCACGCCTTGCGGACAAAGGTATTTGCAGAAGAACGGATCCCCCATTCCCAGCTCATTGACGACTACCATCGGGAGAAGAATCACCATCACCAGCAAAATACCATATTTCAGATAACGCAACGGTTTCAGCTTTTGGGTAGAGAGCTTTGGCGACGGGATCTTATGCAAAAGCTCCTGAAACCAGCCGAACGGACACAGAAATCCACAGATAAATCTCCCCAGCAAAACACCAAGCAATATCAATATTCCGGTGACATAGTAAGAAAACTTGAATTTCGATGACCCTACAACTGCCTGAAATGCCCCGATGGGACAAGAGCCTGCTGCTCCCGGACAGGAATAACAATTCAATCCCGGCACACAGGCGTATTTTCCCTTTCCCCGATTCAGAGAACCATTCAAAAAATTGGGGAGATGCATGTTGGTCAGAAGTGCTGCTGCTGCCTGAATCCAACCGCGAAACCGTGCAAGAATGTGCACATTTTTTTTGTTGATCTGTTTGTTCTTAGCCAATTCCAACACACTCCATACACAGGCGGATCGCTTTTGAAAAAACTGTCTGGGCTTCCTCCCGCCAGATGCCAAAGATGAGCATCGCTATTCCCGCAAGAAGAAGCAGCACTTGCACTGCCGCTTTTTTGAATACCATTTGTTTCCCTCCAATGCTTTGATGACACCAGTATACATCATGCGATATAAAATCTGCGTTAAGAGAAAATTAACACAGATTTTATCTGCGTCTGTTATAATAAAGGTAAAAATTATAAGAGCCTGTTTTGTATCCTGCCCCGAACACTGCTCCATGGCAAGGCTTTTAACGGTAAACCGTGCAGCAAAAGATACAGAACAATCTCTGGGGAGCATGCTATGAGACTTTTCGTGATAGAAGATGAACAATCCCTGCGGGAGGACATCACAAAAAAATTACAGCGTTCAGGATATGAAGTCGATGCCTGCGGCGATGGAGAAACAGCTTCAGAATATCTGTCTGTGGAATATTATGATTTGATATTATTAGACCTGAACCTTCCTAAGATCGATGGAATGACGCTTCTCCGCAGCTTCCGGAAAGAAAATCAGGAAACGCCGGTATTGATCTTATCCGCACGAAGCGAAATTGCTGACAAAGTGGAGGGACTGGATGCAGGGGCAAATGATTACCTTTCGAAGCCATTTCACCTTGCAGAACTGGAAGCCAGAATTCGCAGCCTGACACGCCGTCAGTTCATTCAGCGGGATGTACGCCTGCAATGCGGACAGATCGTATACGACACCAAAAGTCGTACTGCAACAGCAGACGGCGTTGTAATCAATCTGACACGCAAAGAAACCGGCGTACTGGAATATCTGATGCTGCATCAGGGCAGACCCGTCAGTCAGGAGGAACTCATTGAACATGTATGGGACAGCAGCGTGGACAGTTTCAGCAATTCGATTCGTGTCCACATTTCTGCACTCCGGAAAAAACTCCGTGCAGTTCTTGGCTATGACCCCATTCGGAATCGAATCGGAGAGGGTTATGAAATAGAAGGAGAATCAAAATGAAGCGAATGAAACGACTGTCCTTTCAATGGAGAATCACACTGCTGACTGCCATTTTGATTGCCGGAACTTGTATATGTTCCAATCTTCTGCTCTATCGTTCCGGTACGGTCGGCATAGATTCGCTGAATGGCTTTGTCATGGAATATGATCCAGAAAGTTCCGATGTTCTGAAAATTGAATTTGATGATCAGCAGATGTCCGCATTTCTCCATCAGTTTTCGCAAGAAATTTACGATGTGAAAGCAGAATTCGGAAGAAAATGCTGGTATATCACAGCCGCAGTCACACTGCTTAGTGCAGCGATCGCATATTTTGTAAGCGGCAGAGCACTCAAACCGCTGAAACAATTTTCAAAGCAGACAGAAAACATCAATCAGGACAATCTTACCAGCACCCGTTTTGATGAAAACACCGCAGCAGAATTTCAGCAACTGAGCTGCTCGGTCAATCATATGCTTGACCGGCTGGCACTTTCCTTCGACTTACAGCGTCAGTTTGCAGGAAATGCTGCACATGAATTGCGTACACCGTTGGCAATGATGCAGACAAAATTGGAACTGTTCGCCGAAGAACATTCTGACAGCTGTGCAGAAACCGCAGAACTGGTTCAATTTCAAATCGATCAGGTAAACCGCCTGACTGCCCTTGTCCGCACGCTTCTGGAAATGAGCAATTTGCAGTCTGTTTCACGTTCCGATGAAATCGAATTGGCACCGCTGGTTGACGAGATCCTGACGGATCTCACCACACTTGCGGAACAGAAAAATATTACACTGCATCAAAACTGTGAGGACGTTCATATGATCGGCAGTGATACGCTGATTTACAGACTGCTGTTTAATCTCATTGAGAATGCGATCAAATACAATCATACAGGCGGCAGCGTAACGGTTTCTATCCGGAAGGAACAGCATCAGGCATTGCTGCATATTACAGACACAGGCTGTGGGATTCCGGAAGCATACAGAGAGAGTATTTTTCAGCCGTTTTTTCGTGTGGATAAATCAAGAAGCAGGCAAATGGGCGGTGTCGGTTTAGGGCTTGCCCTTGTGAAAGAAATTGCAGTATTGCATGGCGGGAATGTCTGTGTGGAATCAAGTTCAGAAAAAGGAACGACTTTCGCTGTAAGATTGCCATTGATCGGAAAAGTGGAATAAGACTGTTTGACAAATATACGGATTTTTCAGGCGAGCCCTAAGGCAATACCGCACAAAGATTGTACGACAGATGCGTCGTCAAATTTTTCGTCAGATGAAACAAAAAGCGGAGTGAATAC
>ENA-OUOW01001989-OUOW01001989.1-human-gut-metagenome-genome-assembly--contig:-NODE-1989-length-12380-cov-8.680162_pt1 | contig 12380 bp, 15 predicted proteins | sample MGYA00237938_ERZ548769 | MGnify/ENA primary metagenome ERZ548769 (study PRJEB26490, sample SAMN05356870) | human gut metagenome | biome: terrestrial biome; feature: human-associated habitat; material... | reverse complement strand
CTGTTGCAGAAGTCTTGCACTTGAATTCATGTTGATTGTTGCAAGTCGGTCATCTGCTGGCAGTAGATCACAGCCATTGTCAAGTGTTTTGATGGCTTCATTTGCACCACGGGTCATGAATTCATATGTAGAAGCATTACCATCAGCAACGATTCCACACGCCATTGTCAGACTTCCTTGTGAATCAAGATCAATCATCAACACACGCTTTCCAGCCATATGCAGACCAGCACCCACATTCATGACGGTTGTTGTTTTGCCCACACCACCTTTTTGATTTATCACTGCAATAATTCTTTTCATGTTCGTTTTTTCCTTTCTTGTTCCTCTTATTCGCTATACATAAATGCGAAACTATCACTAATCTTTTCTTTTCTTTCAATGTAACCAATTAAGAAATCCCATTGTCTACAAGATATTACATCATCTTCGTAATATCTGTTTACGATACCTTTTAATTCTTCTTCACTGATTACATCCATCTTTTCATTTACTTCATTACATACCTTTTGCAATTTTTTTAAATTTGTCATGTTGTTTTTTCTCCTTTTAGTATTTGTTGTTGTACTTTTCCGCTTGCTTTGCGGTTACAGTGTCAAACTTATATCTTACATAATTGATTATTCTGTCTTTGAGTTCTTCGTCAATCTCTTTGAAGTCATTCAATGCCACTTTCACATATCCCATGCAGATATTGTTGAATGCAGTGCTGTTGAATAAGTTGTGAATGTCTTCTTCTGTGCATGTTGCTAAAAAGTCCAGCACTTTTATATTGCTTTCTATGTCTGCCTGGTCTAATTTGCTATTTCCTAGTAATTTTCTGTAGCCGTCTGCCGTCATTTTGTAGCCGTTCATTGTGTTAGTCCCTTTCTTTTAGTCTTTCGTTCTGTTCCTTTATCTCTGCTAATATGCTTTTGCAGTCTTCCACTTCGTCTTCATACTTTCGAATGCGGTATATAAATCTCTTTGCGTAATTGTTGCGCCCCTCTTCATTCAAGCAGATATAAAACACACCGCAGTCTTCAAGTATGCGTTTGTCATTTTCTACACGGATAAAACCTTCGTCTAATTCATGAAAGCTTGCTGTCTTATAGTCTTTTTTCGCTCTTTCAAAAAATTCACATGCCCTTTCATAATCGTATGTACGAATATATCCGCCGTTATCTTTTGCCCACTTTATCACCCTGTTATATGTCTTCTCACTTAGTTTCGTATTGTTTTTTCCTTTCCTAACGCAATTTTCTGTCTGAATTTCTTTTTCCCATTCTTCAAGCACATTCACCCACTTGTCACCATATGCCCACATATTCAGATCAGCTTCAGAAAGAATCAATTGAAGGTCTTCTGTTCCCTTCACCTTGATGAATCTGTGCTGATTGCCTATCTGGCAGAATGGTTCAGCAAAGTTTGTGCAATACTGCATCAATTCTGTGTTCAATGCCAGTCTGTACCCGTCTGGGGCTTCAAAATAAAGTTTCATTGTTTGGTTTACCTTCCTTTCAATTTTCTTTGTCTTTCATTGTCAATTATAAAGACATGTTTCTATCAAGTCAACATTTTATTTTGCTATTTTTCTAGATTTCTAGAATACTATCATGAATTATATGCATCATACAAAAAAATGACCTCATAGAATGCCCATATAGGCACAAAACGAGGTCACCTTGATATAATTATCATTATTTAATAAAAACGCTTCTACGGGCATTCTATGGGGCTTCTGGCGTGTGTCGCTTTATTCGCCACCATTCAGAATGCTTTCATCATATGGCAGAACGTTTCCCAACTTGTTTGTGCTTGAAAACTTGCCATATATAACAATATCCCTTTTATACCCTTCATACATGTCAATTCTTGTCACATCATACAATTTTCCGTCATAAGACACAGACAGATCAGATGCATTTGAATTCAGCAAGTATTTATTCCAGTTGACTGCAAACATGCTTGTTTCATTTGTTCCAGCTTGTGCAGACTTGAAAAAAATATCACCAGACAACTGTTTGAAATATGCCCAGATCGTCTTTTGCTGGTGTATTGGCATATAGCCTTCTGTTTGAAAGCCGTCTTCATCTTCTGTGTTCACTTTCTTGTATATCACAATTTTTTTATCTTTCAGTTTTTCCATGTCTTTCGCCTTCTTTCGACAATTTTCTACAATGCATTTATAAATTCATTATAATGGTCATTCAGACCGCACCAAGCATCCAGCAAAGAACACGTGCCGTCAATTCTTTGCTTTGCACCGTTGTTCTTTATCGGCACAATGTTTCCGTTTCTGTCTGTTTCAATTCCCGTGTTTGTCAAGCACCATTTCAGAACTGGGTTGTTGTTATAATTGACCTTTTTTGCCTTCAGATCAGCACCCATCAATTCCATCGGAATTGAAAGTGTTTTTGCCCCTTGAATGCATTTCACCATTTTGAAGCCGTATGCTTCCATTTCATCCACCCAGTAACGTGCAGACCATGAGTCATAATAGATCCACAACGGAGAAATTCCAGCGACTTGCACCATTTCCCAGAACCACAAAGTCACATCATGAAAATCAATGCTATTGCCCTTGCATAATCTGACCAGACCAGCATTCACCCATAGATCATAAGGAATTTTGTCTTCCTTCACACGCTGTTCAATGCAGTCTTCTGGTATGAAATACATCTGTGCAACGTGTTTTATCTTTGTTTCTTTGTCAATCATCAGAAGTGTTGCACATGTCAAGTCAGTTGTTCTGGATAGATCAGCACCACCGATTGCAAAAGAACCGCGGAATTTTTCCAGATCATACGTTGATTCATTATTGATGTCATCAAATGATAACCATGCATTGTGTTTTGTTTGTCGAATATTGAAGTCTTTGCAAAGTATTCCTGGCAAGTCTTTGGGACTTTGTTTTGCCCTTTCAACTTTTGCAATCAAGTCTTCAAATTTCTTTATCTTGCCAAGACCTGGGTTTGCTTTCATCCAGCATTTTGCATCTGTCCATTCTGTCTTGCTGTCCAGTTCATAAATGATTGGCAGAAAGGTTTCATCTTGAATCACACCGTCAAGCACCTTGCATGCATAATCATACATGTCATCAAAGATGCATTCACGAACTGTTCCCGCTGTCGTTATCATAATCATAAGCGGTTGCCTTCTGGCAGATTGTGATTGTTTCATGACTTCATACAGATTTCTGTCTTTTACTGCATGCAGTTCATCCATCACCACCAGTGAAGAATTCAGCCCATCCAGCGAATCAGAATTGCGTCCTAATGGTTGCATCTTTGACATTCCCGCTTCAAAATACAGATCACTTTTTCTTTTCTTCACAAGTTTTCTGATTTCTGGTGACTGTTTCACCATGTGGCAGACTTCATCAAAGATGATTTTGCTTTGATCCTTTTTCGTACTCACTGAATAGCATTCACCACCAGCTTCACCATCAGCAAGTAACATATACAAAGAAATACCAGCAAGCATTGTACTTTTTCCGTTCTTTCTTGCAACTTCAAAGAATGATTCTTTGTACTTTCGCATGCCAGTATCTTTTTTCACAAAACCGAACAATGCACTGATATATGCTTTCTGAAACAATTCAAGTTTCACTGATTGCCCAGCCCATTCACCTTTGCTGTGCTTGCACCATGTTTCAATGAATGTGATAGGTCTGTTTGCCTTTTCTTCAGAAAAAATATATTCATCTGGGTTGTCAATATCATGTGCCAGTTTTCTATATTCTTTTAACACCCTTTTGCTGGTGATAATTTTCCCGCTTTCAATCTTGTTCAGATATTCTTTGATATAGTTCATTGCTGATTATTCAAGCAAAAGTTCAGAAGTGCGTTATCTGTCTGCTTTGCTTCTTCTTTCGGTAGTAGGTCACACAGTTGTTTGTATAAAAGGCTATAACGTTGAATCAGTGTTGAATAAGATTTCATTGCTGGTGATTCACGCCACATTTCTTGTTTTCCGTTCTGGAACCATTCAACTGCACCATTCTGATTGATATTTTCTTTTAATTCTTCAAGAGTTCCAGCCATGAAAGATAATTCTTTGATGATATTCTGTGCCACGATCTTTTTATTTTCTGGAACTAGTTTTGCAATCTTGCCCAGCTTCCTTGATTCTGCTTTTTCGATCTTTGCTTTATCTATTGGCATTCAATCACCCCGTTTCTTTTTCTATCTTTCTAGAAAACTATCTTTCTAACCCCCATCCCATATGAAAAATCATGCACGGGAATTGTAATGTAGGGCGTTTGATTACTTTTTGCCCGTTTCTTTTTGTGACTTGGGGGGATGTAATTGCCATAGCTTGACCAGATTGCCTTGATCGTCAAACTTCAATCCCTTTGCCGTTGCCGTATTCTTGCACATGTGTTCGTGCTGGTGGCAAGTAGCACAAAGTGCTTCAAGGTTTGACCAGTTCAATGTAATATCTGGATCATTTATGTTCTTTGGTGAAATATAGGTTTTATGATGCACAATGACGGCTGGTCTGCCACACCTTTCACAGATATAGTTCTTTGATTCCATAAATGCTTTTTGTGTGTCACGCCACGCCTTTGACGTGTAGAAACGTTTTGCGTATTCCTTCACTGTGCATCACTTCCCCTTTTTTTATTCTTCACCGTGTCTGATTGTCTTCAGAAGATTGTCAACCGTTCTTTGTAGTCGGTCTGTGTCTTTCTGTGTCGGATCGTACCACAGCGAAAGAAGAAACTTTGTTGCAGTCTTACAAAGTGGGCTGTTCAACTGCTGGTCAATATTCAGTCCCGTTGCCGTTTCAATGTATTCTGAAGCACCTTCAAGCAACTGTTCAATGATTGGATCATTGTCTGAATTGTCCAGCCTTAACCATTCCCGTGCATCTGCAACCGTGATAATCATCTTTGACATTGTTCAGACCACCTTTCTGAAATTATTTTCCTGGTGTGATTGCCAGTTTAATAAATGCTTCGTCAACGATTGGTTTGCAGTCTGCCACTGCCATACCACGATAATCCACTTTGCCCGATTTGAAGCTTGATTGTGTGCTACTCTCAACCGCAATGCCGTTTGGAAGATTGTAGCCATAATATTTGAAGTTACCAAAGAAAATTTCGTTGTCCTTGATATTATCGTCAACTACGACTTCAAAGCCTAAAATCTTTCCTACGCTGTCGTCCTGTGCATTTTGTACAAATACTGGGCGTTTGTTTCCGTCCATAAGTCCGTAAATTTTGTTATACAATGTTGCGTTGTTCATTGCGAACTTTGCACCCTTGCTGTAGCCACGTTTTAACTTTGAAATAACTGTAGTAATGTTATCAAATGTTAATGCTGTAGTAGTAACAAGGTTTGTGCCTTCGTTCCATGTGATACCTGTTTCAATTCCTGTGCCCTGTCCTGTGCCTGTACCATTTACGATACCGTCCGCAAGGCATTCCATAACGCAATTTGTCAATTCTTCAGTTAAATAGCTTTCAAATGCGTCAATGCTCATAGTTTTTACTTTTGCACTGATAGAGAAAACCTTGATAATCTCGTTTGCGTCAAAAGTAACCTGTGCGATAGTTGGCTGTTCTGTTTCTACGTCTGCGCCTTCTGTGTTCCATACTGCTTTTGAAGCTGGCGTTGCTACTGGTACGGAAATTTTAGAAGGAACGTTGAACGCTCTAACTTCTGCAATAAGTCCGCCCATTGTGCGCGCTTTTTTCACTACTTCGTTCAATGTTGCGGTTGGAATGATTACTGGTGTGTTTCCGCTAGTTGTGTATGCGTCATTGCGCTTTTCAAGTTCCATTGCACGGTTCATGGCATTCTTTTCAGCCTGGTTCAATTCCTTGCCCATTAAAGACTTGTAGAACGCAGATCTATACTCTTTTGATGCATAGACATCACCTGTCACAGCTTCAGCGCTTGCGCCGTCCTTGAAAGTTGCACCAGTAATTGGAGTGAATGAACGTGCTTCTGTATCTGTTCCCGCTTCCTTTTCCTGGGCATTTTCTTTCGCCTGTGCAAGTCCAGTCAATTCAATATTCAAAGACTTGATGTCAACATTTGGATCAGTTTCAATTGTGCCTTTGATTTCCTGGGCACGTTTTTCCATGTCTTCAATAGAATAATTTCGATAATAGTTAAACGCTTCAGCGATTGTTTTAAAGTTCATTTTTTATTTACCTTCTTTCATTAGAATTTTGTTGCAAAGAATCTTGGCATTGTTCAATGCTTCAAGTCTTTGCATGCTTGTCTTTCTGGCGTTCCTAGCTTCAACACTTGCTGTTGGATATGCTGGAAACGGACAAATTGAAACTTCATACACCTTTGCAATCTGCTTGATTGTTCGTGTGTTTGTTTTGGGGTCGTAACTGTCCCCATCTTTCGGAACTGTGAAAGCAAAAGACATTCCAGAAAGGTCACCCCTTGCCACTGCCGTGTGAATGCTTCTTGCTTCTTCAGTATCTGGCAATTCTGCCCGCATGGTCAGTCCTTTGTCAGTCACCTTGAATTGCATTGTTTTGGGTGTTCGTGCCAGTGGCACTTTGTTCAGATCATGGTTATATAAAAGCCTTGAATCTGAAATATCTGCCCCATCTAATGCACCACGTTGGATGATTTCCGTATAACTGCCCGCAAGATCATTTATTGTCGTTGGCGTGTCGTAAACAATCGGCATGCCTTCGATAATCAAAGCGTGTGCATCATCTGCCGTTGGTGCTTCTGCTCTGATTTCCGCTGTTCTGATTTCTTTCATACTTCATTCACCTTCTTTTCGTTTGAAAGTCTGTATTCTGTAAAATGGCACTGGTCGCCATATCTGTTTTTCTTTTTTCTTGTGATGCTTTCAACAACATATTCTTTTCTGATTTCTGCAATCACATTTGTAAGTCTGGACACACCCAGATTTTGAAATGCTTCCCATGTCGTGATGCTTCCATTCTGATGCATATAGCCCAGAACACGGTCTTTCTGTGTCATACGCATTAAGAATCACCACCATTCTTTGAATCATCATTGTTGTTTCCATCAAGCTGATATTCATTTGCTTTGCTTGCATCCACATAATTGAGCGATTGTAAACGACGGTCACCGTCTTCAACTGGTGCAAGATTCAAGATTTCACGGGCTTCATTCACCGTTAAAAGTCCATATGGAACTAATTCTTTTATCATGTTCAATCTGGTCTGGTTGTTGGAATAGATCACACGCCCAGAATCAAACACAATCTGATTTCCATATGCCTGTTCACGTGCGTTGAAAATCTTTCTTGTAAATTCCAGTGAAAGAAGAATTGAAAAAGGTTCAATCACTGATTCATAGAACGCACCCCATTCATCTTCGTTGTATGTAGAATTCACAATCTTTTCAGATATTCCCAGATAATCATATATTTTCGTTGCAGTTGCCTTCATCTGGTCTGCATCAATGTTCACTGGCTTGTTTTCCAGTGGTACATATTCAGCTTTGTTGTCTGTTGCAATGATTCCGCCGTTATTCGACACATCAAGATAATCAGAAATGAATCTTTCTTTGTCAGCCTTCAACACTTCTGGTGCAAGTACATTGCTATATTTCAGCATTCCACGGATCGTTGCACCGTTCTTGATGCCGTTCACAATGCCTTGATTCTGTGTGTGTGCCAGTTCCAGTGCTGGATATAATGCACCATTATCATCACCCAGAAGTTCATTTGAATTGTAATTTCTTCGTAAATGAACAATGTCTGCATATGGTAGAACAATCGTGTTTCCGTTCTTGAATCGGAACTGCACGAACAGTTCCCCGTTTGTATCGCTTAAAAAATCAGCCTGTGTGCATGTGATTGGATAGACTGCCACAACATTGCCCCGTTCATCCTTGTCAATGTATGCAAAAGCATTATTGAAAAGATAATAGTGCGTTGCCAGTTTATAAAGAAGATCAGATGCATTCATGTATTGGTTCGGTTGTACTTGCAGAATTCTGTTCAGTCTTGTGTCTGTTCCTGGCTTTCTTACATCACCATAAACAACAACGTGTCTACCCTTCAACTTGCTGATATTCCTTGCAATGCTATCAATTGCACCTCTTGCAATGTCGTTTGCATACGCATTGCCATTCCATGCAGTGAATGCAACTGTTTGTCCATTGAGAAGTTCAGCACGTTCAAGTTGTCTGCCTTTTTTTCTGCTATTTATCAACTTCTGGAATATTCCCATGCATGCACCTTCTTTCATTCTATCATTCTAGCAATATATCTTTCTGTCATTTAATAATATATAGAATTCTATCATTCTGTCACTTTATATTATAGTCTATCTTTCTAGAATATTCAATTTCTATCTTTCTAGCATTCTATATTTTTTGTATGCTCGTAGCATACTTTTTCTAAATTTTATAAAACTTGTTATAGTGTGAAAATCTGTCCTTTCTGATTCTGTCGGTCTTTCTCGGTTTCTCTAATATCCCTAACTGTGTATAAAAGAATGTAATAACATGTATGTACATGCAGAAGATTAAAAAATGGCACTTTGTCCAGTGTTTATGCGGGTTTTCTGCACTTTTCCATTCATCACTTTGACACGGTTTTTCATCACTTTGACACGGTTTATTCATCACTTTGACACGGTTTCTAGAATGTTAGCAAAGTTTAGAAGGGTGTCTGATTCATCACTTTTACATGGTTCATACCCACTTTGGCATGGTTTCATACTCACTTTGGCATGGTTTCGGTTTTTTGGTGGTACTCACTTTGTATGCTACGAGCATACTTTTTTCTGATTTTTACTGTGTATATAAAACTGTAAATACCTGTAGACTGGTCAAAAATTGCATTTCGTTCAGTGTTTATGCGGGTTTCTTGCACTTTTCCATTCATCACTTTTACATGGTTATTCATCACTTTTACATAGTTTCTGAATACAGACTTTTGAAGCAAAAACACAACATTGTCATATTGGGCGTTTTTAGCCGTTTTTAGCGTGTTTTGTTGTTGGGTGGTAAAATCATCAATGAATTCAATAAAAGCGTTCTACGGGCATTCTAGAGGGCTATACGGGCATTCTATGAATAAAGCTTGACCATGCAGAATTGAAAGCATAAAAAAAGACCGCATCACAGATCATCTGCATGCAGTCCAGACATAAAAAAAACAGAACGCCATTCAAGCCACTTTTCAGCCTGTTTCAGACGTTCTGCATTCTTCATGGTATATTTTATCATTCATATTGTTTCAAGCCATTCTGGGGCATTCTGTAACGTTCTACGGGCATACGCTTTGAATGTTTCCCCGTGAAAGTTCTGAATTGCCTTCTGGATCGTGTATTGTCCATAAGTTCCACAGTTTCTTTTGCTGTCCCACTTTTCACGATATAAACCAGAATGTGAAAAAAGTCTGTCCATCATTTCAGCATTCTTGTCAGTGTAGAAAGCAAGGAACATACACAATGCCATGTCTGCACAATTCTGGCTGGTGTCTTCTTTGTCAGCCTTGCCATATATCCTTGCATATTCTTCAAAGTCCCCAGACCATAACATTTTGATTTTTTCTGCATTCTTCCCAGTGAACATGATTTTCAAAAGATTTTGTTCTTGTGGGGTCAGATCAGCTTCACTTCTGGTCTTCATTTTCTGTTGAACAATGCCAGTGCATCTTTTCTGTGAAGTGGTCACCATGTATCTGTTATATATTTCTTTCAGTGCATTTGATCCATCTTTGATGATTTTCTTGCCATGATACACATTGCCAGTCAACGCAACATATCTTGATGCCGTGTACACTTCAATGCCTGGCATTTTCCTTTTCTTTCGCTTTGTGATTTCATCAATCACAGTTCTGGCATACTTTTCAACGGTCATTGAAGACAATTGAAAATCTGCTTTGTTTCTTGTTATGTTCAGATTGCCTTTGCAGATAATATGCACGCCAGTTCCGCTTGCTGATATTTCTGTGTAACTGTCCAGTGCTTCAATGATTTCTTTTGCTTCTGGCAGTATTTCACCACGGTTTGAAATAACACAATCAAGATCAATCACAATATAATCACCGTTGAAGATATAACCAGCCCCGCAATATTTCAGATTCTTGATTGCCTTTTCACAGTCTTCAAATCTTGCCCATGTTTTGCAGTTTGTAACGTCAGCGGGCTTGCCTGTGACTGGGTTGAATGGCTTTTTCTTTGGTGTATCTGGTGACTGTGTTTTGCCCCAGCACACCCATTGTTGAACGCCACGCATCACCGCTGGCAAGTTCTTCAGATTTCCCATTGCATCACCCCATCAGTCCACATCAATTGTGATTCCAGTCTTTTCAATCGTATATTGCACATTGTTTCTGGTTTGCTGGAACATCAAATGTTTTTCAATCTGTTTTATCTGTCTTTTTCGCTTGTTCAGCTTTGCAGAATCACTTTTGCAAGTAGAATAATCAATTCCATGCAGTAACTTGTCAAAATTCATGACGTGCATTTGCTTTGTGATCCTTTTGCCTTTTGCTTTCATTCCTTTGATCGTGGTCAGCCTTTCTGCAATCATGTTCACTGCTTGTTGGTTCAATGCAGTCTTTCTGATGTTCGTATCATAGAAACTGCAACCGATTGCATCCAGTGATTGAATCTGCCCGATAACATATGCATATTGCATCAGAATCGGCATTGTTTGACCGAACACATAATATTCAGACACAGTGCCGTTTACAGTCTTTCTTTCTGCCCATTTCTGAATTTCAAGGAATGTGCCCGCCGTTTGAATCTTTTTTATTTCTGGATAACATTCAAATAATTCTTTCGCATCAAGGGTGATGAAAATGCCACCCATTGTGTGCAGTGAATCATCCAGCATCTTTTCTTGTTCTGGTGTCGGCTTCATACCTTTTCCGTACATATAACGCCACAATTGAACTTTTGTGCATTCAACAATGCCGTTTCTGATAAGTTCTGCCACGGTACAGAACACCATCTTGTCAAACGGGTTCAACATTCTTGAAACTTGTCTGAACACTTCATTGTTCTTTTCCAGAAGGACATTCACAAACTTGTCTTTGTGATCCTTTGTATATTGCGAAGTAGTTGCCAGAACGCTTTCAATTTTTCCGTATTCCATTTCACTATTAAAAATTGATTTTGAAACATTATCTGTTGGAACTGGTAGCTGTTTGTTGTATTTTCCTCGCAAGGTCTGCAAAGTGCTTTTCTTTATACACTGGTCAATGATTTCATCAATGTTTGCTTCTTGCCCTGGCAGTGCAGTCATATCATCTGCATAGCCAGCCAACGCAGTACATCCATCATTCTTTGTTGCTGGATCGTCTTCTGCTGGAATGTCTGCAATGCCTTTATCTAGCAACTTTGTCATGATTGTGATAAGTGCTTTCTTGCTTGCTTCTGGGGCTAGATTTTTATTTTCTAATTGTTCCAGAACGTATTGCATCACTTTTATTTCATTCATTCATAGCACCACGCTTGTTTTCTAGATTGTTAGAAAAATAGTCTTCTATATTTTTTTCCGTGAAGTACCATGAACGTCCCAGCTTCTTGCCTTCAATCTTGTCCGCATCAATATATCTTTTAATTGTCCTTGTGGAACATCCGAACTTGTCTGCAATTTCCTTGATCGTGTAATAATTCGTATTTTCAATCATTACTGGCATTAGAATTCCCCGCTTTCATCTGTGCTGATTGTCGTTGCTGTCTTCTTCCCATCCAGATATTCAGACAGAATCTTTTCCATTGCATCTTTCTGTGACATCTGATTGTAGAAAGCCCAGTTTCTGAATCTTGCAATCAATTCTTTATCAAGTCGCAATGCAAGCTGTCCATCATTGCTTGTCTTTTTCTTTCTCGCTTGCACTTCTGGTGCTTCCTTTGTGGCTTCTGCCTTGTCTATAAGGTTATTCAGACCAGCATTTGTGTTCAATGCATCTTTTAAGTCTTTATTTTTTGCCATTGTCTTCACTCTCTTTCAATTATTTCTTTCACAAGTGCTTCATAATCTTTCGCACCATTGCTGTTTTTATCATATTCAAATATATCTTTTCCCATCATTGGGGCTTCTGCTACTGAAACATTGTTTCTGATTTTTGACTGCATCAAAGCATCTGGATACTTTTCATGAATCTTGTCAATCACGGTTGCATGCAGTTTCTTTCGCTTGTCGTACTGGTTTATTATGACCGCAGACAGCTTGCAATCTGGGTTCAATCGCTTCTGTACCACTTCAATTGTGTTCATCAGATCAGCCATGCCCAGCAATGACATGTATTCTGCTTGCATTGGAACAAATACTTCATTGCAAGCGGTCAATGCATTCAACGTCAGCATGCCCAGAGTTGGGGCACAGTCAATCAAGATATAATCATAGTTTTTTTCAATGTCTGTCAGTGACTGTTGCAGAAGTCTTGCACTTGAATTCATGTTGATTGTTGCAAGTCGGTCATCT
>ENA-OUOW01001981-OUOW01001981.1-human-gut-metagenome-genome-assembly--contig:-NODE-1981-length-12440-cov-3.695600_pt1 | contig 12440 bp, 10 predicted proteins | sample MGYA00237938_ERZ548769 | MGnify/ENA primary metagenome ERZ548769 (study PRJEB26490, sample SAMN05356870) | human gut metagenome | biome: terrestrial biome; feature: human-associated habitat; material... | reverse complement strand
CAAGATGCAGTAGTCAGTGGATGAACGAATAGGATTGGTAAACGTCAGTGCCCTTCCGCGTGTACAAAAATGCTCTATCGTACGGGATTCGGTAGTTTGCTGCACAAAAATGCTCTATCGTACGGTGCCTTCCAGCAACATATATCAATATAGAAACTATACTTGTATAAGCAGGAATATCTTGTAATAAATATACAAAATTATGTAAGGTTAGTTTCAAGTTTGATAATAACTACAAGACAGCGCTGTCCAATATAGCATTTTTATGCAGCGAGGTCGAAACTCCCGTCCGATAGGACCTTTTTATGCGTCAGCCCGGTATCCCGCTTCAACGTAGTCTTTGTGTTTCGCGGAAACCACGCGCCGGATCCCTATTTTCTGTATGCGAGCACTGCGGCGCGTACGCCAGCAGGAGCCAACTCTAGGAGATGCGCGATTCGGCCAGGATGGCTCTTTCACGAAAAACGGCGCCCAGAAACTAGCCTGGGCGCCGTGGCTTTGTGCGTGAGATTCCCTCGGTTAGGCGCGCGCGGCTGCGGCGAGCTGCGCGCCGACCTTCTCGTCATCGCCGGTCTCGAGGGCCGCCAGCGAGCGATAGAGCCAAGAGGTGTCCTCCGGCGAAAGGGTCTCGGCGTTTGCGCTGGCAGCAAAGCCAAACAGCGCGTCGAGAAGCTGCTTGCCGGTAGGGGAGAGGGCCGCGACGTCCGTTCCGACGTGGGCAGGCACCCCGCGGTGGCCGGAGACGTGCTCGACGAAGCCGCGCACCTGCGCGACGCGCTGCTCCAGGTTGGCCTCGGGCTCGGCCACGCTGGCGGCGCTGAGCGCGTCGAGAACCACCTGCGCGGGGGTTCCACAGGGGACAAAGCCAGGCGCGTCGTCCATGGCCGCGGTGATGGTTGCGCCTAGGGCAACGGTGGCCCCGGCAAGCTCGTTCTGGATCTCGTTCATGTGCTACTCCTTTGATCTTACGGTTCGATGTTTTATCTTGTGACGCGCGGAAAACCCGCGACGCCTATGCCTTGAAGTGGTCTCGCGCGAACCCCATGCGCTGGACCACCTCCATGGTGCCAACGTAAGAACCCTCGCGGTCGCGCACGGCCATGTAGCGCACCAGCACGGGCTCGCCCTCCTTCTCCATCCAGATGTCGACGGAGTCCTGCTCACCGCTCTTGAGCGTGGCGATCACATGGCGCACCATCTCCTGGATCTTGGGCGGGTGGCAGCTCCAGACCTCGCGGTCTAGCGCCGAAGACGGGCGCTTGAAGAGCTTCTTCTCGCCGTCGTCGTTCCAGTAGCGGTTGATATCGGTGTCGTCGACGAAGGTAATCTCCAGCGGGATGGTGTTGAGCATTGCGTCGAGCTGGGCGGGGGTCAGGCGGCCGGTGGGCAGCTGCACCGCGCCCGCGGCGTCAGCCTGGTTGTCCGTGCCCTTCTCGGCTGCCGTCGCGCGCTGATGGCAGTACTCCTCACCCGCGCCCCAGGTGCCGGCATCCTCAATGAGGCACAGGTCATAGCCCTTGAGGTCGGCGTACATCTGGAGCCACTCGTCGCCCGAGAAGCTCTGGGCGCACAGGGGCAGCAGGATGTTTGCCTCCTTGTAGACCATCTCGTCAGCGCGGGTGAGGACCTTCTCGGCGCGCTCGCGCCAGGCCGCGTCCTGCTCCTTGGCGCCAAAAAGCGCGTGCAGCTCGGCGCGAATCTCGTCGTCGACGCCCCACATGACGTCGGAGGGACCGGAGTAACCGTGGCGGACCTTGAGGACGGGGTAGAGGAGGTCGCCCTTCTTGGCGTAGTGGACGCCCAGTTGGGAGAGGGTGCGCAGCTCGTCCATGGCGTCGGGGGTGCCCAGCGCGGCGCGCGTGCGGGCGATCTGCTCGGAGATGGCCTGGCTCTCGAGGGAGAACACGTGCATGGGATGGCCGGGGAGGTTGGTGAGGAACCTCGTGTTGAGGTCCCCCGCGCCCTGCGTGAGCGAGCCCATCACCGCCTCCTCGGCATTGGCGATCTTCTCCTCGCGGGTGGCGCCGTGGAACAGCGCGGAGTGGACGTCGCAGAGGCGCTGGACGTCGTCGATCTTCGCGCCGCCCTCAATGAGGCCCTGCTCGGCGCGGGCAATCTCGCCGGCGTCCACGTCGCTGAAGTTCGCGACAAAGTCGGCGCGCACATCCTCGAGCGACTCGCCGGACGAGAGGCGCGCTATGTAGCTCTCGAGGAGCTTGGCGCGGCCGGCCTCGTCGAGGCCCTCGACCTTTGCGCCGAGAGGGACATCTACCTGCTGCTCTGCGCCGGTGTCGAGCCTGGGCGCGACTTCGGCGGCGGGCGAGCCTTCGCCGGCACCCTCGCTCCTGACCGTGAAGCCGGCTGCCTCAAACGCCTTCACGGCGTCGTCTAGAGCGATGCCCTTGATGGAGCACCCACGCGGGACGGTCATCATGCGGCCAACCGTGTTGAGCGCCGCGGGCGTGGCGATGTCCGTAAAGCCTAGGCTCACCATGACCTGGGTGAACTCGGGGAATTCCTGGGCGAGGTCGTGGACGCTCTTGTTGAGGTCAAGCATCTTGCTCATGGTTGCTCCTGGTCTCTTTGCCAGGCCGTCTGGCCTGGTGCGCCGAGCCGCGGGTGGTGGTGTTTTGCGGACTAGCGCCGTTTGTCGGGGCCAGCATATGAGAGTAAGGAGCAGCAAACTGTTGTGGTCACAACTTCTAAAATAATTACGCTGCATCGAAAGGCAGTTCGGCGCAACGGAGCGATTTTTTGTGTAACGAGAAGCGTTTCGATGCAGGACAGCTGCCCAAACGTTGCTGAGAGACCTAGCGGCGCGGCATGCCGCCGTGGTCGCCGGGACGGCGTCGGCCCTTTTCCCTGCCTGCCCAGCCGGCTGTATTTCGACCCTCTGCCTGAGAACGCTGCTGAGGGGCGGATTTTCCGCGGCGACGGCCCGCATTGGGCTTCTCGGGCGGGATGGCGCTCTCGACTGGCCGGCCCTTGCTGGCCGTACGTTTTGGTTGCGCCTTGCGCTGGTGCTGGGAGCGGCTCGCCACGATCTCCGCGGTGCGGGCCATGCGCTCCTCGCGGCGCTCGTCCACCAGCTTCTTGCGCTCCTTCTTGCCAGGCAGACGGTCAGCGGGCGTGCGATTGGGGTCAAGTACCAGCGGTTTCTCGCCCAAAGGGATGCCCTGCGCACGGGGGTACACGGGGATGTTCTTGCCCATGAGCTGCTCGATGTCGCGCAGGTCGAATTCTTCCTCGGGCGTGGCGAAGGTGAGCGCCCAGCCATATTCGCCCGCGCGTCCGGTGCGTCCAATGCGGTGGATGTAGTCCTCGGCGTCCGAGGGCACGTCGAGGTTGACCACATATGCCACGTTGGGGATGTCAATGCCGCGTGCCAGGACGTCGGTTGCCACCAGTACGCCCACCTCGCCGTCGGCAAAGCGCCTCAGCGCGCTGGCACGCTGGTTCTGGTTGCGGTTGCCGTGAATGGGGGCGCACTCGATGCCTGCCTTGCGCAGGTGCCGGCAGACGGCGTCGGCGCGGTGCTTGCCGCGCACAAAGACAATCACGCGCTCTGCGCCTTCGCGGTGCAAGATCTCGATGAGGGCGTCGTTTTTGGCCTCGTGCGAGATGGGCAGCACGTATTGGTCAATCGTCTCGGCGGCCGTTCCCTTGTGCGCTATTTCGATGCGCACGGGGTTGTGGACCAGCGACTTTGTGTTGTCCAGAACGTCATCGGAGAGCGTTGCCGAGAAAAGCAGGGTCTGGCGTGAGGCCGGCGTCTTGGTCACGATGCGGCGCATGTCGGGCAGGAAGCCCATGTCGAGCATGCGGTCGGCCTCGTCCAGAACGAGGGTCTCTACCTGCGAGAGGTTGCAGTCTCCCGAGTTGATGAGGTCGATAAGGCGTCCCGGCGTGGCAACCACCAGGTCGCATCCCTTGCGGAGCGCGGCGCGCTGCGGCTCGTAGGAGACGCCGCCCACGAGGACCGTGGCCGTGTGCCCTGTGCGGGCGCAGATGGCATTTGCGACCTCCTCGATCTGGGCGGCAAGCTCGCGCGTGGGCGTGACCACGAGCATGAGCGGCCCCTGCCCGTGGCGCGCGTGGCCCAGGCGGTCGAGTGCGGGAAGCAGGAAGGCAGCCGTCTTCCCGGTGCCCGTCTGCGCGGCGGCCATAACATCGGTACCTGCGAGAATGACGGGAATCGAGGCAGCCTGGACTGGCGTGGGCGCCTCATAGCCCATGTCGCTCACGGCGGCAAGGGCGCGATCGGAGAGGCTGAGGTCCTCGAAGCGGGTGGGGAGGTCCTTCTCGGCAGTGATAGTGGTTGATGCGGTGGTGCTGCGGCGCTTGGCCATGAAGTGGTGCTCCTAACAACGAGTAAACGTGCGAGGGACTAGCTTACGCGATTCCCCGCGTGCACATCGAGTCACCATCTTCTGGCGCAGTGTGTGGGACAAACGTACTGGTAGATGGCACGACAGTTCTGCTGTCGTGCCGTTGTTGTCCATGCAAGCTATGCTTTCTTGAGCGGAGTCTTCGCCCGGGTGATGCTGGGCCCAGGAGGGGAGGGGAACCGATGGAATTTGGCGAGAGGGTCAAGGCCGTGCGCACCGGCGCGGGCCTAACGCAGGAGCAGTTCGCGTCGCGCCTTGGGGTGACGCGGCAGGCGGTCTCCAATTGGGAGAACGGCCGCAACCTGCCAGACATCGAGGTGGTCATCGCCATGTCCCAGACGTTTGGCGTCTCCCTCGACGAGCTCATCCTGGGAGGAGAAGGCATGGCAGACAAGACAGACGAGAAGAACGACATGGCCGACAAGCTCATCCGCGATGGCAGTGAGGGCAGGTGGATGCGCATGAGCCTCGCGATGTCCCTTGTGGGGGCGATGCTCATTGTGGTCGCGGCGGTGCTGGCCGTGGTGGCCGAGAACTCAGTGAGCTACGTGGACGCGAGCGGCATGCTGCACGAGGACTTCTGGCTGGTGCCTGTGGGCTACGCGTGCGCGGCAGCCGGCATGCTCGTGCTGCTCGCGAACTTTGTCGCGCAGCTGCGGCGCCGGAAGCGTCTAACGGGCTCGTACAGGCCTATGGGGAAGTAGCTGCAGCAAAACGCCCGCCAGCGGATACGCTGACGGGCGTGTCTCTGCGCACAGAGACACTGGGCTTCTGTTGCGCGACTACCTCGATACGGCGTAGAAGGCAATCGACTCCTGATTCCAGCCGATAGCCCCAAGCTGGCAGTACTCATCCCAGCTCGTGGTGTAGAGGTGGGTGCCCTGGGTGAGCCACCGGTTGAAGAGCCGGTAGATGGGCACGCGCTGCTGGTCGTCGGAGTACGCCATGATGCCCTCGCCGCTCCAGCCGATGGAGCAGAGGTACTGGTACTCGTCGTAGGACTCGGTGAAGAGGTGCTCGCCGGACCACTGGTTGTACAGGCGGTACATGGTCACGGTCTGGGTCTGCTGGTTTCCAGAGTCGGGTGTCGTGGGCTGGCTGGGCTGGCTTGGGTTATCCGGCGTGGTCGGCTGGCTCGGCGATGAGAAATTGACGTCGTAGCTCAGCGTTACGGCAGAGCCTGACTTGGAGGTAATCCCGGATACATCCACGTGGTACGTGCCTTCGTAGGAGGAGCCAACGTTGCTGCTGCCGGGGTCGAAGATGATGGCGTTGGGAACGGCATACCAATTTGTGTCTACATTGAAGAAGCCGCCGGTTGGCGTCGAGCCGCTGCTGAAGTTCCACACAGTGCCGTCGCTCTCCCGGGTGACGGTCACCTTGACGGAGCTGGCGCTGGGCGTGCTGTATTCTGCGGGGTTGAGCGTGATTGACCATGGGGTGCCAGGTTCGAACGCGCTGCCGAGCATGTCACCGGAGGCTGGCCAGGCGATAAAGTCGTAGTCGTTTCTTGTTGTTGTGCTGGTGGTGCCGTAGGAGCTGTCGTAAAGCTCCTCGTTCCATGGGTTATCCATCACCCGCACTGCAGTGTACCAACAGTCCCACTCTCCAATGGGTACTCCGGCGGCCCCTATGCCCAACTGCTTGACTCCAGGATTGAGCAGCCAACGCCTGTGGCCGATCATTTTGCGGTTGCTGGAATCGGAATCATCCATAAAGCTACCAATAGCCTTGATGAGGAAGTTGTAATGCCCCCCATAGGACGGGGATTCTGACAGGCTGCTTGTCGAGACGGCGTACTTGCCGGCCTTAGCTTGGGCGTCGGTGATTTTATCGGGCGTGGATGGGAAGTGATCGAGTCCTTTGTTGAGCTTTGCCAGGATTAGCGCTCCCTGCGCGGCGTTGGCATTAAGCGTGGAGTCAAGCGTGATGGTGTCAAGTCCTGCCTGCTGGCGCATGAAGTTGATGTAGGCCTGTGAGTACGCGAGCGCATCATCGCTCAGGACGCCGGCGGTGTACGCGGTGTCGCTCGACGTGGTATCCGAAGGCGTCGAAAAGGCAACGTCGGAGTTAGGCTCCTCCGGCAGGCTCTGCCACAGTGCCGTGAGCTGCGCCAACGTAAGGCGCTTTCCCGAGATGCCGCTCTGTGTGGCCACAGATGGCGCGGTGGTACCCGTGGCAACGGTTGCCCCGCTCGAGGCAGGCGGGCTCACCGGGCTTCCGCTTGCCGTGTTGTCTGCGCGGGCTGCCACTGGCATTGCGGTAGCGGCGAGCAGGGCGAGAAGAACCGCCAGCACTCCTCGGCCAACATGCCTCAAGGCGTGAAGGCGCAGTTCCTCGTGTCCGTGGGTGGTAGATGACGTCCTCTTCATGGGTGACCTCAAGACCATGCGGGGGCTACATACAGACGCTCATACACCTTTAGGAGGACTTAGCATTGTAAATATTAGTAAGGAGTCTTGTTGTTAGCTTGAATGTAGCTTTCGTAAAAATGCGTTTGCATCGCACAGGCCTGCGGTGCGTTGAAGGCGAGAAGAACGGCCGGGTCGAAATGATTCGACCCGGCCGCTGTGGCCGTTCGTTTGTATATCGGCTGGGCAGCTAGCTGCGGTTGCGCTTACGTGAACTCATAACGACAAGCGCTGCTCCGCCGGCGACGAGCGCAACGAGCGCATAGACGGGCATGGTGGCGTCGGAGGTGTTGGGAACCTTCGCGGCAGGGGCATTGGGCGCGGGCTTGGGCGCTGCAGGAGGCTCGGGCTTCTCGTCCGTGCCCTGCTCCGTGTTCTGGGAGTCTTCCTGCGTGACCTTGGACCACTTGGCAACCAGCGTGATGTCCTCGGTGACGGGCTTGGAGAAGTCGTACTTCTCTCCGTCGAGGAGCCAGCCGTCGAAGGCGTAGCCATCGCGGGTGGGGTCCTGTGGCGCGGTGGCCGTAGCGCCATCGTTGACGGTCTGGGCGGGCGTCGAGGTGTTGCCATCGGGATCCGAGAAGGTCACGGTGTGCGTGATCTGCTTCCACTGCGCGTACAGCGTGACCGTGGCGCCATTCTCGATGGTTAGGTTCTTGACCGTTGCGGCGTCTGCGTAGGCATTGCCCGTTCCGTCTGCCTTCGTGTTCCAGCCCGCGAAGGTGTAGCCCTTGCGAGAGAACGCGCATGCCGCAAGCGTTGCGTCAGCGTCGTAGACGGCGTCGAGGGAGGTCATGGTTCCCGTCGCGTCATCAGCGTTCTTGTCGAACGCGATGATGTACTTGATGGCCATGGGCTTCACAAGCTCGTAGCTGCGCGGAGCTGCGCTGGATACCACGATGGCTGTCTTGTCGTCCCCCGTGAGGGCGCTGGTGGTGAACACGTGGTGCTCGGAATCGATGGCATACCTGCCGGTGTTTGCACCCTTGGGCAGCAGGCTTGCGTCATCGACAAAGGCGGCGCCATTATCGAGCGAGTAGGTGTAGCCTCCAACGCTGTACGAATCGAGTGTCTGGTTGTACTGGTAGTACGCGGGAGCGCCCTCTACGTCCTTGCCGTCCTTCGTAAGCTTGAGCGAGTACTGAATCGTGTTGTTGTTGTTCTTGTTCTCGCCAAAGTAGTCGGCGTTGATTGCCGCGACCTTGCCGTTGGACTTGTCTACCGTGGCATCGATGAACTGCTTGGTGGAGCCGTCCTTGTTAGTGAGGCAGTTGGTAAGTGTGTTGTTCGTAAAGCTGATGTCGTCTACACCGTCGAGGTGCACCACGCGGTGGTGGCCAATGCCGTTAAACGTGCTGTTGGTGACCGAAAGCTCTACGTGGGAATTCGGGTAGTACATCGGGTAGGTGTTGGAGTAGGTCCCCTTGATTGCGCCGTAGTTGTTGGGCGTAAACGTGCAGGAGTCGACGCTTGCCTTGGCCTGCCCGCTGAGCCAGAGCTCATAGTGCTGGCGCTTTGAAGCGAGGCTGTCGTCGTTCTCGTAGCTAGGATCCGCGATGCCAAAGGTGCAGTTCTTGAACGTTGCCGACTGGTAGCTGTCGAGGTGATTGCTGGCGCTTCCCACCATGTAGCCCTCGGTGAATGTGACGTTCGTGAAGGTCTGTGTGGCCGCGTTACTGCCAAGGTAGTAGAACTCCCAAGCCCCAGCAGCCTCATAAAGTTCTGGGCGCCTGTCGTTGAGGGTGAGGTCGCTCATAGAAAGTGGGACGCCATTCTCGCCATCGGCACGGCCGTTTGGCGTGGTATAAAGCACCACCTCATAGCTGCCGGTGAGGTTGACCTGCGCGTTGTTGGTGCCCTTGATGGTGACGCTGGTAACTCCCCAGGGCGCGAGCGTGTTGTACGCACCGCCATTGCCGCCATCGAACGCAGCCGTACCGCTTACGGTGTACGTGATATCGCCCTTGGTGCCATTGGCCTTGACGGCAGCGGCGGCATCGGTAAGCGAACTGTATGTTGCATCACTTCCGGTGACCTTTACCGTCCCTCCCTCTGCGAACGCGAGCGTGGGGAAGACAAACGCCGCTGCGCAGACAATTGAGACAATCGTTGCGAGCAGCGCCGCGGGTCTCCTCATTACCTTGACTGAGCAGTCCATATGGGCCTCCTTTGTCTCAATGGCTGGCCATTGAGTCTGAAAGACACTTAAGAGAATTCTAAGCATTACGCAAGGTTGCTTCTAGGAAATTAGGTGCATGTGACAAGCGAGAGGTACGAGCGACTTGCTCGTCGTCCCACGGCGGCGCCTCGTGCGCTACTATGTTCTGCGGCCGCACGGGCGGCCCTCCAAGCAGTCCCAGGTAAAACCTGCTTGCTAATCCAAAACCGGGAGACAGCGCATGCTCAAGCGAACCCTTGAGGACTACAAGGTCCTCCTCAGAAACATCCCCAGTGGTACCGTTACGCTCTTTGTGGTGAGCGTCATCGTGATGAACCTCCTCGCGAACAAGGAGCTGGTGTCGCTCCCATGGCTGGCGCTCGATTGCGGCATCACCGTGAGCTGGGTGAGCTTCCTCTGCATGGACATGATCTGCAAGCGCTTTGGCGCCAACGCCTCCATCAAGGTGAGCGTTCTCGCCGAGGCCATCAACCTGGCCGTGTGCCTGCTCTTCTGGCTCATGAGCCTCACGCCCGGCATGTGGGGAGCCTACTACAGCACGGACAGCATCCAGGTGAATGACGCGCTCAACGCCACCTTTGGCGGCACCTGGTACGTGGTGTTTGGCTCGACCGTCTCCATGCTCTGCTCGTCTGTCGCGAACTCGCTGCTCAACGAGGGGATTGGCCGTAGGCTCAAGAAGAACACCTTTGGGACCTTTGCGCTGCGCTCCTACGTGAGCACGATGGTGGGCCAGTTCGTGGACAACTTTGTCTTTGCCACCATCGTGAGCCACACCTTCTTTGGCTGGACCTGGGCGCAGGTGGTCATGTGCTCGCTCACAGGCGCGCTCGTTGAGCTTGCATGCGAGGTGTTCCTCTCGCCGGTGGGCTTCCGCGTGGTTCGCAGCTGGGAGCGCGAGGGCGTGGGCGAGAACTACCTGCGCCTGCACGGCGTGGAGGCCACGAGATGAGACAAGGGGAAACTCCCTTTGTCTCATTGCCGCTTGACGCTGGGGGACGTTCGCTGAACGTGCTGGTCACAGGCACGTCGCGCGGCATCGGCCGGGTAACGGCGGAGCTCTTCCTTGCGCGCGGGCATCGCGTGTGGGGGCTCGACGTGCTTCCAGCTTCGATTGAGCATCCGCGTTACCAGCATTTTGTTGCCGACGTGCGGGGCCGAGAAGTGCTGCCGGCAGACCTTGCGCCGCAGGTCATCGTGAGCAACGCGGGCGTGCAGGACAGCGGCGCGGACATCGACGTCAACCTCAAGGGTGCCATTAACGTGTGCGAGCGCTACGCGTTTGCGCCGGGAGGCCGTACGCCAGCGCCGCAGGTCCGCGCTGTTGTGCTGCTGGGCTCATCGAGCGGCCACACCGGCGCGGAGTTCCCCGAGTACGCAGCGTCGAAGGGAGGGGTTCTCGCCTACGCAAAGAACCTCGCTCAGCGCCTGGCACCCCAGGCCACCTGCAACAGCGTGGATCCCGGCGGTGTCCTGACCGAGCTCAACCGCCCCGTAATGGACGACCCCGTGCTCTGGGATCGCATCATGTCCCTCACGCCGCTGCGTCGCTGGGCGACGCCGGAGGAGATTGCCGAGTGGATCTACTTCGTTGGGGTGACTAACCGCTTTATGACGGGGCAGAACCTCCTCATCGATGGTGGCGAGGCTGGAAGCTTCGATTTCGTGTGGCCCGAGGAGTAGAACGCCATGAGCGAGATACTCGAAGCCATAGCTCAGAGTGACGGAGACGTTCGCGGCCGCGAGTTTGTGGGGGAGGACCTCTCGGGAGAGGGCCTTGGCCACGTGGAGTTTGAGGACTGCACTTTCCGCGGGTGCGTCCTGGCCTCCGCGCGGCTGGAGCGCCCAAGCTTCGAGCGCTGCGCGTTTGAGGGCTGCGACCTGGCAAACGTTGCGGGCAACACCGGCTTCTGGCGGGACTCGAGGGTCGAGGACTGCCGCCTTGTGGGCGCGGACCTCCACAAGTCCGTCTTGGTGCGCACACGCTTTACGGGCTGCAACCTCTCGTACGTTGGCCTTGCCGAGTCGAAGCTCGAGCGTGTCTCGTTCACGAACTGCGACCTGCGCGAGGCGTCTCTCTCGCAGCTTCGTCTGCGCAGTCGGCTGGTGCTCGAGGGCTGTGACCTCATGCGCGCGGAGCTCTTCCAGACGAGGCTCGCGGGCGTCGACCTCACGAGCTGCAACATCGCGGGCGTCCGCATGAGCGACACGTTTCGCGAGCTGCGCGATGCCACCGTGGGCATCGACCAGCTGCCAGACCTTGCGGGCTTGCTCGGCGTGAAGCTGCGATGAGACAAAGGGACTGTCCCTTTGTCTCATGCGGCGGCGCGGCGCTTCTCGCCGCCTGCGTATTTCCGCTTCACTTTCTTCTTCGCCAGGGCCATAACGTACGGGTGGGTTAAACGTATAACCTCATCGAAGGGACTCGTGGACCATGGACATCAAGGACGTAAAAAAGGTAACCATCGCAGGCTGCGGCACCGAGGGCAGCCAGATTTCCTCGATGGTGGCGTACAAGGGCTTCGAGACCACCGTGTGGCTGCGCAGCGAAGGTTCCATAGATCGCGCAAAGCCCCGGTTGGAGTCCGTACGCAAGCAGATTCTCGGTGAGCTTGACGCGTGGAAGGCCGATCGCGGCGAGTACTGCCGCGGCCTCTCGGACGAGAAGGACCTCACTGACGAACAGATTGACCAGCTCAGGGCCCAGGCCGAGGAGCGCCTCTCGCACATTCGCCTCACTACCAGCGCAGAGGAGGCCTTCTCGGACGCGGACGTCGTCATCGAGTGCATTAACGAGGACCCTGCCCAGAAGCGCGCGTTCTACGAGAAGATCTCGGGCATCATGCCCGAGAAGACGCTGCTCCTCACTGACTCGTCGACCTTCCTGCCGAGCACCTTTGCCGATGCGACCGGCCGCCCCGACCGCTACATGACGCTTCACTTTGCCAACCAGATCTGGCGCAACAACCTCACCGAGCTCATGCGCCACGACCGCACGAGCGACGAGTCCTTCAAGCTTGCCGAGCAGTTCTCCCATGCCATTGGCATGGTCCCCCTCAAGCTCAACAAGGAGCAGCCCGGCTACATCCTCAACTCGCTCCTCATTCCGTGGTTCAAGGCGGCGATGTACCTTGTGGCGTCCGGTGTGACGGATCCTGCCACGGTTGACCTGTGCTGGGAGCTTGACACCGGCGCCCGTCCCGACCAGACCCCGTTCCGCAAGATTGACAAGGTCGGCCTGCCGCTGGCTCTCAAGATCATCTCCATGGAGCCTGGCGCGGATGACCCCTCCACCCCGGCAGGCATGATGGTCGCTCTGCTCAAGAGCTATGTCGAAGCGGGCAAGACTGGCATTGCCGTGGACGAGGGCTTCTACAAGTATGACGAGAACGGAAACGTGATCAAGTAGGTTCCTGCTTGCGCGCAGATGGATGAGACAAAGGGACTGTCCCTTTGTCTCAT
>ENA-OUOW01001980-OUOW01001980.1-human-gut-metagenome-genome-assembly--contig:-NODE-1980-length-12451-cov-43.390691_pt1 | contig 12451 bp, 10 predicted proteins | sample MGYA00237938_ERZ548769 | MGnify/ENA primary metagenome ERZ548769 (study PRJEB26490, sample SAMN05356870) | human gut metagenome | biome: terrestrial biome; feature: human-associated habitat... | reverse complement strand
CGGGGTGGGTGCGCTTGATCTCGGTCTGGATGGCCGTGAGCAGATGGGTCTTGCCCAGACCGGAGCCGCCGTAGATGAACAGCGGGTTATAGGCTCCGGAGGGGTTGGCCGCAACCGCCTGCGCCGCAGCAAACGCAAACTGGTTGGAGGGACCCTTGATGAAGTTCTCGAAGGTGAACTCGTAATTGCCCTGGGGCGAGGCGGGGTTTGCCTCGTACTGCTGGGCCAGCACCACCTCATGGGGCGGGGTGCTGGGCACCACCAGCGTGATGTCCACGTCAAAGCCCAGCACGGTCTTAAAGGCCTCTTTCAGCAGGCCGAGGTAGCGGTCGGTGACGATCTTGCAGATGAAATCATTGCGCACCGACAGGGTGATATGGCTCGAGTCCTCAAAGCTGATGGGCTCAAGTCCGTCGATGTAGAGATTATAGGTCGGCTCGGCCATCTGTGTTTTGCAGTATGCCTGGGCGGCCTCTAAAACGTCCTTGAAAGAATCCATAAAACATCCACTCCATTGAATTGGTCGAAGTTTTCAACAATGCTGCTGATACCCCGTTAGTATACCACAAAAATCTCCCTGCGTCTATATTCTATAATGTAATTTATAATACATAAGAAAAGACGCTCCATCGTGCCCTCGCGGCTCTTGTGTTCTAGGCGGTTTTTGGCCACAAGATATGGTAGAAGAAAAGTTTTCCACGGAGAACCGGTGAAAAAGTTGAAAGCTTTTTCACAAAGAAATTTGAAAAAAGTTTGCTGGAAAGTGAAAAAAATGCTTGACAGAAGGGGATAGTGTGCGATATACTGTTGAATTGCAAGCCTGTCCCCAATTTGGGACCAGAAATACCCCATTACCGGGGACGAGTTTTTACGGAGGATACAACCATGAAGAGAACTTTTCAGCCCAAGAAGCGTCATCGCAAGGAAGTTCATGGCTTTCTGACCCGCATGAGCACCAAGAACGGCCGCAAGGTCATCAATGCTCGCCGTGCTAAGGGCCGCAAGAGCCTGACCGTCTGATCCCGCTTTGCCAGGGATCCGGCGCAGAATTGAACATGCGCACAAAAGACTGCTGATCCAGAATTGGCGGTCTTTTTCTTATTTTGGACGTTCTGCGCGCGGAATGACTAAAAATTTGGCAAAAGATTTGGCACAAAAAACGCCCGGACAGCCTTTTCATGTCGGCGTTTTTTTGCTATACTGAATTTTGAACTTTGCCTTTGGGGAAGTTCTGCGATTTTTTAACCGAAAAGGAGGCGACGGAGCAGTGCGCTATCGTCCCATCCGCCGCAACAGCGAGTTTGGCCGCGTGTATGCCCGCGGCAAGTCCTATGTGAACCCGGCGCTGGTGCTGTATGTGCTCAAGACCCGCGGCAAAAAGACCCGCGTGGGCCTGACAGCCACCAAAAAGATCGGCCATGCCGTCCAACGCAACCGCGCCCGCCGCGTGATGAAGGCTGCCATTGATGAGCATCTGGATCAGAACATCGGCGGCTATGATCTGGTGTTCGTGGCCCGGGGCATGACCCCCCGCCTGAAGAGCTGGCAGCTCAGCGAAGTGGTGGCCAGGCTCTTTGCCCAGGCTGGCCTGCCCGACAAGGCAAAGCAGCCTGGCGCAAAGCCCCCTGCCACGGTCCCGCCCGCAGACCGGGCCGCAAAACAGTGAATCCCGTCTCCCGCGCCTGCCGGAACGCGCTCTGTGCGCCCATCCGGTTCTACCAGCGCTTTATCAGCCCGGGGCTGGGCCGCAACTGCCGCTTTACCCCCACCTGCAGCCAGTATGGCATAGAAGCCATCCAGACCCATGGCTGCATCAAGGGCTTGCTGCTCACCGCCTGGCGCATCGCCCGGTGCAATCCGCTTGGCCGGTGGGGCTTTGACCCGGTGCCGCCCAAAGGCCGCTGGGTGAGCCCGGAGCGGAGACTGTCCCCGGCAAAGCTGTTCCGGGGGCGGCACGGTTAAGCAGCGTGCTTATGATACACGGCTCCTTTGTACAACCTCTCCGTCATTGCTTCGCGATGCCACCTCCCCTGGTAGGGGAGGCTTTGGCAGCCCGATCCAGTTGACGGTTTTGCCAAGGGCTCCCCTATTAGGGGAGCTGGCAACGCCGCAGGCGTTGACTGAGAGGTTTATCCGCTTTTTTTGCTTCTTGTGACGCTCCGCACTGTGGGCGGGGTGTCCTTCTCATAAAAATCTAAACGTCCCGCACCACAGGCGGGGCAGAATGGACGAAACTATGAATCCTTTGTACATCCTGGGCTGGCCCTTGGGCTATGTAATGGAGTGGATCTACAAGCTGATCCCCAACTACGGCTGGGACATCATCCTGTTCACCCTGCTCATCACCGTGATCAAGATCCCCCTCCAGCTCAACCAGCAGAAGAGTATGGCCCGCATGAGCGCTTTCCAGCCCATGGTGGCCGAGATCCAGAAAAAGTACCGCGACAAGCCCGAAAAGCAGCAGGAAGAGCTGATGAAGCTGCAGGAGCAGGGCTACAAGCCCACCGCAGGCTGTATGCCCATGCTGGTCAACGTCCTGGTCATGTTCGGTGTTATCGAGGTGGTGTACCGCCCGCTGCAGCGCATCTTCCACATTGGTGCCGATGCCCTGACCGCCGCAGGTGAGGCCCTGACTGCCATGGGCATCAGCTTTACCACCGTGACCCGCGACACCAACATCATTGCACAGGTCATTGCAGGCGAGAGCACCGTTTCCTCCTGCTTCACCCCGGATCAGGTGGCTACCATCACCGAGTTCGGCCAGCACATGGATTTCTTTGGCATCGACCTGACCCGTGTGCCCCAGTACAGCCTGGCTGCAGAGAACCTGCCCCTGCTGATCCTCCCGGTCCTGGCGATCGTGACCATGTTTCTGTCCACCCATATCAGCATGAAGGCCAGCGGCCAGGAGATGCAGGGCAGCATGAAGCTGACCATGTATATGATGCCGCTGATGTACGTCTTCTTCTGCTTCACCGTGCCCAGCGCTTTCTCTCTGTACTACGTTGTTTCCAACATCCTGATGACCGTGCAGAGCCTGTTGATGAAGAAGATCTACGACCCTGAGAAGATGAAGGCAGAGGTCGCCGCCGAGATGGCTGCCCGCAAGAAGGAGCAGAAGCGCGGTGTAAAGAGCACCACCATCAAGGTCACGGATGAAAAGACCGGCGAGGTCGTGGAGAAGAATATCTCCGCCAGCGAAATGAACAAGCGCCGCCTGGAGTATGCCCGCAAGCTGGATGAGGAGCGCTATAAGGACGAGCGCACCGTTCCGCTGAGCGAGCTGGAAAACAAGAAGGAGGATTGACGGTTATGATCCGTACTCAGGAAGCGACCGGCAAGACGGTCGATGAAGCCCGCGCAAAAGCCTGCGCCCTGCTGGGCGTGCAGGCCGACGACCTGAATGTGAGCTATGAAGTGCTCGAAATGCCCCAGAAAACTGGTTTTCTGGGTCTGAAGACCACCCCCGCCAAGGTGCGTGTGAGCGTGGAAGAGCCCGATGCTCCGGCCGCTCCCGTGGTGGAGGAGAAGGTAGAGCCTGAGGTGAAGCCTGTTGTGGAGGAAACTCCCGCTGAGGAACCCAAGGCCGAAGTGCCTGCCGCTGCCCCTGTGGCAGAGGAGGCCGCTCCTGCTGAGGAGACTGCTGACCCCGCCGCAGAAGGCGAGGAGCCGGAAGTTCCCATCAACATCGAAGAGAACGCCAAGGTCAAGGCCGCTGTGGACTACCTGAAGGAAGTCATTGCCCTGATGGGCGTGGAGAATGTCACCTTCAGCGCCGTGCAGAAGGGCGAGGCCACCATCATCCGTCTGGATGGCGAGAAGCTGGGTGCCCTGATCGGCCGCCGCGGCGAGACCATGGAGAGCCTGTCCTATCTGGCAAGCCTGGTGGCCAACCGCCTGGAAGGCGATTACATCAAGCTGGGCCTGGATGTGGCTGGCTACCGCGACAAGCGTGAGAATGACCTGACCGTGCTGGCACAGCGCATTGGCAACAAGGTGCGCAAGACCGGCCGCAGCTTTGCCATGGAGCCCATGAACCCCTACGAGCGCCGCATCATCCACTCTGCCATCGGCAAGATGGAGGGTGTGCGCAGCGAGAGCAAGGGGGAGGGCCGTGACCGCCGTGTGGTCATCTACTCCACTGCTCCCGATGCCCAGACCGACAACACCTACGGCGAGCGCCGCCCGCGGGGCAATGGCCGCCGCCCCGGCGGCAACCGCAATGGCGGCTTCCGCGGCGGACGCGGCAGCAGCCCCCGGAATGGTGGTCCCCGTCCTTCCAGCGTGCCCGAGCGCACCTATGCTCCCCGTGACGCAGAAACTGCCGCACCCGTGGCACCCAAGCGCACCGAGCGCGTGGATGATTTTGCCGATTTCAGCTTTGGCAAGATCGAGCTGTAAACTCCGCTGAGTTTTGCACAATGCTGCCCCCTTCCGGTGGAAAACTGGAAGGGGGCTTTTTGTCTCTTTCCTTTTTCGTCGCTTCGTGATACAATAATTCTGATTTGAGAGCGGAGGGAGAGCACCAACATGGAACATTCAACGATCGCGGCCATTGCAACCGCGCCCGGCGCAGGCGGCATTGCCGTGGTGCGTCTTTCCGGCCCGGAGAGCTATGCCGTGGCGGCAAAGGTGTTCTGCCCGGCCAACCCGGCAAAGCGGGTAGAAGATGCCAAGGGCTATACTGCCCTGTTTGGGCATTTCATGGAAGGGGAGGAAGCCTTTGACGAGGGCGTGGCCCTCTTCTTCCGGGCTCCCCACAGCTACACCGGCGAGGATGTGGTGGAGCTTTCCTGCCACGGCGGCAGTGCGGTGGCCCGGCGGCTGGTGGAAAGCTGCATCGCAGCCGGTGCCGCCCCCGCCGCCCCCGGCGAGTACACCCGCCGCGCCTTCCTCAACGGCAAGCTGGGGCTGACCCAGGCCGAGGCCGTTATGGACCTGATCTCTGCCGATGGCCGACAAGGGGCGGCGCTGGCCAATGCCTCCCTGAACGGCGCGCTGGCGAAGAAGATCGGGGCTGAAAAGGATGCCCTGACCGCCCTGCAGGCCCATCTGACTGCCTGGGTGGATTTCCCCGAGGAGGACGTTCCCGCGCTGGAGGATGCCCAGTTGGTATCCACCTTGACTGCCGTGAAGGAAGAGCTGGACACCCTCATCCGGAATTATGATGCCGGTGCTGTCCTGCGGGAGGGTGTGGACTGTGCCATCGTGGGGCGGCCCAATGCGGGCAAGTCCACCCTGCTCAATCTGCTGGCCGGGTTCGACCGGGCCATCGTCACCCCCGTGGCGGGCACCACCCGGGATGTGGTGGAGCAGGCCGTCCGTCTGGGGGACATCCGGCTGAACCTGTTCGACACGGCCGGTCTGCGGGAGACCGAGGATGCGATTGAGGCCGAAGGCATCCGCCGCAGCTGGAAAAAGCTGGACGAGGCGGGGCTGATCCTGGCGGTGTTCGATGGCTCTGAGCCCCTGACCCGGGAGGATCTTGCACTGGCGCAGCGGTGCGCTGGCCGCCCGGCCATTGCACTGGTCAACAAAGAGGACAAGCCCACTCAGTTTGACGCAGAGATCATTGCAGGCGATTTTGCCATGGTGCTCCCGGTCTGCTGTCAGGAAGAGGGGAGCCGCAGGGTGATCGCCGCTGCCGTTGCCCGCCTGCTGGGCACCAACAACATCGACCCCCACGCTGCCAGCCTCTCGGGCCAGCGCCAGCTTGCCGCCGCCACCCGCGCGCGGGATGCAGTGGCCGGTGCGCTGGATGCGGTCAGCGGTGGGTTCGGGCTGGATGCCGTATCGGTCTGTGTGGACGATGCGCTGGATGCCCTCTGTGACCTCACCGGCGAAAATGCGTCGGAGAATGTCATCAATGAAGTGTTTGAGCGGTTCTGCGTGGGAAAGTAACGGAGGGCAGCCCGTCTGGCAGCTTTCTCCTCGGACACGAAACGGGCCATTCCATCGCCCGCCCTATTGCCTGCGGCAACAGGGTCCCACCCCAGCGGACGGTCCTCGGAGAAACTTCCAGCCGCTCTGCCGGGTAACAGCAGATTGAACCATAGAGGAAAGTATAGGAAAAGTATGAATCATCTTGGAGATTACGATGTGATCGTAATAGGCGCGGGCCACGCTGGCATTGAAGCGGCCCACGCTGCTGCCACGCTGGGTGCCAAAACGGCGGTGTTTACCATGAGCCTGGATGCCATTGGCAACATGCCCTGCAACCCCAGCATCGGCGGAACTGCAAAAGGAACGCTGGTACGCGAATTGGATGCGCTGGGCGGTGTGATGGGCCTTGCGGCGGATGCCACCTACCTGCAGAGCCGGATGCTGAACAAGGGCAAAGGCCCTGCCGTTCATGCCCTGCGCGTTCAGACCGACCGCAAGCGCTACCACGAATATATGAAGCACGCCCTTGAGCTCACGCCCGGCCTTGCCATCCATCAGGCCGAGGTGGTGGGCATTGAGGTGGAGAACGGCCATGTCAAGGGCGTTGTGACCCAGCTGAACGGGGAGTACAGCGCAAAGTGTGTGGTCATTGCCACGGGTACCAACCTGGGCGGAAAAATTTTTGTCGGTGATGCGTGGTATGCTTCCGGCCCTGACGGGATGCACGCCGCCAATGCCCTGACCGAAAGCCTGAAAGCCGCCGGTCTGCCTCTGCGGCGGTTCAAGACCGGTACCCCTGCCCGCGTCCACCGGAGAAGCATCGACTTCTCCAAGCTGGAATGCCAGCCTGGCGACCCGGACAGCGAGCTGCAGCCCTTCAGCTTTCTGACGGATGCACCCATGCATAACAAGGTCGAATGCTGGATCGCCTACACCAACCCCGAGACCCACCGGATCATTCTGGACAACATCCAGCGCAGCCCGCTCTATGGCGGCATGATCGAGGGGGTTGGCCCCCGGTACTGCCCCTCCATTGAGGATAAGGTGGTGCGCTTTGCGGGCAAGGACCGGCACCCCATCTTTGTGGAGCCCTGCGGCGAGAACACAGAGGAGATGTATCTGCAGGGTGCGTCCAGCAGCCTGCCTGAGGATGTACAGAACGCCTTTTACCGGAGCATTCAGGGCTTTGAACACATTGAAATCATGCGCCCGGCCTACGCCATCGAGTATGACTGCGTAGATCCGACCAGCCTGGAAGCCACACTGGAGAGCAAGGTGGTGCGGGGCCTGTATGGCGCGGGCCAGTTCAACGGCACCTCCGGCTACGAGGAAGCTGCCGCGCAGGGTCTGCTGGCCGGTCTGAACGCCGCCCGCAGTGCAAAAGGGGAGAGTCAGCTGATTCTGGAACGCCAGACCAGCTATCTGGGCACGCTGGTGGATGACCTTGTCACCAAGGGGGTCATGGACCCCTACCGCATGATGACCAGCCGGAGCGAGTACCGCCTGACCCTGCGGCAGGACAACGCCGATCAGCGGCTGACCCCCATTGGCCGGGAGTATGGTCTGGTGCAGGATGACCGCTGGGCAAAATACCAGCACACCCAGAGCATTCTGGAAGCGGAGCGCCGCCGTCTGCACGAGACCCATCTGCGCACCGCTGACCTGCGCGCTGCCATGGAAGCAGCCGGGCTGACCCCTGCCGCGGAGGGCGGCATTGCCGAGGAGCTGCTCCGCCGCCCCGAGATCAGCTACCCGCTGTTGGCGGGAGTGATCGGCTGGGGCGAGGGAATCACCCCCATGTTGGCCGAGCGGCTGGAGACCGAGATCAAGTACGCTGGTTACATTGCAAGGCAGGATCGGATGATCCGTGACGTGGCCCGCCACGAAAAGACCCTGATCCCCGCAGATTTCGAGTATGCTGACCTGACCGGCCTGACGCTGGAGGCCCGTGAGAAGCTGACCCGCATCCGCCCGAAGAATCTGGGGCAGGCGGGCCGCATCCCCGGTGTGTCGCCCTCCGATGTGGCGCAGCTGAGCATTGCTTTAACAGTCAGAGAGAAAACCTGATGCAATGCCAAGGCCTCTCCTACTAGGAGAGGTGGCAGTGCGTAGCACTGACGGAGAGGTTGGACGAAGGAGGGCAGAACCTCTGTACAACCGCTCAGCCGCCTGCAGCGACAGCTTCCCTGATAGGGGAGCTATCGATAAAAAGAGAAAAGAATTGCCTCAAACGAAAAGGGATAGATAAATGATCGACAAGAACAGATTAGAACAAAAATGTTCCATGTGGAACATTGCGCTGACCGGGAACCAGCTGGATCAGCTGGATGCCTTTGCGCAGATCCTGGTGGACTACAACCAGAAGGTCAACCTGACCGCCATCACCGACCCGGAGGGCATTGAGGACAAGCACTTCCTCGACAGCCTGCTGTTTGCCAGCCAGCCCGAGGTAGCAGGGAAGATGGTGGACGTGGGTGCCGGTGCCGGATTCCCGGGCATCGTGACAAAAATCTACAAGCCCGAGCTGGAGCTGACCCTGATGGAGCCCACCGGCAAGCGGGTGGAGTTCTTGAAATATGCCTGCGCTCAGCTGGGCCTGACCGGGGTGGAGTTTGCCAAGGAGCGCGCCGAGGAAGCCGCCCGCAAGGCATGGCGGGAGCAGTTTGATCTGGCCTCTGCCCGTGCGGTTGCGGCGCTGCCCATGCTGGCCGAGTACTGCCTGCCGCTGGTCAAGGTGGGCGGCAGCTTTCTTGCCATGAAGGGAGCTTCCGGCGAGGAGGAACTGGCCGCTGCCCGCGGTGCCATCCGGAAGCTGGGCGGCGAGTACAAGGAGACCCGCACCCTGCATCTGCCGGGCGGCGATACCCGCACCCTCATCCTCTGCAAAAAGATTTCGCAAACTCCGACAGCCTACCCCAGAAACGGTGGAAAGATCGCAAAGTCTCCGCTGAAATAACGCAAAACCGCAAGATAAATGCCAAGCCCTGCCGAACGATTCTTCTGGCAGGGCTTTTTGATTTCTGGTACACTGGAACTGCAATGAGTGAGTTTTCCACTGTTTCCCGGGAAACGGTGGAAAACTGTGCCACATTTCAGCGAAAGGGGAAAGAATCATGTTTGAATGGAAGAAATCTGCCGGAAAGATCTACACCCTGCCTGTGGAAAGCATCCGTCCCTCGCCGTTTCAGGCTCGGACAGTTTTTGATGAAAAGGAGCTGGCGGGGCTGGCCCAGAGCATCCGGGAAAACGGCCTGCTGCAGCCCATCTCGGTGCGGAAGGTCGAGGGAGGTTACGAGCTGGTGGCAGGGGAGCGGCGGCTCCGTGCCTGCAAGTTGGCCAGGATGGAGACCATCCCGGCCATCCTCTGCGACTGCGGCGACCAGCGGACGGCGGCTCTGGGTCTGCTGGAAAACATCCAGCGGGAAGACCTGAACCCCTTTGAGCAGGCGCAGGGCCTGCGGGATGTGATCGCCCTTTGGGACTGCACCCAGGCCGAGGCGGCCAAGCGGCTGGGCATGGCACAGCCCACCCTTGCCAACAAGCTGCGGCTGCTGCAGCTGACCACCGACCAAAGGCAGTTCGTGTTGGACAATGGCCTGACCGAGCGCCACGCCCGGGCTGTCCTGCGCCTGCCCGAGAACCGGCGGAGCGAAGCTCTTATCACCATTGCCAAGCGGCGGATGAATGCCCGGCAGACCGACCTGTACATTGAACAGGTGCTCAATGCCGCCGCCCCGGGCAGACACCGCATCTCCATGGTCAAGGATGTGCGCATTTTTGTCAACACCATCGACCATGCCATCCGGCTGATGAAAGACAACGGTGTGCCTGCCACGGCCCACAGGGAAGAGCGGGACGGCTATATCGAATACACGGTGCGCATCCCAACCGCAGCTGCGCAAAGATAAAACGCATCGCAATTTTCACAAAAAATGCAATTCCACAGGGTTTTTACGCAAAATAATCAGGAAACAGGTTCAAAAAGCCGCGCTGATGTGCTATACTAGTCTTTAAAGGGGCCTTGCTGGTGGGAAAACAGCGGGGCCCGGCCTCGAATGTTCCACGTGGAACAAATAATTTTCCCGGGAGGAAACAAAGAGCGTGGCTAAAATCGTTGCAATTGCAAACCAAAAAGGCGGCGTGGGCAAGACCACCACGGCCGTGAACCTTTCGTCCTGCGTTGCGGCTCTGGGCAAAAAGACGCTCATCGTCGATCTGGACCCGCAGGGCAATACCACCACCGGTTACGGCATTCCCAAGCGGAGTGTCGATGTGGGTACTTATGAGCTGCTGATCGGTGAGGCGGAGGCAAAGGATGCCATCCGCAAGACCGAGTTCCGCACCGATGTTATCGGTTCCAACACCCGGCTTGCGGGTGCGGGTCTGGAAATGATCGACCTGCCGGGCCGCGAAAGCCGCCTGCGCAAGGCGTTGGCCTCGGTGCAGAAGGACTACGACTTCATCTTTGTGGACTGCCCGCCCAGCCTGGATCTGCTCACCCTGAACGGTCTGTGCGCCTGTGACAGCGTACTGATCCCCATCCAGTGTGAGTATTACGCGCTGGAGGGTCTGTCGGAACTCATCAGTACCCTCAAGACCATCCGCAAGAAGTACAACCCCTATCTGGACATCGAGGGCGTGGTGTTCACCATGTTCTCCGGGCGGTTCAATCTGACGCTGCAGGTGGTGGATCAGGTCAAAAAGTATTTTGGCACCAAGGTCTACAAGACCACCATCCCGCGCACCATCCGCATCTCGGAAGCGCCCAGCTACGGCCAGCCCATCAATTTCTATGAGCCCAAGGGCAAGGGCAGCGAGGCCTATATGGATCTCGCCATTGAGTTCGTAAAGAACAACCGCCCGCATGAGCCGGCACGCCGCCGCACAAAAGGGAACAGTGCCCCCGCCGAGCAGAAAAGCGCACTGGAACAAGTGAAGCAGGGGGAAGCGTAACCTATGGCAAAAAAAAGAGGAGGACTGGGCCGGGGCCTGGAAAGTCTGTTTGAGGACACAGCTCCCAGTTTTGAGTCCGATAACCGGATCGAGACGCTGCCCCTGCGGGAGATCGAGCCGGACCCGGCCCAGCCCCGCAAGACCTTTGATGAGGAAACGCTGGCAGAGCTGGCGGCCAGCATCTCAGAGCACGGTTTGCTGCAGCCCATCGCGGTGCGGCCCCACGGGGTAGACCGCTATCTCATCGTGGCTGGTGAGCGCCGTTGGCGTGCCTGCCGGATGGCGGGCCTGACCGAGGCACCCGTCGTCGTGAAGGATGTCACAGATGAGCAGGCCATGGAGCTGGCGCTGGTGGAAAACCTTCAGCGCGAGGATCTGGACCCGGTGGAAGAAGCACTGGGCATCCGGGAGCTGATGACCCGCTGTGACCTGACCCAGGAGCAGGCCGCCCGCAAACTGGGCAAGAGCCGCAGCGCACTGGCCAACAGCCTGCGTCTGCTCAACCTGCCCGAAACGGTGCTGGAGCTGCTGAAGAGCGGTTTCCTCACCACGGGCCACGCAAAGGTGGTGCTGGGCCTGCCAACCCCGGAGCTGCAGGAGCAGGCGGCACAGATCATTGCCGACCATGAGCTGAATGTCCGGCAGGCAGAGGCCCTGTGCAAGAAGCTGGCCAAGCCCCCCAAAGAGCCTGTGGAGCCCGCCCCGCGCGGCACCCTGCCTGTGGAGGTGGAGGAGAGCCTGAAGCAGGCACTGGGCAGTGAGGTCAATGTGGCCTACCACGACGGCAAGGGCAAGCTGACCGTCCATTTCTACTCGGATGAGCAGCTGAAGGCTTTTGCAAACTTATTAGGGCAATATCAGGTTGAGGATTAAACCTCTCCGTCATTGTTGTTGCCCAGTAGGAGAGGCCTTGGCAGCCGATGGAAGCTTTTCGAATACGCCAGAGGCTCCCCTACTAGGGGAGCTGGCGGGCGTAAGCCCGACTGAGAGGTTGTACAAAGGCAAGCCTGCCCGAGAAGAAAAACATAGCGATCTAAGGCGCACGCCGCCTTTGAACGGCATGGGAAAGGGCTTACCCGCCCCATGCGAACCGAAATAGAGTAAGGAGAGTAAATCATGCTTGATATCAAATTTGTCCGTGACAACCCGGATGCTGTCAAGGAAAACATCAAGAAGAAGTTCCAGGATGCCAAGCTCCCTCTGGTGGATGAAGTCATCGAGAAGGACGCAAAGTACCGCGAGTGCCTGAAGGAAGTTGAGAGCCTGAAGGCTGCCCGCAACAAGCTGAGCAAGGCCAACGGCCCCCTGTTCGGTCAGCTGAAGAAGTGCACCGACGAGGCCCAGAAGGCCCAGCTGCAGGCACAGATCGATGCCAACAACGCCGCCGTCAAGGCCGACGCGGACAAGATGGCAGAGCTGGAAGCCGAGGAAGCCAAGCTGGCTGACCGCATCCAGGAGATCATGTACACCATCCCCCAGATGATCGACCCCAGTGTGCCCATCGGCCCCGATGACACCTACAACGTGGAGGCTCAGCGCTTTGGCGAGCCTGTGGTGCCCGATTTCCCCATCCCGTACCACACCGAGATCATGGAGAGCTTTGACGGCATCGATA
>ENA-OUOW01001976-OUOW01001976.1-human-gut-metagenome-genome-assembly--contig:-NODE-1976-length-12473-cov-3.880416_pt1 | contig 12473 bp, 10 predicted proteins | sample MGYA00237938_ERZ548769 | MGnify/ENA primary metagenome ERZ548769 (study PRJEB26490, sample SAMN05356870) | human gut metagenome | biome: terrestrial biome; feature: human-associated habitat; material... | reverse complement strand
TCTCCTCGGGCACGGAGTTCATCTCCAGACGCAGCCGCGAGGCGGCCTCGTCCACCAGGTCGATGGCCTTGTCGGGCAGGAACCGCGAGGTGATGTAGCGCGTCGAAAGCTCGACGGCGGCCACGATGGCCTCGTCCTTGATCCGCACCTGGTGGTGGTTTTCGTAACGCTCCTTCAACCCGCGCAGGATCGACACGGCGTCGTCGGTGGTCGGTTCGTCGACCATCACCTTCTGGAAACGGCGTTCGAGCGCCTTGTCCTGCTCGAAGTATTTCTGGAACTCGTCGAGCGTCGTGGCGCCGATCGTGCGCAGCTCGCCGCGCGCGAGGGCCGGTTTGAGGATGTTGGCCGCATCCATCGCCCCCGACGACTTGCCGGCGCCTACGAGCGTGTGTATCTCGTCGATGAAGAGCAGGATTTCGCCTTCCGAGGCGATCACCTCCTGCACGACGGCTTTCAGACGCTCTTCGAATTCGCCCTGATACTTCGCACCGGCGATCAGCGCACCCATGTCGAGCGAGAAGATCACCTTCGATTTCAGGTTCTCCGGCACGTCGCCGTCGACGATCCGGTGGGCGATGCCCTCGGCGATGGCGGTCTTGCCCACGCCGGCTTCGCCGACCAGAATCGGGTTGTTCTTGGTGCGGCGCGAGAGAATCTGCAGCACGCGCCGGATCTCCTCGTCACGGCCGATCACCGGGTCGAGCTTGCCCGAACGGGCCTGTTCGTTGAGGTTGATGGCATACTTGCCCAGCGCATCGAACTGCTGCTCGGAGGTCTGGGAATCGACCGTAGCGCCCTTGCGGAAGGTGCGGATCGCCTCAAGGAGTTCCTTCTCGGTGGCGCCGCTGCGCTTGAGGATGTCGGCGGCCTGCCCGCGCTCGGCGATAAGCCCCAGCAGCAGGTGCTCGACCGACGCATATTTGTCGCCGAAGTTCCGTGTAAAGTCCACGGCACGCTGGATCACCTTCGAGGAGTCCTGCGAAAAGAACTGGTCGCCGCCGCCTTCGACCCTCGGAAGGGATGCGACGGCACGGTCGGCCTCGTCGCGCAGGCCGCGGACATTCACCCCGACACGCCCCAGGAGGAACGCAGCGAGCGAATCGTCCTCGCGGACAAGCACGCTCAGAATATGGAGCGGCTCGACAACCTGCTGTCCGCGCTCCCGGGCAAGAGTCAATGCACTTTGCAGAGCCTCCTGCGCTTTTACAGTTAACGTATTGATGTTCATATCTCTGATAATTTGTTTTCTAACTTTCGCAGATTATCTCCGCAAAACGCCTGCCAACCCCGATTTCCGGCCAATGTGTCATTCTTTGTCACTCCCGGGACTGACACGAGGCGCCAAAACGGCAGCTGTTTTGCAGAAGAGTTACACAATACGGCATAAAACAGCAGAACATCGCCCGAAATGTATTATCTTCGCAACACCTAACTCTCACTCTTCAGGTTCATGACATATCGTAAACCCCCGTTCCTGCTGCGCAAATGGCAGCAGTTGCAGATGCGCTATTATGCATACCGCAATCCGGAAAAGCTGGTCAGGATACGCTACCGGCAACGATTCGGCACCGACCCCGACCTCGAAAACCCCCGAACCTTCAACGAAAAAGTCCTCTGGATGATGCTCCATGCCGACACCACCCGCTGGTCGCAACTGGCCGACAAGTACCGCGTCCGCGAGTATGTCGAGCAATGCGGGCTGGGATGGATGCTCAACGAATTATACGGTGTATGGGAATCCGCAGAGGAGATAGACTTCAGCGGGGGGGGGAATCTCCCCGACACGTTCGTGCTGAAAACCAATAACGGCTACGGACAAGTTATCATCGTGAACGACAGGCAAAAAGCCGATATCCGGTCGATCCGCCGTACACTCAACCACACCCTGCGAAAGAAATTCGGCCGCATGACGGCCGAACACCACTATTTTGGTATTAAACCCCGCATTATCGCCGAACGCCTCCTTCCCTCAGAACCAGCATTCGGCAATTCGCTCATCGACTATAAATTCTACTGTTTCGATGGCAACCCCTATTGTTGCATGGTCTGCTACAACCGTAAATCGCCATCCGACGTCAAAACAGGATTGTACGATGCCAGGACATGGAAAAACATAGGTCATTACGTCACCGGAAAATATTACGACCCACATCAGTGTGATATCCCGCGTCCGGCATCCCTCGACCGGATGCTCGATGCGGCCAAACGGCTCTCATCAGGATTCCCCCAAGTACGGGTCGACCTTTACGAAGTCGCCGGAAACCCCGTATTCGGGGAACTGACATTCACCTCATCTGCAGGTATGGATACGGGATTCAGCCAGGAGTTTCAGGAATTGATGGGATCGCAAATATCCCTGCCGCCGGCCAAGCGGACGCAACCGTCGCACCCGGGACTGCTCGGACTCCTCGGACTGCGGAAGGCCGCTGCCAAATAAAAACGGCAGGCAGCCCGGAGGGGCGGGTGCAACAGGCTGCCCGGCCCGCCAGGCACAGCCCTTTGCCCGGGTATGGGGAGAGGGCTGTCATTTTGTAGGCGGGTTTCATTTTTAATTTAATTCTTAATTCGTATCTTTGCGCTACTATGAGTGATTTTATCGTCAGCGCACGGAAATACCGCCCCGCGACCTTCGCCTCGGTCGTCGGACAGAAACATATCACCTCCACGCTTAAAAATGCGATCGAGCGCGGGCAGTTGGCTCACGCCTACCTGTTCTGCGGCCCCCGCGGCGTAGGCAAGACCACTTGTGCCCGCATCTTCGCAAAGGCCATCAACTGCCTGAACCCCAACGGATCGGAGGCCTGCAACGAATGCGAATCGTGCCGTTCGTTCAACGAAGGGCGCTCGTTGAACATCCACGAGCTGGACGCCGCGTCGAACAACTCGGTAGAAGATATCCGCACACTGATCGAACAGGTGCGCATCATCCCGCAGGTAGGGCGCTACTCGGTATTCATCATCGACGAGGTGCACATGCTCTCGGCGGCGGCGTTCAACGCCTTCCTCAAGACGCTCGAAGAGCCGCCCGCACACGCGATCTTCATTCTCGCGACGACCGAAAAACACAAGATCATCCCGACCATCCTCTCGCGGTGCCAAATCTACGATTTCAACCGCATCCGCGTCGAGGACGGCGTCGAATACCTCAAATACATCGCCTCGCAGGAGGGCATCGCAGCCGACGAAGAGTCGCTCAACCTCATTGCCCAGAAAGCCGACGGGGGTATGCGCGACGCCCTGTCGATGTTCGACAAGGCCGTGTCGTTCTGCGGCAAGGCGCTCGATTACCGCAACGTCGCCCAGACGCTCAACGTCCTGGACTACGACACCTACTTCGGCGTCACGGAGATGCTGCTCGCGGGCAACTATGTCGATACGCTGGTGACATTCGACAGCGTGCTGTCGCGGGGTTTCTCGGGGCAGACCTTCATGGCGGGGCTGAACCGCCACATGCGCGACCTGCTGATGGCCAAGCGCCCCGAAACGCTGCGGCTGATCGAAATGACCGGAACGCTGCTCGAACGATACCGGACGCAGGCGGGCGCCTGCAGTGTCGAGTTCCTGTTCGGAGCCATCTCCGTACTGACGGAACTTGACGGGAAGATCCGGCAATCGTCGAACCAGCGATTGCTTGTCGAGTTGGGCCTGATGAAAATCGCCGGACTCGGTCAAAAAAAAAATGACACCCTGACATCTTCCGGGGAGTATCCGCTTCCCGAACTGACACCCCGAACGGCGGCCGCGGCCGTCGCGGCGACGCCTGCGGCGCAACCGCAGCCCGACCCGGCGACCCGCCCCGGTCCGAATCCCGTTCCGGCGGCTCCGCAGCAATCCGCAGCGGTTCAACCCGGGCAGGCCTCACAACCGGCGTCCGCGCCGATTCCCGCCCCGGCTCCGCAGCCGGCCGCACCCCGGCCGGAAACGCCGGCGCAATCCGCAGCCGCCCCGGGACCCGCTCCCGCTCCGGCCGCACGGCCCGAAGCGTCCAAACCCGCGCCCCAGCCCGTGCGGAGGCCGCTGATCTCGGGAACCTCCCTTTCGGAACTGCTCGCCTCGGCGGGCAGCAATCCGGACGAGGAGCCTTCCGAGCAGGAAACGGCCGAACCGGAGGTCGCGACGATCGACCCCGAGTGCGAACGGAAACTGGAACGCGCCCGGGAAAAGATCCTGAACCTCATCCGGGAACGACGTCCGCGGTTCGTCCCGGCCTTCGAACTGATGAGGGTGCAGGGCAACACGATCTCGCTGAGCGTGCCGACGAGCGAACTGCGCGAAGAGATACTCCGCAGCAAGACAGGGATGCTGATGCGCATCGCCGAACTGGCGGGCATCACGGGAGCGATCGAACTGGAAGTGGTCGTCAACGAGGAAATTCGGGCCGCACGCCCGATCAAACTCGAAGACCGGGTGAAATACATGACGGAAAAGAATCCGCTGATCGCGGAACTCCGCAAAGCATTGGATTTGGAAGTGGAGTAACCCGCTTAAAAAGCGGGATTTATGGGCGATGGAGCGTCAGACGGAAGCAGATTCCGAACTGCGCTTCCACCGAAAAACAAAGTGAAAATTAAATAACGCAATAATGGCAACAAAGAATTTCATCGAAGAACTCGAATGGCGCGGCATGATCCACACGATCATGCCCGGAGCAAAGGAACAACTCGAAAAAGAACAGACGACGGCTTACCTGGGCATCGACCCCACGGCCGACTCGCTGCATATCGGCCACCTGGTGGGCGTAATGATCCTCAAGCATTTCCAGATGTGCGGCCACCGTCCGCTGGCGCTTATAGGCGGCGCGACGGGCATGATCGGCGACCCCTCGGGCAAGTCGCAGGAGCGCAACCTGCTCGACGAACCCACGCTGCGCCACAACCAGGAGGCGATCAAGCGCCAGCTGGCCAAACTGCTCGACTTCGAGTCGGACGCCCCGAACGCGGCCGTGCTGGTGAACAACTACGACTGGATGAAGGACATTTCGTTTCTGGAATTCATCCGCGATATCGGCAAGTGCATCACCGTCAACTACATGATGGCCAAAGATTCGGTCAAGAAACGGTTCAGCGGCGAGGGCGACGGCATGTCGTTCACCGAGTTCACCTACCAGCTGGTACAGGGCTTCGACTTCCTGCACCTCTACCAGACGATGAACTGCAAGGTGCAGCTGGGCGGCGCCGACCAGTGGGGCAACATCACCACCGGCACGGAGCTGATCCGCCGCAAGCTGGGCGCCGAGGCCGAGGCCTTCGGCATCACCTGCCCGCTGATCACCAAGGCCGACGGCACGAAATTCGGCAAGACCGAGAGCGGCAACGTATGGCTCGACCCGCGCTACACATCGCCCTACAAGTTCTACCAGTTCTGGCTCAACGTCAGCGACGAGGACGCCAAACGCTACATCAAGATCTTCACGCTGCTCGACCGTGAGACCATCGACGCACTCATCGCCGAGCACGACGCGGCTCCCCACCTGCGCGTATTGCAGAAACGGCTGGCCGAGGAGATCACCTGCATGATCCACTCGCACGAAGAGTACGAAAAGGCCGTCGAGGCCTCGGCCATCCTCTTCGGCGGCGCCACGTCGGAGGCTCTGCACCGTCTCGACGAGCAGACCCTGCTGCAAGTGTTCGAAGGCGTGCCCCAGTACCGCGTGGCCCGCACGGAACTCGCGGCCGGCATCCCGTTCGTGGACCTCTGCGCCGAGAAAAGCGACATCTTCGCCTCGAAAGGCGAGTGCCGCAAGCTGGTGCAGGGCGGCGGCGTGTCGCTCAACAAGGAGAAGCTGGCCGACGCGATGCGCCCGGTGACCGACGCGGACCTGATCGCGGGCAAATACCTGCTCGTGCAGCGCGGCAAGAAGAACTACTACCTCGTGATCGCCGAATAGGATGGAATACCGGATCGTTCTCCAGCGCATGGAGTTCCGGGCGCTGCACGGCTGCTACGAACTCGAACGGAAGGTCGGCAACCGCTTCACGGTCGACCTGGAGATCACGGCCTGCCTGGGCGACGCGGCCGCCGAGGACAGCGTCGAACAGACGGTCAACTACCTCACGGTCTACGAAGTCGTCTCGCTCCAGATGCGCATTACCCAGCGCACGATCGAGCGCGTGGCGATGAACATCATCGAGGCGGTCTACGCCTCGTTCCGGCAGGTCCGGCACGTAAAATGCACCGTCTCGAAACTGGCGCCCCCGCTCGGCGGCAAACTGGAGAAGGTGAGCGTCGTACTGGAGAAATAGAAAACTGCGCGCACGCGGCTGCGTGCGCGCAGTTTTTCAAATAGAACCGATATATGCATCATTCACACGGCCGCGCAACGCTGGGCGGCAAATTGAGCGCCGTGCTCGTCGCGGCCGGAAGTTCCGTGGGGCTGGGAAATATCTGGCGGTTCCCCTATGTCGCCGGAGACAACGGCGGCGGAGCTTTTCTGGTGATTTACATTCTCTGCGTCCTGCTGCTGGGACTGCCCATCATGGTGGCCGAATTCTCGGTCGGGCGCGCCTCGCACCGCAATGCCGTGGGAGCCTACCGGGCGCTCGCCCCCAAGTGGAGTTTCCTGGGCTACAACGGCGTCGTGGCGGCGTTCCTGATCCTGGGCTTCTACTTCGTGGTGTCGGGATGGACCGCCGAATACATGGTTCACTCCGTGACGGGAAGCCTTGCCCGGTACACCACCGCCGACGAATACAAGAGCGTTTTCGAGAATTTCATCCAGAACCCGTGGCGGCCCGTGCTCTACACCGCGCTGTTCGTGCTGGCCACGCACTTCGTCATCGCGATGGGCGTGCAGAAAGGCATCGAACGCTCGGCAAAGGTGCTGATGCCCCTGCTGTTCGTCATCCTGATCGCACTGTCGATCCACTCGCTGCTGATGCCCGGCGGCGAGGAGGGGCTTCGGTTCCTGTTCCAGCCCGACTTCTCGAAGGTGACGCCCTCGACGGTGCTCGTGGCGCTGGGGCAGGCCTTCTTCTCGCTCTCGATCGGCATCGGCACGATGGTCACCTACGCCTCCTACTTCAACCCCGACACCAACCTGCGCCACACGGCACTCAACGTCACGATCCTCGACACGCTGGTAGCCGTGCTGGCCGGCGTGGTGATCTTCCCGGCGGTGTTCAGCGTGGGCATCGAACCCTCGTCGGGACCGTCGCTCGTATTCATCACCCTGCCGGGCATCTTCAACTCGATGCCGCTGAGCATGGTCTGGTCGTCGGTATTCTTTCTGCTGCTGGTCGTTGCGGCGCTCACCTCGACCATCTCCCTGCACGAAGTCATCACGGCCTACATGCACGAGGAGTGGCACATGAGCCGGCGGGTCGCCGCATGGTCCACGACCGGAGCCTGCATGGCGCTGGCCGCCGTGGCATCGCTGTCGCTGGGCGTTCTGAAGGGATGGAACATCTTCGGACTCACGATTTTCGACTCGCTCGACTACCTCACGGCCAACATCCTGCTCCCCGCCGGCGGATTTTTCACCTGCATTTTCGTCGGCTGGCGCCTCGACCGGAAAATACTCAAGGCCGAAATCAGCAACAACGGCACGCTGAAATTCCGTATCTACGGGGTGTTCATCTTCCTCGTGCGCTACGTCTGCCCGGCGGTGCTGCTGCTGATCTTCCTGGATAACCTGGGCCTCTTTTAGCGGCCCGCACCGATCAGAACGAAACCCAAAACCTACCGAAACCATGAAACGATTCATTGTCCTGCTGCTCGTCTGCTGCCTCGGCGCAGCCGTTACGGCCCGCCCGATCCGGGGCACGGTCAAATGCGCCGGGACGCCGGTCTCCGGCGTCACCGTCACGGACGGCCACTCCTTCACCGAAAGCGGCGCCGACGGAACTTTCACCCTCGACGCCGACGACGACGCGCTGTTCATCAGCATCGTAACCCCTTCCGGCTACCTGGCCCCCATGGAGCAGGACATCCCGCAATTCTTCCGGCCCTACGCCGCTTCCACGAAGCGTTACGATTTCGAGCTGCGTCCGTGGCCGGCCACGGGCGAGGTTTACGAATTGCTGGCGATCGGCGACCCGCAGCCCAAAACCGCGGCGCATTTCGACCGGCTCCGAACCGAGATCATCCCCGAACTGCAACGCGCGACCGCCCTCGGGAAGCAACGGGGCACGGCACAGGCGGCGCTGCTGCTCGGCGACATCGTCTGGGACTCTCCGGAGCTGTTCGCCGGCGTCCGCGAGCAGTTCGCATCGCTCGGAATACCGGTCTACGGCGTGATCGGCAACCACGACCACGACCGGAACAAATACACCGACCGGGAGGCCACGGAGAACTACCGGAACCATTTCGGCCCCACCTACTACGCCTTCGACATGGGACGGACCCACTACATCGTCCTCGACGACATCGTCTACCACGGAGCGAAGAAATACGACGAGCAGATCGACTCGCTGCAACTGGCCTGGGCCGCGGAATACGCCCGGCGGCTGCCCGCCGGGTCGCGCGTCTGCGTGGCCATGCACGCCCCGGCCATGAAGGCCTGGAAAGGCAATCAGGTCATGGAGTCGGCCGCCAGGCTGATGGACGCCTTTGCCGGCCACGAACTGCATTTCATCACGGGACACACGCACGTCAACTCGAACTACGACATCCGCGAAGGAGTCGTGGAGCACAACGTGGCACAGATCTGCGGAAATCTGTGGTACGACCCGATCAACAAGGACGGCACGCCCAAAGGCTACCAGCTCTTCCGCGAGTGCGGCGGAGAGTTCTCGTGGGAGTACCGGAGCCTCGGGTCTCCGGCCGTACGGCAACTGCGGGTATGGCAGCCCGGGCAGGTGGAAGCGTTTCCCGGAAGCGTCGTGGCCAAAATCTGGAACTGGGACCCCTGCTGGACCGTCGTCTGGTACGAGGACGGCCGCTACCGCGGCGCAATGCAGCGCATCCAGATCGTCGACCCCGACTATGCGGCGCATCTCGACTCTCTGAAAAACGCCGGGCGGAAACTCGCCAAATCGCAGCATCCCCGCATCTCGGACTTCTATTTCAAAGCGCGTCCTTCGGCTTCGGCACAGACGATCGAGGTAGTCGCCACGGACCGTTTCGGACGCCGCTATTCGGAGCGCATCACGCTCGAAAAGGCCCAATGACCGGCCGAAGCGGCGACAGCTGAACAAGTCCGGGCGAACGGCGGGAACGGATCAGACGAACGAACGCCGGACAGCAAAAGAACGAGGCGGATGGAATGTACTTCGGTACTGTCCATCCGCCTCGTTTAAAGGATATGCGAAAGATCGCCGCCAGAAAGCGGCAATCAGTTGATATTGCGCCGGTCGGGTTCGTGGTCGGGCGAAGCCGCCTCCATGTCGATCTGCAACTTCACCATGTTGATGGCCGTGGCCGCAGCCTCGTCGCCCTTGTTGCCGTGACGGCCGCCGCAGCGGTCGAGGGCCTGCTGCATGTCGCCCACCGTCAGCACGCCGAAAGCGATGGGCATGTTCCACTGGATTTGCAGCTGCGTAATGCCCTGCGTCACACCCTGACAGATGAAATCGAAGTGGCGCGTGTCGCCCTGGATAACGCATCCGAGAGCGATGACGGCGTCCACGTCGGTATACTCCGCGAAGAACTGCGCGCCGAGCGAAAGCTCGAACGTGCCCGGGACATATTTGACCTGGATATTCATATCGGGGCACCCGGCGGCGCGCAGCGTGCGCACGGCTCCCTCCAACAGGGCCTCGGTGACCTCGCGGTTCCACTCGGCCACGACGATACCGAACCGCATGTCAGCGGCCGAAGGCAGGGGTGAGTCGAATTTGGAAAGGTTGTGATTCTTGGTCGCCATCGTCTTTCGCTATTTGATGCTGCCGAGCAGCTTTTCCGCATCGCGGGCCTCCATCGAGGCGGGATACGAAGTCAAAATCTCTTCATAGAAAGCCGCGGCTTTCTGCTCATTGCCCTGCGCCTGCTCCGCAAGACCTGCCTTGCGCAGGTACATCGGGGCCGTCAGGTTGTTGTCGGCGGCCTTCACGGCCTTCTCGTAGAACTTCACCGCCCTGGCGTAGTCCTGCTGCTCGACGGCGATATCGCCCTGCAAACCGTAGTTCTGTGCGTTGATCAGCTCCCCGGGGATACCTTTCAGCTGCGAGAACTTCGCCAGGTATTTGGCGGCGTTCTCCAGATCGCCCGTACGCAGGTAGCAGATGCCCGCATAATGCTTGGCGAGGTTGCCCGAAGGCGTCGAGCCGTACTTCTCGATCACGTCGAGGAAACCGGCCGCGTTGTCGTCGCCCAGCAGCGCCGTCTCGAAATCGGGGTTCTCGCCTTCGAAACGGTTCTGCGCCTCGGCGATCATCTCGGCGGCCTTCGTGGCGCGGGGCTGGAGGATCAGCGAGCGGTAGCCGAAAACGAGGGCTGCGAGGACGAGCAGACCGAGGAAAACGTAGGACATCGTCCGGCCGTTCCTCTCGAAAAACAACTCCGTTTTGTTCATTGCTTCGCCGAGGGTTTCCTGCTCGGCGACGTTCTGCTTTGCCATATTGCTTATTGTGTTATTAGTTTATAATTCGTACGATAGTTTGCAAAGATACAAAACTATTCACAATGTGCAATGTCGTGTCCGGATTTTTTGTATTTTTGTCCTATGCATCTGAAGAAAATAGCGCTGCTGAATTTCAAAAACATCTCCCAGGAGGAACTCGCGCTGTGCCCCGGCATCAACTGCCTGGTGGGCGACAACGGCGCGGGCAAAACCAACGTCGTGGACGCCGTTTACTACCTCTCGATGTGCAAGTCGTCGCTGCCGATGACCGACGGGCAGAGCATCCGCCACGGCGCCGACTTCTTCCTCGTCGAAGGGACCTATGCGAGCGATGCCGGCAAGCGGGAAACCATCGTGTGCAGCTTCTCGCGCAAGGGCGGCAAGGTGCTCAAGCGCAACGGCAAGGAGTACGAACGGCTTTCGGACCACGTGGGACTGATTCCCGCGGTGATCGTGTCGCCGGCCGACAGCGCGCTGATCTCGGACGCCGCCGACGAGCGCCGACGCTATCTCAACGCCTTCATTTCGCAGCTGGACCGCGCCTATCTCGGTTCGGTGATGCGCTACAACGCCGTGCTGGCCGAACGTAACCGCCTGCTGAAAACCCGACCCGACGAAACCATGCTCCAAATCTACGACATGCAGCTGTGCGAACACGGCAAGGCCATCCACGCCCGGCGGCAGGAGTTCGCCGAGCGGCTGCAACCCGTGGCCGCGGCCTATTACAGCATCCTCTCGGGCGACCGGGAGCAGGTCGAACTGCACTACAAATCGGAGCTGAACGACCGTCCGTTCGAGGAGATACTGCTCGATGCGCGGCAGAAGGACATCGTCAACGAATTCACGACGGCAGGCATTCACCGCGACGACCTGGTGCTGAAAATCGGAGGTTATCCCCTGCGCAAATACGGGTCGCAGGGACAGCAGAAATCCTTCCTGATCGCCCTCAAACTGGCGCAGTACGCCGTCGTCGCCCAGACGAAGGGCGAACGCCCGATCCTGCTGCTGGACGACCTGTTCGACAAGCTCGACGCCGGGCGGGTCGAACAGTTGATCCGGCTGGTCTCGGACGACACCTTCGGGCAAATCCTGATCACCGACTGCAACCCGACACGCCTGAAACGGATTCTCGACAAGGCGGGCGGCGACTACACGCTCTTTTCAGTCGCCGAAGGCGCCGTGACGCAGGAGCGGGCCGCGGCGGAAGATCCGGCGGAAGGCCCGGCCGGGAATGCAGCTGAAAACGCCGCAAACACCCCGGAGAACGCCGCGGAAAATACAACGGAAGATTCCGCGAAAGGCGCGGAAAAAGAGCGATCCGTACCCGAATCAACCGACGAACAGCCATGAGACGAACCAAAACCATGCTGATGGGCGACCTGCTGGAGGAGTTTTTCAAACGCCCCTACATCGCCGAGAAAGTCGCCGAAGGCAAACTGCCGGACACATGGCGCGAGATTGTCGGCGACCGCGCCGCGGATGTCACCACCGAATTGCGGCTCGAAAAGCACATCCTGTACGTACGCATACAGTCGAGCGTCCTGCGCTCGGAACTTTTCTACCAGCGCGAGGCGCTCAAGGAGGAGATAAACCGCCGTTCGGGCGTACGGCTCGTCAACGCCGTCATCATCCGGTAAGTCCGGGTTCGGCAAAAAAGCATACCTTATATAATATATATGAAAAAAGATGCTCCCCGAAAGGGATGAGTGTTTTTTTATAATTGGAATAGACAAAATGTAAATAGCGGAAAATCAATATATTAAAATTCTGTTATTTACACGGATTTCGGATGCAAAGGCTATTAAAAGTAGAATTCGACGGGAGTTTCGTTACCAAATCGTAACCCCGTCGAATTGCTTTATAATAGCATATATGCTACTGAATTACAATTTCTTGCGCAAATATACGTAATTCTTGAGAACTCAACAACCGATACCTTTGTCACATTAAAAATTGTTGAGTTATGAAAAGT
>ENA-OUOW01001973-OUOW01001973.1-human-gut-metagenome-genome-assembly--contig:-NODE-1973-length-12486-cov-4.852144_pt1 | contig 12486 bp, 8 predicted proteins | sample MGYA00237938_ERZ548769 | MGnify/ENA primary metagenome ERZ548769 (study PRJEB26490, sample SAMN05356870) | human gut metagenome | biome: terrestrial biome; feature: human-associated habitat; material... | reverse complement strand
CTTATCACGACGATACGCTTTCCATACTTTTTCGCTCGCATCGTAGTTGGAAACATAATTCGGTTTGATTTCCGGATATTCGGCCAGGTTCGGCAGCTTCCATGCGGAAGAACCGTTGGCGATGAAGGCATCCGTCAGCAGGATGACCGGAGTCATGTGTTCGAGTGCCAACTTTCCGGCCCAGTAAGCGGCATCGAAACAGTCTGTCGGAGTCGAAGCGGCGATCACGACAGCCGGGCTTTCACCGTTACGCCCGTAAAGAGCCTGCATCAGGTCGGTTTGTTCGCTCTTGGTCGGCATACCTGTAGAAGGACCGCCACGTTGCACGTCGATAACAACCAACGGCAGTTCGGCAATCACAGCCAGACCGATCGCTTCGCTCTTCAGCGCCAGACCGGGACCGGATGTGGAAGTCGCAGCCAGGCAACCGGCAAAGCTGGCGCCGATGGAAGTACAGATCCCGGCAATTTCATCTTCCGCCTGGACGGTGATGACGCCGAGTTCCTTATGTTTCGACAGTTCATGCAGGATATCGGTTGCCGGAGTGATCGGGTAGCTTCCGAGGAACAACCGCAAGCCGGCCTTCTCGGCGGCAGCGGCGATCAGTTCGGTTTTATTCATGGTGATTCCTCCTAAAAAATGTTTCTTTGGTACGTCTATATCCTAAAACGATATCCATCGCATTAAGATCGCTTGGCCTCGACCCACAGGGCCTCCAGCGTTTCCAGCGGCAGTTGATCCACGGATCTCCCCATGGCGGCCGCCCCTTCCTCCACCGCCCGGTAGCGGCGGATGAATTTCTCACAGGTGCTGTGGATGGCGACCTCCGGGTCCACCCCGACAAAGCGCCCCACCTTCACGGCGGCAAAGAGCACATCTCCCAGCTCCTCCGTCACGTCGCCGTCTCCGGCGGCGGCCCGGTGCAGCTCGGATACCTCCTCGTCCAGCTTGTCCAGCGCCCCGGAGACGTCCGGCCAGTCGAACCCGTCACGGGCGGCCTTGCTCTGGAGCTTCTCCGCCCGCCACAGTCCCGGCAGGCTCCGGGCCACGGCATCCAGCGCCTGAGCGGTGGTCTGCTGGCCCTTCTCCCGGCGCTTGATGGCCTCCCAGCCCTCCAGCACCGTATCGGCGTCCTGCACCGTCTCCTGTCCCCCGAACACATGGGGATGCCGGAAGAGCATCTTGCGAACCTCACCGTCGGCCACATCGTCCATGGTGAAATCGCCGGCCTGCCGCTCGATGTCGGCATGGAATACCACCTGCAGCAGCAGATCCCCCAGCTCCTCCTTCAGCAGGGCAGGGTCCTCCCGGTCGATGGCCTCGGCCACCTCATAGGCCTCCTCCAGCAGACTGCGCCGCAGGGAGGCATGGGTCTGCACCCGATCCCACGGACAGCCGCCCTCCGACCGCAGCAGCGCCACGATGTGCAGCAGATCCGAAAGACCGTAATGCTCCTTCCTCTCAAAATCTATCATATTTACGCTCCTATTGCAAGACTTTTCGTCATTTGTGAGAGATCCTTAAAAAAATCCAGATGGTTTTCGCCGCTTTTTGGCGGCAAAAACGGCACACAGCTCCTCTCGGCGCACTGCCCCCAGCAGCAGGACGAGACCGCCGTACACCGCAGCGGCTGCCGCTACGGCTCCCAGCACGGCCAGCGGCAGGGAAGCCCGGTGTACCAGCATCCGGTAAAAGCCGGAGGCCGTCACCGCCATGGCCCCCACTGCCACCAGCGTCCGGAGAGGAACGCCCCAGCGAAAGACTATCCCAGTGGTGCGTCCCACCGCCAGTAGGTTCATCCCCGCAATAAGCGCATAGCAGAGCAGTGTTCCCACGGCGGCGCCCCGGATGCCCCAAGCGGGGTCCGACACCAGCTGATAGCTGACAGCGATCTTCACCGCCCCGCCGGTGAGCAGCGTTACCACCGGGATGTGCTCGTGGCCCCATGCCTGCAAAATACCGCCGGAGACCACCATCAGGCACACGCACACGGCAGCCAGCCCCAGCACCCGCAGGTGATGGGCGGCGGCAGCGGCGGTCTGCACCTGAGCGGGGTACAGCAGCCGCAGGACAGGCCCCGCCAGAACGGACAGCCCTATCCCCGACGGCAGCGCCAGCAGCAGCGCCATCCGCAGGGCGGTGCGGGTGTGGCGGCGGGCCGTCCGCCGGTCGCCCTGTCCCAGCGCTCCGCTGATGGCCGGCACCAGACTGACGCTGATGGGATAGAGAAAGGAGGGCGGCAGGGAGAACAGCGTCAAGGCGAAGGCGTACTCCCCGTATTGCCGGTTGGCCTCCTCCAGCCCCAGACCCAACCGGCTCTGGAGGGCATCCATGGCCACGGACTGATCCAGCAGGGTGATGAAGCTCATGCCTCCGGCCCCCAGCGTAATGGGAACGCCGATCTTCAGCAGCTGACCCAGCACCTCCCGCCGGGAGGGTGGAGTGTCGCTGCCCATACAGGAGGGCAGCCACCGCATGGCCAGAACCAGCAGCGCCAGCAGTGAGCCTACGGTCACACCTGCCATGGCCCCGGCGGCCCCGATCTCCGGGGAGACGCCCCGGACAGTCAGGAGATACCACGTAAGGCCCAGCCCCACCACCAGCTTCCCGGCGGATTCCACCACCTGACTGACGGCGGTGGGCAGCATCTGCCCCTGCCCTTGGGTGTAGCCCCGGATGGCGGACAGCAGACACACTGCCAGCAGCGCCGGGGCCAGTACCCGGATGGAGGGGGCCGCCAGCTCATTGTGCAGCAGGCCCGCCAGCTGCCGGGGAAAGGTCAGCATCACACCGCTGCCCACCAGCCCCAGCGCCAGAAATAACGCCAGCGCCACATGGAAAATGCGCCGCTGCCGCCGGAGTCTGCCCCTACTCTGGGCGATGAGGCGGCTCATGGCCAGCGGCAGACCGGCGGTGGAGAGAGTCAACAGCACGCCATAGACGTTGTAGGCCGCCTGAAAGCAGCCCATGCCCCGACTCCCCAGCAGGTTGCCCAGTGGGATCTTATACAAGGCCCCCAGCAGCTTGCTGACCGCTACCGCCGCCGTCAGCAGGGCGGCACCCCCCAGAAAGCCCATGCACCCTCCCGTCCGGGGATGCTCATCCCCTCATGTTCTCATGGAATTGACGGAAGGCGGAGAGATTTTCCTCCAGCTTTTCGCTTCTCTGGATGTATTCCGTGGGGTACTTGGTGTGAAATACCCGCTCGATGCGCTGATGCACCGGATCCACCATCTTGGTGGAGCCACCGGCCCCCAGTGAGAGGATGCTGTGCAGCTCCTCCATGATGTAGATATTATACAGCCCCTCGGCTCCGGATATGCACCATCCGGTGTTTTCAAAGCTGCCGGACATATACTTTTGCCGGTACAGGTAGTAGGGGCGGAAGTCCGCCTGCCGGAGGGCGGCGTTGGCGTAGTCCAGCATTTCGCCCACCGCCTCCGCCGAGGGGATGGTGAAGTTCTCCAGCAAAATGCGGCTTCCCTTTTTCAGGCTCAGGGTATGGACGGTGATGTTGTCGGCCCCATAGGACAGGCACTTGTCCAGCGTCCGCCGGAAGCCCTCCGGCGTGTCCTCCGGCAGTCCGGCGATCAGATCCATGTTCACATGGGGAAAGCCCATGCCGGTGGCCAGTGCCATGGCCTCCTCCACGTCACGGGCCGTATGGCGGCGGCCGATGGCGGTGAGGACGTGATCCTCCAGCGACTGAGGATTAACGCTGATGCGGTCTACGCCGTGATCCAGCAGCACCTGCAGCTTCTCCCGGTCGATGGTGTCCGGCCGCCCGGCCTCGATGCAGTATTCCGCGCAGCCCGATAGATCGAAGCTGCGGTTCAGGTGGGTCAGCAGCCGGTCCATCTGATCGGTGGAAAGGGTAGTGGGAGTACCGCCCCCCATGTAGAAAGATTTGATGTGCAGCCCCGTCTCCTGCACCATTCGGGCGGCGTCGGTGATCTCCCGGTGCAGCACCTCCAGATACGGCTCCACCAGTCCCAGCGTCCGCTCCACGGACTGGGACACAAAGCTGCAATAGGCGCAGCGGGTGGGACAGAAGGGGATGCCAACATACAGGGAGATATCCTCCGGCTTCAGCTCTGCCTTGGCTCTGCGGGAGGCCTCCGCCGTCTCGATACACAGGCGGCGGCGCTCCGGCGAGACGAAGTAGGTGTCCCGCAGGACCCGGTCCACCTGATGCTCCGTCATGCCCTCCTCCAGCATCCGGGAGGCCAGCTTGCCGGGGCGGATGCCCGTCAACGCCCCCCAGCTGGGGGTGATGCCGGTGATCTCCCGTGCCGCCTTGAAGAAGCTTAGCTTCACCGCCTTCTGGCGAAGGCGCTCCGCCTCATACTCCGTCAGCTGCGGGTTCACGGCGGTCCGGGAGATACCACGGGCCGTCCGGCCATGGTAGGTGATGGTGGTGACGGCGGTGTTGAAGCGGGGGGAGCGGCTCAGCGTCACCAGCGCATGATCCTCCCCTTCCTCCGCCGGCTCATAGACCGGACGCTCCTCCGGGAAAAAGGCCAGCAGACTCTGCTCCACGGCGTACCGGTCGTCGTGACCACGAAAGATCAGCTTCATGGCGTCCCTCCGTCACAGGGAGAGCCGCCGGGTCATGAAGGGATTCACCCGGCGCTCATAGTCCAGCTCCGTGGCCCCCTCATGGCCGGGATAGACCTTGTAGTTGCCGGGCAGCGCCGCCAGCCGGTCCAGCGAGGCCAGCATGGCCTTGGGGTCGCCGCCGGCGAAGTCCGTGCGGCCACAGGAGCCATGGAACAGGGTGTCGCCGGAGAACATCACGTCCCCTACCAGCAGACATACGGAACCCTGAGTGTGGCCCGGCGTCTCCATGACACGGATGGTGAGACTGCCCAGCGTCAGGGTGTCCCCCTCCTTGTAGTAGCGCTGGTTGTGCTCCGGCAGGCGGGAGAACATCATATCCATGTGCTTGGGCGGCTGGTCGGTGACGTCCTTCTCGTGGATGTACACCGGCACGTCGGGGTATTTCTCCAGCAGAGGCCGGACGGCGGTGGTGTGATCAAAGTGACCGTGGGTCAGCAGGATGTACTCCAGACGGCAGCCGGAACGGCTGACCATGTCGGCCACCTGCTCCGGCTTGTCGCCTGGATCGATGAGGGCGCAGACTCCGGCCTCCTCGTCGCACAGCAGGTAGCAGTTGGTGGCAATAAAGCCAACCCGGATGGAATCGATTTTCATGGGATATTCTCCTTTATCAAGCATCGCTGGGATGTGAATGGTCGTGTGGAAGATAGCGTGGGGATCGCATAGGGAAAAAAGCAGCCAAGCAGAGCCGGGATATGCTCCGCCGATGGAGCATATCGGTCAGCTGGAGAGCTGGTCGGTGTCTACGATCAGGGTCAGAGGGCCGTCGTTGACGGACTGGACCAGCATATCGGCGCCGAATTCGCCGGTCTCGGTGTGGAAGCCCTTCTCCCGGCACAGAGCCACGAATTTTTCATACAGGGGGATGGCTACCTCCGGCCGGGCGGCGGCCAGAAAGTCCGGACGGCGGCCCTTGCGGCAGTTACCGTAAAGGGTGAACTGAGATACCACCAGAATTTCGCCGCCCACCGTCTCCAGACCACGGTTCATCTTGCCGTCCTCGTCCTCAAAAATACGCAGGCCCACCAGCTTGTCCGCCAGCTTCACGGCTTGGGCCTCGGTGTCCTCATGGGTGATGCCCAGCAGGATCAGAAAGCCCTGCCCGATCTGGCCGATGGTCTTGCCGTCCACGGTGACGGAGGCGCTTTTTACCCGTGTCAGTACAGCTCTCATGGAATATAGTCTCCTTTTTCGACAATATATGCAATAATTTGGACGGATGGGGGCGATTGAAGCGGAAGCCTTAGGCCTAAAGCTACGCTTTTGCCCGCCCTTCCGGTCGATAGAAAAGTGTGGCGCCGGAGGCGCATTTATCACCCGGCGGGGCGGGTAACACGCATGACACCGGAGATCTGCTCCAGCCGGCGCATGACAGCCTGCAGCTGCTGGCTGTCGGATACATCCACGGCCAGAGAGATCAGAGCGAAGCCGTCGGCGGTGGAGCGGGCGTTGAGAGAGGATACGTGGACCTTGGCGGCGGAGAGGATGGTGGAGATATCCACCAGCAGATTGGGCCGATCCTTGGACACTACCTGCAAATTGGTGCGGTAGGATTCCCGTGTTTTGCCGCCCCAGGAGACCTTGATCCAGCGGCCCACCTCCTCCGGCGGACGGCGGGCGGGGTCGGCGTTGGGGCAGTCCTTACGGTGGACAGAGACGCCGTAGCCACGGGTGATAAAGCCCACGATCTCGTCGCCGGGGACAGGAGAGCAGCACTTGGAGAACTTCACCAGACAGTTGCTGAGCCCCTGCACCACGATGCCCTGCTCGCTGTGTTCCCGGACGGGGACGGCGGGGCGGGTCGCCTCCGGCTGGCCCTCCACCGGCACCTCCGCCTGACGCTCTGCCTGATGCTGGTGCAGGATGCGCTGGATGTCCTCCCGCAGACGGCCAATGAGCTTCAGGCTGGTGACGCCGCCGTAGCCAATGGCGGCGTACATATCGTCCAGACTCTTGAAGGAGAGCTTTTTCAGGATGCCGGGGAGATTTTCCTCCGCCGTCAGCTCCTTCAGAGTGACGCCGCAGCGCTTCAGCTCCGACTCGAAGGAGGCCCGGCCGTTGACGATGTTCTCGTCCCGGCGCTCCCGCTTGAACCACTGGCGTATCTTGGAGCGGGCGTTGCTGGAGCGGGCGATCTTCACCCAGTCCCGGCTTGGGCCGTGGGCGGACTGGGAGGTGACCACCTCTACGATGTCGCCGTTTTTCAGGCGGGTATCAAAGGGGACCAGACGGCCGTTGACCTTGGCCCCCACCATGTGGTTGCCCACGGCGGAGTGGATGTTATAGGCGAAGTCGATGGGCGTGGCTCCGGCGGGGAGGTTGATGACGTCGCCACGGGGGGTGAACACGAACACCTCGTCGGCAAACATATCCACCTTCAGGGAGTGGATGAAGTCCTCGGCGTCGGCGCCCTCCTGATTCTCCAGCAGACGGCGGACCCACTCATAGCGGCCCTCGTCCCCGGCCCCCTGACCGTTCTGCTTATACTTCCAGTGGGCGGCGATGCCGTATTCGGCCACCTCGTGCATCTCACGGGTACGGATCTGCACCTCGAAGGGGATACCGTTCTGGCCCACCACGGTGGTGTGGAGGCTCTGGTACATATTGGGCTTGGGGGTGCCGATATAGTCCTTGAAGCGGCCCAGAATGGGCTTATACAGGTCGTGGATGATGCCCAGCACATTGTAGCAGTCGGACACCGTGTCCACAATGACCCGGAAGGCGAAGAGGTCGTATACATCGTCCAGAGACTTGTTCTGGGTATACATCTTGCGGTAGATGGAGTAGGGGTGCTTCATGCGCCCGTAGACGTAGCCGTCGATGTGGGCCTCCCGCAGGCGGCGGGTGATCTGGTCGTGGATGGAGGACATGAAGCCGTCATACTGAGCGGCCTTTTCATTCAGAGCCTCCACGATCTCCCGGTAGCTGATGGGGTCCAGATATTTCAGGCTCAGATCCTCCAACTCCCACTTCATCTTCTGCATTCCCAGCCGGTGGGCAATGGGGGCATAGATCTCCATGGTCTCGAAGGACTTCTGCTTCTGCTTCTCCGGGGTCTGGTACTCCATGGTGCGCATATTGTGGAGCCGGTCAGAGATTTTGATGAGGATCACCCGGATATCTTTGCTCATGGCCATGAGCATCTTCCGGAGGTTCTCCATCTGCTCCTCTTCCTTGGAGGTGTAGTGGACACGGGTCAGCTTGCTGACGCCCTCCACCAGATCCGCCACCGTGGGAGAGAAGAGCCGGGAGATGTCCTCATGGGTGGCGGAGGTATCCTCGATGGTGTCGTGGAGCAGAGCCGCCTCGATGGACTCGGAGTCCAGATGCAGCTCCTCCGCCACGATCTGGGCCACCGCCAGCGGGTGGGAGATGAAGGGAGAGCCGTCCTTCCGCATCTGTGGCCCGTGGGCCTTGGCGGCGAACTCAAAGGCGGCCCGGATCTGCTGGAAGTTGGCGCTGGGGTTATAGTGGCGGACGGTGTCCTCCAGCTTGCGGTAGCGCTGCTCCAGATCAGCCCAGACCTCCGGGCGGATCTCCGGCACCAGAGACGCCGGTGCGGTGGTATTCTGGGTATCAGTCATGGTGATCGCCTCCCCGTTTGGGCTGCATGACCTCATGCAGGCCCTGTAAGTAACCGGATTCCTCCAAGCGGACGTGTTTCCCCTGGCCGGTGAGTGTGATGGAAATGGTGTCGCCCTCTTGCCGGAGGGTCAGCAGTTGCCGTTCCCGGAACACCTCCAGACAGAAGGCAGTCCGAAGGAAGGGGTCGGCCCCCTCCAGCCGGGCGGACAGCTCCCGCAGCAGCGGCAGATAGCAGGCGGTGAGTCCCTCCGGGGGGACGGTGTGCTCCAGCGCCCGCCACAGCTGCACGCACTGGCTGCGGGATGGCAGCAGGTGGACCGCCTCCTTGGGCAGGAGCCGATCGCCCCGCAGACAGCGCTCCAACAGGTGCAGGCACTCATCCTCCCGTGTACTGACGGTGAGGGACGGGCGGATGTCCACCATTTGCAGCTGTACCGTGCGGCTGCCCCGAAATTCGTTGATCTGCAGATAAAAGGCCGCATCCACCCGGCTGCCCGCCGCAACGGGACAGGTGTCGGGGGAGACGGAGAAGAAAATACCGTCGAACTGGCTGCTGCCCTTGCTGAGCCGCAGCTTCAGGTGGCGATTCTGGCCCACGCTCTGCAGCCGCTCCAGCGTGGCGCCCATCAGGCAGAAGAGAGGGCGGGCATTGCCGGCACCGTAGGGCTCCAGCATCCCCAGAGCCTCCACCTCCGTCAGGGTGACACGGCTGGGACAGGTGAGGGCGGCATCGATCTCCAGACACACCTCCGGCGCTCCGCCACCCTGATACTCCCGCACCAGCTGGTTCATCCGCTGGCGGAAGGCGGGGATATTGGCCACATCGATGGTGAAGCCCGCCGCCAGCTCGTGACCGCCGAAATCCAGCAGGAGGTCGGAGCAGCGCTCCAGAGCGGCGAAAAGGTTGAAGCCGCCCCAGCTGCGGCAGGAGCCCTTGCCCACGGTGCCGCTTAAGTGGATCATAAAGCTGGGACAGGCGTATTTTTCCGACAGGCGGGAGGCCACGATGCCCACCACCCCTTGGTGCCACGTGTCGGAGGCCAGCACCAGAGCGCTGCGCTCCTGCGGCGGCAGATGGTCGATCTGTTCCACTGCCTGGGCATAGATGGTCTGCTCCACCGCCTGACGCTCCCGGTTCAGGGCGCACAGCTCACGGGCCAACCGGGCGGCCTCCGCCGGGTCCTGACACAGCAGGAGGTCGGCGGCCTTGTCCGCTGCCCCCATGCGGCCGGCGGCGTTGATGCGGGGGGCCAGCACGAAGCCCACCTGCACGGAGGTGATGGCCTTATCCATGAGGCCCGCCTCCTGCAGCAGGGCGTGGAGGCCGATGAAGTCCGACTGGGTGATGCACTCCAAGCCACGGGAGACGATGATGCGGTTCTCCCCGGACATGGGCATCACATCGGCAATGGTGCCGATGGCGGCCAAGGTGCAGTAGCGGGAGAAAAGGGTCTCCTCCTGGCTCTCACCGCCCAGCGCCAGCACCAGCTTCAGCGCCACGCCGCAGCCCGCCAGATAGGGGAAGGGATAGGTGCAGTCCGGCCGGTGGGGGTCCACCACCGCCACGGCCCGTGGCAGGGTGTCCTTGCACTCGTGGTGATCGGTGATGACCACATCCATGCCCAGAGAGGCGGCGAAGTCCACCTCCTCCACCCCAGTGATGCCGCAGTCCACGGTGATGAGCAGCTCTACCCCCTGCTCATGGAGGGAGCGGATGGCGTCCTGCCCCAACCCGTAGCCGTCCTCGATGCGGCGAGGAATATAGTGCAGCACATCGACGCCCCGGCTTTTCAGGTAATCCACCAGGATCACCGTGGCGGTGATGCCGTCCACGTCGTAATCCCCGAACACCGCCATGCGGCGACCCTGACTGATGGCCCGGCTGATGCACTCCACCGCCCGGTCCATGTCCTTCATCAGGAAGGGGGAGCAGGTCAGATCCCGGCCCCGCTCCAGAAAGGCGGCGGCCTCCTCCGCCGTGGAGATGCCCCGTGCCGCCAGTACCTGCGACACCAGCTGGGGATAGCCAGCCTCGCCGAGACGGCGGATATCCGCTTCCTCCGCTGGGGCGATATGCCATTTGGAAAACTTCATCTGCCAGCGCTCCCTTCCGCATACTACTATAATCAACTATTATAACAAATCCACCGGAAAAGGACAAGCAGAAAGTGCGGCCGCAGCGGGCTTTTTGCGGGGCAAAGGAATGGGAAAACGGTTGCAATGGACGGCGGGAGGGCGTATAATGACTGCATCTGTATAGGAACGAGGAAAAAGCATCATGAGACCTGACGGAACCAGAGTGAAAGACCTGCCGCCGCTGGTGGCGGCCATCCCCTACATCATGCCCAAGCGCTACGATGCGTGGAACTCCATCACCGAGAACATCGACGAGGAGGCTGTAAAGGCCTACATCCGCCATTGGCGGCGGGAGGGCGTACGCTTGAACCACATGAGTGTCATCATCGCCGCCTACTATCGGGCGGTGTTGGATAATCCAAAGCTGAACTACTTCGTGATGAACGGAAAAATTTATCGGCGCAACCACTTCTGCGTCTCCTTCGTCATTCTCAAGAAGCGATCCGACGGGGTGGTCAACGAGACAGCGCTGAAAGTGTATTTGGAGCCGTCGGACGATATTTTCTCCATTGACAGGAAAATTCGGGAGGTGATTGCCGCCAACCAGCATGAGCACCAGTCCAACAGCACCGACAAGTTCGCGCGGTTCATGTTCTCCGTGCCGGGGCTGCCGAAGTTCGTGGTGTGGCTGGCGTATCATCTGGACAAGCACGGGCTGCTGCCCCGGAAGATCATCGACCTGTCGCCCTTCCACACCAGTATGTTCATCACCAATCTGGCCTCCATCAAGACCAGCTATATCCATCACCACTGCTACGAGTTCGGCACCACCAGCGTGTTCGTGTGCATGGGCAAGCCCGTGCCGGACTACATGGGCGGCGACCTGACCCGGAAGGTGATGCCCATCGGCGTGGTGATGGACGAGCGCATCTGCACCGGATATGAGTATGCGGCGTTTTACAGCGATTTCAAGGGCTACCTCCGGGACCTGAGCCAGCTGGAGACCCCCTTTGACGGCAGCCGCCCCCAAAAGGAGGAGGAAAAGACTCCGGCCGGTGTGTCCTGACACCGGGAGGGAACATAGGATAGACGGCCCCTGCGGGGGCGGGACAGGAGGAGACATCCCATGTATGAAGAGCACATCCGGGCGGCAGCCCGGTCCATGGCGGAGAATATGCAGCGCAGCCCCGTTCCCATGTACGGCAAGGGCCTGCGGCTGCCGGACAAGGGGGCAGTGATCGGACTGCTGAAGGAGATCCGGCGGCTGGTCTTTCCGGCCTACTACGGCGACCCGGAGCTGATGACCCTTCTGGCGGAGGACTACACGGCGCTGCTGCTGGAGCGCATCGAGGGCCAACTGACCCGTCAGATCGCTCTGGCCCTGCCGGAGGAGCAGGAGCGGCGTGCGCCGATGCTGGCCCGTGAGGTGGTGGAGGCCCTGCCCGGCGTGCAGCGGCTGCTGCTGACGGATCTGGACGCCACCTTTGAATCCGACCCGGCGGCGGCCTCCAAGGAGGAGATCCTGTTCGCCTATCCGGGGCTGTTTGCCATTTTCGTATACCGGGTGGCCCATGAGCTGTATCTGCGCCAGATCCCCATGATCCCCCGGATCATGAGTGAGTACGCCCACAGCCGCACGGGCATCGATATTCACCCCGGCGCACAGATCGGCGCCCACTTCTTCATCGACCACGGCACCGGCATCGTGGTGGGCGAGACCACGGTCATCGGGGAGAATGTGAAGCTGTATCAGGGCGTGACGCTGGGAGCGCTGTCCCCTCGGAAGGGCCACGCCAGTCTGCCGGGGAAGCGGCATCCCACCGTGGGCAGCGACGTGACCATCTACTCCGGGGCCTCTATTCTGGGCGGTGAGACCACCATCGGGGATCATGCCGTGGTGGGCGGCAACGCCTTCCTGACGGATTCGGTGGCGGAGGATACTCAGGTGGTGATCCGCACGCCGGAGCCGATCTACCGGGAGCGCAAGCACCGGGAGAAATGAGATGCCCCCGGTCGGACGGTGCGCAGCACCGCCCGGCTGGGATTTTATTTCGCCTTGTTTGGCTGCCTCCGATGAGTAAGTTTCTGCCTTTTCTGCCTCCGGCGGGATGTTTTTCCTGTTTTGCCTCCGGCGGGTAACTTTCTGCCAATAGCAGCAGAAAGTTACCAAAGAATGCCAGCAGAAACCGATGGTTTCTGCACTTC
>ENA-OUOW01001965-OUOW01001965.1-human-gut-metagenome-genome-assembly--contig:-NODE-1965-length-12519-cov-5.246149_pt1 | contig 12519 bp, 10 predicted proteins | sample MGYA00237938_ERZ548769 | MGnify/ENA primary metagenome ERZ548769 (study PRJEB26490, sample SAMN05356870) | human gut metagenome | biome: terrestrial biome; feature: human-associated habitat; material... | reverse complement strand
AGTCTCGTGGGCTCGGAGATGTGTATAAGAGACAGGGACTCTTCAAGACAAAAGGTGTCGGACAGAAGATTCTTGCAGATGCGATCAACACACCTGTAGTAGTTATGGAGACAGCAGGCGAAGGCGGACCATGGGGAATGGCTATCCTTGCTGAGTACATGGTAAAACGTGAAGAAGGCGAGAAGCTGGAAGACTACCTGAAGAATAAAGTATTCGGAAGCGATGCCGGAAGCAGAATCGATCCGGATCCGGAAGGCGTAGCTGGATACGAAGCATTTATGGAGACATACAAGAAAGGTCTTGACGTAGAGCGCAGAGCTTGTGCAGATCTGTAAGAAATATTATATGAAAGCAGAGGGGGCATAGGTTATGTCCCCGTATCTGCATATTCTTATATACAAGGGGAAAATGTTGATAACAGCTTTTCCGCAGTAACAGAAATATAAAGGAGATAGAAAGAGATGCTGGAAGAATTAAAAAAAGAAGTATATGAAGCAAACATGCTTCTTCCAAAATATGACCTGGTAACATTCACATGGGGAAATGTAAGCGGAATCGACCGTGAAAAAGGTCTTTTCGTAATCAAACCAAGTGGAGTAGATTATGATAAATTAACACCGGAAGATATGGTAGTTGTAGACCTTCAGGGTAATAAAGTAGAGGGAGACTTAAATCCATCTTCTGATACAGCAACACATGTAGAGCTGTATAACAGATTCCCGAACATTGGTGGTGTTGTACATACACATTCTCCTTGGGCAACAAGCTGGGCTCAGGCAGGAAGAGGAATCCCTTGCTACGGAACTACACATGCAGATTACCTGTACGGAACAGTACCATGTGTAAGAAATCTTACAAAAGAAGAAATCGATGAAGCTTATGAGAAAAATACAGGTGTCCTGATCGCAGACAGATTTGATGAAGATGATCTGGACTATGTTGCAACACCTGCAGTACTCTGCAAGAACCATGGACCATTCACATGGGGCAAAGATGCTCACGAAGCAGTTCACAACGCAGTAGTATTAGAGGAAGTTGCCAAGATGGCAGCAAGATGCGAAATGATCAACCCAGACGTTAAACCTGCACCACAGGAATTACAGGATAAGCATTACTATAGAAAACATGGAGCAAATGCTTATTATGGACAGCCGGGGAAATAAATTTGGTTGACATTTAATTCATTAGGCTGGTGGATATCCGGACCGGGAGACCAATCGTGTTAAAAAATTAAATAAAAAAAGGACTGCATTATTTGGGAGGAGTGCAGTCCTGAGGAAAAAGTTATGAAAAAGATTTAAAGTGTTGTTTTTTCGAACAATTTATAGTATAGAGTGCAATTGTGATGAAAGTGTGATGAAAAGACGAACGAATTGTTAATAATTGTGAAGTGACTACAAGAGACACTGCCAGTGATGACAGTGTCTCTTGTAGTCATTTGGTTCTATACTGTTGTGAACAGGTCGATAGACTGTCCTGTCATAACTGCCGGTGAATCTGCCAGCAGGTAGATGATTGCTTTTGCAACATCTTTTGAGCTTCCCATCGGGCAGCCGTCCTGTCCTACAGAGTGGTTGTAGACTCTCTGCCCCGGTGTGTCCACGATTCCAGGAGATACGGCATTGCATTTGATTCCGTATTCTTTGGTCTGGATAGCAGTTGTCTTGGTCATGGTTACGATACCGCCTTTTGCAACAGCGTATGCACCCATCTGAGATGCAATACGACCCATTCTTGAAGATACATTTACGATATCTCCTTTTCCTTGTTTTATCATTACAGGTACAACATTTTTAGTTACAAGGAATGGGATTCTCAAGTTTGTTTTGATGATCTGATCCCACTGTTCTTCTGACCATTCCCAGATCTTAATTGCCTGATGTTCGATATTTTTGTAGATCTCTTTTGGGTATCCGCCTGCATTGTTAACGAGAATATCAATTCTTCCGTATTTATCAACAACAGTTTTGACCATGTCGGCAACCTGTTCTCCGTCTGTAAGGTCTCTGGAAAGTGAGATTGCTGTTCCGCCGGCATCTTCGATCATTTTTACTGTTTCATCAAGATCAGACTGTGTTCTTGCTACTGTTACGACAGTGGCACCTTCAGCAGCGATAGCAAGTGCTGCGTCACGTCCGATTCCTTTTCCTGATCCTGTTACAATTGCGATTTTTCCTTCTAATTTACCCATGATATATATCCTCCAAAATTACATTCATTATTTTCTGATTACGAAGTGCCATATAAGGCCGGTTCGTAGAATTGTTGTTATTTATACAAGCCTTGCTGTTTCAGCAAAGAACTGAATGTCTGTAGCTTCGATGTAGCTGTCACCGATTTCATGAAGTAGTATGACGTTGAGATTACCGTTCAGATTCTTCTTATCTAAGGCAATCGCTTCGGTTAATGTCCCAAGAGTGAGACCGCATTCAAAAGGAAGTCCGTAGGTCTTTAAAACCTTCTGGATACGTTCTGCAGTTCCTTTTGGTGTTAATCCTTTTTCTTCGGCAATCCTGGTGATCTGATACATGCCGATGGCAACGGCTTCGCCATGACTTTCCCGCTGATAATGGAAATGTTGTTCAATGGTGTGAGCCAGTGTATGTCCGAAATTCAGTAACATACGCTCACCTGTGTCAAACTGATCATTTTCTACAACCATTCGTTTGATATCTACACAGCGTGTGATGATGGCAGGCAGTTCTTCTTTTAAATCTTCAAAAGAACTGTGTGATTCCAAGGTACTAAATAAATCCGCATCTTTGATGCAACCGTATTTGATAACTTCTCCCATACCATCGTTGATAAATCGTTCCTTCAGCGTGTTAAGTACCAGTGGATCGATCAGCACCAGTGAAGGCTGATAGAATGCGCCGACCAGATTCTTGCCTTCCGGAAGGTCTACTGCGACTTTTCCACCGACAGAAGAATCAACCTGCGCCAACAGTGAAGTTGGGATCTGTACCAGTCTTACACCTCTTAGATAACTGGAAGCGGCAAATCCTGCAAGATCACCGATGACACCGCCGCCAAGAGCGATGACCAGATCACTACGGGAAATCTTTGCCTCCAGCATTGCCTTGTAGACAGTCGGAAGTGTCTGGAAATCCTTGGTTGATTCACCGTGAGGAAGTACCAGATGGTGGCATTCGTAAGTGGAGTCCAATGTATGGATCAGCCGGTCACCATATAACGGAAATACATTGTCATCGGAAATGATCATAATGCGTTTTCCGTGGTAGATCTTTCGGATGTAATCTCCGGCCTGGGATAATATGTTGTTTTCAATATAGATAGGATAACTGTCTTTTCCCAGATTAACTGTAAGTTTCATAATATATACTCCTGTAAGGTTTTTGTCTGAACCGCCATGCGTTCGTAAGGAACTGCCAGTGGCAGGTTATCTGCATTAGATCGTCTTGCCGACAACACCTGCAATCTGTGAAACCTTTTTGATCAATTCGTCGTATTTCTTAGGTTTTAATGACTGAGCTCCGTCGCAGAGTGCGGATTCCGGATCATTGTGTACTTCTATCATCAGTCCGTCGGCTCCTGCTGCTACAGCGGCCATTGCCATAGAATCTACTAACCACCATTTGCCGCCCGCATGACTTGGGTCAACGATGATCGGAAGATGTGTCAGTTTACGAAGTACCGGGATACTCTGAAGATCCAGAGTATTTCTTGTATAGCTTTCGAAAGTACGGATTCCGCGTTCGCAGAGGATGACATTTTCATTACCGGATGCCATGATGTATTCTGCTGACATGATCCATTCTTCGTAAGTTGCGTTCAGACCTCTCTTTAAAAGGATTGGACGGTCAAGTTGTCCTAATTCTTTTAACAGATCGAAGTTCTGCATGTTACGTGCACCGATCTGGATAAGATCTACTTTCTCGTTAAAGATATCGAGGTATTTGTCTGACATCAGTTCGGTTACGATCGGAAGTCCTGTTGCTTCTTTTACAGATGTTAAGATGTCGAGTCCTTCCAGTCCGAGTCCCTGGAATGAATAAGGACTTGTTCTTGGCTTGAATGCACCTCCGCGGAGTAAGTTGGCTCCGGAAGCTTTTGCAGCCTGAGCGATTTCAAGTACCTGTTCGTAAGATTCTACGGAACAAGGACCGGCGATCATTGCCAGGTTGTCGCCGCCAACTTTTACACCGGATACATCGATGATGGAATCTTCCGGATGGAATGCACGGTTGGCTAATTTGTATGGCTCCTGTACATGCATAACTTTATCGACTGCAGAATCAATTTCGAATAATTTGGAATCGACTTTGGCTGTGTCACCGATACAACCGATAACTGTCATCTCTTCGCCCTGTACAACGTGTGTGTTAAGTCCTCTCTTTTTGACCATGTTCTCGACACGAGAAACATCATCTTTTGTAGTGCGTGGTTTTAATACGATAATCATAATAAATATCCTCCAACATGTATGATAATTGTGCCTGTGTGATATTTCTTTTCCCGTGTGAGTCTAGTATAGTCGCACTGTAAAATATTCGCACTGCAAAACTTTAATTACTTAAAGCGTAAAACTAATGATATATTAACGCAATGGGATTTGATTGTCAACACTTTTATTCGATAAATTCTTTCATTTTTAAAAAAGTGTGTTAGACTAAAATTGTATAGTAAAAAAGGAGTGGGAAAATGGTAAGTGTTTGGGCAGCAGATATTACACCATTACTAATAGAAGAGACGTATCAGGCATATTATGATAAAGTGCCTGAGTGGAGAAAAGATAAAGCGGATAAACTTAAAAATGTGGATGACAAAGCAAGGAGTGTCGGTGCCTGGATATTGTGGGAAAAGATGAAGAAGGCTCTGAGACTTCCGGAATCGGCAGTTTTCAATCTGTCACATTCGGGAAAATATGTATTGTGTGCCTGTAGTGACCGTGAAGATGTTCAGACAGGCTGTGATGTGGAGATGAAGGGAAAGCTGCGGATGCCGGTGGCAGAACGGTATTTTTGCCGGGAAGAATGTGAGATCATCCGCAATGGGAAGGATGAAAAAGAACAGGCGGAGTGGTTTTACCGCTTCTGGGTATTAAAAGAAAGCTTTATGAAAGCAACCAGAAGAGGAATGGGCCTGGACATGCGCACATATGAATTTGCCTGGGGACAGGACGGCATACCATATCTGAAAAAGCAGCCTGAGGAATATCCGGAGAAATATCTGTGCAGGGAGTACGAACTGGAGCAGGGGGACGCAAGGGTCGCGGTAATTACGACAGATAATGAGATCGAGGGGAGATTACACGAAGTCAGACTTGCTTAATAAAGGGGTGTATGAACATGAAACAGTTAATGACAAAATGGGCAGACAATATAAATGAAAAGAATGTACTAGGGGAGTACCCAAGACCGCTCATGCGCAGAAAAAGCTATGTAAATCTGAACGGAATATGGAAATATGCAATAAGAGAAACAAAAGGATTTCCAAAGAAAATGGATGGGGATATCCTGGTTCCGTTTTCGCCGGAAGCTGTATTGTCGGGGGTAAACAGACAGTTAAAACCAGAAGAATATCTATGGTATAAGAGAAGGCTTCCGGATGAAGTAAAGCCGGAGAAGGGAAGCAGATGGATCCTTCATTTTGGAGCGGTAGATCAGTGTGCGGTCGTATATATAAATGGAAAGAAACAGGGAAAGCATGTGGGAGGCTATCTTCCATTTTCATATGATATTACGGAAGCATTAAAAGAAGAAAAGAATCTGTTGACCGTAAAAGTAAGAGATTATTCGGAGACTTGTTATTATAGCAGAGGAAAACAGAAACTTAAAAACGGAGGGATGTTCTATACGGCACAGAGTGGAATCTGGCAGACCGTATGGATTGAAAAAGTTCCAGAGTGTTATATCGGACATCTTAAGATCACACCTCTTTATGACCAGTCTTCTATAATGATCCAGATGGAAGAAGAACATGGCATAAAAGATATTGATTACGAAGTTACGATAACGGCAAGAAAGATGTGGCCGGTGAAAGCATCCGGAAAGACGGGAAAGCCGTGTGTGATCATGATACCACATATGAGAAGCTGGAGTCCGGAAGATCCATTTCTGTATGATCTTCATGTGAGGATGGGAGAGGATTCGGTAGAAAGTTACTTTGCCATGCGTAAGGTAGAAGTTAAAAATGACAAAGAGGGAATACCGAGGATATTTTTGAACAATGAGCCGTATTTTGAAAAGGGAGTACTGGATCAGGGATATTGGCCGGATGGTCTATACACACCGCCGTGTGATGAAGCGATGATCTATGATATCCAGAAGATGAAGGACCTGGGGTTCAATATGATCCGCAAGCATATTAAGATAGAACCGCAGAGATGGTATTATCACTGCGACCGTATCGGTATGCTGGTCTGGCAGGATATGGTGAACGGAGGACGGGATTATAAGAGCTGGTATGTAACGTATATGGCGACGGCCATGGAGGGAATGCATATCCGGGCAAAAGATACCAGGATTCATCTGATGGGACGTCAGGATCCGGCCGGGCAGAGACAGTTTGAAAAAGAGATGAAGGAGACGGTTCGATTGCTTTATAATCATCCATCCATTGTTACATGGGTTATTTTTAATGAAGGATGGGGACAGTTTCAGACGAAGAAGATGACAGATATAGTAAGGGCAGAAGATCCTTACAGGCTGACAGATTCTGCGAGTGGCTGGTTTGATCAGGGGTGCGGGGATATACGAAGCATCCATGATTATTTCTTCCCTTTGCATGTAACACCGGAAAAGAGGGTAACGGCACTTACTGAGTTTGGCGGGTATTCGCTGCAGATCCCGAAGCATAGTATGTACGAGAAAAAGGTCTACGGTTATAAAAAGTTCAAGAGAAAAAGAGAACTTACGGCGGGCTATGAGAAATTGATAAAAAAGCTCATTATTCCGAATATCAGCCGTGGATTAAGTGCAACTGTTTACACACAATTATCGGATATAGAAGAAGAGGTAAATGGAATCATTTCTTATGATAGAAAAATAGTCAAAATGGATGAAAAGACCGTTAAAAAACTGAATGAAAAACTTCATTTTTAGCCTTTATTTTCGGGGAAATGTAACGTAAGCAGAGTTGACGTGTTTTCTGTGATTTGTTAGAATATAAAAGGGAAAAATAAAGATTTATCAAGATAGAAAAATGTTTACAAAACCATAAAAAAGCACACGAGGAGAGTATGGGAGAGTAAGAATAATAAGGAGGAAAAGAATGTTGGAATTAACGTTTGGAGAACAGGTCAAGATCATTCTGAGCCGTAAAGGGATGACGATCAAAGAACTTGCAGAGAAGATAGAAAAACAGACAGGAAAGAAGATGTCGCGTCAGAATCTGACCCAGCGTCTTGGCAGAGATAATTTCCAGGAGCAGGATATGCGAATGATCGCAAAGATTCTTGATTGTCCGTTTTATCTGGATATATTAGAAGAACATGAGGAGCATGAAGAGAAGCTTTCAAAGGCCCAGAAAATTGCAGAGCCTGAAAAGAAGAAAACACCTGCCAAAGCAGAAGAAAGAGATATTACGATAGGTGAGCTTGTAGATATTCATAAAGAATTAGATGCAATAGAAAAGAAGAAAAAGAAGAAGTCTAAAAAGGTTGTAGAGCCAGATCCGGAATATGTTCAGGAAACAATATTTGATTTTGTAAGAGAGAAAGAAGCGACAGCAGAACCTGCCACAGAAATAGAAGAGCAGGAAGAAGAGATACAGGAGCCGGTGGAAGAAACCGGAAGTTCGGAAGCTGTGACACCGGAAGCAGAAGAGTCGGTGACTGTAAGTGAAGAAGAACCTGCAGCGGGTGTAGAGGAGCATGCTGAGAAACCTGTATATGAAGACGAGCCGGTGTATGAGTCAGAATCGGAATATGCAGAAGAACCAGTGTATGAGTCAGAATCGGAATATGCAGAAGAACCAGTGTATGAAGCAGAGCCAGAATATGCAGAAGAACCGGTGTATGAAGCAGAGCCAGAATACGCAGAAGAACCGGCGTATGAAGCAGAGCCAGAATACGCAGAAGAATCGGCGTATGAAGCAGAGCCAGAGTATGCAGAAGAACCAGTGTATGAAGCAGAGCCGGAATATACAGAAGAACCAGCCTATGAAAGTGAGCTGGAATATACAGAGGAGCCGGCTTATGAGTCGGAACCGAAATATGCAGAGGAGCCAGCTCATGAGTCAGAACCGGAAGTAGAAGAGCCAGAGGAACCGGAAAAACCGGAGCCGAAGAAAGTTGAACCGGAGAAGAAAGCGCATGGATGGAGAGCGCTCTTCGGAATACGTAAAAAGCATGAAGAAGAATCAGCGCATGAAGAACCGGCAAAAGAAGAAAAGCCGGAAATCCAGTATCATGAGTTTGATTATTCGGGAGACGGTGAGTCAGAGAAACTTGCAGAAGAATTTATGCCGGAGGAACCGGAACAGGAGGAAACATATGCAGCAGCTGATGAGACCTCCGGTTATGAGAATAACGGATATCAGAGCCGGTATGCGCAGGAAAATGAAGAAGACTTATTCACATCCGATGAAGAGGATCTCAGTAAAGGTGAACTTAATCCTTACACAGGACATGAATATGAATCAAACAGCGTAAGAATGCATCCGAAGAGAATCGGCTATGTACAGGTATATGACAGAGGAAAACATCAGTGGACAGATATGACGGAGTGGGCATTCCTTGGATATCAGGAACGTAAAAAGGCACTTCTCGGAAAAGATTATGAGCCGCCGATCTATCTGGATTAGTGTTGAATGAACATAGAAAGAAAATGTTATGAATAAGGTGTTCAGCCGGATCTCCGGCTGGACACTTTTTGTACAAGGGGATGCAAGAGAAGCTGCCGCCTACAGGAACTTCCGGTGGCAAATTTTGTAGATTAAAATATGAAGGAGGAGCAGAAAATGGAATGGACAAGGCTTTTATCAACAAAACGTCAAAGACAGAACAGATACAAGAGTCAAAAGTATGGTGATGCAGACCTGAGAAGTGAATTCGAAAAAGATTATCACAGAATCATCGGCAGTGCGTCATTTAGGAGACTTCAGGATAAGACACAGGTATTTCCACTGGATAAAAGTGATTTTATCCGTACGAGACTGACCCATTCCATGGAAGTCTCTTCGCTGGCAAAATCTCTGGGTCAGAATATAGGAGAAAGCATATTGGTACACAAGAAAGATTCCAGTTTCACTGTACAGATGAAAGAGGATATCTGCAATATTCTTCAGTGTGCAGGACTGATTCATGATATCGGCAATCCACCGTTTGGTCATTATGGAGAAGCGGCGATCAGGGAATGGTTTGAAAGAAATCTTCCGCTTCTGACATATCATGGAACGTCACTTGAGGAGTTGCTCGAACCTCAGATGAGGGAGGATTTTTATCATTTTGAAGGAAATGCACAGGCACTTAGGCTGGTCAGCAAATTACATTTTCTGGTAGATGAAAATGGAATGAATCTGACGTATGCGCTTTTGAATACAATTATAAAATATCCGGTAGCATCTACAAAGATCCATCCGGAATCAGGAGATATCAGAGAGAAGAAGATGGGCTATTATTATGCAGACCGGGAACTGTTCGAGGATATTGTATCAGAGACGGGTGCGGGAAATCACAGACATCCACTTACCTTTATACTTGAGGCAGCAGATGATATTGCATATAAGACCGCAGATATTGAAGATGCATTTGTAAAAAGATTTCTTACATATCATAGTCTCAGAGATGAACTCAGAAAACTACAAAACAGGGAGAAAAAGTATGCAGACCCAGAAGAGAAAGATCAGAACTGGTTCTGCCCGGCAGATAAACTGGTAGAATTATACGACCGTGCAAAGAAGAACGGGGTAGATGATCCCGGTGATTATGCAGTGAAGAACTGGATCGTAAAAGCACAGGGATTTTTGATTGGCTGCGCAACTTCCGGATTTACTTCTCATTATGAAGAGATTATGGAAGGCACGTATAAAAAAGATCTGTTTGCAGGTACTTTGGCTGAAGGATTGGTAAAACTGCTTGGAGAGATAGCGTGCAAATGTGTATTTAAAACAGAGACGATCTATCGTATGGAAGTGAAAGAGGCGGTGATGCTGGATAATCTGCTGGACAGGTTTGTCGGTGCAGCAATAAAATATGATGATCCAACGCAGAAACTGAACTCAATAGAAGAAAGACTGATTTCATTTATTTCCAATAATTATAAAAAAGCATATCGTTATCATGCAGAAGAAAAATCAGAAGTTTATCGTCTTTATCTGAGACTTCTGCTGGTTACGGATTATATCTGTGGTATGACAGACAGCTATGCGAAGAGGCTGTATCAGGAATTGAATGCGATTATGGCATAAAAGAAAATATTTCAGAATAGATTGTGATAAATAGCCGGAAACAGGAGAGGATATTTTGAGACGGTTTATTCGATATCTGTATGAATACGAACAAGAGAAAAAGATGCGGAATGTAGGCTTCGTAAAAGTAGAACAGGATGTGGATCAGTGCGTGATCCATGTGCACGGAAAAGGATTCCGGATGGAAGAAAATGCGCAGGGACTTAGGGCGTATCTGTTCTGGAATACAGAAGATAAATGTATTGGAATCCCGCAGGGAGTGACAGAGGTTCCCGGCCCGGCGGTGAACTGGCAGCTATGCTATACACCGGAGGATGTCGGTAAGAAAGAAAATTATGATCTTGTCAACGGAATTATATTAAAGGACGTAAATGGACACTGGTATGCGGCAGTCTGGAATGACGATGTAGTAAACGTCTGCAGGATGGAAATGTGGAAGATGGAAGAAGATTCCGTGCAGGGTGAAGAACCTGAATGTAAGAAGGGATTAGCGCAGGGCGAAGAACCGGAATGTAAGAAGGGATTAGCGCAGGACGAAGAACCGGAATGTAAGAAGGAAACCTTGCAGGATGAAGAATCAGAGAGTGGGAAACTTGAAGATGATTTGGAAAAAGAGGCCTGCCTGGGGGGTAAAGTCCGCAAGATCCAGCGTAAAGATATGGTGTGTCTTCCGAGGTGTGAATGGAGACATGCAAATAATAGTTTTTTGATCCACGGGTATTATAATTATCACCATCTGATATTGACAGTCCGTGATGAACGGTTAAAATTAGGAGTACCGGGAGTGTATCATCCGCAGGAAGAAAAAGCCGCAGAAAGCTTTGGATTTCCGGAATTCATTCCTGCAGAAGAGCTGGATCTTAAGCTTACAGATGAAGAGAAGAATGACAGAGAGAAGTTCGGATACTGGTGCAGGGATATAAGAGGATCACATGACTGTGTAGAACCACAGAAGAGATAGAAAACAGGAAAATAGACGGAGAATGAATATGCAAAGCACAGATGAAAAATATATGAAAGAAGCGATCAAACAGGCAAAGAAAGCATATGCGATCGGTGAGGTGCCGATCGGATGTGTGATCGTATATCAGGATAAGATCATTGGGAGAGGATATAACCGCAGAACAATTGATAATAATACCCTGGCGCATGCAGAACTGATTGCGATCAAAAAAGCAAGCAAGAAGATGAATGACTGGAGACTGGAGGATTGTACGATGTATGTAACTCTGGAACCATGCCAGATGTGTTCCGGTGCGATCGTACAGTCCCGGATGACACGGGTAGTAGTCGGATGTATGAATCCGAAAGCCGGCTGTGCAGGCTCTATCTTAAATCTTCTGGATATGCCTGAATTTAATCATCAGGTAGAATTGACGACAGGAGTGATGGAAGAAGAATGCAGTCAGATGATGAAATCATTTTTTAAAGAATTGAGAGAAGCAAGGAAGAAGAAAAAGCAGCTGGAAAAAGAACAGACCGGGGAAATATAAAAGACAGGTGATCATATGAATGAAAAGACAGTAGGAATGCTTGCAAAGTTTACAGGTGTGTCTGTACATACAATAAAATATTATGAGAAGATTGGTCTTCTGAGTTCTACGAGAAGAGAACATTCGAATTACAGGTCTTACGATATAAGGGCATGCACGGATATTTACGAATGTATGAAGTATAAGAATCTTGGGTTCGCATTGAAAGAGGTCGGGAATCTGATAAAGGAAGCAGATTCAGAAGCGATAGATAATCTGTTGAAAAAAAGATTAGAGGAAATAGATGCTTCACTGTCAGAATTGCAGGAATTAAAAAAACGTGTGACGGATTATCTTGTAGAGACGGAAGAGATAGAAAAGAAACAGGGAAACTGGTATATAGAAGAAATGCCGGATTTCTGGATCAGATTTCAGACGAATAACCTGGAATATGGCAAAAATGCACAACTTGAATCGGACGGGATTAATTTCATGGATTATGCACCGGAAAGCAAATCGGTACTTAAGATAAGCAGAGAAAGTCTGAATGGAACGGAAAACCAGTTCTCCTGGGGACAGGCAGTACGGGCAGAGTATATAGAAGATATCGAAAAAAATGAAAATGTCTGGAGCAGGCAAAAAGGATATACCAGGATAAAAGGCGGAAGAGCATTTG